>ULXJ01008749.1_pt1 | contig 75564 bp, 58 predicted proteins | sample 1960981 | NCBI WGS metagenome assembly ULXJ01 (sample SAMEA4835830, study PRJEB28245) | human gut metagenome | biome: gut microbiome; material: fecal sample | place: Denmark | collected 2008 | reverse complement strand
GTGACGAAGTCTTCGAATTCCACCGTGCGGTCCTGCACGGCACGGGCGTACCACTTGGCGGGTGCGTCGGGGTCCTGAGGCGACTTGGCCTGATAACGTCTGTACTTTAATGTTCCGATTGTTGACATAGCTTTGTTGTTTTAAATTGTGTTTGGTTAATTGAGAATGGAGAATGGATAATTGAGAATGGATGGTGCCTCGGCCGCAGGCAAATTCTTCATTCTTCGTTCTTCATTCCTCATTCGCAAAGGCAAATATAAGGGGTCTTTTCCGGCTGGCCAAATAAAAACGGCCGCTGGGGAGTGAAAATGTGTTAACGAAACAGATGAATTGTGTTAATAAAAATAATGCATTGATTTACAGTGTGAAAAGCGACGTTTTCGCGCGCGGAAAGTATTGTTTTTCTACAGATGGCATGATATTCTCTTTCGTTTGCGCTCTTTATGAAGTAGTGTGAAAAGATTGTCTGGTAACTGTAATCTGTAATTCGTAAGAGTCGTTTTGAATCCAGGAAAAGACAGCGTGCTATTACGAATTACAGATTACAGTAAGTGAATTTCGATTTGAAAAAGTGTGTACAGAATTTTATATTATATATATAAATATATATATATAATATAACTATATAAGTGGCGCGCACATTTTCGATTTTAGCTAACTGTAATCTGTAATTCGTAATAGCATTTTCTGTAATGGTAGTTTCATTATCGGGAAACTGGAATCTGTAATTCCGAGTTGGGCGAGGAGAGAAGATGCAGGCAGGAGGCGCGAGTCCGTATGGCGGGGGGTATGAAAAGAAAAAATGTTTTTGGAGGCTTAAAAATGCTGTTGCAACAGGTTGATAACCAGTGTATTTATAATATTTATGGATGTGCTTCGGAAAAGAGGCCCCGAAAACTTGGTTTTTCGTTTGTCTCTCCGCCTATTTTTCCGTATTTTTGTACTGCCAAAAAACAAGGAAAACCCATACAAACAGACATTACTAGTAAAGACAATGAAAAGGGAAAAAGACAAATCGGACAAAGATAAAAAAGACACGGCGGCATCGCCCTCCTTCTTCCGCAAGGTGGCGGCCGCCTGGCACAACGAGACACTGCGCTTCATCGTGGGCCTGATGCTCGTCATCTTCTCCGTCTACCTGCTGCTGGCCTTCACCTCGTTCTTCTTCACGGGGGCGGCGGACCAGAGCGTCATCGACTCGGGGCGCTCCGAAGACCTCATGGCGGTGAACAACGGCGTGAAAAATTATGCGGGCTCGCGCGGCGCACAGCTGGCCAGCTACCTCATCAACGACTGCTTCGGCGTGGCCTCGTTCTTCATCCTGGTGTTCCTGGCCGCGGCCGGGCTGAAGCTGATGAAGGTGCGCCACCTGCACCTGTGGCGGTGGTTCATCTGCTGCGCGCTGCTGCTGGTGTGGTTCTCGGTGTTCTTCGGCTTCGCCTTCGTCAGCCTCTATGCCGACTCGTTCGTCTACCTGGGCGGGCTGCACGGCTACAACGTGAGCCGCTGGCTGGTGTCGCAGATCGGCGCGCCGGGCGTGTGGATGCTGCTGCTGGTGACGGCCATCTGCTTCTTCATCTACCTGAGCGCACGCACGGTGGTGTGGCTGCGCGGCGTCTTTACGCTGGACTTCCTCAAGAAGAAGCGCGGGGCGGAGGGAGCTGCGGACGCTGAGGGCGAGGTGCCCGAGGAGTTTACCACCTCGTGGACGGCCGACGGACGCCGCCGACCCGAACCTGCACCCCAACCCGTGAAGGAGGATGTGAAGCACGAGGAGGCCCCGAAGCACGACGAACCCGAAGAGGAGCCTGAACCCGAGGCGGACGAGCCTGAGGCGGAAGCTCCGCACGAGATATCGCTCGACCTGGACGACCTGCCCCGCACGGCACCCGCATCGCGCACGGACGGCGGCGACGTGGCCATGACGGTGGAGACGCCCGAACCCGAAATGGCCGACACGGACACGCCCGTCGAACCGGCCTTCGAGGTGGAGACGCACGAGGAGGAGGAATATCACGGCCCCGAACAGGAGCCCTACAACCCGCGCCTCGACCTGCCCAACTATCACTTCCCCACGCTGGACCTGATGAAGCACTACGACAACGCCGAGCCTACCATCGACATGGACGAGCAGAATGCCAACAAGGACAAGATCGTGAGCACGCTGCGCAGCTTCGGCATCGAAATCAGCTCCATCAAGGCGACCGTGGGCCCCACGGTGACGCTCTACGAAATCACTCCCGAACAGGGTGTGCGCATCTCGAAGATACGCGGATTGGAGGACGACATCGCCCTGAGCCTCTCGGCGCTGGGCATCCGCATCATAGCGCCCATACCGGGCAAGGGTACCATCGGCATCGAGGTGCCCAACTCGAACCCCAAAATCGTGTCGGGGCAGAGCATCATCGGCAGCAAGAAGTTCCAGGAATCGACCTACGAACTGCCCATCGCCCTGGGCAAGACCATCACCAACGAGGTGTTCATGGTGGACCTGGCCAAGATGCCCCACGTGCTGGTGGCGGGTGCCACCGGTCAGGGTAAGTCCGTCGGCCTGAACGCCATCATCACCTCGCTGCTCTACAAGAAGCACCCCGCCGAGCTGAAGTTTGTGCTCGTCGACCCCAAGAAGGTGGAATTCAGCATCTACTCCGTCATCGAGCACCACTTCCTGGCCAAGCTGCCCGACGAGGCCGAACCCATCATCACCGACGTCACCAAGGTGGTGCAGACGCTGAACTCCATCTGCGTGGAGATGGACACGCGCTACGACCTGCTGAAGGCGGCCCACGTGCGCAACATCAAGGAGTACAACGAGAAGTTCATCAACCGCCGCCTCAACCCCGAGAAGGGACACAAGTACATGCCCTACATCGTGGTGGTGATCGACGAGTTCGGCGACCTCATCATGACCGCGGGCAAGGACGTGGAGCTGCCCATAGCGCGCATCGCCCAGCTGGCACGTGCGGTGGGCATCCACATGATCATCGCCACACAGCGACCCACGACGAACATCATCACGGGTACCATCAAGGCCAACTTCCCCGCGCGCATCGCTTTCCGCGTGTCGGCGATGGTCGACTCGCGCACCATCCTCGACCGGCCGGGCGCCAACCAGCTGATAGGCCGAGGCGACATGCTCTTCCTGCAGGGAGCCGACCCTGTGCGTGTGCAGTGCGCCTTCATCGACACGCCCGAGGTGGCCGAGATTACGAAATTCATCGCCCGCCAGCAGGGTTACCCGACGGCCTTCTACCTGCCCGAATACGTGGACGAGAACGCCAGCGGCAGCGACCTGGGCGATGTGGACCTGGGACGCAAGGACCCGCTCTTCGACGACGCAGCACGTCTGATCGTGACGCACCAGCAGGGCTCCACTTCGCTCATCCAGCGCAAGTTCTCCATCGGCTACAACCGTGCCGGCCGCCTGATGGACCAGCTGGAGAAGGCGGGCATCGTAGGGCCTGCGCAGGGCAGCAAGCCGCGCGACGTTTACTTCACGGACATCGTGTCGCTGGAGGATTTTTTGAGTAAAATGTAAAGTCAATGGAGAATTGAAATAAATATATGGATAAAGGAAGTATCAAAAAAACAGGAGCATCTGAAACTCTCCTCCTTCTGGAAGGAGGAGTCCCCGATAGGGGGAGGTGGTAGGTAAAAACATCACGCGTTGATTGATAAGCTCCCGCGAAAACCTACCACCCCGCCCGTTGGGCACCCCTCCTTCCCGAAGGAGGGGAGTTGGGATAGTTTCTCTTATTTTTGATATAATTCTCAATTTTCAATTAAAAAATGCTGAACAAAATACTTTGCCTGCTTGTTGCTCTTTGCATGGGGCAGGCAGCCGCCGCACAAGAGAATAACGAGGCCCGCCAGCTGCTCGACCGCGTGGCCGACACCTTCCGCCAGGCGGAGGGAGTGGAGATAGCCTTCGAAGTGCGCGCGCCCGAAGGCACGTCCGAGGGACGTATCCGCCTCAAGGGCGAGAAGTTCCGCCTCGACACCGAAGGCATCACGACGTGGTTCGACGGGCGGACGCAATGGACCTACCTGGAAAACAGCGACGAGGTGAACGTCTCCGAACCCACGGCCGAAGAGCTGCAGAGCATCAACCCCTATGCCTGGCTGGCCGTCTACAAGAACGGCTACACGCTGAAGATGGGCGAGCAGGCCGACCCGCGCCTCCACAAGGTGGTGATGACCGCCACCCGTCGGGGCAGCGAGCTGCAATGCCTGATACTCTATGTGGACAAACAGACGCTGCGCCCCTCGAAGCTGAGCCTTGTCCGCAGGGGCGACCGCGAGGCAGCCGTCGTGCTAGTGCGTTCCTATCAGACGGGGCAGAAATACGACGATGCGCTCTTCACCTTCGACAAGCGCGCCTATCCGACGGCGGAGGTGATAGACTTGAGATAAACAAGCGAAACTTGAATTGAACATAAAAAACAGTAAACACAGTATGGAAACAGAAAAAGTGAAATGCCTCATCATCGGGTCGGGCCCTGCCGGCTATACAGCCGCCATCTATGCAGGACGCGCCAACCTGGCTCCTGTGGTATATGCCGGCCTGCAACTGGGCGGACAGCTGACTACAACCACCGAAGTGGAAAACTTCCCCGGCTATCCTGCCGGCATCGGCGGCCCTGAGCTGATGGAAGACTTGCGCAAGCAGGCCGAACGTTTCGGAGCCGACATCCGCTATGGCGTGGCTACGGCGGCCGACCTCAGTGCGAAGCCCTACAAGATAACAATCGACGACGAGAAGGTGATCGAAGCCGAAACCCTCATCATCGCCACAGGCGCCACGGCCAAGTACCTGGGCCTGGAGGACGAGAAGAAATATGCCGGCATGGGTGTGAGTGCCTGTGCCACGTGCGACGGCTTCTTCTACCGCAAGAAGGTGGTGGCCGTTGTGGGCGGTGGAGACACGGCTTGCGAAGAGGCTTCCTACCTGGCCAGCCTTGCCAGTAAGGTATATCTCATCGTGCGCAAGCCCTATCTGCGTGCGTCGAAGGTGATGCAGGAGCGCGTGATGAACAACGAGAAAATCGAGGTGCTGTTCGAGCACAATGCCGTGGGCCTTTTTGGTGAGAACGGTGTGGAAGGCGTGCATCTGGTGAAGCGCATGGGCGAGGCCGACGAGGAGCGCTACGACGTGGCCATCGACGGTTTCTTCCTGGCCATCGGTCACAAGCCCAACTCGGATATCTTCAAGCCTTACGTGGATACCGACGAGGTGGGCTATATCCTGACCGAGCCGGGTACGCCTCGCACGAAGGTGCCGGGTGTGTTTGCCGCAGGCGACGTGGCCGACCCGCACTATCGCCAGGCCATCACGGCAGCAGCCAGCGGTTGCATGGCGGCCATTGAGGCGGAGCGGTACTTGCAGAAGTAGCGGTGAGCGGGGTATCAAAAGCAGAAGTATTTGAAGCTCTCCTCCTTCGGGAAGGAGGAGTCCCCGAAGGGGGAGGTGGTAGGTGAAGGCATAAAGCAGGGATTGATAGCGCAGTGTAACAACCTACCACCCCGCCCGTTGGGCACCCCTCCTTCCCGAAGGAGGGGAGTTGAATTACTCTCACTTATTATTTGATACGGCCTTCATGAAAAGAATGGTTAATGGTAAATGCTGAATCTGCTCACAATTTACCATTAACCGTTAACCGTTAACCACTCTTATCCTATCTTGCTGATCTTCTTCAGCTTTTCTTCGTCAATGATTTTGATTTTTCGTCCGTCGATGGTGATGAGTCGTTCGGCGGCAAACTGGGAGAGCGTTCGGATGGCGTTTGAAGTCGTCATGTTCGAAAGGTTGGCCAGGTCCTCGCGCGAGAGGTAGATGCTGAGGGTGGAACCGTCTTCCTCCAGTCCGTAGCTTTCCTTGAGGAACAGGAGCGATTCGGCCAGGCGGCCGCGGATGTGCTTCTGGGTGAGGTTCACCGTTCGTTCGTCGGCCACGCCCAGGTCCTTGGACAGCTGCTTGATGAAGAACATGGCCAGGCCGTTGTTTTGCGTCACGAGGGTGGTGATGACATTCATGGGGATGAGGCAGATGACCGAAGGCTCGAAGGCGGCAGCGGCCGTGATGTAGTCTTCGCCCGAGAAGTAGGCGCGGTAGCCGAAGTATTCGACGGGCTTGATCATGCGGATAATCTGGCTGCGTCCGCCCACGCCGTCCTTGTAGATTTTCACCTTGCCGCTCAGCAGACACATCAGGTGCGTGGGGGTTTCGCCTTCGCAATGGATCACTTCATTTTTTTTGTAATTCTGAAGGGTGAAGTGGCTGGCGAGGAACTCCCGTTGCTCGTCGTTCAGCGGAGACCACATGTCGGCAATGAGCTCCGGAACTTTGATATCTGACAAGTTTACTTTTACCATGAGTGCTGCATAACTGTGTTATATAGCACAAATGTAATAAGAAAAAATTAAATAGATACGCATTTGTCGGAAAAATGTGCAATTTGGAGGGGAAAATAGGGGATGTCTCAAAATAGAGGTATCTGAGACTCTCCTCCTTCTGGAAGGAGGAGTACCCGATAGGGGGAGGTGGTAGGTGAATACGTAACGCGTTGATTGATAAACTCTCGCGAAAACCTACCACCCCGCCCTTTGGGCACCCCTCCTTCCGGAAGGAGGGGAGTTGAATAGCCTCATCTCATTTTGACGTATCCACTAAAACTTATTTCGTGAACAGCAGCTCACGATACTTGGGCAAGGGCCAGATTTCGTCGTCCACTTCCATCTCGAGGTGGTCGATGTGGTCGCGGATGCTTTCGAGGTAGGGGCGTACCGTCTCCTCGTAGGCGAAGGCCTTGTCCTTGTAGCTGTCCATGTGGTTGGCCACCTTGCGGGCTTCGGTCATCTGGCGCACCTGCATCTTGATGGCCGTCACGCGGCGCGATATTTCGCGGATGAGCTCCTTGCGGTCGGCGCTGAGCTCTTCGTACTCTTCGGGCGTGAACGTCTCGCGAAGGCCGCGGAGGTTCTCCAGCAGGCGGTTCTGGTAGCTGACGGCCGTGGGCACGATGTGGTTGATGGCCAGGTCGCCCAGGACGCGGCTCTCGATCTGCACCTTCATGGTGAACTTCTCCAGCTCTACCTCGAGGCGGCTGTTCAGCTCCGTCTCGTTGAAGATGTGCTCGCCGATGAGGACTGAGCGCGACTGGTCGTCCACGTAGTGCATCAGCGCTTCGGGCACGTGGCAGATGTTGGTCAGGCCGCGGCGGGCAGCTTCCTGCTTCCACTCTTCCGAGTAGCCGTCGCCCTCGAAGCGGATGGGGGCGGAGGCGATAATCATCTCGCGCAGGATGCGGAAGATGGCTTCCTCCTTGCCGGTGCCGTCTTCCATGGCCTTGTCGACCGATGCCTTGAATTCGTTCAGCTGGTTGGCCATGGCGGCGTTGATGGCGATCATGGCCGCGGCGCAGTTGGACGACGAACCTGCCGCGCGGAACTCAAAGCGGTTGCCTGTGAAGGCGAAGGGCGACGTGCGGTTGCGGTCGGTCGTGTCGAGCAGGATTTCGGGGATGCGGCCGATGCCCAGCTTCAGGGTGGTCTTCTCTTCGGCGGTCATCTTGCTGCTGCTCATCTGCAGGGTGATTTCGTCGAGGATGGACGAGAGCTGGCGGCCCAGGAAGATGGACAGGATGGCGGGCGGCGCTTCGTTGGCACCCAGGCGGTAGCTGTTGCTGGCGCTGGCGATGGAGGCGCGCAGCAGGTCCTGGTTCTTGTACACCATCATCAGGACGTTGACCAGGAAGGTGAGGAACAGCATGTTGCTCTTGGGGTTCTTGCCGGGGCCGAAGAGGTTGATGCCCGTGTCGGTGCAGAGCGACCAGTTGTTGTGCTTGCCGCTGCCGTTGACGCCGTTGTAGGGCTTCTCGTGGAGCAGGACGGCGAAGTGATGCTTGCGGGCGATGCGCTTCATCAGGTCCATGACCAGCTGGTTGTGGTCGTTGGCCAGGTTGACGTTCTCGAAGATGGGAGCCAGCTCAAACTGGTTGGGGGCCACCTCGTTGTGGCGTGTCTTGACGGGGATGCCCAGCTTGTAGCACTCTATCTCCAGCTCCTTCATGAAGGCGGTGACGCGCGGCGGGATGGAGCCGAAGTAGTGGTCTTCGAGCTGCTGGTCCTTGGCCGAGGAGTGGCCCATCAGCGTGCGGCCCGTCAGGCAGAGGTCGGGGCGGGCGTTGTAGAGGGCCAGGTCGACGAGGAAGTATTCCTGCTCCCAGCCGAGGTTGGCATAGACGCGGCTGACGTTCTTGTCGAACAGCTGGCAGACGTCGGTGGCGGCCTTGTCGACGGCGTTGAGCGCCTTCAGCAGCGGCGTCTTGTAGTCGAGCGCCTCGCCCGTGTAGGCGATGAAGATGGTGGGGATACAGAGGGTGGTGTCTACCACGAAGGCGGGTGAGGAGACATCCCACGCCGTGTAGCCGCGGGCTTCGAAGGTGTTGCGGATGCCGCCGTTGGGGAAGCTGGAGGCGTCGGGCTCCTGCTGGATGAGCAGCTTGCCCGAGAAGCGCTCGATGACGCAGCCGTCTTCGCTGAAGTCGATGAAGCCGTCGTGCTTCTCGGCGGTGCCGTCGGTCAGCGGCTGGAACCAGTGGGTGTAGTGGGTGGCGCCCATCGACTTGGCCCAGCTCTTCATGCCGTTGGCGATGAGGTCGGCCATTTCGCGGCTGATGGGGGTACCCTTTTCGATGGCGTCGGTCACGGCCTTGTAGGCTTCCTTGGGCAGATACTCCTGCATCTTCTTACGGTCGAATACGTGGCTGCCGTAGTAGTCGGACAGCTTCTCGGAGGGAGGCGTGACTTCCAGGGGCTTGCGGTTGGCAAGCTCCTGCAAAGCAAAAAAACGCATTTTAGACATATCAGATTTTCTTTAGTAGTTGTTTTAATTTGCCTGCAAAAGTACGTGTTTTTTTCCATATACGGCAGGAGATGGCGAAAGGTTGGCGAAAAAAAGTGGGGAGCTTGTTTCATTTGCTCGCCCCTTTCACTATATTTGTCCCCGAACTATCAAGAAAAATTGTAAAGTTGGCACGAACGTTGGGAACCATAGTGGGCATTCTGCTGCTGCTTTTCTGCGGAGGGAAGGCACGGGCGGAGTATGCTCCCTACCGTCATGGCGACCGTCTCGTGTCGGCCGACTCCATCATGGAGAAGGTGGTCTTCTTCGCCCCTCTCTACGAACGCATTGTGGACAGCTACAATGCGGAGCTCTACATCAAGGGGCACATCCACATCCGCAAGCAGAACCGGCTGATGCGCTACATCCCCACCTTGTTCCGCATGCGCAAGGGGGAGAAGGAGTATCTGATGGAGACCTACAACGAGCTGAGCTTCACCGCTCCCGACATCTACGACCAGAAGGTGACGGCCACGATGGGCACCGCCAGCGAGATGTGGGACCTCAACGGCCAGCTGCCCCAATACTTCCGCATTAATGTCTACTCGGCCTCGCTGCTCAACGACAAGCTCCTCTCGCCGCTGGCGCCCAACGCGAAGAAGTACTACAACTACCGCATCGACACCATCCAGGGGAAGCCCCACGACCTGCAGTACGTCATCCGCTTCATCCCCAAGAGCAAGAGCTTCCAGCTGGTGGGCGGCTACATGGTGGTGAGCGACAACGTGTGGAGCATCCGCGAGATACGCTTCTCGGGGCGGTCGGAAATCTTCCGCTTCAGCAACCACGTCCGCATGGGGCAGGTGGGGGAGGCGGACGAGTTCCTGCCGCTGTACTCCGACTTCGACGTGACCTTCAAGATGGTGGGCAACGTGATAGACGGCAGCTATACGGCGGCGCTGAAGTACAAGGACATCAAGCAGCAGAACCCCTCGGCCTACCGGAGGCGGGCGATGGAAAAGGATTCGTACGACCTGTCTGCCTCGTACACGCTGCGCTGCGACACCAGTGCCAGCGTGAAGGACACGGCCGCCTTCAACGCCCTGCGCCCCCTGCCGCTGACGAAGCACGAGGATTCGCTCTACTACTCATATTACCAGTACCTCGACACGGCCGGCCAGACGAGGAAGAAGCCGCGCAACAAGCGGCTGGAGTTCTGGGGAACGGTGGGCGACGCGCTGGTGAGCCGCTACACGCTCGACCTGGCCAACGTGGGCAGTGTGCGCTGTTCGCCCCTTATCAATCCGCTGCTGCTCAGCTACAGCCACTCGAACGGCATCTCCTACCGGCAGGACTTCCGCTACAACCGCCTGTTTCCGGGCGACCGCTTCCTGCACATCGCCCCCCGCATCGGTTACAACTTCACGCGCAAGGAGTTCTACTGGTCGATGAGCGGCGACCTGGATTACTGGCCGCGCAAGCGGGCGGCCCTCCACTTCGAGATGGGCAACGGTAACCGCATCTATAGCAGTGACGTGCTGGACGAGCTGAAGGCCATGCCCGACAGCCTCTTCGACTTCGACCGCATCCATCTGGATTATTTCAAGGACCTGTATTTCCGCGTCCGTCATACGTGGGAGATTGTGAACGGACTGACGCTGGACATCGGTTTGTCCATCCACCGCCGCACGGAGGTGCAGAAGTCAGAATTCCGCCTGAACCTGCCCGAAAACAACGACCTGGTGTCGAAACGTCCGCAGACGAAGGCGTCCATTGGAGAAAACCCTTATCCGCCCGTGCTCGATTCGGAGTTTCTGAAGCGCTTCCGCCATACGTACAGCAGCTTTGCACCGCGCGTGTCCGTACAATGGACGCCGGGGCAGTATTACTACATGAACGGCGACCGCAAGATCAACCTCTACTCCAAGTACCCCACGCTGAGCGTGGATTGGGAGCGGGGCATCAGCGGCATCCTGCCGGGGTCGGGTACCTACGAACGGGTGGAGGTGGACCTGCAGCACCATGTCTCCCTGGGCCTGATGCGCGACCTGTACTATCGCGTGGGGTGGGGAAAGTTCACCAACCAGGAGGAGCTCTACTTTGTGGACTTTGCCAACTTCACTCGCCACAACCTGCCCGTGGGGTGGAACGATGAAATCGGCGGTGTCTTCCAGCTGCTGGACGGACGCTGGTACAACTCCTCGCGCAAGTACCTGCGGGCCCATGCCACCTACGAGGCACCCTTCCTGCTGCTGCGCCACCTGATGAAGTACACGCAGTACGTGCTGAACGAACGCCTCTACCTGAACGCCCTCGTCGTGCCTCACCTGACACCCTATCTGGAGGTGGGCTACGGCATCGGCACGCACATCTTCGACTTCGGCGTCTTTGCCAGCTTCGCCAACTGGGAGTACCAGGAGATAGGCTGCAAGTTCACCTTCGAGCTGTTCAACCGTTAAAAGCCTGCGGCTTAACATCTTTTATGCCAAAGCCCTTGCCGATGACGGCTTTATTCCATTCATTTGCAAAACAACTTTTAAAAACGAACGTACATGAAAAATTGGAGATTGGAAGCTGCCATCATGGCAGTGGGACTGCTGCTGCTCGGCTGGATGCTGAGGGGCGGCATCAATGACTTCAGAGACAGAGAGCGTGTGGTGACCGTCAAGGGACTGGCCGAGATGGAAGTGCCGGCCGACAAGGTGGTGTGGCCCCTGGTGCACAAGGATATCGGCAACGACCCCGCCGTCATCTACGCCAACATCGAGAAGAAGAACGCGGCCATCGTCGCCTTCCTGAAGAACAACGGCATCAGCGATGCGGAGATCAGCATCGCCCCGCCCGAAATCATCGACATGGAGGCCGAGCGCTATGCCAACCAGAATGTGAACTACCGCTACAACGCCACGTCGGTCATCACCGTGACGTCGAAGAACGTGGACAACGTGCGCAAGCTGATGACCGAACAGGCCGAACTGCTGAAGCAGGGCATCGCCATCGCCGGCGGTGACTATCGCTACAACGTGTCCTACGAGTTTACGGGGCTGAACGACATCAAGCCTCAGATGATCGAGGAAGCCACGAAGAACGCCCGCGCGGCCGCCGAGAAGTTTGCCAAGGACTCGGACAGCAAGCTGGGGAAAATCAGAAACGCTTCGCAGGGGCAGTTCACCATCAGCGACCGCGACAGCAACACACCTTATATAAAGAGCGTGCGTGTAGTGACGACCGTCACCTATTATCTGAAAAACTGAAAGCACTGCTTTCTTTCCCCTAAAAGTGCCATTTCTGTCTGCCAAAGCACTGCTTTCGGCCGGCAGAGTGGCACTTGTCGTATGAAAAGTGCTCCCTGACCGGATTTCTGACGATAAATTTCGCACCGAACGTTTTGTCGTTCAAGAAAATACTCCTATCTTTGCGCCCGATTTATTGAGTCAACATAAAGTCTCACTTAATTAATTTATTAACAACAACTTATTTATTAATGGAAAAATTTGATAAGGTAGCTCCGGTTGAAGACTTCAACTGGGATGCGTATGAGAATGGCGAAGCAACAACCAATGTGAGCCACGAAGACTTGGAGAAGGCGTATGACAACACGCTGAACAAGGTAAACGACCGCGAGGTTGTAGACGGTACCGTAATCGCAATGAACAAGCGTGAAGTAGTTGTGAACATCGGTTACAAATCAGACGGTATCATTCCGATGAGTGAATTCCGTTACAATCCCGACCTGAAGGTAGGTGATACGGTAGAAGTATACATCGAAAACCAGGAGGACAAGAAAGGACAGCTGGTTCTGTCGCACCGCAAAGCTCGTGCAACCCGTTCTTGGGACCGCATCAACGCTGCTTTGGAAAATCAGGAAATCATCAAGGGTTACATCAAGTGCCGCACAAAGGGTGGTATGATCGTAGACGTATTCGGCATCGAAGCCTTCCTGCCGGGTTCTCAGATCGACGTGAAGCCTATCCGCGACTATGATGTATTCGTTGGCAAGACCATGGAATTCAAGGTTGTCAAGATCAACCAGGAATTCAAGAACGTCGTTGTTTCCCACAAGGCTCTCATCGAGGCTGAGCTGGAACAGCAGAAGAAGGAAATCATCAGCAAACTCGAGAAGGGTCAAGTACTCGAGGGTGTTGTCAAGAATATCACATCCTACGGTGTGTTCATCGACTTGGGTGGCGTAGACGGTCTGATCCACATCACCGACCTGTCTTGGGGCCGCGTAAGCGATCCGCACGAAGTAGTAGAGCTCGACCAGAAGCTGAACGTCGTTATCCTTGACTTCGACGACGAGAAGAAGCGTATCGCTCTGGGTCTGAAGCAGCTCACTCCGCATCCTTGGGATGCCCTCGACCCGAACCTCAAGGTGGGCGACCACGTGAAGGGCAAAGTAGTCGTTATGGCCGACTACGGTGCATTCATCGAAATCGCTCCGGGTGTAGAAGGTCTGATCCACGTATCTGAAATGTCTTGGAGCCAGCACCTGCGTTCGGCTCAGGACTTCATGAAGGTGGGCGACGAAGTAGAGGCTGTAGTCCTGACACTGGACCGCGAAGAGCGCAAGATGTCTCTGGGTATCAAGCAGCTGAAGCCGGATCCATGGGAAACGATCGAAGAGAAGTATCCTGTAGGCAGCAAGCACGTTGCCAAGGTTCGCAACTTCACTAACTTCGGCGTATTCGTAGAAGTAGAAGAAGGCGTTGACGGCTTGATCCACATCTCCGACCTGTCTTGGACGAAGAAGATCAAACACCCCTCTGAATTCACTCAGATCGGTGCCGACATCGACGTTGTCGTTCTCGAAATCGACAAGGAAAACCGTCGTCTGAGCCTCGGCCACAAGCAGCTCGAAGAGAATCCTTGGGATGTATTCGAAACGATATTCACGGTAGGTTCCGTACACGAAGGTACCATCATCGAGATGCTGGACAAGGGCGCTGTTGTAGCTCTGCCTTATGGTGTGGAAGGTTTCGCCACTCCGAAGCACCTCGTTAAGGAAGACGGTTCTCAGGCTCAGCTCGACGAGAAGCTGCCGTTCAAGGTCATCGAGTTCAACAAGGACGCCAAGCGCATCATCCTGTCTCACAGCCGCATCTTCGAAGATGCTGCCAAGGCAGAAGAGAGAGCCGAGAAGAAGGCTGCCAAGAAGTCTAACAGCAAGAAGGAAGAAATCCCTGTAATCCAGAACCAGGCCGCTTCCACTACGCTGGGCGACATCGACGCACTGGCTGCTTTGAAAGAGCAACTGGAAGGCAAGAAGAAATAAGGTACTTCTGATATAATCTAATGAGAGGAGAGTGTGTCCCCTGCGGGATGCACTCTCTTTTTTTGTGGGTGACAGGCGGCATGAATCGCGATTTATGCCTAAATTTGCGGCGTTATGGAGAAGTTTGAGTTACATATATTGGGCTGTGGTTCGGCCCTGCCCACCACCCGCCATTTTCCGACGTCGCAGATACTCAACGTCCGCGACAAGCTGTTCATGATCGACTGCGGCGAAGGGGCGCAGTTGCAGTTCCGCAAGTCGCGCCTGAAGTTCTCGCGTCTGAACCACATCTTCATCTCCCACCTGCACGGCGACCATTGCTTCGGCCTGCTGGGACTGATTTCCACGCTGAACCTGCTGGGACGCACAGCCGAGCTCCATATCCATTCGCCCCAGGGGTTGGAGGAGCTGATGAAGCCGATGCTCGACTTCTTCAACCGTCAGATGACCTATGCGGTCGTGTTTCATGCGTTCGATACCCGTGAGCCGTCGGTGGTTTATGAAGACCGCTCGCTGACGGTCACCACCATCCCCTTGCGTCATCGGATGCCTACCTGCGGCTTCCTCTTTGCCGAGAAGCCCAGTCCCCGCCACATCGTCCGCGAGATGGTCGACTTCTATGAGGTGCCTGTCTACGAACTGAACCGCATCAAGAACGGGGCCGACTATGTGACGCCCGACGGCGAAGTGATTGCCAACGAACGCCTGACGCGTCCGTCCGACCCTCCGCGCAGTTATGCCTACTGTTCGGACACCCTTCCGCTGGCATCAGTCGTGGAGCAGGTGAGGGGAGCGGACCTGTTGTTTCACGAAGCCACCTTTGTCGAGGAAGACGCTCCCCGTGCCAAGGAAACCTTCCATACCACGGCCGCGCAGGCGGCCGCCATTGCCCGCGAGGCAGGCGTGAAGCGTCTGCTGGTGGGCCACTTCTCGGCACGCTACGACAACGAAGACCTGTTGCTGGAGCAGGCCCGCGCCGTCTTTCCTGAAACCATGCTGGCGAAAGAAACGCTTTGCGTACCGATTTAATTAAACTTTTTGTATCTTTGGCCGTCTAAAATCTACAAATGCGGATAAAAGTATATGAATACTCCCTATAATGAGCGCGAAGTGCTGGCCTTGTTGCAGGACGAGAAGACACAACGGCGCGGATTTGAAATGATTGTGGCCCAATACAGCGAACAGCTGTACTGGCAGATTCGCCGTATGGTATATTCGCATGAGGACGCCAACGACCTGCTTCAGAACACGTTCATCAAGGCGTGGACCAACATCGACTATTTCCGCGGCGACGCCAAGCTCTCCACCTGGCTCTACCGCATCGCTCTGAACGAATGTCTGACTTTCCTGAACAAACAACGGGCACAGGCTACCGTCTCGCTGGACGACCCCGAGGCCGATGTGCTGCAGAAGCTCGAGAGCGACCCCTACTTCTCGGGCGACAAGATACAGACGACCTTGCAGAAAGCCTTGCTGACCCTGCCCGAAAAGCAGCGGATGGTGTTCAACCTGAAGTATTACCAGGAAATGAAGTACGAGGAGATGTCCGAGATCTTCGGCACGTCGGTCGGAGCACTGAAGGCTTCTTATCATCATGCGGTGAAAAAAATCGAAAAGTTTTTTGAAGATGAACTTTAAACCTTTGCCTCAAACCATAGTCTAATCTGAATGAAAGGAGAAAAGCTTATGAAAGAAGAAGATAATTTGCTGAAGAAAGTTGGTACGGAGAACCCGTTCCGTGTGCCGGAAGGGTATTTCGAAGGATTCACTTCAGACTTGATGAGCCGTCTTCCCGAGAAAGAAAAGAACGATGTCCGCCGTGAGCCTACCACGTGGGAGAAGGTCAGACCCTGGCTTTACATGGCCGCCATGTTTGTAGGGGCCGCTCTGATCATACGGGTAGCTTCGCCGGGCGACAGCGCGTCGGAAGGTAGGCAGCAGCAGATGGCTGCCGAGGATACGGATGTCGAACTGGAGTACATCAGTACGGCGATAGACAATACGATGATGGACGACTATTCGTTGTACGTCTATCTGAGCGATGAAAGTGCAGAATAATCAATACTTGTAAAGAATAACAATGAAAAAGTTGAGTGTTTTAATGGTTGCCCTGTTCGGCTTGATGCTGTCGGTGTGGGCCAATGACGGCATCTGCCAGCGGCTGACGAAGGAAGAGTTTCGCGCCAAGCAGCAGGCTTTCCTGACTGAGAAGGCCGGGCTGACCCAGGCTGAGGCTGCCAAATTCTTTCCCCTGTATTTCGAACTGCAGGACCGCAAGCAGAAGTTGAATGACAATGCCTGGAAACTGTTGCGTCAGGGCAAGAACGAGAATACGACAGAGAGCCAGTACGGCGAAATCCTGGACGGCGTATACGATGCGAGGGTTGCTTCCAGCGAACTGGAGCAGACGTATCTGAAGAAGTTCCAGAAGATACTTTCCAATAAGAAGATCTATCTGATACAGCGTGCCGAGATGCGCTTCCACCGCGAGCTGCTGAAAGGCATGAATGGTAAGAAGAACGGAAAAGGGCCTGCTCCCAAGAAGTGAGAAGGGCGTTTCCGACTATAGCAGACTGATTTCAGTTTTCAAGAGGTAGGCAGCCTCCCGATGTTGAAAGGGCTTCAGCGTCGGGAGGCTGCATTTTTATTGTTCCTTTTCCAATTTCTTGGCTTCCTCCCAGATGGCATCCATCTCGGCCAGCGTCATGTCGTGCAGGTTGCGGCCTTCCTTGATGGTGTGTGCCTCGAGGTAGTTGAAGCGGCGGATGAATTTCTGGTTGGTGTGCTCCAGTGCATTGTCGGGGTTGATTTTGTAGAGGCGGGCGGCGTTGATGAGGCTGAACAGCACGTCGCCAAACTCTTCTTCGGCTTTCTGCTTGTCCATGTTGGCCACTTCGGCCTGAAACTCCTGGATTTCTTCCTTCACCTTGTCCCACACCTGTTCGCGCTCTTCCCAGTCGAAGCCTACGTTGCGGGCCTTGTCCTGTATGCGGTAGGCCTTGATGAGCGAGGGCAGGGCAGCGGGTACACCTGCCAATACACTTTTGTTTCCACCTTTTTCCTTCAGTTTCAGTTGCTCCCAGTTCTCCACAACCTGGGCAGCCGTTTCGGCCTTTTCGTTGCCGAAGACGTGCGGATGGCGGAAGATGAGCTTCTCGCACAGGCGGTCGCATACGTCCTTGATGTCGAAGTCGCCTGTCTCGCTGCCTATCTTGGCATAGAAGGCTACGTGCAGCAGGACGTCGCCCAGCTCCTTGCAGATGTCCTGCTTGTCGTCGCGCATCAGGGCGTCGCACAGTTCATAGGTTTCTTCGATGGTGTTGGGGCGCAGGCTTTCGTTGGTCTGCTTGCGGTCCCAGGGACATTTCTCGCGCAGTTCGTCGAGGATGTCGAGGAAGCGTCCGAAGGCTTCCATCTGTTCTTTACGGGTATGTTGCATGGTTCTTCAGTTTAAATTCTTTTTCGCAAAGGTACGAAGATTTTATGGATTTTCTGCGTTTCGTGCCGTTTCGTACGAGATGAGTAGCCCCACCACCTCGGAGTAGTTCTGGCGGCCGCTGTCTATCTTGTTGCCTTTCAAGTAGAGGTCGTAGATCCACTCCTGCACGGCACCTACCAACGGGCTGTACTTGGCCGACCAATAGGCTTGATGGTCTTTGGCCAGTTGGATGATTTCGGGGCGGATGTTCTCTACAAGTGCCTGGTAGGCAGCCTCGTCCATCAGGCGGCGGGCATTGTCCAACACGTGGAAGAGGATGGAGTAGTAGCCGCTGAAGCGCAGGGCGGGCACGCTGGAGCGGGTGCATACCTGATAGGCGTAGAAGTTGGCCTCCGCCTCGCTGGTGATGCCCAGGCGGTGGGCCAGCTCGTGGGCATAGGTGGCGGGATAGTCGGCAGGCAGCAGGTCGCCGTTCAGGGTGAACTCGCAGAAGAAAGGCCCCATGCTGCCCGTGACGCCCACCATCGAGATGAGCGGGGTGAAGAGCATCGTCTTGGCCCGCGGACGGTCGGTCGTGGGTGGGAGCACACCCAGCGCAGGGCTGATGGCACGATAGCCGCGTACCACCTCGTTGCGTACCATGTCGGTGTCGATGCTGTCGATAGGGGTGTACGAAGCGTTCAGCCGCTCGATGTAGTCGTCCGTGAAGCGGGCGAAGTTCTCGGGCGTATAGGCCGTGTAGGCGATGCCCGTCCGTTGGTAGAAGTTGGGTTGCGAGTAGTTCAGTCCCCAGGCCAGGTAGAACCAGACGTATATCCAGAGCAGGTACTCCACTTCGCGACCAGCGATGCGCCGCCAGGGCTTCTTGCGGCGGAGGTGGGCGTAAAAAGGCCAGACAACAAGCCAGGCGATGCTGAGGGCAATGAAGAGGTCGCCCACGGCGAAGGGGATGAGGTCGGACACGGCGGTCAGTACGCGGGCTATGGTGGGGTACATGTATCGGGCGTAGCAGGCTCCCGCGGCGGGCAGGAGCTGAACGAGCCACACTATAAGTATCAGTGCCATCAGTACAAAGTGGCGCTTTTGGAGGTTTCGGCGTCGCCTGTACAAAGGTCGGTCGGGCCTCTTTTGTGTATTTCTTAAAGTGTTGTATGTCAGCATACTATCAGTTTATTTTAGTTTATCAAAAATAAACTGCCAGTTTAATGGCGATAAACTGTCAGTTTAATGCGTTTAAACTGTCAGTTTACTCCGTTTAAACTGAGAGTTTAAAGCCTTTGAACTGGCGGTACACTCCGCTTGAACCGGAGCAAAACCGTCGTCTCTGCGCAAAGATAGACAAATCTTTCCGTTGCTTTTGCCGATGGAAAGCAATAAATTACTAATTTTGTGGCCGAAAACCGTAAACAAAGTTCATTTATATAATATTTAAAAAGAAATGGAATTAGCAAGTAAGTACAATCCCGCCGACGTAGAGGGAAAGTGGTACCAGTATTGGCTGGACCATAAACTGTTCAGTTCGAAACCCGATAGCCGTCAACCGTACACCGTCGTCATCCCGCCCCCCAACGTCACCGGCGTGCTCCACATGGGACACATGCTTAATAATACCATTCAAGATATCTTGGTGCGCCGCGCCCGCATGGAAGGCAAGAACGCCTGCTGGGTGCCGGGTACCGACCATGCTTCCATCGCCACCGAAGCCAAGGTGGTGAACAAACTGGCTGCGCAGGGCATCAAGAAGACCGACCTGACGCGCGAGGAGTTCCTGAAGCATGCCTGGGAATGGACCGACGAACACGGCGGCATCATCCTGAAGCAGCTCCGCAAGCTGGGCGCCTCGTGCGACTGGGACCGCACGGCCTTCACCATGGACGAGAAGCGCAGCGAGAGCGTCATCAAGGTGTTTGTCGACCTGTATAACAAGGGACTCATCTACCGCGGTGTGCGCATGGTGAACTGGGACCCCAAGGCGCTGACCGCCTTGAGCGACGAGGAAGTGATTTATAAGGAAGAGCACAGCAAGCTCTACTACCTGAAATACTACGTGGCCGACGACGACATGTCGGGCGAGACCGGTGCCGAAGGTGAAGTGGTTCACCGCGATGCCGAGGGCCGCCGCTACGCCGTAGTTGCCACGACCCGCCCTGAGACCATCATGGGCGATACGGCCATGTGTATCAATCCGGCCGACCCCAAGAACCAGTGGCTGAAGGGCAAGAAAGTCATCGTGCCCCTCGTAGGCCGTGTCATCCCCGTCATCGAGGACGACTATGTGGACGTAGAGTTCGGTACGGGCTGCTTGAAGGTGACACCTGCCCACGACGTGAACGACTACATGCTGGGCGAGAAGTACAACCTGCCGAGCATCGACATCTTCAACGACAACGGTACCCTGAGCGAAGCCGCCGGTCTGTACGTAGGTATGGACCGCTTCGACGTGCGCGAACAGATTGAGAAAGACCTCGCCGCCGCCGGCCTGCTGGAGAAGGTGGAAGCCTACACCAACAAGGTGGGCTTCTCCGAGCGTACCAACGTGGCCATCGAGCCGAAGCTCTCCATGCAGTGGTTCCTCAAGATGCAGCACTTTGCCGACATGGCTCTGCCGCCCGTCATGAACGACGAACTGAAGTTCTATCCCGCCAAGTACAAGAACACGTACAAGAACTGGCTGGAGAACATCAAGGACTGGTGCATCAGCCGCCAGCTGTGGTGGGGACACCGCATCCCTGCCTACTTCCTGCCCGAAGGCGGATACGTGGTGGCCGAGACGCCCGAGAAGGCCCTCGAACTGGCCAAGGAAAAGACCGGCAAGGCCGACCTGAAGCTGGAAGACCTGCGTCAGGACGAAGACTGCCTCGACACGTGGTTCTCTTCCTGGCTGTGGCCCATCTCCCTGTTCGACGGCATCAACAACCCCGGCAACGAGGAAATCAAATATTACTATCCGACGAGCGACCTGGTTACGGGCCCGGACATCATCTTCTTCTGGGTGGCCCGCATGATTATGGCCGGATACGAATACATGGGCGACATGCCTTTCCGCAACGTTTACTTCACCGGCATCGTGCGCGACAAGCTGGGACGCAAGATGTCTAAGTCGCTGGGCAACTCGCCCGACCCGCTGGACCTCATCGAACGCTATGGTGCCGACGGTGTGCGCATGGGTATGATGCTTTCGGCTCCTGCCGGCAACGACATCCTCTTCGACGATGCCCTGTGCGAGCAAGGCCGTAACTTCAACAACAAGATATGGAACGCCTTCCGCCTCGTCAAGGGTTGGGAAGTGAGCGCCGACGTCGAAGTGCCCGAAGCTGCCGCCCTGGCCATGAAGTGGTTCGAGTCGAAGCAGAACGCCGTAGCCGCCGAAGTGGCCGACCTCTTCAGCAAGTACCGCCTGAGCGAAGCCCTGATGGCTGTCTACAAGCTCTTCTGGGACGAGTTCTCCAGCTGGTATCTGGAGATGATCAAGCCTGCTTACGGCCAGCCCATCAGCAAGGCCGTGTATGACACGACCATCGGTTTCTTCGACAACCTGCTCCACCTGCTCCATCCGTTCATGCCCTTCATCACTGAAGAGCTGTGGCAGCATATCGTGGACCGCAAGGACGGCGATAGCCTGATGGTGAGCCCCATGGCCGCTCCGGGACCGGTGGACGAAGCCCTCGTGCAGCAGTTCGAGGTTGTGAAGGAAATCATCAGCAACGTCCGCTCCATCCGCTTGCAGAAGAACATTGCGCAGAAGGAAGCGCTGGAGTTGCAGGCCGTGGGCGAGAACCCTGTAGCCGCCTTCAACGCCGTCATCACGAAGATGTGTAACCTCTCGTCCATCACCGTGGTCGAGGCCAAGGCCGACGGCGCCGCCGCCTTCATGGTAGGCACGACGGAGTATGCCGTACCTCTGGGCAACATGATTGACGTGGAAGCTGAAATCGCCCGCATGGAAGCCGAGCTGAAGCACAAGGAAGGTTTCCTGCAAGGCGTACTGAAGAAACTCAGCAACGAGAAGTTTGTGAACAACGCTCCTGCCGCCGTCATCGAGCTGGAGCGCAAGAAGCAGGCCGATGCCGAAAGCATCATCAAGTCGCTGAAGGAAAGCATCGCTGCGCTGAAGAAAGCGTGAAGTAGTGGTGAGTGACGAGCTACAAGCTACGAGTTCTATGGCTTGTCACTCGTAGCTCGTCACTCGTAGCTTGTAGCTCATCACTAATAAATATAGAAACGTCGGGTGCGGCTTTCTGTTACAGGAAAGCAGAGCCCGACGTTTGTTTTGTATCATCTTAAAACCATTGTATCATGAGAAAAATCACTTCACTTTTGTTGCTGGCGGTCTTGTGTTGCCCCGCATGGGGAGCCATTTCCACCGTCACCGACACGGTATTCATCCGCGAAACCAATATCCCCGTTCTGATAGACCGTCAGGACAACGAACTGTTCCACCTGCGCATCGACAACGGCGAAGGCAAGAAGCTGGACCGTGTCCTTCTGGACCTGGGCGAAGCGGTCGACCTGACTCAGGTAGAAGCCGTCAAACTGTACTATGGCGGTACGGAGTGCGTGGAGCGTAGCGGCAAGGGATATTATGCTCCTGTGGCCTATGTGTCGGCCTATACCGTAGGACAGACCCGTGCGGCCAATCCTTCCTATTCTGTATTGAAGAGCGAAGTCCGTTCGCCCGGCCGTGAAGTGGTGTTCGACGTGAACCAGACACTCTATCCGGGCATCAATTATTTCTGGATCAGCCTCCAGATGAAGCCGCAGGCATCGCTGCTTTCCAAGTTCTCGGCCTCGGTGGCTTCGGTTGAAATCGACGGACAGGCCGCTCCGCTGAAGCTGGCCAACGGTCCGCGTGTCCATCGGATGGGCTTCGGTGTCCGTCAGGCGGGCGACGACGGGGTGGCTGCCTATCGCATTCCTGGCCTCGTAACCAGCAACAAGGGTACGCTGCTGGCCGTCTATGACGTACGCCACAACAACAGTGTCGACCTGCAGGAATACATTGAAATCGGTCTGAGTCGCAGTACCGACGGCGGGCAGACGTGGGAGAAAATGCAGATACCCATGAGCTTCGGCGAGTATGGCGGGCTGCCCAAGGCACAGAACGGTGTGGGCGATCCGGCCATCCTGGTGGACAAGCAGAAGGGTACTATCTGGATTATGGCGGCCTGGACGCATGGCATGGGCAACGCACGTGCCTGGAACAATTCGGGGCAGGGTATGACGCTGGAGCAAACGGCTCAGCTGGTACTGGTGAAGAGTGATGACGATGGCAAGACGTGGTCCGAGCCTATCAACATCACCAGCCAGGTGAAGTCGCCCGAATGGTATTTCCTGCTTCAGGGTCCCGGACGTGGTATCTCGATGGTGGACGGTACCCTGGTCTTTGCCGGCCAGTTCATCGGTGCCGACCGTATTCCCTGCGCCTGCATCATCTATAGCAAGGACCACGGCAAGACGTGGCACATCAGCCAGCCGGCCCGCACCAACACCACCGAGTCGCAGGTGGCAGAAGTGGAGCCGGGCGTACTGATGCTGAACATGCGCGACAATCGTGGAGGCAGTCGTGCCGTAGCGGTGACCCGCGACTTTGGGGCTACGTGGGAAGAGCATCCCTCTTCACGCAAGGCGCTGGTAGAGCCCGTTTGTATGGCCAGCCTGCTGCATGTGGCGGCCGAAGACAATGTGACAGGCAAGCCGCTCTTGCTGTTCTCCAACCCCGACAGCCCGAAGAACCGCCACCGCATGACCATCAAGGCCAGTCTGGACAATGGCCTGACGTGGCTGCCCGAGAACCGGCTGATGCTGGACGAAGGCGGCAGCTGGGGCTATTCGTGTCTGACGATGATCGACCGCGAAACGGTCGGCATTCTCTACGAGAGCAGCACGGCCCATATCTTGTTCCAGGCAGTGAAGTTGGAAGATATTCTGAAATAAAAGATACCATGACAAAGAAAGGATTATTATGGGTGTGGGCACTCTCTGCCAGTCTGTGGTGCAGTGCCCAGCAGCCCGCGGAGCAGTATCCGTTGGGCGCTTATGAAGAATTGACGGATACGAAGCCCCACGACGGAGAGGCCGTTTGGAACAAGATGCAGCGTCCGACGGCTTTGGCTTGGGGCAGTGTCGATGTGCGTTATCCCAAGTTGAGCATTCCTGAAGGGACCCGCAAGGGGAGTACCCGGATGACAGCCTGGAAAGGCGAGCGGGTGCATGCGCAGGCTGTGCTTTGGACCCGACAGGCCCTGAAGAACGTGCGTGTGGAAGTCAGCGAACTGAAGAACGGCCGTTCGGTCATTCCCGCTTCGGCCGTGAAGACGAATTTTGTGCGCTACGTCATGACCGACGAGCTGAACAAGGACGGGAAAGGCGGTTGCGGCAATCGGCCCGACAAGACCCAGTGGGATTCCTCGTTGGTGGCCGATGTGCTCGACATCGCGCAGGAACTCGATATCAGGGAACGTTGTTCGCAGCCGATATGGTTGAGCGTTTGGGTTCCGGCTGACGTCCAGGCCGGTACGTATCGATCACGTCTAATGGTCAGTGCCGAGGGTATGGAACCGATGTCTCTGCCTTTCGAAGTGAAGGTGGTGAACCGTACGCTTCCGGCTCCGCAGGACTGGAAGTTCAATCTGGACCTGTGGCAGAACCCTTATGCGGTGGCGCGCTATTACCAGGTGCCGCTTTGGAGCAAGGAGCATTTCGACGCCATGCGTCCCATCATGAAGATGTTGGCCGATGCGGGCCAGAAGGCCATTACGGCCAGCATCATGCACAAGCCTTGGAACGGGCAGACGGAAGACCCCTTCGACAGCATGGTGACCCGCATCAGGAAGCTGGACGGCTCGTGGGAGTTCGGTTATGCTGTGTTCGACAAGTGGGTGGAGTTCATGACCGAGGACATCGGCCTTCAGGGACTGATCAGTTGTTATACCATGATTCCCTGGGCCTTGCACTTCGATTATTACGATGAAGCCACCAACCGTGTCCTGTTTGTGGATGCCAAGCCAGGCGATGTGGCCTATGCAGAGTATTGGGGAACTTTCCTGAAGGACTTTGCCCGTCATCTGCGCGAGAAGGGCTGGTTCGAGCGCACGGCCATTTCGATGGACGAGCGTCCCATGGAGGCCATGCGCGAGGCTATCAAGGTGGTTCGTGCGGCTGATCCGGAGTTTAAAATTACGTTAGCGGGTAACTATCATCCCGAAATAGAATCGGATTTGTTTTATTATTGCATTCCTTTGGGACAGAAATTCCCGGCTGATGTGAAGAAGGCCCGTGAGGCTCGAGGACAGGTCAGCACCTATTATACGTGTTGTGTGGAAGCATTCCCGAATACATTCACTTTCTCCCGTCCGGCCGAGGCCGTGTGGACCATGCTCCATGCGGTAGCCGAGGGATATGACGGTTACCTGCGTTGGTCCTTCAACAGCTGGACGGTCGATCCCCTGCGCGATTCGCGTTTCCGCACGTGGGCGGCAGGCGACACCTACAGCGTCTATCCGGGTCCGCGGAGCAGCATACGTTTTGAGCGGATGATGGAAGGCGTGCAGGTGTGTGAGAAAGTACGCATCCTGCGGGAGGAATTTATCCGGAAGGGTGAGAAAGGGAAGCTGGCCCGTCTGGAGAAGTTGCTTTCCAAGTTTACGCTGGAGGCTTTGCCAGAAGGGCGCATCCGTCCGGAAGCCGATGTGGCGGCTTTGCACGACTGGCTGGGCCGTCAGTAAAAAACAGCTCCCCTCCTTGTTTCGCCATGCGGCGGATGGGGAGGGGAGCTTTCTTTTTGAGTATGCAGAAAAGTTTATTCCAATAGTTTCTTGAGGAACTCGTCCAGTTCCTCGTCCAGTCCCTTCAGCAGTTCATCGCTGACCATCAGGGTGTCGTCGTCCATCAGAAGCAGTTCGGCCAACGTTTCTTTGTCTTCGTCTACCAGTACAAAAGAGAAAGGCTTCAGGTTTGTCATCTGGTCAAAGTCGCCGGCGCTTTTCATTTCATTCAGCAGAGTCGACAGCGTACGTTCGGTATCGCTGTTGAAGTCTTCCCCTTCGTAGTTGATCCATTCTTCAATGGTGGTCCGGGCCAGCTCTTCGTCTTCATCGTTGAAGATAACCAGTTCGCCGGAAGTGGGGTTGGCTTGCAGGTGGATATCGGTCACAATAGTCTGTTCGCAGGCACAATTGTATCTGCTCACTGCTTTCTTGATGGTATTCCCGAGTTGGGACAGGGACGATTGACTCAGTTTCATATGGCAAATGTTCTGTTACACCTTTCAAAGGTAGGAAAAAAATGGCAACGTTGGCATATTTTCTTTAAAAATCGTCATTATTTCTATTCATTTGGACCTTCAGCCGTGTCAGTCCTTCCCGACGGGTCTTCAGTTCGTTTACATAAGCGCTGGTCATGAGATAGTTGGGAATGTCGCTGGCATAGAGGCCTTGGCTGCTCTTTTCACCGATGCCGTCCACTTGTTCGGCTATTTTCTGCGCTTTCAGTGCCCAGTCGTAGGCTTGGCTGATACTGTCCTGCATTTCATACCCCAAGGCAATGTTGTAGGCGGCATACATTTTGGACTTACCTTTCTTATGTTCATATTCAACTTTCCATAATTCAATGGCTGCGGGCCAGTTCTTTTCCTTGACGAAAACGGCTGCGTCGCGCATGTTGACGGTACCTCCTGTGAAGAGGTAGCGGGTGGCGGTAGTCCAATAGGGAATCAGATACTTGACCGGAACGCTGCCGGCAAACTCCGATGCCTGCTCTATCATGTCTTTTTCTGGAATTAGTTTGGTGAATATTTGTGTCTCACTGCTACCGGTGGCTTCCCAGAAGATGCTGTCTGTGGGAGTGACGGTAACCATCGGGGTGGAGCGAGTCGGGAGATATACTTTGACAGTCGGGTAAACCTTGGCATCGACGGTTCCATAGTACACCTGCCAGTCGGGCAGGTAGCTGACTCTCCTCAGGCTGCTCAGTTGGATGTTTTCCAGCGACAGGAGGAAGTCGACTCCCAGTTCGTCGGTCAGTTGGCGTACCTCGGTTTGCGACAGTGTGCTTTCGCGTGGGGTAATGTCCTGGCTTCGGAGCGCAGAATCGCAGATGACAACCAGGTCAAAGTAGTTGGCGTCTGCCACAGCTTTTGCCAATGACTCGGTAGTGAGTCGGGCATCTCCGTTGTAATAGTCTGTCCGTCGGGCAATCTCCGTTTCGGCTTTCCCCTTTCGTGTGTCGCTTGTGATGAGTTTGTTGTCCGGCGTTGCAGGCATATTGTTTACAATGCCTACCCGTTTCAGGTCGGCGGGAAAGCTGACTTCGGCCGGCAGCATATAGTCTATTGAAAGTTGCTCGATGCTTTGGCAGGCGGTCAGGCAAAGGATGCCTGTCATGGCCAGACAATAAAGGAGTCTTTTCTTCATAGTTCTCAAAATCTTTAATCCTGAACAAAAGTACTCTTTTCGTTGAAAATATAAAAGCCCCGAACGGTTTTTAACCGTTCGAGGCTTTTGTTAAGTGGGAGTAACGTTACTTCCTTTTACAGATTTCTTCCGTGGCAGTTCTTGTATTTCTTGCCGCTGCCGCAGGGGCAGGGATCGTTGCGTCCTACTGTCTTTTCTGCGCGGATGGGTTCCCGTTTGGGCTGTTCGCGGGTATCTCTTGCGGCGGCAGCCTGCTGGTTCGGGTCGTTCAAGTCCACTTTCTGTTCACGGTATTTGCTCATGTCCTGACGTTGCTCGGGAGCGGCCTGGCGCACTTCTACGTTGCGCTGGGGCGCCTGCTGCTGGCTTTCGGCCGGAGCTTCCTGTACAGGTATCTGGCCGCGCATCAGAATGGAGATGGTCTGGTTGTTGATCTTGTCGACCATCGCATCGAACAGGTTGACAGATTCGAGCTTGTAGATCAGCAACGGGTCTTTCTGTTCGTAGCTGGCGTTCTGTACGGAGTGCTTCAGGTCGTCCAGCTCGCGGAGGTTCTCTTTCCAGGCCTCGTCGATGACATGCAGCAGGATGCTCTTCTCGAACGACTTCACCACTTCCTTGCATTCGCTTTCATAGGCGGCTTTCAGATTGCAGGAAATGTTGTACATGCGCTTGCCGTCAGTGATGGGAATCAGGATGTTCTCGTACATGTGTCCCTGGTTCTCGTATACCTGCTTGATGACCGGATAGGCAATCTGTGCCATGCGGTCGGTCTTGCGCTTGAAGAGCTCCATTGCGGCATCGAAAGCCTTGTCGGCCAGCTTTTCTTTTTTCTCTTCCTTGAATTCGTCTTCGGTGAACGGGGCTTCCATGGCCAGTGTCTGGAGCATGTCCATCTTGCAGTTCTCGTAGTCGGGAGCTTGTACGGCATTGACACAGCGGTCCCAAATCATGTTCACGATGTCCATGCCGATGCGTTCGCCCATCAAGGCGTGGCGGCGTTTGGTGTAGACCACGGTACGCTGCTTGTTCATCACGTCGTCGTATTCCAGCAAGCGTTTACGGATGCCGAAGTTGTTTTCTTCCACTTTCTTCTGGGCCCGTTCGATGGACTTGGAAATCATGCTGTGTTCAATCATTTCACCTTCCTTGAAGCCCAGCTTGTCCATCACGCTGGCAATGCGGTCGGACGAGAACAGACGCATCAGGTCGTCTTCCAGTGATACGAAGAACACGGATGAACCCGGGTCGCCCTGACGGCCGGCACGACCACGCAGCTGGCGGTCTACACGGCGGGACTCGTGACGCTCCGTACCGATGATGGCCAGACCGCCGGCAGCCTTTACTTCCGGACTTAGCTTGATATCGGTACCACGGCCGGCCATGTTGGTGGCGATGGTCACCGTACTGCTTTGACCGGCTTGTGCTACAATCTCGGCTTCCTTCTGGTGCAGCTTGGCGTTCAGCACGTTGTGGGGAATCTTGCGCATGGTCAGCATCTTGCTCAGCATTTCCGAGATTTCTACCGACGTCGTACCTACCAGTACGGGGCGTCCGGCACGGACCATGGCTTCGATTTCTTCGATAACAGCTTTGTATTTCTCACGTTTCGTCTTGTAGACGCGGTCGTTCATGTCCTTGCGGGCAATGGGGCGATTGGTCGGGATCACTACAACGTCCAGTTTGTAGATATCCCAGAATTCACCGGCTTCCGTTTCGGCCGTACCGGTCATACCGGCCAGCTTGTGGTACATACGGAAGTAGTTCTGCAAGGTGATGGTGGCGAATGTCTGTGTGGCGGCTTCCACCTTCACGCCTTCCTTGGCTTCGATGGCCTGGTGCAGACCGTCGGAGTAGCGGCGGCCTTCCATGATACGGCCCGTCTGCTCGTCCACAATCTTCACCTGTCCGTCTATCACGACGTATTCGTCGTCCTTCTCAAACATGGTATAGGCCTTCAGCAACTGGTTGATGGTATGTACGCGTTCCGACTTGATGGCATAGTTGGTGAGCAGGGCATCCTTCTTGGCCAGACGCTCTTCTTCGCTCAGGTCCTTTTCATTTTCCAGTTCGGAAAGCTGGGCGGTGATGTCGGGCAATACGAAGAGGGTGGGGTCGGCCGAGTTTCCGCTGATGAGGTCAACACCCTTGTCGGTGAGGTCGACGCTGTTCAGCTTCTCGTCGATGACGAAGTAGAGCGGATCGGTCACTTCGTGCATGCGCTTGTTGTTCTGCTCCATGTAGATTTCCTCTGTCTTCAGCATACCGGCCTTGACGCCCTGTTCGCTCAGGAACTTGATGAGCGGCTTGTTCTTGGGCAGAGCCTTGTGGCTGCGGTAGAGGGCCAGGAAACCTTCTTCCTGCTCCTTCTTGTCGTTGGAGGCGATGAGGCGCTTGGCGTCGGCCAGGTATTGGGTAGCCAGTCTCTTCTGGGCTTCCACCAGTCTTTCTACCAGCGGGCGGAGCTGTTCGAACAGCTGGTCGTCGCCTTTGGGCACCGGACCGGAGATGATCAACGGCGTACGGGCATCGTCAATCAGGACGGAGTCTACCTCGTCGACGATGGCGTAGTTGTGTTGGCGCTGCACGAGGTCTTTCGGACTGATGGCCATGTTGTCGCGCAGGTAATCGAAACCGAATTCGTTGTTGGTACCGAAGGTGATGTCGGCCAGGTAGGCACGGCGGCGGGCATCGGAGTTGGGCTGGTGTTTGTCGATGCAGTCCACGCTCAGGCCATGGAACATGTAGAGCGGTCCCATCCACTCGGAGTCACGCTTGGACAGGTAGTCGTTCACTGTCACTACATGTACGCCGTTACCGGTCAGGGCATTGAGGAATACGGGGAGGGTAGCCACGAGGGTTTTTCCTTCACCGGTTGCCATTTCGGCAATCTTACCCTTGTGCAGCACGACGCCGCCGAAGAGCTGTACGTCGTAGTGTACCATGTTCCAGGTAATTTCGTTACCACCCGCCATCCAGTGGTTCTTGTAGATGGCCTTGTCGCCCTCGATGCGGACAAAGTCCTTGGTGGCGGCCAGCTGGCGGTCGAAGTCGTTGGCCGTAACCACGATTTCTTCATTTTCCGTGAAACGGCGGGCTGTCGACTTGACGATGGCAAAGGCGGCGGGCAGCACTTCGTCGAGTGCTTTCTCGTAGATATCCAGTATCTCCTTTTCGATTTTGTCTATCTGGGCAAAGATTTCTTCGCGTTTCTCCAGTTCCGTGTTTTCCACGGTGGCCTTCAGTTCGTCTACTTTGGCACGCTGCTGGGCTGCGGAGTTGCGGATGTATGCCTTCAGTTCTTCTGTCTTGGCACGCAAGGCGTCGTTGTCCAGACTGTCGATTTCCGGATAAGCGGCTTTCACCTTGTCGACCCACGGTTGGATTTCCTTCATGTCGCGGGTGGATTTGTTGCCGAAAATCGAGCTTAAAAATTCATTGAATCCCATTTTATAATTGTTTTTATTATTATTAGCTGTTTGATTGATAGATAATTTTACCTCTGCAAAGGTAATCATTTCAACACAGAGGACACAGCGTTCTGCCGAGTTTTTTCCTACATTCCGTTCTTTCTTGCAACAGACAGGAGCGGAAGACGGGAAAGGCAGGGGCAGGCGAGGGCCTTGTCATGAAAAATCAGAGGTTGAGCGGAGAGGCTTTGCAACCGTTGGGGGCGCGGATGCGCATCACCTTGGTCAGGGTGGGGGCGATGCGGTCGGTGCTGATGGGTGTACGGATGATTTCGGCCTTGATGCCGCCGCCCATCAGAATCAGCGGAGCAGGTGTTTCGGCGGAACGAACCATGCGGCTGTCCGCGCCGTTGTCCTGGACGATGGTCCATCCAGGCAGTACTTCTACGGCCAGGTCGCCCGAACGTTTGCGGTGATAGCTGTTGCGGACGGGGTCAATCTGGGGAGACCAAGAGCCGAGCAGCAACTGGTGGGACGTGTAGACTTTGTCCACGCCGCTGAACTGAACCAGGAAGGCTGCCGATTTTTCCAATATATCCGTCAGGTCGAGCTGCTTGTCTTCCAGCAGTTTATGGTTGAGGTATATTTGTTGGTCGTAGTAGGCTTCCACGTACTGCCCTGCACCGTATGTGGCCATGAGGTACATGTTGAGCAGCGTGGCGCAGCGGTTCAGGTGGAATTCGCCTCCGGGGATGCGGTAGATGCCCGTATCGGCCGGTTCGGGGTCGGCATAGCCCGTCGAGGTGATGCAGACGATGGTGTTCTGCAACCCTACCTGCTTGTCGATGAGCTCGAGCAGGGTGGCGATGCTGCGGTCCAGTCGGATGTAGGTGTCCTGCATTTCCATGGCACATTCGCGGGTGCTGCGGTGGTTATAGTTGCCGGCATAGTAGGTCAGCGCCAGCAGGTCGGGGATGCCGTCGCGCCCGATGCCGCTCTTCTCCAGCAGTCTGGCGGCCAGCAGATTGACTTCGTCGTTGACGAAGGGACTGGCCGAGAGACGGTAGAACTTGTTCTCGCGCTCGGTCTCAAAGATGTATTTGAAGGGCTCCGTACGCCAGTCGGACAGGTATTTGTAGTCGGCTACCGGACGGAGGGGGGTCCAGACGATGTCCTTGATGCGGAAATCGACGGAGCAGGAATCGTTGTACTGGTTGAGCCACTCGGGGAACTCCTGATAATAGGTGGTGCTGCACCACTTCCCGTTCTTGTTGTTGAGCCAGAAGGCACCGTCGGCCGCATGGCCGGCACTCAGGATAGCCGCGTCGCGGTAGGGGGCGATGGCGTAGACCTTGGCGTTGTTGCGGGTGGCTATCTTCAGCTCGTCGGCCACGGTCGACGTGAGCAGTTGGGCGGGCGAGCTGCTTTGGTTGGTATAGTTGCCCATGTAGTTGGGGTCGTCCACACAGCTGCGCGGCGTCAGGGTGGACATGTCCATCCACTTGCCTGCGATGATGCCGTGGGTGGCGGGCGAACAACCTGTGAAGAGGGTGGCGGTGGCCGACGCGCGGTCGGGCTTGCTGAAAGGCATCTCGGCCTGGCAGAACACCTTGCCTTCGCGCATGAGGCGCTTGAAGCCCTTTTCTCCATAAAGCGACGAGAACGCCTCCAGGTAGTCGGTGCGCAGCTGGTCGATGTTCAGGGTGACGACCAGCTTGGGCGTAGCGGGCAACGGTTGTGCCTGCATGCCGCCGAAGGTCAGCACCAGTATGGAGGTAATCAGTCCTTTCTTCATATCTTCTGTTTCGTAGCTTGTTTATGTGACAATATCAGGTTGCCTGCCGAACGTACCAGCAAACACAGTGCCAAAGGTAATACAGCTAAATTGATTTTCTGTGAAATGAGCGCCCAAAGCACTATAAAAAGTGTTAAAACGACAAGATTTGCCATCATATAGCGGCTTTTTTCCTTTCGGATGACCTTTTTCAGCATCCATGGCAGGCAGAAAAGGTGTAGCGGATGAAGCACGAAGAGCAAGTAGTTGGGGCTCACGGCGGGGTGTTTCGACAGCAGGACCAGGAAGGCGAGGATGCATCCACCCAGGCCGGCCGCGAGGAAGAGGACGAGGTCGATGCCCCACAGACTTTTCCCTTGGCGGACGCCATACCATGTGGCGGCAGCAACGGCGGCTAGGAGTATCAGGGCACAAGTTATCGGGCTGGGAAGCGGAAGTCCCGTTTCTTTGTCTTCGGGCGAGGCGGTGACCACCTGCTCCGTATGGCTCACCAGCGGGATGGCGCGGATGCCGGTCGAATCGGTGAGCGTGGCAGTGGCAAAGAAATCTTTCAGGTAGAAGGGAGCAAACATCATCTGACGGCGGCTGATGGGGCGGTCGGCCTCGCTGCCCAGGCAGAGGTCTATGCCGAACTGCGACCACGGATGCCCCTTGCAATATTGGTGGACGATGTCGCGGAAGCTGCGGCCGGTGTCGGTCGTCGTCATGTCGTCGGCATAGTGCAAGCGGCCTTTCAGGGTACGTTCCACCAGGTCGCGCGGACGGGTGGAGCAGTTGTCGTGGAAGAAGTTGTAGAGATAGACGCGGTTCTCCGGACGGTAGTTCTCTTCCAGCAGGGCTATCAGCCGGCGTTTTTCCTCGGAGCTGAGGTTCAGCGTCTGCTGCCATACGTCGCGGTTGGTCATCTGGTATTCTGCCAGAAAGTATTTATAGTCCGTCGCTCCCAGCTGGTAATACGTTTCGCCCAGCGTGAAACGCAGGACGAAGTTCGGTGTGTCGAAGCTGAAGAGGCCGTAGTTGAATACGGCATCAATGCCCCGCCGGCGGTCTTCGTAGCGGAGAGCCGTGTGCCCGAAGAGGGAGTAGATTTCCGTTCCCGGCCCGCAGGTCAGCAGGCTGAGGCGGATGCCGTCGTCTTCGGGAGGTGTCGTCGTTTCGGCCGCCCGCAGTCGGGGACAGGCCAAGGCGCACAGAAGAATTGTTATATATATAATATAGGTATATAGGGTCCGTTGCATTTTCTTGGTGGATTTGTGGCGCAAATTTAATTATAAATCAGCATTTATCAGCCGGCGGCATCAGAAAAAATGGGGAAATCCGCGATCTTTGGACACAAGCGGGCGGCTTGTCTGAAGAATGGTGAGGGGAAAGCGACAGTACTTTCAGCGGATTACTTCAGTACTTGCGTACGAGTGCTAGAGTACTTCAATGGAAGTACCGGCGGTCTGCTACGGGCATCGGAACGGTGCGGCTGCGGGAAGGCGGCGGGTTGGTGGCAGGACGGTTACGGGCGGGGACTTTGTTTCAGGCGCAATACCCGTACGCCCGTCCAGCTGTCGTTCTGGCGGAACATTTGGGCAAAGGAACCTTTGGACAAGGTCACCTGCTTGTAACTGGACGAGGCATGCAGCAGTTTCAGCTGGCCGTCGCGGTGGCAGGCAAAGCCGAGATGAACTACGTCCAGCCCGGCGATGCGGGTCGTGATGCAGAAGATGTCGCCGTCCTTGATCCAGTCGGGGCCTTCGTCGGTGATTTTGTCTTTGGGCAGGTAGTGGAAGGAGCGGCCGGAGAGCCGGGCCTCTATGTCCTGCATCTTTCTTACGTTTTCGGGCGAGGACTTCAGGTGGCGGTAGGCATCGGGATGCGTGGACATGAACGAGAGCTGCAGCGTCAGGATGTCCGGGCTGCAGGCCGCCGTCACGTCCTCGATGAATCCGTTCTTCACTCCGCTTTCCACCCATTCGGCGATGTAGTGCAGGCGCGAGGTATAGCCGTCGATGCGTCCGTCGCGGTAGCGGATGCGGGTCAGATAGTCTTTCATGTCCCCGCCCCGGGTGGCGGTCAGTGACTGGGCCAGCACGTATTCCACAAACGTGGTGCAGTCCACCTCATCGAGGTTGACGACCAGTTGCTCTTCATCGTTCACCTCCAGGGTATGGGCCACATAAGGCTTGCCCAGATAGGTGAGGGCGGTGTCAAGCACAAGCTGGCCGCCGGACTCCTGGCCGGCGGCTATCAGCGACAGGGAAGCTGCCGCGAGCAGCAGCATGCAGACGGATGATTTCATTTTCGGTCAATTTTAAGTTCTTCACGCAGCCATTTCTCCAGTTCGCCGGTCCATTGGCGCTTGTAGGCGAACGAGTCCTTGAAGCCCCAGCCGTGGCCTCCTGTGGGATAGACGTGCAGGGTGGCCGGTACGTGGTGTTGCAGCAGCGCTTCGAAGTAGTGGATGCTGTTGGCGGGTGGCACGGAGCCGTCGTCGGCCGAGAGCATGATGAAGGCGGGGGGAGTCTGGGCATTTACCTGCTTCTCCAGTGTGTAGCGGTCTTTCAGTTCCTGCGAGGGATGGTCGCCCAAAAGGCTTAGGCCTGAGCTGCCATGGATAAAGTCTAACTCCATGGAGATGACAGGGTAGAACAGAATCTGGAAGTCGGGACGCGTTTCGTCACTGCTGTAGAGCGTGGCGAGCGAAGCGGCCAGGTGTCCTCCGGCTGAGGCTCCCATGATACCGATGCGGTCCGGACGGACGCCCCATTCTGTGGCGTGCTGGCGTACGAGGCGGATGGCCTGTTCGGCATCGCTCAGCGGCACTTCGTGGTGGCCGTTGGGCATGCGGTACTTCAGTACGACGTAGGTGATGCCTTGCGTGTTGAGCCAGGCGGCCATGTCGTGGCCTTCGTGGTTCATGGCCAGGCGGGCATAGCCGCCTCCGGGACACATGATGATGGCCATGCCGTTGGGGCAGGCAGGCCGGTAGACGGTGATGGAGGGGGCGACTACATTGGCCACCCGTCCTCCTTCCAATAATTCTTCTGGTCCGGTCAGGCCGTTGCTGTTGGGAGCTCCGGCCGGCCAGAGCGGCAGTTCAAGGGTAGTTTGTGCAGATAACATGGTTGTTACAGACAATAAAACGGATAAGATGAAAGTTCTCATGGTATGTGCGGAATGTTATTTGATTTTCATGGATGCTTTGATGAAGTAGAATATCAGGATGGCATAGGCCATCAGTGCCACAATTTGTGACCACGTGTTGGCAATCCAGGCGTCGTTGACCAGGTTGATGCCGCCGAAACGCATGCCGGCACTGACCACACCCATCAGTGCACCGCCGGCGATGAAGCCGGAAGCCAGCAGGGTACCCTTCTCGCCGCGTTCGGTGTTGACCTTGGCGTCCTTGCTGCGGGTCGTCACATACCAGTTGATGGCACCGCCCACCAGCAGCGGGATGTTCAGTTCGAGCGGGATGAACATACCCAGGGCGAAGGCCAGGGCAGGCACCTTGAGCAGCGTGAGCACGATGGCCAGCACGGCGCCGATGCCGTAGAGCAACCAAGGAGCAGCCACGCCGTTCATCAACGGTTCGATGACAGCCGCCATGGCGTTGGCCTGCGGGGCGGCCAGCTGTCCGCTGGTGAAGCCGTAGGTCTTGTTCAGGATAATCATCACGCCGCCTACCGTGGCTGCCGAGACGATGGTGCCCAGGAACTTCCACGCTTCCTGCTTGACGGGAGTCGTCCCCAGCCAGTAGCCTATCTTCAGGTCGGTGATGAAGCCGCCTGCCATGGACAGGGCCGTGCAGACCACGCCGCCCATGACCAGTGCCGCTACCATGCCGCTGGGGCCTTTCAGGCCGACGGCCACCATGACTACCGAAGCCAGGATGAGCGTCATCAGCGTCATGCCCGACACGGGGTTGGTGCCCACGATGGCAATGGCGTTGGCCGCTACGGTGGTGAAGAGGAAGGCGATGCCTGCCACGAGCAGGATGGCTACGACGGTGTGCAGCAGGTTGCCCTGCATTACGTCGAAGTAGAAGAAGAGGAACACCAGTACCAGTGTGATGAGGGAGCCGATGGCGATGAACTTCATCGAGAGGTCGCGCTGCGTGCGGATGACGTTGGCCTCGACCTTCGACTTGCCGCCCATTTCCTTGGCAGCCAGCCCCACGGCGCTCTTGATGATGCCCCAGGACTTGATGATGCCGATGATGCCCGCCATGGCAATACCGCCGATACCGATGCTCTTGGCGTAGTAGGTGAATATCTGTTCGGGCGACATTTGGCCGACGGTCTGGGTGATTTCAGGATTCCACTGGTTCAGCACGGCGTCGCCCCAGAAGATGGACATGCCGGGGATGATGATCCACCACACGGCCAGCGAGCCGAAGCAGATGATGGCGGCGTACTTCAGGCCGACGATGTAGCCCAAGCCCAGCACGGCCGCACCGACGTTCACCTTGAACACCAGCTTGGTCTTCTCGGCCAGCATCTCACCCCACGAGCAGAAGCGGGTGGTGAAGTTCTCGTTCCACCAGCCGAAGGTGGCCACGATGAAGTCATACAGACCGCCTATCAGACCGGCAGCCAGCAGCGGCTTGGCCTGGCTGCCGCCCTTCTCGCCCGACACAAGCACCTGCGTGGTGGCTGTCGCTTCGGGGAAGGGGTACTTGCCGTGCATGTCGCTGACGAAGTATTTGCGGAAGGGGATGAGGAACAGGATGCCCAGCACGCCACCCAGCAGGGAGCTGATGAATACCTGGGAAAAGGTGACGGTCACTTCCTCGGGATAGCTTTCCTGCAGGATGTAGAGGGCAGGCAGGGTGAAGATGGCACCGGCTACGATGACGCCCGAGCTGGCGCCGATGGACTGGATGATGACATTCTCGCCCAGGGCCTGCTTGCGCTTGGCGGCACTCGACACGCCGACGGCGATGATGGCGATGGGGATGGCGGCTTCGAATACCTGGCCCACCTTCAGTCCCAGATAGGCGGCGGCAGCCGAGAAAAGGATGGCCATGCAGATGCCCCACGACACCGACCATACGTTTACTTCGGGATAGTTTTTGCCCGGACTCATCAGCGGGTTGTACGTTTCGCCCGGCTTCAGTTCGCGGAATGCGTTTTCCGGCAGACCGGTCACTTGTTCTTCTTCCTGTTTCATAGCAGTATGTTTGATATTGTTTTAGAATAAAATGATTTCTTTCGCTATATTCCTTGTTTTGAAGGCCAAAGAAAGCAAAAAAAAGGGAGGTGTCAAAATAATCCATGTGATAAATGCGTGCAGGACATCCTGCCGGGCGGATGTTGATGTTTCTTGGAACCGGATTTCGGGGAGGGATGGAGTGTCTTCAGAGGCTGGCGGGCGTTCGCAGTGCTTTGTGGCCTCCTGACACGGTGCTTCGTGAGGGTGCGACACAGTGCTTCCTGAGGGTGTCACGAAGCACTTCCTGAGGGGGTGATGAAGCACTGCATAAGAACCCCAAGAAGTGCTTCGTTATGGGGCCATCGTTCGGTGCGGTCTAAAAAGAAAGAGGATGCCATCGGTGGGATGGCATCCTCTTCTATTCTTTTTTGTCCGTATTTGCCGTTATTTTTCTTCCTTTGCGGTCATGTCTCCTTCGATGAACAGGCGCATCAGCTCCGTCTTGGCATTGGTACGCAGCGTGATGGACTTCTTGAAGTGACCGGGATATTTGCCGGTACCGTTATAAGTCACTTTGATGGTGCCTGTCTTGCCCGGGAGTACCGGCTCCTGCGTGTATTCGGGAACGGTGCAGCCGCAGGAAGCGACAGCCTGATGGATGACCAGCGGTGCGTCGCCGATGTTGGTGAACGTGAAGACACAGCTGACTACCGGCGATTCTTCGGAGAAGGTACCGACATCAGCCGTGGTCTTGTCGAACTTGATTTCGGCCTGTGCCATGGCATAGCCCATGCCCAGCATGGCAAACAGCATATACAAAAATACTCTCTTCATGTTTTCTACACTTTTTCAGTTGTTCTACGGCGGCAAAGATAAGCTATTTTCCTGTAAAAGGTCTGTCTTTCTGCCTATTTAGTATTTTTTTACCTCAAGCTGCCGCCGATGATGTCGAGCAGCTCGTTGGTGATGGCCTGCTGTCGGGTCTTGTTGTATTGCAGGGTCAGGTCCTGAATCAGTTCGTTGGCATTGTCCGTTGCAGCCTGCATGGCCAGCATGCGGGCGGCATGTTCCGAAGCGTTGGAGTCCTCCAGTACCGTGAAAATCTTCTGGCAAAGGACTTTGGGGAGCAGTTCGGCTATCAGTTCGCCCACTGACGGCTCTACGATGTAGTCGTTGTTGTACGCGGCCATGTCCTTCTTGTCGGGGTGCATGGCTACCTGCATGGCCATCTGTCCCAGGTCGAGGGGAAGATAGTTCTCCTTCAGCAGCACCTGCGAGCCCATGGACTTGAAGTGGTGGTAAATCAGGACAACGCGGTCTACAGCCTTTTCGGCATACAGGGCCATCAACTGTTCAGCCAGTTGGTAGGCTTCGGTATAGGCCGGCTTGTCAGCCATGGCCTGATAGCTGCCTTGGGGGGTGTATCCGAGTTTCTTGACGGCTTCTTCCACCTTCTTGCCTACCGGGTAGAGGAGGATGTTTTTCTTGCCAAGCGAGCTGTATTCTTCCAGCGTGCGTTCGAGCATCTTCACCACGTTCGAGTTGAAGGCGCCGCACAGCGAACTGTTGGACGAGAACACGGCGATGGCAACCCTGGCTACGGGACGCGTTTCCGTGTAGGGTGATTCCACCGTCACGTTGGTACCCAGGAAATTCGTCAGGATTTCGTTCAGTTTCTGCTGGTAGGGATACATGTTTTCAATCTGTCCCTGTGCCTTGTGAAGCTTGGCGGATGCCACCATCTTCATGGCCGAAGTAATCTGACGGGTACTCTTTACGGAATTGATTCTGTTTTTTACCTCTTTGAGTGAAGCCATTTCTGATTGGATTATGATGGATGTGATTCAGATTTCAGGCGGAGTGTACAGGGCCGCGAGGCCTTGTACACCTGCCTCTCAAAATCCTTGGTTTATGCAAACTGTTTGGAGACCATTTCGGCCGTCTCTTCCAGCTTCTTGCACACGCCGTCGTCGATGACACCCTTCTTCAGGACATCGAGAACATCTTCCTGATGATTTCTTTCGAGCGCATCGAGGAAGCTGCTTTCAAACTCGCTGACCTTGGCCAGCGGAACGTTTTTCAGCAGTCCGTGTGTACCGCAATAGAGGATGGCCACCTGCTTCTCTACCGGCATGGGGCAGTATTGCGGCTGGACGAGCAGACGGGTATTCTTCTGTCCCTTGTCGATGGTGAGGGCGGTAACGGGGTCCATGTCGCCGCTGAACTTGGAGAAGGCTTCCAGTTCGCGGTACTGGGCCTGGTCTATCTTCAGCGTACCGGCCACCTTCTTCATGGCCTTGATCTGGGCGTTGCCACCTACACGGCTCACGGAGATACCTACGTCGATAGCCGGACGGTTGCCCTGGTTGAAGAGGTTGCTGTCGAGGAATATCTGTCCGTCGGTGATGGAGATGACGTTGGTCGGAATGTAGGCCGATACGTCACCTGCCTGTGTCTCGATGATGGGCAGGGCCGTCAGCGAACCGCCTCCCTTGACTTTGCCTTTCAGGCTGTCGGGCAGGTCGTTCATCTGGGCGGCCACTTCGGGCTGGTTGATGATCTTGGCGGCACGTTCCAGCAGACGGGAGTGCAGGTAGAAGATATCGCCCGGATAGGCCTCACGTCCCGAAGGACGGCGCAGAATCAGGGAAACTTCACGATAGGCCACGGCCTGCTTGGACAAGTCGTCGTATACCACCAGGGCATGACGGCCGGTGTCGCGGAAATATTCGCCGATGGCCGCACCGGCAAACGGAGCGTAGTATTGCAGGGCGGCGGGATCGCCGGCAGTGGCGGCTACCACGATGGTATAGTCCATGGCGCCATGCTGGCGCAGGGTGTTGACAATCGTGGCAACGGTAGAACCCTTCTGACCGATGGCCACGTAGATGCAATATACGGGATCGCCTGCTTCGTAGTTGGCACGTTGGTTGATGATGGTATCGATGGCGATGGCCGTCTTTCCGGTCTGGCGGTCGCCGATGATCAGCTCTCGCTGTCCGCGGCCGATGGGAATCATGGCGTCTACCGCTTTCAGTCCCGTTTGCAAAGGCTGGTTCACCGGCTGGCGGAAGATAACGCCCGGGGCCTTGCGTTCCAGGGGCATTTCACAAAGCTCGCCTCCAATCAGTCCCTTGCCGTCGAGGGGAACACCCAGCGGGTCGATGACACGTCCCAGCATACCTTCGCCTACCATGATGGAAGCGATTCGCTTGGTACGCTTCACGGTGAACCCTTCCTTGATTTTGTCGGTAGGTCCCAGCAGCACGGCACCTACATTGTCTTCTTCCAGGTTCATCACAATGGCTTTGATGCCGTTGTCAAACTCGAGCAGCTCGTTGGCTTCGGCATTGCGCAGTCCGTAGATACGGGCCACACCGTCGCTTACCTGAAGCACCGTACCGATTTCATCCAGCTGGACGCGGGTATCGATGCCTTCGAGCTGTTTGCGCAAGACGTCGGAAACTTCGCTTACTTTTATATTTTCAGACAACATTGTTTTGCTATTTTACAAATTACTTACTTACAAACTTTCATGAATCAGTCGGTCTGTGTCAGAGTAGGGGAGGACTATACAATCCTGCGGTTCTTGTCGACAAACTGCTGCTTCACTTTCTTGAACTGGGTGGCTATACTGGCATCCAGCCGATAATCGTTGATATCGAAGATAAATCCGCCTTCAATTTCGGGATTGACTTCCGTCTGCAGTTCCATGCGGGCATGCAACAGCGAGGAGGCGGTTTGGCGGATACGTTCCTCCACTTCCTGACTGACCGGAATGGCGGTTGTCAGTTTGGCGGTTCCGATATGCTTCTTCCTGCGGTATAATGTCTGGAAAGACAAACTGATGTATTGAAGCAGACCTTCGCGTCTGTTTTTTTGGATCAGTGCAATACAACGGTTGAACTCCTCGCTTGTCGGCTGCTCGCCGGCTGCTGCCGTACATATCAGCGCGAATTTGTCCTTGGCCGAGAGAATGGGGTTCAGCAGCGCTTCGCGCAGTTCGGGATGCTTCTCGAAACTGTGTGCCAGTGTACTGAATTCTCTGTACAATACATCCTCCTTGCCACTGTTGTAGGCATAGTCGATCAAGGCTTTTGCATACCGCATTGAAACAATTCCTATATCCATCTTTTCCTTATTATCTCGTTAGTTCTTTTTGGGCGCAGCCAGCATTTCGTCGAGCATACGGTCTATCATGCTCATCTGTTCCTGCTTTTCGTCCAAATTCTTTCGAAGCACTTTCTCGGCGATATCCACCGAAAGGACAGCTACCTGGCGGCGGATGTCACGGATGGCTTCCTCCTTTTCCTGCTGGATCTGCATACGCACTTCGTCCAGCTCCTTTTGTGCAGCTTTTTCGGCCTGCTTGCGTGCGTCGGCGATAATCTTGTCACGTTCCTGCATCGCCTCCCGCAAGATGCGTCCCTGCTCCTTGTTGGCCGAAGCTACCAGGGCGTCGCTCTCTTCTTTGAGGCGGGCAAGCTGGGCGTTGGCTTCCTGGGCAACTTTCATGGACTGGTCAATGTAGGCCTTCCGCTCTTCCACCATTCGGGTGATGACGGGAAAACCGTATTTGGCCAGAATGACGAAGACAATGCCGAAGGACAGGACCATCCAGAACAGCAGACCACTGTCGGGTAATAACAATGACATACATTCAATGTTTTTGTCAAACTGCAAGTGCAGGCCGTTTTCCGTTGCAATGGAACTCGGCCATAACTTGCCGTTTGAAGGTTGTACAATCTATTAGATGAGGAATACCAGCAGACATACAACGACTGCCAGCAGGGCGACACCCTCGATCAAGGCTGCAGCGATAATCATGTTCATACGGATGTCTCCGGATGCTTCCGGCTGGCGGGCAATGGCCTCCATAGCCGAACCACCGATTTTACCGATACCTAAACCAGCACCAATCACAGCGAGACCGGCACCCAGTGCAGCTCCCAGTTTTGTAACTCCAATACCTGCCGCAGCAGCTTGTAATAATACAGATAGTAACATAACTTTCTAAAATTTTAAAGGGTTATTTTATTAATTGTTTTTCTTCTATGTTCGTTTCTTCTTTGTGTGCATGCTCTTCTTGGGCCAGTCCGATGAATACGGCCGACAGCATGGTAAATACGTAGGCCTGGATAAAGGCTACCAGCAGTTCGAGGGCATTCATGAACAGGTTGAACACAACTGATGCGAAAGTCAGTGTGCCGTTCAGGGCCGGCCCCATGCTGGCAGAGATGAAAATCAGTCCTGTCAGTACAAGCATGGCTACGTGTCCGGCCAGCATGTTGGCAAACAAACGGATCATCAGGGCAAACGGCTTGGTGAAGATGCCGAAGAACTCGATGAACGGCATCATCGGTACCGGCACTTTCAACCACCAGGGAACGTCGGGCCAGAAGATGTCTTTCCAATACGTCTTGGTGCCGAACAGGTTGACGGCCAGAAATGTGCAGACGGCCAATACCATGGTGATGGCAATGTTTCCCGTAACGTTGGCACCACCGGGGAAGAAGGGCACCAGGCCCATCAGGTTGTTGATGAAGATAAAGAAGAAAGCTGTCAGCAGGTAGGGAGCAAACTTTTTGTATTTGGGGCCTACGCAGCTTTTGATAATATCGTCATTGACCATCATGATGAGCATTTCCATTAGCCCGACAAAGCCTCCGGGAGCCGCGCTGTCCTTCGGGTGTCTTTTGTACCAGCGTGCCACGCAGAGAATAATGACCGTCAGCAGCACGCTGTTCATCAGCAGGGCCAGAGTGACTTTGGTGATTGAAATGTCGAACGGACGGATTTCATTGCCTGCGGCGTCATGCTCTACCAGTTTGCCTTCGTAGGGACTGCCGGCAGGAGCGATGGAAAGTCCTTCGTAGCTGCCGCCGTTCTCTTCCAGACGTGCAGACGAGAATACATGCCACCCTGTTGTATGGCTGTATACGATAATCGGCAGGGGGATGGTGAGGTGTGTGTCGCCCCACGAAGTGATGTGCCATTCGTATGAGTCACCAATGTGTCCGAATACGATTTCCTTGATGTCGACTTTCTCTTCGGCCGGTTGTCCGGTCGATGGCTCTTCGGCCGACGAAGCGGAAAGGGGACATAGGAGCAGAAGCACTGCCATGACGCACCATCCGGTCCATATTTTACGTAATCGTTTCATTTTTGTTTCTCTTTTTGTGACTTCTTGTTCACTTCAAAGGTGAAGAAGAACCAGGAGTCATACGTTAGATATATCAGATAATTGGCAATGAATGTCAGCAGGAAGGATTGGGCCTCGTCGCGGACAATCACGCAATAAAGTACCATCAGAATAAAAGAAGCGAGCATTCGCATGACGCGGAGCAACAAATACGTCTGCAACAGCTTTCCCGGCATTTTCCTCCGGCTCCATTCTACAATGTTGATCATCAGCCAACCGAACAGAAAAAAGAAGGAAGGTATCAGCGGATAACCGTCAAAATAGTGGTGTGGATTGGTCTTGAAATAGATCCATCCTCCCACACCTCCCAGCAAAATGGTCAGTATCGCTGTTTGTATCAGGTAGTTGCGCTTGGTCTTGCTCACGTCATTATCCGTTTTTTGATGTTCCTTATATAATAATGTAATGCTGCTTTATCAGTTGATGCAGACAGACACATTGTTGTCATTCATTTCAATGAATCCGCCTTTTATCTCTTGCTCCTGCGCTGCACCTTCGGTCGTGACGTACGAGAGTTTGCCTCGTGTCAAGGAGGAAACGATGGGAGCATGTTGTGGCAGAATGGTAAAGGAACCCATGACTCCCGGCAAAGTGACTTGCTTCACTTCACCTTCGAAGAGTTTCTTTTCCGGCGATACGATAGTCAACTGTAAATTCTTCATTGCACTTCTCATTTGATATTTGGTTCATTGCCGGCAGAAGTAAGCGATTTCTGTCGGACAATGTGTTATTGTTTGGCTTGCTCCAGCAGCTTTTTGCCTTTTTCGATGGCTTCCTCGATGGTTCCCACATTCAGGAAGGCCGGTTCGGGCAGATAGTCCACTTCGCCGTCCAGAATCATGCGGAATCCTTTGATGGTATCTTCGATATTCACCATCGTGCCCGGTACGCCGGTAAACTGTTCAGCGACCGCAAACGGCTGTGACAGGAAACGCTGGACACGACGTGCACGGTTTACCAACGTACGGTCTTCGTCCGACAGTTCCTCCATACCCAGAATGGATATGATATCCTGCAGTTCCTTGTTGCGTTGCAGAATCTGTTTGACACGTTGGGCTGTCTGATAATGCTCTTCACCGACAATATGCGGATCCAAGATACGTGAAGTGGATTCCAACGGGTCAACAGCCGGATAGATACCCAGCTCGGTAATCTTACGGCTCAGTACGGTTGTGGCGTCCAGGTGGGTGAAGGTCGTGGCCGGTGCAGGGTCGGTCAAGTCGTCGGCCGGTACGTATACAGCCTGTACGGAAGTAATGGAGCCGTTGCGGGTAGATGTGATTCGTTCCTGCATGGCACCCATTTCTGTTGCCAGTGTCGGTTGGTAACCTACAGCCGAAGGCATGCGTCCCAGCAGGGCCGATACCTCTGAACCAGCTTGGGTGAAACGGAAGATGTTATCGATGAAGAACAGAATATCGCGAGGTCCGTCTGTCTCCGAACCCATGTCGCGGAACGATTCTGCCACCGTCAGACCCGACAGAGCAACCGACTGACGTGCTCCAGGGGGTTCGTTCATCTGTCCGAATATCAGGGATACTTGTGATTTAGCCACTTCGTTATAATCTACCTTGGAGAGATCCCAGTGGCCTTCTTCCATACTTTTCTTGAATTCTTCGCCATAACGGATGACACCCGATTCAATCATCTCTCTCAGCAAGTCGTTACCTTCACGGGTTCGTTCACCTACACCGGCAAAAACGGAAAAACCGTGCTGCTTCTTGGCAATGTTGTTGATGAGTTCCTGAATAAGTACCGTCTTTCCCACACCGGCACCACCGAACAGACCGATTTTACCACCTTTGCTATAAGGCTCCAGCAAATCAATCACTTTGATGCCCGTGTAGAGCACTTCTTGTGTCGTGGTCAAATCTTCGAATTTTGGGGGCTCGCGGTGAATGGGATAGGCACCGGTACGGTCCAATTCGCGCATACCGTCAATGGAGTCGCCTACTACGTTCATCAGACGGCCTTTGATCTGGTCGCCTACAGGCATCGTGATAGGGCCGCCCAAGGGGTATACTTTCATTCCTCTCTGCAGACCATCGGTGCTGTCCATGGCTACCGTACGGACGGTGTTTTCACCAATATGCTGCTGCACTTCCACAATCAGGCGTTTGCCGTTGTGTCTTCTTATCTCGAGGGCGTCGTGGATGGCTGGAAGAACGGTCTCGGCTTCCGTACCTTCGAAATAAACGTCAACCACAGGTCCGATGACCTGGGAAATATGTCCGACAATTTGTGACATAAGCTTATTATTTTCTTCTAATTAGTAAATTTCCGCTTTTATTTGTGCAAGGGTTGGGAAAAACTTGTACATACGGGCCGTCTCTCTCTCTGCTTGCCATGCAAAATTAAAAACATTTCGGCATGAAATGTGTTTTTCAGCACTTTTTTTAAATTGATTATACTATTTTGATTGTTAAAACGTACTTTTGGAACAATATGTTTTAACTCCGGCAAGGTACATTAACATTCGTTGCATACACTTTTTTACTAATCATGTTATCAAACATATTATTGGATGGTTTGTAAATGAAAATAGAGTGTTACTTTTACACTCAAAATAAAATGAACTTAAACTTCGTTATCATGAAAAAGCATTTTCTGTATGCTGGAGCATTGTTGATGATGCTATTAGCTTCTTGTGTGTCGCAAGTGGAAACGACACAGTCCGGTTTGAATCCGGAGAATTTTCGGACGAAAGTCGGAGATGCACAAACTGATTTGTATGTGCTGAAGAACCAACAAGGAATGGAAGTCTGTATCACAAATTTCGGAGGACGTATTGTTTCCATGATGGTTCCGGACAAGAATGGGGAAATGAGAGACGTCGTGCTTGGTTTTGACAGCATTGCCGATTACATTCATATTCCCAGCGATTTTGGGGCTGCTATTGGTCGTTATGCCAACCGTATCGACCACGGTCGTCTGGTGCTTGACGGTGATACCATCCAACTGCCTCAAAATAATTTCGGCCATTGCCTGCACGGAGGGCCAAAGGGATGGCAGTATCAAGTATATGACGCTAAGCAGATTGATGGATCGACGCTCGAACTGACCCGTTTCTCTCCGGATGGAGATGAAAATTTCCCGGGTAATGTAACGGCCAAGGTCATTTATAAATTGACAGACGACAATGCCCTTAACATTAAATATACTGCCACGACAGACAAGAAGACAGTCATCAATATGACGAACCATTCATATTTTAATTTGTCGGGTAATCCGGCCAAAGCAGCTACTGACCACATCTTATATATTAATGCTGACTATTATACGCCGGTAGACAGCACGTTTATGACGACGGGTGAAATTCTTCCGGTAAAAGATACTCCGATGGATTTCACTACTCCGAAAGTGATAGGTCAGGATATTAACAACTATGATTTCGTTCAGCTGAAAAATGGTAACGGATATGATCATAACTGGGTATTGAATACCCAAGGTAACATGGCACAGGTGGCTGCTCGTCTGACTTCACCCGAATCGGGCATCACCTTGTATGTATATACCAATGAGCCAGGTATTCAGGTCTATACCGGTAACTTCCTTGATGGGACAGTGAAGGGTAAGAAGGGTATCGTGTATAACCAACGCGCTTCTGTATGTTTGGAAACACAGCATTATCCCGACAGTCCCAACAAACCGGATTGGCCGTCTGTGGTTTTGGAGCCGGGAAAGACTTATAAAAGTGAATGTGTCTTTAAGTTTTCTGTAGAAGAATAACCTTGAATAGAGTACTAACAAAAACATAAAATGATATGAATTGGAATTCGCATGAATTTGTTTGGCTGGACTGGGCAGTTCTGGCCGTGGGAATTATCCTGGTAGCATGGATGGTCTATCGCTCTGTACGTAAGGACAAACTGGCCATGAAAGGTGCAGACAGTCAGGACTATCTGTTTGGAAAGGGAGAACCCTGGTATGTAATTGGTGCTGCAATTTTTGCTGCCAATATCGGTTCGGAGCATTTGGTAGGACTGGCCGGTACTGGAGCTAAAGATGGAGTGGGAATGGCCCACTGGGAAATGCAGGGATGGATGATACTTATTCTTGGTTGGCTTTTCGTGCCTTTCTATCAGTTGTTGAACAATAAAATGGGCAAGATTATCACGATGCCTGATTTCTTGAAATACCGCTATACCAAAAAAACCGGTTCTTGGCTGAGTATCATTACCTTAATTGCCTATATCCTGACCAAGGTCAGTGTGACGGCCTTTACAGGCGGTATCTTTTTTGAATACTTATTTGGACTGCCGTTCTGGTGGGGAGCTCTTGGCTTGATTGCCATTACGGCCATCTTTACTGTAGTTGGCGGTATGAAGGGAGTAATGACGATGTCGGCCATCCAGACGCCGATTCTGATTGTCGGTTCCTTCCTGGTGCTTTTTCTCGGTTTGTCTGCTCTGGGACAAGGCAGTATTGTAGACGGTTGGACTAACATGATGGATTATGCCCGTTCTGCTCATGACGGATATGGCATCAACCACATGTTCCATTGGGAAGAGGGCGACCCCATGTATTCCAAGTTCCCCGGTTTTGCCGTGTTCATCGGTGCATCCATCATCGGTTTCTGGTATTGGTGTACAGACCAGCACATCGTTCAGCGTGTACTTGGTCAGCAGAAGGGGGAATCTGACGATGTGGTGATGAAGCGTGCCCGTCGCGGTAGCATCGCAGCCGGTTACTTCAAAATCCTTCCGGTATTCATGTTCTTGATTCCCGGTATGGTGGCTGTTGCCCTTGCGCAGAATCCGGATAGTGGCATTGTGATGGATCTCGCCAATCAGCACGATACGGATGGCGCTTTTGCCATGATGGTGAAGAATATTCTTCCGGCCGGTGTGAAGGGATTGGTTACCATCGGCTTTATCTGTGCGCTTGTCACTTCACTGGCAGCGTTCTTCAACAGTTGTGCCACTCTGTTTACGGAAGATTTTTACAAGCCGATGCGTCAGGGCAAGAGTGAGGCTCACTATGTGTTTGTAGGCCGTGTAGCTACTGTCGTTGTCGTGCTTTTGGGTTTGGCTTGGCTGCCCATCATGATGAATATGGACAATCTGTATAGCTATCTGCAAGATATCCAGTCCTTGCTGGCTCCTGCAATGGTTGCCGTATTTACTCTTGGAATTTTCTCGAAGAAAATTACTCCAAAGGCCGGAGAATGGGGACTTATCGGAGGCTTCCTTATCGGTATGCTTCGTCTGGTAACCAATGTCATCACCAAGAGCGGTAATGCTGTTATGGAAGGTTCTTTCTGGGAAGCAACTTCCTGGTTCTGGCAGACCAACTGGCTGATTTTTGAAATTTGGTTGCTTGTCTTCCTGATTGTCCTGATGGTAGTAGTGTCCTGCTTTACTCCGAAACCTTCTGTTCAGCAGATAGAAGCCATTACGTTTACTGGTAGTTACAAGGAACTTATCAGAAAGAGCTGGAACAAGTGGGATGTGATTGCTTCGTTGGGTGTTGTATTGCTTTGCGCCCTGTTCTATGCTTATTTTTGGTAATTTCTTTATTTAAATTTGTATTGAATGACTAAATATTATAGTGTAAATCCAAAGTTCTACATTTCGGTAGACTGCATCATATTCGGTTTCAGCGGAGGAGAGTTGAGTCTCCTCCTGTTGAAGCGAAACTTTGAACCGGCCAAGGGCGAATGGTCGCTGATGGGAGGCTTTGTGCAGGAAAACGAGAGCGTGGACGATGCCGCCAAGCGAGTGTTGGCCGAACTGACCGGATTGAATCAGGTCTACATGGAGCAGGTCGGTTCGTTTGGTGACGTTCACCGCGATCCGGGTGGTCGTGTCATCTCCATCGCCTATTATGCATTGGTCAATGTCGATGAATACGACCGCGACCTGGTGCATCAGCATAATGCTTTCTGGATTAACATCAATGAAGTGCCTCCGCTTATCTTTGACCATTCGGAGATGGTGGAGAAAGCTCGGGCGCTGATGCAGCAGAAGGCGTCGACCGAACCTATCGGATTCAATTTGTTGCCCAAGCTTTTTACGCTGTCGCAGTTGCAGAGTCTATATGAAGCCATTTATGGTGCTCCACTTGACAAACGTAATTTCCGAAAACGCATTGCCGAGATGAATTGCATTGAAAAAACGGACAAGATTGACAAGACTGGCTCCAAACGGGGAGCCGCCTTGTATCAATTCAATGAGAATGCTTATCGGAAAACTCCGAATTTTAAATTGTAATACAAACACTTCAATATGTTATTTATATGCTGGAAGAATTGAAAGAAAAAGTTTTTCGTGCCAATCTTGAATTGGTGAAACACGGACTGGTTATTTTTACTTGGGGAAACGTGTCGGCCATTGATCGTGCAAGCGGACTGGTAGTCATCAAGCCCAGTGGTGTAAGCTATGACACAATGAAGGCTGAAGACATGGTTGTGGTCGACCTCGACGGCAAAGTGGTGGAAGGCAAGTTGAGACCATCGTCTGACACACCTACCCATGTGGTACTCTATAAGGCTTTCCCTGAGATTGGTGGAGTGGTACATACACACTCCACGTATGCTACGGCCTGGGCTCAGGCCGGATGCGACATCCCCAATATCGGTACAACGCATGCCGATTATTTTCACGATGCCATTCCCTGTACGGCCGACATGACCGAAGCCGAGGTGAAAGGCGAATATGAACGCGAAACGGGTAACGTAATTGTAAAACGCTTCGAAGGATTGAATCCTGTACATACACCGGGCGTACTGGTCAAGAATCATGGTCCCTTTGCCTGGGGAAAGGATGCGCATGATGCGGTCCACAACGCTGTCGTTATGGAACAGGTGGCCAAGATGGCTTCCATAGCCTATGCGGTCAATCCCAACCTGACGATGAGCCCATTGCTTATCGAGAAGCATTTCAGCCGCAAGCACGGGCCGAATGCCTATTACGGACAAAAGTGAAAAATTTCCGGGTGACAAGCTGAGGACCGCAAGCATGTGAGGGCTCGTCGCTTGTCGCCCATAACCCCAATAACAACAACTTAATAATATTATAGTATTATGAACGCATTTGATCAATATGAAGTATGGTTCGTTACAGGTGCACAGCTCCTGTACGGTGGTGATGCCGTGATTGCCGTTGATGCACACAGCAACGAAATGGTAAAGGGTTTGAATGAATCGGGCAAGCTGCCTGTAAAAGTTGTATATAAAGGTACTGCAAATTCTTCCAAGGAAGTGGAAGCTGTGTTCAAAGCAGCCAACAACGAGGAAAAATGTATCGGTGTCATCACTTGGATGCACACCTTCTCGCCTGCCAAGATGTGGATTCACGGTTTGCAGCAGCTGAAGAAGCCTTTGCTTCACCTGCATACACAGTACAACAAGGAAATTCCTTGGGATACGATGGACATGGACTTCATGAACCTCAACCAGAGCGCCCACGGCGACCGTGAGTTCGGCCACATCTGTACCCGTATGCGCATCCGCCGCAAAGTGGTGGTTGGCTACTGGAAGGAAGAAGAAACCCAGAAGAAGATTGCCGTATGGATGCGTGTCTGTGCCGCTTGGACCGATGCACAGGATATGCTCATCATCCGTTTCGGCGATCAAATGAACAACGTGGCCGTAACCGACGGCGACAAGGTCGAGGCTGAACAGCGCATGGGTTACCATGTAGACTATTGCCCCGTGAGCGAACTGATGGAATATCACGCACAGGTGAAGGATGCCGATGTAGATGCTCTTGTTAAAACTTACTTTGCTGAATACGACCACGATGCCTCTCTGGAAGACAAGTCTACCGAAGCTTATCAGAAGGTTTGGAACTCTGCGAAGGCTGAACTGGCTCTCCGTGCCATCTTGAAAGACAAGGGTGCCAAGGGCTTTACAACCAACTTTGATGATCTGGGCCAGACAGACGGCAGTCACTTTGACCAGATTCCCGGTCTGGCATCGCAGCGTCTGATGGCCGAAGGTTACGGTTTCGGTGCCGAGGGTGACTGGAAGTCGGCTGCTCTCTACCGTATGGTTTGGGTGATGAATCAGGGATTGCCCAACGGCTGCTCGTTCCTCGAGGACTACACCTTGAATTTCGACGGACAGAACAGTGCCATCCTGCAGGCCCACATGTTGGAAGTTTGTCCGCTTATCGCCGCCAAGAAGCCCCGTCTGGAGGTTCATTTCCTGGGTATCGGTATCCGCAAGAGCCAGACGGCGCGCCTCGTGTTCACGTCTAAGGTAGGCATGGGTTGTACCGCTACAGTCGTTGACCTGGGTAACCGTTTCCGTCTGATTGTAAACGACGTGGAGTGTATCGAGCCGAAACCGTTGCCCAAGCTGCCTGTCGCTTCTGCCCTCTGGAAGCCGATGCCAAACTTCGAGGTAGGTGCCGGTGCCTGGATTCTGGCCGGCGGTACGCACCACTCCTGCTTCTCTTACGACCTGACGGCTGAATACTGGGAAGACTATGCCGAGATTGCCGGTATCGAGATGGTGCACATCAACAAAGACACCACCATCAGCGAGTTCAAGAAAGAACTCCGCATGAACGAGGTGTACTACATGCTGAACAAGGCACTCTGCTAAATCTGTAATAGAAGAAGGAAAGGCACACAGGAATGTACCTTCCTTCTTCTTTTTGTTTCACCTTATCACAATACCATTCCTATGAAATCTGATCCCAAATCAACCATAGAAGCCGGTCGTGCCGTGCTGGGCATTGAGTTCGGCTCTACCCGCATCAAGGCAGTCCTCATCGACGGGGAGAACAAGCCCATCGCGCAGGGTAGCCATACCTGGGAAAACCAGCTTGTCGACGGCCTTTGGACGTATAGTCTGGATGCCATCTGGAGCGGCCTGCAGGATTGCTATGCCGACCTGTGTGTCGACGTGCAGAAACAATACGGTGTCCAGATCGAAACCCTGGCTGCCATCGGCGTCAGCGCCATGATGCACGGTTACATGGCTTTCGGCAAGCAGCAAAATATCCTCGTGCCCTTCCGCACGTGGCGCAATACCAATACCGGCCCTGCTGCAGCCAAGCTTTCCGAACTCTTTGTCTACAACATTCCCCTTCGCTGGAGCATTTCGCACCTCTATCAGGCTATCCTGAACGGTGAGGAGCATGTACCTTCCATCGACTACTTGACAACGCTGGCCGGGTACGTGCATTGGCAGTTGACGGGCGAACGCGTGCTGGGCATTGGTGATGCATCCGGCATGCTTCCCATCGACCCCGAAACGAAGAACTATTCTGCTCCGATGGTGGAGAAGTTTGAGCAGCTGATAGCTCCGGGCTACGGCTGGAAGCTGAAAGACATCCTGCCCCGCGTCCTGATGGCCGGCGAAGATGCCGGACGCCTGACAGCCGAAGGTGCCCGCAAGCTCGACCCCACAGGCCGGTTGAAGGCAGGTATCCCACTCTGTCCGCCCGAAGGTGATGCCGGTACGGGCATGGTGGCCACCAACGCTGTGAAGCAGCGTACGGGCAACGTGTCGGCCGGTACTTCGTCGTTCTCCATGATTGTGCTGGAGAAAGAACTCTCACGTCCCTACGAGGCTATTGACATCGTGACTACTCCCGATGGCAGCCCTGTCGCAATGGTACACTGCAACAACTGTACTTCCGACCTCAATGCTTGGGTGGGCCTCTTCAAGGAATACCAGGAACTGATGGGATTGCCCGTCGACATGAACGACATCTACGGCAAGCTCTACAACCATGCGCTCGATGGTGATGCCGATTGTGGCGGTCTGATGGCCTACAACTACTTCTCCGGCGAACCCGTTACCGGACTGGCCGAGGGGCGTCCCTTGTTTGTGCGTTCGGCTACGGACAAGTTCAGCTTGGCCAACCTGATGCGTGCCCATCTTTATGCTTCCGTAGCCGTACTGAAGATAGGTAACGACATCCTGTTCAACGACGAGAAAATCCGGGTGGACCGCATCACGGGCCACGGCGGTCTGTTCAAGACCAAAGGTGTGGGCCAGCGTATACTGGCGGCAGCCATCAACTCGCCCATCTCCGTTATGGAAACGGCAGGCGAGGGTGGAGCCTGGGGTATCGCCCTGCTGGGCTCTTACCTGGTGAACAACGCCCAAGGCCAGTCACTGCCCGACTTTCTGGACACGCAGGTGTTTGCCGGATATGCCGGTGTCGAAGTGGCGCCAATGCCCGAGGATGTGGCCGGCTTCAACGCCTACATCAAGACCTACAAGGCCTGCCTGCCTGTCGAGGAAAAGGCGGTAGCCTGCAAAAAGTAAAAGAATTGCGATGGACGATGCCCGTCATCACGCACTTGATGCGAGATGACGGGACACCGTCCGTTTCTTCCATATTATATCCACATTCAAACCTTTATGAACCCCATGACAAACAAACTGTTGATCGGCGGTCTGCTGCTGACCGCTTCGCTTTCACTTTCCGCACAACGCAGCGCGATTCTTACCATCGAGGCCGACCGCGGCACTCAAATCATCCCAAAAGAAATCTACGGCCAGTTTGCCGAGCACCTGGGCACCTGCATTTACGGCGGCCTGTGGGTAGGCGAAGATTCTTCAATTCCCAACATTCAAGGCTACCGCACCGATGTGTTCAACGCCTTGAAGGAACTGCATGTGCCCGTCTTGCGCTGGCCTGGCGGATGCTTTGCCGATGAATACCACTGGCGGGACGGCATCGGTCCCAGGGAACAGCGGCCCAAGATGGTGAACAACAACTGGGGCGGTACCATCGAAGACAACAGCTTCGGCACGCATGAGTTCCTGAACCTCTGCGAGATGCTGAGTTGCGAGCCCTACATCAGCGGCAACGTGGGCAGCGGTACGGTGGAAGAACTGGCCAAATGGGTGGAATATATGACCTCCGAAGGCGACTCACCCATGGCCCGCCTGCGTCGCCAGAACGGACGCGACAAGGCCTGGAAGGTGAAATACCTCGGCGTGGGCAACGAGAGCTGGGGATGCGGCGGCAGCATGCGTCCCGAATATTACGCCGACCTGTACCGCCGTTACTCCACCTACTGCCGCAACTATGACGGCAACCGCCTGTTCAAGATAGCCAGCGGTGCCAGCGACTACGACTACAACTGGACCGACGTCCTCATGGACCGCGTGGGCGGACGCATGCAGGGACTTTCGCTGCATTACTACACGGTGGCAGGCTGGAGCGGCAGCAAGGGCTCGGCCACGAAGTTTACCGACGAGGACTATTACTGGACGCTGGGCAAGTGTCGCGAGGTGGAAGATGTCATCAAGAAGCATTGTGCCATCATGGACCGTTACGACCCCAAGAAGCAGATTGCGCTGATTTTGGACGAATGGGGCACATGGTGGGACGAGGAGCCGGGTACCGTTTCCGGCCACCTCTATCAGCAGAACTCCCTGCGCGATGCCTTCGTGGCTTCCCTTTCGCTCGACATTTTCCATAAATATACCGACCGCCTGAAGATGGCCAATATCGCCCAGATAGTCAATGTCCTCCAGTCCATGATTCTGACGAAGGACGACCGGATGGTGCTGACGCCCACGTACTACGTCTTCAAGATGTACCGCGTGCATCAGGATGCCACGTACCTGCCCCTGGAACTGAGCTGCACTACCGTCGACGTGCGTGACGGCCGGCGCTTGCCCCTGCTCAGTGCCACCGCTTCGCGCGATAAGAAAGGCCGTGTCCACCTCTCGCTTTCCAATGTCGACCTGAACGAGGCGCAGGAAGTCACCGTCCGCCTGTCCGGCATTACGGCCCGGAAAGCCGTGGGCGAGGTGCTGACCTCCGCCGCCATCACCGATTACAATTCGTTCGAGGAGCCCGACCGCGTACGCCCCGTGCCGTTCAAGGATGCCAAGATTGAGAAAGGTATCCTCCGCCTGACGCTTCCGGCAAAGTCCATCGTGACGCTGGAACTGCAGTAAAGCAGCTTTGTGGCGGCTTCCGGTCGAACGGACAAATTGATAGGAGTCTATGCGGAAATGGTATCGAAAAGATGCCGTTTCCGCATTTTTCGTATCTTGTCCTGTTGCTCGTTTGGGTCGAAACAGGAAGAAAACAAGGACGAAAGGCGGCTTTCAGGTGGAAAACAATGCTTTTCCTGGCCCTTCACATGCTACTTTTTCCCCTCAGACATCGGATGTTTTTCTTCTGAAACGTGTATGTTTTGCCGTTTTCCTGCCTATGTTTTGTTTCCTTTTAGTACATTTTTTGCCTGATGGGGTCGTTTGCCGGTTGTTTCACGGGCTTTTTCCCCGTTTTTTCTTCTATTTCAAATGTAAAGATTTTGCTATCGTGTTGTGGATTAGCGGATAAGATTGTTCGCTCTTCATTCTTTTCCATCGGCCGTGTCTTTGGTTTGAAACAAGCGATTCTCGCGCATTTCGGTCGTCAAAGTGTCAATCTGACAAACCGTTTCCGTCGTTTCTACTGCTAACTTTAGTTAATCTACTACTTGTATTAGTTGAATAACTAATGTAAACAGTTGTTTGTATGGAAATAATCACTATATTTGCAGCAGACAATGCCGATAAAGCGAAATGATTATGAAACGACTGACCGTAAAAGAAGAAGAAATCATGCGGATGTTTTGGGAGCATGGCCCCATGTTTGTCCGCGAGTTGCTGGCTTTCTATGAAGAACCGAAGCCGCACTACAATACCGTGTCCACGCTGGTGCGCGGGCTGGAAGAGAAGGGATTCGTGGGCTACAAGGCTTACGGCAATACCTATCAGTATTATCCGTTGGTGTCGGCGAAGGACTACAAGCGTTCGGCGCTGAACGAGGTCGTGGCCCATTACTACGACAATTCCTTTGCCAACGTTGTCTCCGCCTTTGTCGAAGAGGAGGGCATGCCGCTCGACGAGCTGAAGGAGCTGATTGCGCGGATTGAAAACAAACGCAAAGCCTGACAGGGATATGGGTGCCTTTCTGTTCTATCTGTTCAAGTCTACGCTTTGCCTGGTGGTGCTCTATCTGCTCTTCCGGCTGTGCTTCCGAGGCGACACGCTGTTTCGCACCAACCGCTTTCTGCTGTTGGGCGGTACGGCTGGCTGCCTGCTGCTTCCTTTGGTACAAGTGGACGTACAGCAAGACAGTCTGTGGCAACGGCCCGTGGCGGCAGTGGAAGCTGTACTGACGGAACCCTTTGTGGAGGAAACCTCGGTAAGTGGGCCGTTATCGGAGACTGAGACAGTCTTGAAGGTCTCTGACGGAATCGGAGGGGAAGCAATGACACTCCGTTCGGAAACGTCGTTCGGCTGGGTGCATCTGCTGGCGGCGCTCTATGCAGGTGGGGCGGTGCTGACGCTGGGCTCCTTTCTGCTCTCGCACAGGCGGATGCGGCAGTTGGTGCGCCGTTGTCCCGTCAGGGAGTGTGGCGGCTGTCGGCTGGTCATCGGTCCGCGTGGACAGCAATCCTTCAGTTGGGGGCGGATCGTCGTCCTCTCGCAGGAAGACTATGAGCAGAACCGCGAAACGGTGCTGCTGCACGAGCGGATGCACCTGCACTACTGCCACACGGCCGACCTGCTGTGGATGGAACTGCTGATTGTGCTCCACTGGTTCAACCCTGCCGCCTGGCTGCTGATGCGCGAACTGCGCGAGGTGCACGAGTTCGAGGCAGACCGCGGCGTACTTTCTCATGGCATCGATGCCACTCAATATCAACTTTTGCTCGTGAAGAAATCCGTCGGCACAAGGCTCTACTCTATGGCCAGCGGATTTGGACACAGCAAGCTAAAACAACGTATTAACATGATGTTAAAGAAAAGAACCAACCGACTGGCACGACTGAAGCTGTTGCTCTTAGTGCCAGTGGTGTCGGGGACGCTCTATGCGTTTGCCCGGCCCGAAGTGAAGAACGCGGTGGAACAGGTGGTGAAGCCGCAAGTCTGCGAACCCTTGCAGGACACTGTCCGGCAGGATGAACGCGAACTGTTGGAGCAGTATTTCGCGCGGAAGTTCAGAGAAGGCGGAGGTACCGTGGTGCCTGCCCTGGGAGAGGTGGCACACACGCTCTTTGTTAACATGAGAAATCAGATTATGATAGACCAGCAAGGGGCAAAGACTGATTGTGTCGACTTTATCCGCAAGCATCTGGCCGATGCCTTGTGGAAAGATTATCAACAGGCAAAACAGTCGGGACAGCCGTTCCGCTCCGATTTGCAGATACGCTACGACCGCGGAACGACTACCGAAGCCATGCGCCTCTATCTGCGTACGGTGAAGGAAGTCTATCAGCAGCTTCGCCGGGAGGTCGCTGCCGAGCTGGGCACGGCGGATGAAGCTGCTTTGGACAAGGCGTTTCCCATCCTCGTCACGTTTGCGGAGCCGAAGCAATACAAGAAAATAGTGGTGGACGCTACGGAGAAGCTGCCGCTGGAAGTGACGCTGCTGGCTTCCGGCCAAAGCAAAACGCTGAAGAATTTCTCCTTGGACGAACTTCGGAAAGAAATGAATTCCTTCCGTTCCGGCAAGTCCGATATGACCATCTCGCTGAAGGTGGAAGGGAACATCCCGATGGGGGTGGTGCAGGATGTGAAGGAAGAGTTGAGGAAGGGATTTAAGTATTAGTCTTGGGCTATGAGGTATCAGGTATGAGGCGGTATGAAGCTTTCTTCTTTTCACCGGTAAACCTCATACCTGAAACCTCATATCCGATTTCATTCCTTGATTCGTATCAGCGCATTCGCCACAATGGCGGTCAGGCCGCCCGTGGTGATGCCCGATGCGAAGATGTTGTGCAGCGTTTCGGGCAGCTGGCACAGGATGTCGGGCACCAGTTCGACGCTCAGCCCCAGCGAGAAGCTGACGGCAATGACCAGTGTGGCCTTGCGGTTCATCTCCTGCGCGGCAATGATGCGGATACCTGCTGCTGCCACCGTGCCGAACATCAGCAGCGTGGCGCCGCCCAGTACCGGCTCGGGCATCAGCGAGAACACCAGTCCTACGGCCGGGAACAGTCCCAGCACGACCAGCATGCCTGCTATGTAGTAGCCCACGTAGCGGCTGGCTACGCCTGTCAGCTGTATCATGCCGTTGTTTTGTGCAAACACCGAATTGGGGAAGGCGCAGAGCATGCCCGAAATCATGGAGTTGAAACCGTCGGCAAAGATACCTCCCGACGCCCGTCGGATGAAGACTTCGCCCTCTACCAGTTCGCCCGAAATCATGGAGTTGGCCGTAATGTCGCCGTACGCTTCGATAGCTGTGATGACAAAAATAAGTGCCAGAGCCAGTACGGCAGACAGGCTGATGTCCAGTCCGAAGCGGAAGGGGTGGGGAACGGTGACACCACCGAAACTCTGTACCGAACCGAAGTCAATCATGCCCATTAGCCACGCCACGACATAGCCCGTAGCCAGGCCGATGACGATGGAGCTCATGCGCAGGTAGCGGTTACTGCTGCGGTTGAATATCAGGATAAGTACAAGTACCAGGGCTGCCAGCCCCACGTAGCGGAGGCTGCCGAATGTCCCGTCGGCTTGGGCTGCCGCACCGCCTCCGCAAGCCGTGATGCCCACCTTGATGAGGCTCATGCCGATGAGGGTCACCACGATGCCAGACACGAGCGGGGTGATAATCTTGCGCGTATATTTCAGCAGGCGGCTGATAATCATTTCTACCGAAGCGGCCGCCATGCATGAGCCGAAGACCAGTGCCAGTCCACCCGTGGTACCCGCAGCAATGATGGGGCCGATGAACGAGAAGCTGGTACCCTGGATGCACAGCAGCCCCGTTCCGATAAAGCCGAAGCGGCGGCATTGCACGAAGGTGGCGATGCCCGAGGCAATGAGGGCCATGGAGACCAGATAGCCCGTCGTTTCGGTGTCGAGTTTCAGGGCGCCCGAAATGATGAGCGGTGGTGTGATGATGGCCACAAAGATGGCCAGCAGATGTTGCAGGGCGGCGAAGAAGGCTTCGCGGAAAGGCGGTCGGTCGTTCAGGCCATAGATGAGTCCGTTTTTGGGTGTCGTGTGGGCTTGTTCTTCCATGTGTCAAACCTCTTTTTAGGTTTATCTGATTTTGATTTCACAGTTGTCCAGACTTTCGATGATGGCCAGGCTCTCTACGTGGATGCCTGCCGCACGCAGTTCGTCGCCTCCGTGCTGGAAGGCCTTTTCGATGATGAATCCCATGCCTACCAGTTCGGCACCGGCCTGCTTCACCAGGTCGATGATGCCTTTCGCGGCGTTGCCGTTGGCCAGGAAGTCGTCGATGAACAGCACCTTGTCGCCCGGGCAGAGGAAGTCGCGGCTGACGCAGACGTCATACGTGCGTTGCTTGGTGAAGGAGAAGACCGAGGTGGTCAGCATGTTCTCCATCGTGCTGGGTTTCTTCTTCTTGGCGAAGACGACGGGCAGTTCAAGCAGATAGCCCACCATGATGGCAGGGGCAATGCCGCTGGCCTCTACTGTGATGACTTTGTTGATTTGGGTCGATGCGAAACGGCGTACGAATTCCACGCCGATACTTTTCATCAGGATGGGGTCCATCTGATGGTTGATGAAGTTGTCCACTTTCAGGATTCCTCCGGGGAAGCAGCGTCCGTCGCGAAGGATGCGGTCTTTCAATGTCTTCATTGTCTTATTCTTTTTTTATTGTTTGATCTGTTTCGGCTGTCCCGTCCGTCGTTTCCTGTTCTTCTTCGGCTGGCAGGAGGCGGGGCGAGATGCGTTTCTTGGGTGTCAGGCTCATGCCGCGCAGCTGTTCGGCCTGGCGGACAACGCTGCCCGCTCCGTCGGAGAGCTGGTTCAGTGCCTTGTCGTAGTCCTTCTGGAGGCTGCCCAGGCGGTCGCCCAGCGTGAGGAATGTGTCGGTAAAGCCGGCAATCTTCTCGTAGAGCGACGTGCCCCGCTTGATGATGGCCTGCACGTTCTTTACCTGGTTCTCGCGTTTCCACAGATCGAGCGACAGGCGCAGGGCACTGATGAGGTTAGTGGGGCTCATCAGCACGACTTTCTTGTTGTAGGTATATTCCCACAGGTTGGCGTCACTCTGTATGGCCAGCAGGTAGGCTCCCTCGGTAGGGATGAACATCATGACGAAGTCCGGCGCCTTGACGTCGTAGCGCGAATAGTCCTTGCGGCTCAGCTCGTCGATATGGGCCCGGACGGACTGCAGGTGTGCCTTCAGGCAGCGGGCTTGTTCCTCCTTGTCTTCGGCAGCGGTATAGGCGGCATAGGCCGAAAGGGAAACTTTGGAGTCTATGATCATTTCGCGGTCGTCGGGATAGCGGACGATGATGTCGGGCTGCATGCGCTGGCCGCTTTCTTCGTTGGTCAGCACTTCGCCCCGTTCGTCGCGCAGAAACTCCTGACGGAAGTAATGTTCGCCTTCGATGAGTCCCGATGCCTGAAGCAGGCGTTCCAGAATGGCCTCACCCCAGTTACCCTGCATCTTCGAGTCGCCCTTCAGGGCACGGGTCAGGTTGTTGGCTTCCTCGCTCAGGCGGTTGTTCAGCTCCACAAGATCCTTGATGCGTTCGCTTAGCGAGAAGCGTTCCTTGGCTTCCGTGCTATATACCTGTTCCACCTTTTCACGAAAGTCCTTGAGGTTTTCGCCCAGCGGGCGGAGCAGGTTGCCGATGTGTTCGGCGTTGAGCCGCTTGAAGTCGTCGGCCTTGCTTTGGAAGATGCGGTTGGACAGGGCTTCGAACTCGGCATTCATGCGGCGATGCAGGGCTTCGGCCTCTTCGCGCTGCTCGGCCAGCCGTTTTTCCAGTTGTTGCCGTTGCTCGGCCAGTCGTTCGTTGAAGTGCTTTTCTTGTTCGGCGAAGCGTTCCTCGGCCTGTTGCCCGGCGGCTTTCAGCCGTTCGTCGGCAACAGCCTTCTCACGGGTAATCCGTTCTTCGGCGGTATGGTTCAGCAGGTCTTCGCGTTGGCGGGCCGCTTCGAGCTGTGCTTTGATGGCGGCTGCTTTTCGGCCGGCAGCCAGCCAGCCGATGGCACCTCCCGCAACCAGTCCTGTGACGAGTGTCAGTATATCCATAGCTGAGGCGGGGCTTATTCGGTCAGCACTTCGTTCCCGTTCTCAGTAATCAGCACCATGCTCTCCCATTGGGCCGATGGCAGGCCGTCGTCGGTGCAGACGGTCCATCCGTCGGCCTCGTCGATGAAGACCTCATAACTGCCCATGTTGATCATCGGCTCGATGGTGAAGGTCATGCCCGGCACAATCATCATGCCCGTCCCTTTCTTGCCGAAGTGTTCTACGTCAGGCTCTTCGTGGAACTTGATGCCACATCCGTGTCCACACAGGTCGCGCACCACACTGTAGCCGTTCTTCTCGGCATGTTCCTGGATGGCGGCGCCGATGTCTCCCAAGCGCGTCCAGGGCTGTGCCATGCGAACGCCGATGTCGCGGCATTCGCGGGTCACTTCCACAAGACGTTTCATTTCGGGACTCACTTCACCGATCAGAAACATGCGTGAGGCGTCGGAGAAATACCCCTTGTAGATGGTCGACACATCGACGTTGACGATGTCGCCGCTTTTCAGAAATTCTTTGGTGCTGGGAATGCCGTGGCACACAACGTCGTTGATGCTGGTGCATACACTCTTCGGATAGCCTTCGTAGAGGAAGGGGGCAGGGATGGCATCGTGGTCGGTAGTGAAGCAGTAGACCATGTGGTCTATCTCTGCCGTAGACATGCCTTCGCGGATATTTTCAGAAATATAGTCGAGCAGGGCGGTGTTGATTTTGGCACTTTCGCGGATGCCGGCCAGCTGCTCTTCCGTGCGGAGCAGGTGGCGTTGCGGCAGGCGGACGCCTTCCCGTTTGTATTGTTGGATTTTCTCTTCCACTTCATTGGAATAGTTTTTGGGAGTGAAGCGGGCTCCCTTTATCAGTTTCTTCATGACGAAAACTCCTTTATTTATATTAAGTGTTGCAAAAGTACGCAATTACTTTGGGAAACGACGGACTTTCGGCCGGAAAATGTAGAAGAGCCGGAGAGCGTCTCGCAGCCTGCGTCTTTTGTCTCGCCTTTTGTTTTCTTAGCAGATTTGTAATGCCGCCTCAATATCCTTGCAACATGTAATGGTCACTTTTGCAATGCCAAATAAAAAAGGAGGAACTGATTATGAAATTGAATCCGAACGATTACACGGTAGAAGCTGCTGCCGGAGGTGGATATTTTGCCTATTATATGGACAATTTGTTGTGCAGCGCTTATGGTGAAACACCCGATGAAGCTTGCGAGAATCTGGAACGTATTGTAGACGATTTTGTCAGCGATATGTTTATGGTTGAAGAATATGTCTGACGCCTGTATCAGAAAACATTTCTTACGTAAATTCATATATTCTCTTGAAGTCCCGCATCTGCGTGATGCAGGTGCGGTTGGTTTTTGAATCATTGTGAAATACACCTTATATAATCATTGCAAGTCCTATGAAAGTACTGTTTGTCATTCAAGGCGAAGGGCGGGGACATCTCACCCAAGCCATTACACTGGAGAGTATGCTGCGTCGCAACGGTTACGATGTGGTCGAAGTGCTGGTCGGGCAAAGCAAGTCACGCCGTCTGCCCGGATTCTTCAACCGTAGCATCCAGGCACCCGTGAAGCGATTCTTGAGTCCCAACTTCCTACCGACTCCGGCCAACCGTCGGGTGAGCCTTGTGCGTAGCGTGGCTTATAACCTGATGCACTTGCCAGCCTACGTCCGCAGCATGTGTTACATCCGTCGCCGCATTCGGGAAACCGGTGCTGATCTGGTCATCAATTTCTATGAGCTCCTGACAGGACTGACCTATTTGTTCCTGCATCCTGCAGTGCCTCAGGTCTGTATTGGCCATCAGTATCTTTTTCTGCATCCCGGTTTCCGTTTCCCACACAAGAGCAGGATGTCTCTCTTCCTGCTTCGTTTCTTTACCCGGCTGACCTGCATCGGAGCTTGTCAGCGATTGGCTTTGTCTTTCCGTCCGATGTCCGATGTTCCGGTTTCTCGTATTCGGGTTGTTCCGCCCTTGCTGAGGCTGGAAGTTTTGACCAGTGAAAGCCGGAAGGGCGATTATTTGCACGGCTATCTGCTCAATGCCGGTTTTGCCGAGGATGTGTTGGGGTGGCATCGCCGTCATCCACGGGTGTCGTTGCATTTCTTTTGGGACAAGCCCGACGAGGATGATACTTGCAGGATGGATGATACGCTGACCTTCCATCAGATAGACGATGTGAAGTTTCTGCGCTATATGACCGGTTGCCGGGCCTATGCAACGACGGCTGGATTCGAATCTGTGTGCGAAGCCATGTATTTGGGCAAACCTTTGCTGATGGTGCCGGCCCATATCGAGCAGGACTGTAATGCCTATGATGCGGCTTGTACGGGGGCAGGAATCGTAGCCGATTCGTTCGACTTGCAGAAGTTGCTCGACTTTGAACGGGAGTACCGGCCGAATGTTGAATTCCGGTATTGGGTACGGAGCAGTGAGCGCGTCATCCTGAATGCCTTGGAGGAAGCCATACATTCCAGCCATTGTCCGCTGGACGCACCGTATGAGTATTGTAACGGAATTGAAATGTAGATGTAACAACCGTGTCCTATTTTTGCAGAAAAATTGTAAATAGACTATGGCTAACAAGACGGTCAATAAGAAAGTCCTTTCAGAAGCGTATGTAGAGCGGGATTTGAGTTGGATGTATTTTAACCGCCGCATTCTTCAGGAGGCAACGAAGCATCAGGTACCTCTGTTGGAGAGACTGAGCTTTCTGGGTATCTATTCCAATAATCTGGATGAGTTCTTCCGGGTACGTATGGCGACCTTGAGTCGCATTGCCGAATGCGAGGACCGGAGCGTGCGGGCCGAGCGCGAACATGCCCGGCAGCTCATCAAGCAAATTAACAAGCTGAACAACAAATATGCCAAAGAGTACGAGGAGACAATCCGCGAAGTGACGAGGCAGCTGCGTGCCGAGCACATCTGTCTGTTGAAAGAAGATGAACTCGACGACGAGCAGCAACAGTATGTCCGTACGTTTTTCCGTCAGAAGCTGAGCGGGTTTGTCAGTCCCGTATGGATTTCGGCTGTGAAGCAGCTGGCCGACGAGACCGATGAAAACATCTACCTGGCCGTCAAGATGCATGCCGACAACCGGAAGAATAGCGATTACGCCCTGATAGAATTGCCTGTTTCTGTCTGCGGACGTTTTGTCCGTCTGCCCGACAAGAACGGCAACAATTACCTGATGTATCTGGACGATGTCATCCGCTTCTGCCTCCCGATGATATTCAGCGGGCTGGATTATGACCATTTCGAGGCGTATGCGTTCAAGTTCACGAAGGATGCCGAGATGGAAATAGACAACGACCTGCGCAACGGTATGTTGCAGAAGATTTCCAAAGGGGTGAAGAGTCGCAAGAAAGGTGATGCCCTGCGGGTCATCTACGACGCTGCCATGCCCAAGGACCTGCACAAGCGTGTGATGAACATGCTGAACCTCGACAAGCTGGATACGGTGCAGGCCGGAGGACGTTACCATAATCACAAGGATCTGATGTCCTTCCCCGACTGTGGTCGGAAAGATTTGAAATATCCGCAATGGCCTCCTCTGATACGCCCTGAACTGGATAGTAACGAAAGTCTGTTGAAGCTGGTACAGAAGGGCGACCGCTTCATCCACGTGCCTTATCACAGCTTCGACTACTACATCCGACTTTTACAGGAGGCTGCCATACACAAGGAGGTGAAGAGCATCAAGACCACGCTTTACCGCCTGGCCAAGGACTCCAAGGTGGTGCGTGCCCTCATCTGTGCTGCCCGCAACGGCAAGAAAGTGACGGTGGTCATCGAACTGCTGGCACGTTTCGACGAAGCCTCCAATATCAGCTGGTCGAAGAAGATGCAGGATGCCGGCATCCACGTCATCTTCGGCGTGGAGAACCTGAAGGTGCATTCCAAGATTACCCACATCGGCATGAAGAACGGACAGGACATTGCCTGTATCAGTACGGGAAACTTCCACGAAGGCAATGCGCGCATCTATACCGACTACATGCTGATGACGGCAGCCCGCAACGTGGTGCGCGACGTCCATTCCGTCTTTACTTTCATTGAGAAACCCTATATGCCCGTTTCCTTCAAGGAACTGCTCGTATCGCCCAACGAGATGAAAAAACGGTTCATCAAATTGATAGATGCTGAAATCAGGAATCGTCAGTTGGGCAAACCTGCCTATATTCGCATTAAAATCAATCACATTACGGATGTAGACATGGTGAAGAAACTCTATGAAGCGTCGGCCAACGGTGTCCCCATCGACCTGCTCGTGCGTGGCAACTGTTCGCTGGTCACCGGTATTCCCGGTGTAAGCGACACGATACGCATCTGCGGCATCATCGACCGCTACTTGGAACATTCGCGTATCTTTATTTTTGCTGCCGGTGGCGAAGAAAAATGCTTTATCGGTTCGGCCGACTGGATGCCCCGCAACCTGGACAATCGTGTGGAGGTGGTTACACCCGTCTACGATCCCGCCATCAAGGCCGACCTGGCTCGTGTCATCGACTACGGCCTGCGCGACACGATGCAGGGACGTATCGTCGACGGCAGGGGAGGAAACGAACCCTGGACGACAGGTGAGGAGCGTCTTTTCCGTTCGCAAGAGGAATTGTATCGGTATTATGAAGAGATGAATCAGTCTCAAGAGAAAGAGAATAAGTAGATTTAATATGTGCAAGAAATGTTATGCCGCTATCGATATCGGCTCGAACGCCGTGCGGCTTTTGATTAAGAAAGAGGAAGAAAACGAGAACTTGGTCAGCCGCCGCTTGTCAAAGGTTCTGATGCTCCGTGTGCCCCTCCGTCTGGGTTTCGACGTATTTTCCTTGGGTGAGCTTTCGGATAATAAGGCCGTGAAGCTGCGCCGCCTGATGAAGGCCTTCCGTCAGCTGATGAAAATATACGAAGTAACCGACTACCGCGCTTGTGCCACCTCGGCTATGCGCGACGCCCGCAACGGCAAGGCTGTCATCAAGAAGGTATTGAAAGATACGGGTATCCGCATCGAAATCATTGACGGGCAGGAAGAGGCTCGCATGATTTACAACAATCACATCGAATGCCTCGAAGACCGTACCGGCAACTATATCTACGTTGACGTGGGCGGTGGCAGCACCGAGATTAATCTCTTGACCAACGGTGTGCTGGTACAGTCGCTTTCCTACAACGTAGGCACCGTGCGCATGCTGAGCAACGCTGTAAAGGATGAAGTCTGGGAACAGATGAAGGACGACTTGACCCGCCTGACAGCCGACTTTTCGGACATCAATATCATCGGTTCGGGCGGCAATATCAACAAGCTCTACCGTCTGGCCGACAAGAAGGATAAGAAACTTCAGCGGATGTCCATTGCTTCCTTGCAGGAATTGTATGACCAGCTCAGTCCTCTGACGCCCGAACAGCGCATGAAGGAGTTTAACCTCAAGGCCGATCGTGCTGATGTCATTGTGCCTGCCGCCAAGATTTTCCTGACGATTGCCGAGACAGTGAAGGCAAAATATGTTCATGTGCCTGTTATTGGTCTGGCCGATGGTATTATCGACAACCTGTATGCAGGCAATCAGTCTGTCGAATAAAGAACTTGTGGAGTATAAACATAGAAAAATCAGCTTTCACAGAGACTTGTCGTCCGATGTGAAAGCTGATTGTTTTTTTATAAAATCTCAAGCTTTAGAATACGTAGTGGAAACCGATGGAGAGGTCCTCGCTACTGAATGAGAATCCATAGCCATCCTGACTGCCGAGCATATAGTCGTCTCTATATCCCAGAAAACCATACTTGGCAATGAAGTTGAAGTGTTTGTTCAGCTTGATGGCAATGCCGGGCTTGAACCCTAACTCAAATCCGGAAGTGGCATCTCCTCCGTCTTTTACTTTATAGGTAGAAACGCCAATTCCTCCGTCGACAAACAGGCGTATGATTTTACTGTTAAAGAAGGAATATCGTGCATAGGGAGCGAAGGCAAAGCCATTGGTTATGGTTTTTATCTTTTCCACTTTCGTCTTGCTGTGTGTGAACGCCAGTGTCGCACCCACTGACCATGCCTCGTTCAGCTCATATCCCACTTCCGGGGCCAGTGTAAATGATGTTCTGTCGGCGTCATCGTTGTGCCACAGTCCGAGTGAACCACCTACATACACTTGTGCTTTGACAGACAATGAAGCTGCCAGAACAAACAGTAAAATTACAAATTTCTTCATCATTGATTCTTTATTAGTTAAACATAATTTGGATTAGGTTCGTTTCTTTACAATCAATTCAGGTCAATGCAAATGAAAATAAAATGTTTCCATTGCAAACGTTGAATGACGGCACAAATTTAATGGCTCTTTTATGAACGGCAAAAGAATATTCTTTTTTTCAACTCGATACCATTACATTTTGTAGAACTGCGATAAGAATGCCATTTATTCTGGTCAAGGAATGGGTAGGAAACCTACAATCTTGAATTTTATTCCTTTGGGGTCGGGAAGCGGTTTGTAGAGAATATCGTCAAATACATACAATGTTTCCCCTTTCTTTTTGATTTTGTATACACCGTTGGTGGGAAGGAGGGGAACAACCATGCCGATTTTTGGACGTACCACGACATAACCGGTTCGTTCCGGCCTGTAATATATGCCACCGGCATAGAAATAGGGAGAATGATTGAACATAATCTCAATGCAATGGGCCGGTTTTTCCCTATAATGAGCCCCGATGGGTGGAGCGGGTCTCTTTTTATGATGTGGTCTGCGCTTATTGTCGGGTTTGTCAGGTCTGCCAGGCCTGTCGGATTTGTCGGGTTTATGATGCTTCTGATGTTTGGGGTGTTGGTCCACTGCCAAAGGGGGTTCGGTCACTTTCGGATTGGCGGCATAGGATATGTTTATCGTACAGATTGCCGCTAATAGAAGAATAAAGGTTACAGACTTTTTCATAATTTCATGTTTTAAGTTTCATGTTTTTTAGACCGGGCGATGAAACAAAAGTTTAATCCAACTGTTATTCTTTTTACTAAAATTTAGTTTATACCGACATTTTTCTGTATGTTTGTCGGCAGTAATAACGTAAAAAGAAAGAATATGAGAATTTTAGATTTTGTGAAAGTCTTGACACTTTGTATATTAGTCCCGGTAATGGCTTCCTGTGGTGATGATGTGGTGTATGAAACCATTCAAAATACCGATGAAGGTTTGTGTGCCCATACATGGACGGAGACGTATGAAATGACTAATGAAGAAAATCTTGCGGTAACCTGTGTCCATCAGCTGAAATTTGCGAAGCTTGATTATAGCGGTCAGGAAATCTATGAATATTATTATGTGGGCCAAAGCCGTCCTTACAGTTCGTTGACCCGTAATTTTGACTGGGAATGGATGGATAGTGCCAAAGAAGGTTTGCGTCTTGATTTCGGGGCAGGGAATATTGTCTATTTTGAGAATGTCTGGGTACGCGAGCACTATTTGTCTGGCAAGCTGGATGGTGTGGAGGTTACCTTTGCTGATGCGGACTACAAATGATACCTCTCTATTGAAACTATAGAACAAATGAAACGCGGAATGTTCAGTTGTGGCATTCCGCGCTTCATTTTTTTTGTAGGTCCTATTTCTTGAGAAGCAGGTTTTTGAATTCAGAAGGGTAGGGCGTTTCAAACTGCATCTTTTCGCCGGTAATGGGATGGTAGAAGCAGAGCTTGAAAGCGTGGAGAGCCAGGCGTCCGATTGGATTCAGATCTTCGATGCCATACCGTCCGTCACCGATAATCGGATGTCCCAGGTCTTGCATGTGGACTCGGATCTGGTTTTTCCGTCCAGTTTCCAGATGCAGTTCTACGAGTGAATAGCCGTTGGCCCGTTTGATGGTCCGGTAGTGGGTGATGGCTTCCTTTCCTCCATCGTCCGTCGGACTGGAGTATACGTATAGTTTGCGGTCGGTAAGCCAAGAATGTACGACACCCTGGTCTTTTTCCATCTCTCCGGCTACTACGGCTACATATCGGCGGTCGAAAACGATCCGATGCCAATTGTCACGCAGGGTGTGCTGGGTCTTTTCGTCTTTGGCAAACATCATGAGTCCCGATGTGTCCCGATCCAGGCGATGGACTACATATACCCGGTTGTTGCGTCCCGAGCGTTTGAGATATTCGTTCAGGATGGTGCAGGCTGTGCGTTCTTTTTGACGCTCAGTGCTGACCGAGAGCAATCCTTGCATCTTTTCTATCACAATGAGGTAAGCATCCTCGTAGACAATCTTCAGCAGCTTGTTATGGAATTCCTTATTGCCTTTATCCCGGCTTATCTGGACCTTCATGCCCAGTTTCAGCGGGAAATTGTATTGGGTGGTGATGACGTTGTCGACAAACACGACGCGTTTGCTCAGCAGCATCTTCAGTTTGGTGCGGCTGGCTTGCGGCATTTTGGCTGCCAGGAACTCCATCAGTTCCATCGGTTCTTTGACCAGATAGTCCGTATATTGGGTACGGGCCCGTGCGGTTATTCTTTCTTTTGCCACGGCAATTTCAGTTTATAGGTTTTCGGATGCAGGTTGTTCTCTCAATTCAAGGAGTACGACATTTTCTACATGGTGGGTATGGGGGAACATGTCGACCGGTTGTACGGCAGTCACCCGATACTTCGTGTCCAGCAGTTGCAAGTCGCGTGCCTGGGTTGCCGGATTGCAGCTGACGTAGACGATGCGTTGTGGCTGAGCTGCCAGAATGACGTTGATGACATCGGGGTGCATGCCTGCGCGGGGTGGATCGGTTATGATGACATCCGGCCGTCCGTATTGTCCGATAAAGTCCTGCGTCAGGATGTCCTTCATGTCGCCGGCAAAGAAGAGGGTATTGTCTATTCCGTTGATTGCCGAATTGACCTTGGCGTCCTCAATGGCCTCGGGTACATATTCGATGCCGATGACTTGTCTGGCTTGGCGGGATACGAAGTTGGCAATGGTGCCTGTACCTGTGTAGAGGTCGTATACCAGTTCGTTGCCTGTGAGACCTGCAAAGCTTCTTGCCACTTTGTACAGTTTGTAGGCTTGTTCAGAATTGGTCTGATAGAACGATTTGGGACCTACTTTGAAGCGCAGTCCTTCCATTTCTTCAAAAATATGGTCTTTCCCTTTAAATGTCAGTACATCGAGGTCGGTAATGGTATCGTTTACTTTATTGTTTACTATATATAGTAAGGAAGTGATTTCAGGGAAAGTATCGGCCACATGCTGCAACAGCTTTTTGAACAATTCCATCTCTTCGTCTCGTTCAATGCGGCAGACAAGGATCACCATCAGCTCGCCTGTCGATGATGTGCGGATGATGAGGTTGCGCAACATGCCTTCGTGCGTACGGATGTTGTTGAAGGTATAGTTGTGCTCGTAGGCGTAGTCGCGTATGGCATTGCGGATGCGGTTTGAAACATCGTCCTGCAGCCAGCATTTTTCAATGGCCAGTACTTTGTCGAAGGCATTGGGAATATGAAATCCTACGGCGTTCATTTGGTCGTATACCGCATCTTTTTCCACTTCTTCGGCTGTAAGCCATCGTTTGTTGGAGAAGGTGTATTCCAGTTTGTTCCGATAGAACCGGGTCTTGTCCGATCCTAATATGGGGGAAATCTCCGGCAGTTCGATTTTTCCGATGCGCGTCAGGTTGTCAGTTACCTGTTTTTGCTTGTACTTGATTTGTTCCTCATAGGGAAGGACCTGCCATTTGCATCCGCCACACACGCCATAGTGCTGGCAGAAGGGGACGGCTCTTTTCGGCGAGTATTCGTGAAATTTTACTGCTTCCGCTTCGGCATAATGATGCTTTTTCCTCTTGATTTGCAAATCGACTACATCTCCGGGAACAACGTATGGTACGAATATGACGAGGTCGTTGACTTTTGCTATGGCTTTTCCTTCGGCAGCCACGTCCGTTATTGTTACTTTTTCCAGCAGGGGAAGTTCTTTTCTTTTTCTTGCCACTTTTACACCAGTCTAATAAATTCTGCTGCAAAAATAGCTATTTTTTGCTAATTATTGGTGTTTTGGTGAAATAATAAAGATTGCAATGTCGAAATTGCATTTTTGCATAAAATTTCTCTGCAAAAAGTTTTATAGTATGCGAAATATATTTAGCTTTGCGGGCAAGAAATGAAAAAGTCACAATCAAAACCTTTTCAATATTATGGATAGAAAAAGAGTTTATACTTTTGGAAATGGCCATGCGGAAGGCAAGGCCGACATGAGAAACCTGCTGGGTGGCAAGGGTGCCAATCTGGCTGAAATGAATCTGATAGGTGTACCGGTTCCTCCCGGATTTACCATTACAACGGAGGTATGTACAGAATACTATGAAATGGGACAGGAAAAGATAGTGGCCCTGTTGAAAGATGATGTCGAAAAAGCCATTGCACATGTGGAGACCTTGATGCGTTCCAAGTTTGGTGACGTCGAAAACCCGTTGCTGGTTTCTGTCCGTTCGGGTGCGCGCGCTTCCATGCCGGGTATGATGGATACCATTTTGAACCTGGGATTGAACGATGACGTTGTGGAAGGATTGGCTCGCAAGACTGGCAATTCCCGCTTTGCATGGGATTCCTACCGTCGTTTTGTGCAGATGTATGGTGACGTGGTGCTGGGTATGAAACCTACCAACAAAGATGATATTGATCCTTTCGAAGCCATTATAGAAGATGTCAAGCATGCCAAAGGCGTGAAGCTTGACAATGAGCTGGAAGTAGAGGATTTGAAAGAACTGGTAAAGCGCTTCAAGGCTGCAGTCAAGGAACGTACGGGCAAGGATTTTCCGACTTGTGCTTACGAACAGTTGTGGGGCGCCATTTGCGCCGTCTTCAATTCCTGGATGAACGAACGTGCCATCCTGTATCGCAAGATGGAAGGTATACCCGACGAATGGGGTACGGCTGTCAGTGTACAGGCTATGGTGTTCGGTAATATGAGCGATACTTCGGCAACAGGTGTATGCTTCAGCCGTGATGCCGCTACGGGTGAAGACCTGTTCAACGGTGAATACCTGATCAATGCACAGGGCGAAGACGTAGTAGCCGGTATCCGTACGCCGCAGCAGATTACCAAGATCGGTTCGCAGCGCTGGGCCGAACTGGCTGGTATCAGCGAGGAAGTGCGTGCTGCCAAATATCCTTCCATGGAAGAGGCCATGCCCGAAATCTACAAGGAACTGGATGCCCTGCAGACGAAGTTGGAAAACCACTACCGTGATATGCAGGATATGGAATTCACGGTACAGGAAGGCAAGCTCTGGTTCCTGCAGACCCGTAACGGTAAGCGTACAGGTGCCGCAATGGTGAAGATTGCCATGGATTTGCTCCGTCAGGGTATGATTGACGAGAAGACGGCTCTGATGCGTTGTGAACCTAACAAACTTGACGAGTTGCTTCACCCCGTATTCGACAAGACGGCTTTGAAGCAGGCCAAGGTGCTGACTCGTGGTCTGCCGGCTTCTCCGGGTGCCGCCTGCGGTCAGATTGTTTTCTTTGCCGATGATGCGGCCGAATGGCGTGCTGCCGGCAAGCGTGTCGTGATGGTGCGTATTGAGACGTCACCTGAAGACTTGGCAGGTATGGCTGTGGCCGAAGGTATTCTGACGGCTCGCGGTGGTATGACTTCGCATGCAGCCGTTGTAGCCCGTGGCATGGGTAAGTGCTGTGTTTCGGGTGCAGGAGCATTGAATATTGACTATAAGGCCCGTACTGTAGAGGTTGATGGAGTTGTTTTGAAAGAAGGAGACTTCATTTCGTTCAATGGTAGTACCGGTGAAGTATATAAAGGAAAGGTTGAAACGAAAGCTGCCGAGCTGTCGGGCGACTTTGCCGAACTGATGAAACTGGCCGACAAATATGCGAAGTTGAAGGTGCGTACCAATGCCGATACGCCTCATGATGCTTCTGTGGCCCGTAGCTTTGGTGCTGTAGGTATCGGTTTGTGCCGTACGGAGCACATGTTCTTTGAAGGTGAGAAGATCAAAGCCATGCGTGAAATGATTCTGGCGGAAGATGCGGAAGGCCGCAGTAAGGCTTTGCACAAGATTTTGCCTTATCAGCAGGCCGACTTCAAGGGCATCTTCAAGGCCATGGCAGGCTATCCTGTTACCGTTCGTCTGCTCGACCCGCCTTTGCACGAGTTTGTACCTCATGATTTGAAGGGACAGCAGGAGATGGCCGAAGCCATGGGTGTAAGTCTGCAATACATCCAGCAGCGTGTGGAAGCCCTTTGCGAACACAATCCGATGCTGGGACACCGTGGCTGCCGTCTGGGTAATACCTATCCTGAAATCACTCAGATGCAGACGCGTGCTATCTTGGGTGCCGCTCTTGAACTGAAGAAAGAGGGAGTGGAAACGCATCCCGAAATCATGGTTCCGCTGACAGGTATCCTTTATGAGTTCAAGGAACAGGAGAAGGTAATCCGCGCCGAAGCTGCCAAGCTGTTCGAAGAAGTGGGTGACAGCATCGATTTCAAGGTAGGTACAATGATTGAGGTGCCTCGTGCTGCTTTGACGGCCGACCGCATCGCCTCTTCTGCCGAGTTCTTCTCCTTCGGTACGAACGACCTGACGCAGATGACCTTCGGCTATTCGCGCGATGATATCGCTTCCTTCCTCCCCGTATATCTGGAGAAGAAGATTCTGAAGGTCGATCCCTTCCAGGTACTCGACCAGAACGGTGTAGGTCAGCTCATCCGTATGGCTACAGAGAAAGGACGTGCTGTTCGTCCCGACCTGAAGTGCGGTATCTGCGGCGAGCATGGCGGTGAGCCTTCGTCTGTGAAGTTCTGCCACAAGGTTGGTTTGAACTACGTCAGCTGCTCTCCGTTCCGTGTGCCTATTGCCCGTCTGGCTGCGGCGCAGGCTGCTATTGAAGATTAATGTGGACGTTGGTCCGTTAAACATAGAGGGGTGCATCCATGGATGCACCCCTCTTTTAGTTTTCAGTCGGGTGAACGTTTCTTTTGAGCTGGGCAAATGGTTGCTTTAGGCTGGGCAAATGGTTGCTTTAGGCTGGGCAAAGGTTGGTTTTAAGCTGGGTAAACGGTTGCTTTAAGCTGGACAAACGGTTGCTTTAGGCTGGGCAAACGGAAGGCTGTCCGAGGGCGTGATACGACGGCTTTTTCAGTCGGCCATTTCCTTCAAATGCTTGAAATGGCGGATGACTCCCGTATAGTCGCGGTCGGTACAGGCGTTGAACTTGTTCCACAAGTCGCCCATCACGACAGCTCCCCCAAATCCGAAGTCTTTCACTTCGAGGATGTTGTCGGGCGTGATGCCTCCGAAGGCCATGACCTTACTGTCGATAATCCTCTCTTTGCCTGCGGCGCGCAGCTCTTCGGGGGTGAAGCCGGCAGTCACTCCTGCCTTGGTGATGCAGTCGAATACAGGACTCAGGAATACATAGTCGTAGAAGTGCTTCTTGTTTTTCAGCTCGTCGATGGAGTGGCAGGTGCAACTGACGTTTCCTGCATAGTCGTGTGGCTCCTTGGGGTTGCGGGCATTCAGGTGGATGCCCAGCAGGTTGAACTCATTTTGCAGGTAGAAATGCTCGTGGGTGACGATGCGCCGATGATATTTTTCGGGAATGAGGGTCAGCAGACGTTCCGAGTACATGGCCGGCGTTTCCGGCTTACGCAAGTGCAGGATGTCCAGCCCTTCCTCGAAGAGGGCGGTGATGATTTGGTCTTCTTCCACAAAAAATGTGGGTGGTGTCACAACGATAAGTTTCATATCCTTTGCCGGAATTGTTAAGTTTAGCAAAGTTAATGAATCCTTGCTGGAGAAGCCAATCTTTTCCTTTAAAATATGTTAGATGGTATGGAAACAGAAACGCATCCGCCGCGTTTGTGCCCGGTGGATGCGTCAAGTGGGGATGGAAGTCCCGTAAGGACGGGGAAGTTGGTCATTTCAGTCTCTTTTCTACGGCTGGCCAGTCGATGATGTCCCATAGTGCTTGCAGATGGTCGGCTCGGCGGTTCTGGTAATCCAGGTAATAGGCATGCTCCCACACGTCGAAGGTGAGCAGGGGCGTGAGGCCCGCACGGAGGGGGTTACTGCCGTTGGCTTCCTTGGTGATGTGCAGTTTGCCGTCCTTGTCGGCC
>ULXJ01001588.1_pt1 | contig 76625 bp, 68 predicted proteins | sample 1960981 | NCBI WGS metagenome assembly ULXJ01 (sample SAMEA4835830, study PRJEB28245) | human gut metagenome | biome: gut microbiome; material: fecal sample | place: Denmark | collected 2008 | reverse complement strand
CCTCGTTTTCCGCGAGTTCAAGGAGTTGCAGGACAACGCCGCGCCCCATGACCGCAAGTGCATGGAGAAGGAACGCGGCATCCGCTGCCAGGCTACGGGCACGGGCTGGCTCTACGAGTGGGCGTCTAACGGCATGCTGAAGAAAGTCGTACGTCCGGACGGCAGGCCGGTGGACTTCCGCTACGACGCATTAGGGCGCCGCACCGCCAAGCGGTATTTCGGAAAGGTAACACGCTGGGTGTGGGACGGAAACGTGCCTTTACATGAATGGAGCTATAAGGCAACGGAAATACAACAAGATGAAGAGAAAAACACCCCTCCCAAAGAACTGGCGGAAGATGTTACTACCTGGGTATTCGAGGCAGACACGTTTGTACCTGCGGCAAAGATACAGGATGGCAAGCAGTATTCCATTGTGTCCGACTACCTGGGTACTCCCATCCAAATGTACGACGAAAGCGGGAACAAAGTTTGGGAGTGTTCCTTGGATATTTACGGCAAAATCACTACATTTACAGAAAATTTTCGGTGTGATTGTCCTTTTAGATTCCAAGGGCAGTATGAGGATGAAGAAACTGGTCTGTACTACAACAGGTTCAGGTATTATAATGTACAAACTGGCGGATATTTAAGTCAAGATCCTATAATGTTAAGAGGTAAAAATCCTACATTATATGGATATGTTAATAATAGTAACTATCAAACAGATAAGTCCGGCTTAAATAGTAGTATTTTAAATCGAAATTTAGGTGGATTTGTAGGAGATGGAATGCAAGCTCATCATATTATACCTGAAGAAGTATGGACAAAATATCAAGGATTCTTCGATAGTTTGGGCTTAGAAAGGGATGCGGCAAGTAATGGAATTTTACTACCTGATAGTGAGAATAAAATTACATTTAATGGACCGCAAGTTTATCATAGAGGTTCTCATCCCCAATATAGCTCAGAAGTTGAGAATAAAGTATATCAGGTTTTTACAGCATTAGATAGAAATCAAATCAATCAGACTCAGGCAAAACAAATTATTGAAAATTTGCAAGTTGAATATAGACAAAAATTAGTGATAGGTAATGTTCCAAAGAATAATAACAGAAAGTTACATTAAATTGTTATGAAATATTATATTATAAATAGAGACGAAAACTGTAAAGGCGTTCCGTTTTTGTTAAACGCAGTATTGGCGGAAAATTTTGATCCCAAAAATCCAATGCCTCCTATGAAAGGTTACTCTTGGACTCCCTCTCCAGGATACGCAAAAAAGTTTCCTAAGGAGTTATATTTAATATCAAAAGACAGGTTATATAAATTTGATTATATGCCATTTTGGATTGGCTATGTAATCTCATCTGATTTTTTTGAGTTGATTGCACAATATTCAAATTTTGAATACACAATCGTTAAATTGCACACAATAAATTGGAAAGAAAAAGTGATTACTGATAAAAAATATTTTTTTCTTTACATACCATATAAGAATTGGCTGAATGCTATAGATTTTGAAAAATCAAAGTTTATTTTAGATGATGATCTTATTAAAATGAAAGGATTAAGTGCAGAAAAAATATTGAGCAAAAAAGATTTCGTTTCAAATATAAAAACTTATGATAGTATTTATATAAATGAATCAAAATGTAATAATAATCAAATTTTTAAGATTAATGATAATATCATACATGATCTTATATGTTCCGATTCCTTTTTAAAAAAAATGATGGAATCAAATATTTATGGGATTAATGTTATTGATACGGAGTTTTCATATAAATATTTTTCTAAATTTGAAACAAATGGTATTGCTGAATAATTCAACTTGAATAAATGTTTATAATTAGCTTACATCATGTAGCTAATATATTTTTCCATAAAATTTAAATAAATATTCATGGGTAAAGTCTAACCAACCATATCGAAATGAAAAAGGTTGTGTATTAAATCTGAAAATTCTTTCATAACTAAAAAAAGTAATACAAAATGATGAAAATGGATAAAAAGGGGTTTAAGGATTATCTTCTTAAACTGGCTGAAAATGAGGCTTATAATAACAAATATCAGTTTACAAGAACAACTCATAATCAAATAATGGATATGATTTCTTCTGGAGTAAATCGTATGAGTGTAAATGAGTTAAATGATGAAACATGTAGAAGAACCGCAGAAAAGAATATCAAGTTACTTGTCCAATATATGGTGGAAAATGCCAAAAAGAGAAATCTCACTGAAAGTTTGGATGAAAGAGCATTTAGTGCGGTTCATCTTAGTATTTGTCCATTATGGCCTTTTTGTTGAATGGCAGTGAATGATTTGCAGATTAAATCTTTTGATTTTGCTGCTGATGTAGCAAAACAGTTAATAACACTAGCAACAGCTATAATCACTGTTATGATAACTTTCTCAAAAGATATTTTGGGAACTAACAGCCATTACATAGCTTGGTTGTTGAGCTCGTGGATATTATTTTTATTATCTATAGTCTTTGGTATTTTTACACTAATGGCATTGACAGGAGTATTAGCTCAATCCCAAAAAACTCAGAATATTGAAGATAGGAAGGAGTTGGAGAATTTTAATAATAGTGGTATATACAAATGCAATGTACGCTGGTTTGAAGGCATACAAATTTTCCTATTTATAATAGCATTACTATTGTCAATAATTTATGGTTATAAATCTCTTTCTCATAAAAAAAACAGTCAAGAGTGGATAGAAACATTCGAAATTGTACGTATTATTGATTATAAAGATAATAGGTTGTATGCGAACACTTCTACGGTTACAGAAAAAAGGTTACAGAAATCTTCCCATTGTTATTTATGGAATTCCTACACTATTAAATAACGTGAGTTCGACGTAATTCTAAATATAATAAGTAGCTCGTTTTTGATAAAACAAATATCAAAAGCGGGCTTCTTTTAGGGACATTCAGTAAATACTATAAACTGACGGAATAGCATCTGTAAATGAAACTTTAATAGCATCGTAATTGTCGTAATGGTCATAGGCGGCTTTACCCCGTATTTCCTTATGCTTAGAAAAACGCAGATTATCTGCCATACTCATTAGATGAAGAGCTTGGTGACGTCTGCCGTGTTCTATGCTTGTAAACCAACAAGAGTTTCCTAATCGAGTATAATTCCTAACATATCCCAACCGGGTAGCTTTTTGTTTATCCTTATCGTCAACTTTAGCTCCTTCAGGAACACCAAATACCATATCGTTGCCATTTCCTGTTGCCCCAAGCCATATCTGATTGCTTTTTATCAAAGGGAAAACTTCTTTATAAGTGATAGCATTCATGTTTCCTATAACTGCAAATCTTTTTCCGCCTGCTATTATCCATGCCAAGAACTCCCTGAAAAGGGAAAAAGGCGGATTGGTGATAATGAAATCTGCTTCATCCCTCAACTCGGTAACTTCCTTGCTGCGGAAATCACCATCCCCGTCCAAGTATTCCCATTCAAGGTCGTCTATATTGATACGCCCGTCACCGCTTTTGTCTTGTTCCAATACGAATATCTTCCCTTTGACGGAAGTCTTGGCACTGTCGAATTGTGGAGCTTCTTGCTCGAACAAAGACGGTTGGTAAGGTGTTTTGTATTTTTTGCTATCTGGTGCATAGCTCGTAGATATCAATTTCTTTAACCCGAGTTCATCAAATTTGGCGGCAAAGAAACGTGTGAAATTACTCCATTCCGGGTCATCGCACGGCAATAAAATCGTCTTTTCCCTAAATATGTTTGGGTCGTATTCAATGTATGCGTTCATCTCAATTTCTATATCATGGAATTGAGTATAGAATTCATCGTTTTTAGCTGCCTTTGCTTCTTTCAAATTACTATTTGCCATCGTATTTTCTTTTCGTTGTTTCTCATTTAACCTGATTCGGTATTAACAAGTCTCTGACATCAACATTCAGAATGTCTGCAATCTGATATAAAACAGGAATGGGAGGCTGTACCTTGTTCGTAGCATATAGATTGACCATATTAAAAGTCTTTTCAAGCCTATTCGCTAATTCTGTTTGGCTGATGCCCTTAGTCTCCAATACCTCTTTTATTCGGTTCATATTCACATTTTCTTTTGTCTGACGGGTACAAAGGTACAAAATTTTATTTGGTAACATGGCCTTTCTCGGGGAAAAGTGTTACCTTTGTAGCATGAAAATTAAATCGTATCTCTTATGCAGAATATATTGATTGAAGCTATTAGAATAGATGGATTCCGTGGATTGAAAGATTTTAAAATGAGTCTTTCAGAAACAACTGTATTGACCGGTATGAACAATGTCGGGAAGACATCAGTTCTAAAAGCTTTACAATTATTGTTTGGAAATAGTTCATTTCTTGCTGCTGAAGATTTGCACATTGACAAAAATGACAAATCAAATTACATCATTGTTGATGCAAAAATAATTGCAATTGACGAAGAAGGAAAGCGTACTGCAAATTTTTCAGATGCATGGGAAATCGCATTTGGTGCGGCCAATATAAAATTGGATGTCGAAGAATATGCCTATGTGCCCTTACGTGCAAAATACACGTTCCAAACACTTCAGAACTCATTTAATAGAGACATACAGGTGTTAAATGAATGGGAATCAGCAGGTGTTGCTTGGCAAGATTTGAAAGGTAAAAAATCCACAATAAAGGGTGAATGCTTTCAATATCACTATCTTGATGCAAAACGAGATATTCAGGATGATATAAAATCAAGAACCTCTTATTTAGGTAAAATGCTTGGTGATGTAGTTAGCAATTATGACCCGGAAGATGTTGCTGAGCTAGAGCAAAAAATAAGTTCTTTGAATGCAGAAGCCATAGATAAAAGTGAAGTACTTAAGAAAATTCAGGAATCATTAAAGGGAATAGATGCAACAATGGACTCTTCGGGCAAGGTCTATGTTTCACCTTTTGCAAAAAAATTACGTGATTTGAATAAGAGTTTGACTATACATTATGGAACTGAGGATAATAGCTTTACTATGGATTATCACGGTATGGGAACCAGAAGTTGGTCTTCCATGTTGTCATTTAAGGCTTTTGTAAAACAAATGAGTGATAGTAAGAATCCTGATGAAGAGGCTTTCTTGCCAATTATAGCAATAGAAGAACCTGAATCACATTTGCATCCGAATGCACAGAAACAACTTTACAGACAGATGAATGAGATGCCCGGCATTAAAATAATATCAACCCATTCTCCGTATGTGGCAGCATGTGCGAAATTGTCCGAACTAAGAGGTTTGTATAAATCGGGCGAGAAGACTATTTGCGGACAATTACCTATTACATTAGATTTAGAAGATCAAAGGAGAATCAAGCAAGCAGTATTGATGAGTAATGGTGAATTGCTGTTTGCTAAAGCAATTGTTTTAGGTGAAGGTGAAACGGAAGTGCAGGCTTTGCCTATTTTCTGCCAACAACATTGGGGACTTACTCCAGTTGAGTCAGGCTTGTCGTTTATCGATGCAAAAGGACGTGGTAATTATTATCCATTTGTAGCTCTTGCTAATGCGTTTCAGATTCCTTGGTACATTTTCTCTGATGGAGAAAAATCTACTCAAAAAGATCTTAAGACTCTACTGAACAAAATTTATAATGAAGATAGAGAAGTAAAGGAGCAGAAGAATATTTTCGTCATTCCCAACGAAAAGGATTTTGAAGGAATGCTTCTTGAAGATGGGTTTAAAGACGAAATAGAAAAATCAATTAAACTATTAAAAGGCGAGAACTTTATTGATAAATTTATTAGAGAGAACAATCACAAGCCGAAGAGACGAGAAAAAACGGCCAAAAAATGTGAAAAATGCCATCAGTATATTTATAGAGATATCGAATGTGTATATGACAATGACGATGGAAGACTAGCCGCTTTGGATGATATAATGGAGAAAAATAAGGCTCAGTTAGGGCCGTTGTTAGCTAATTGCATAATTGAAAGCGGGAAAGCATTACCTCCGTTAGTAGTTAAACTATTTGATAGAATCAAAAAAGATATATACCATGTGTAAGATAAAGTTATCTCCCCAACAGCAAGAAATTGCATCATTAAAAGACGGCGCAATTTTAGTACGTGCAAGTGCTGGTAGTGGCAAGACAAGAGTACTTGTGGAGCGTATAAAAATGTTAGCCGGTATTACCAAACGTAAGGTTTTGGCTATTACATTTACTAATAAGGCTTGTGAAGAGATTAGAACAAGACTTGCGGAAGTGGATGAAAATCTACTGGAACATGTTTTCGTTGCAACTTTTCATGGTCTGTGTGAGTCAATCATAGAGAACCATATTGCTGCTACTCGGTTCGCAACAATGCCGCAAATCTTTACAGATGACGATAGAAAGAAAATTTTGGAAGAAACAATTACAGGAACTCCATCTTTGAGTCAATGGTATAGGGGGCTAAATGATAAAAAACGGAGAGAAACTCTTTATCAGGCATTAGATAATATAAGTTTAATAAAACGCTCTGTGATTTTAGATGATGAACTTGACAAGGTTATTAAAGATGAGCAGATGCGTAATTTATATTTAAGTTACAGAGAGCAAATGGATTCGCTGAATGCAATTGATTTTGATGACCTTTTACTGAATGCCTACCTATTGCTGATACATAATCCTAAAATTGCAGAATTATATCGAAGAAGTTTTACATACATTTGTGTGGACGAGGCTCAGGATTTAAACAAAGCTCAATATATGGTTCTTCGTGCTATTACTGGTAGTGAACATAAGAATGTTATGTTGGTCGGTGACACGAAGCAATCTATATATGCTTTTAATGGTTCAAGCAGTAAATATATGGATGAATGGTTCATGAAGGACTACAATCCCAAGGAGTACGAACTAAACGCGAATTATAGAAGCGCAAAGGCTATTTTGACTTATGCACAAAAGGTTGTGCATGATGATTCTTTAAATGTCACCTTACCCTATACAGGCATTTGTAAGGAGTATGTTTATAATACGCCATGTGAAGAAGCTAAGGGGGTAGTGAATGGTATAAAATCATTGGTAGGTACTGAGATAGAAGGCTTTGAAGGAGGTTTGAAATATTCAGATATTGCTGTACTTGCTAGAAATAAATTTGTCCTTGGAAAAATTGAAGAACAATTAAAACTTAGCAACTTGCCATATCACTATAAAACAACAGGAGCAGGTCTTGAATTTACATCTACTGCTGCTAAAGCTTTTGATTTGGCTATGGTAGTACGCACGAATCCCAATGATAGATTGCATCTTAATATGTTGCAGTCAATTGTAAATGTAAGACATTGTAAATCATTGGAACAAGTAGTCGAAAGTATTAAAGATTCATTCTTGAAAGAAGTCGTTCGACAAGCCTCGCTATTGAAAGAAGATTGCAGTAATATGCGTCAAACGATTACGAGCGTATTGAATACATTAAAAACCTTAAATGCCTCTGTTTTTAATTCAACAGAAGATGAAGCCTTAGCTACTTTTGATGAATTTGAATTATTGAAACGTCATTGGAGTGTTTATGCCAAGAGTGTAACAAATTATTCTTTGTCTGCTTTTCGCAATGCAATGTCGCTAGGACAAACTTCTGTTACTTCTTTAGACGGTGAAGGAATAACATTGAGTACTGTTCACACTATGAAAGGACAGCAAGCTGTTGTGGTTTTCCTTGTAGGTATGGATGAAGGAACATTTCCTGATTACCGAGCTGTAAAAAAAGGAAGCAATAGTATTGAAATGCAGCAAGAGAAAAATAATCTATATGTTGCAATAACGAGAGCTCAAAGGCATCTATATATTTGTTATCCTCAAAAAAGAATGATGCCTTGGGGTGATTGGTCACCAAGAAAAAAATCCAGTTTACTCCCGAAATAGATGCTAACAAGAAAAGTGTTTTTCTATGCTCATGGTTATAGATATCGTTGCTTTTTCTCAATGTAGAAATAATATTGAGAAAACAGCACTATAATATATGAAAAGGCATCAGACTCGATAAATCACCAAATTTTAATGCACTTTCGACTTTTATTGCTACTTTTATATTTGTACGAGTAGCAATGAGAGCAAATTGCAGAAGAATGTAGAGACAGACACGGTTGCCAATTTATTACCCGAAAACGAGGCAATTCTTCTAACTTTCTTAATTTCAAAAAGGTATATTCCTTATGCAGATTTACGGAAATTTATTGTATGGCAGGTGATTTTTGCAAGGAATTTGCCAAAGTACAGGAAAAATACATGGTTGAAGACAAGAATCATAAACATCGGAACAAGCCGAACCGTATGGGAGATGCGGAAATTAGGATCATCCTGATTCCGTTCCACTCGGGAGGTTTCAGATGTTTCAAGCATTATTACAAGGAATATGTCTGCAAACATCTGGCGCATCTTTTCCCTAAGCGTGTGTCCTATAACTTTTTTGTGGAATTAGGGAAGGAAGTCCTGTTGCAGCTGGCCGTTTTCATCAAGGAGGTATTGCAAGGGACCTGCAAGGTATCAGTTTTATTGATTCTACTCCCTTACGTGTATGTCGTAATCAAAGAATCTTGATTCATAAGACCTTTGAAGGGTTTGCCGAACGTAGAAAATGTTCCATGGGATAGTTCTTCGGGTTCAAGCTTCATCTGATAATCAATGATAAGAGTGAGATTCTGAATTTCATATTTACACCCAGAAATGTAGATGACCTTGAGCCATTGAAAAGGGTAAGTTTCTGAAGAATATCAAAGGAAAATTCTGTGCAGACAAGGGGTATATCGGACAAGCCTTGTTCGAGAATCTCTTCCTTATGGTATACAGCTGATAACTAAAGTGAAGAACAACATGAAGAATTCCCTGATGAGCGTAGCGGACAGAATCTTGTTAAGAAAATGCGCTTTGATAGAAACGGTCAATGATGAGTTGAAGAACATCGCACAAATAGAACACTCCAGACACCGTTCCTTAAATAATTTCATTGCCGATTCGCTCTCAGCCATTGCAGCATACTACTTATTTGAAAAGAAGCCCTCCATTGACTTGGATTTTGTCAAAGATGGGCAACTTGCTCTATTTTGAATTATATCGAATTTATATTAAAAATTCTACACATTACATGGGGAAAAGATAGCGAAAAAATGTCACTTTAGTTTTTCGTGCTCTAATTAGTTGTGAACATATCTCCTAAGACAAGATATGTCTTTTCCACACCATCCAACGAACCTTCCTCCATGACGGAACCTGAAATGTACGGGCAAGAAATACCGCTCCGATTACTTCCGCGCCAATTCGTTCCAGATTCCGGGCAAATCCGGCTAGGCTGCTTCCCGTAGTGAGAAGGTCATCTACGATCACCACCTTTTTCCCTTGCAATGCCAGTGACATGGAGTAGTTTGCCGTATCAACGCTCGACCGTTGGGCGGCAGTGTGCTTGCTTTCCCGGTTTCTGATGATCTCTATCAGATGAAGTCCGGATATAGCATAGCCATGCCGTTCCAAATAGCGGGCTATTTTTGCGAAACGTCTGTAATACCGTTCAGAGGTACTGCAGGGCATGAATACCGCTGTCACATTCTCATTGACAGAAAGAATTTCAAATGCTTGTGAGAAATAGTCTTCACATGGTTCTTCCCCGTCCTTAAAGGCATACACATCCTGTACAAAATCTGCCTGATCATCCCTCAGCCAGCTTTCATAGCGTTGGGGAAAATAATAGCCGGCACACACGCAACGTATTTTCCCGAAACGGAAAGCCCGCATCGGCCGTACGATGTCAAACCGTTCCGGGCACGTCAGTGCATACAACAAACCGGCATGTCTGCTCCCGGCCATTATGGCTTGTCTGGCTAATTCTTCCCTGTCTTCTTTCTTGTAGCAAGCCACAGCATGCTGGAGGAATGCCTTTGCCGCCTTTCGCCGCCAGTATCTGGCATAAGCCCATAGCCCAACAATGCATAAGACTACGCCTCCGTTTATCAATAGGGTCAGGATAAAATCATTCATTTCGTTGGATAAGATTAGATATTACACCGAACTAAAATAGGGATTATTTGATAAACTCCCCGCTTGGGATAGATGTTTTTAGTGAATATTTAGATTCACGCAGGCGAGCATACGCTTAAAAGGGAGCATTGTAGTCGCTTGAAAAATTTCAATTGTGTGAATTTGTTATGACATTTGATGCCATTGGCAGCCAGTTGCCGACATGCATTTTGGCAATACGGTTACAAATGCTATATTTGTCCGACCTAAAAATGAAATGTATGGAATTTGTATGTATAGAGGCTAAAACATTTGAAGATATGCGCATGGCTTTGGAATTGCTCAAGAAGAAAGTGGAAATGTTGTCTCAAAGACATTTGCCCAAGCGACTGAACAAATGGCTGGACAATCAGGAAGTATGCGCCATATTGCATATCTCGCCACGAACCTTGCAATCTTTGCGTAGCAACGGTACTTTGTCTTACACCCAGATTGACCGCAGGACCTATTATCAGGAGCACGATATTATGAGATTATTAGGAATGACAGGCTGTAGACGTAAATCGAGAAAGGAGTCCGAAAGATGAGTAAAGTTATAATGCGTGACGATCCGCAGGCTATTGCGTTTTTCCAGGACATGAAGCATTTATCTGCTTTACTCGACATGCTGGAAACCAATACGCGACCGATATTGAATGGAGAAAGTTTTCTGACTGACACCGAACTTGCACAGCACTTGAAATTGACAAAACGCACGTTACAGGAATATCGTAATACAGGAAAAATCCCGTTTTATCAAATAGGCGGTAAAATTCTGTATCGGGAAGCAGACATAGAGAAATTGCTTGTAGAGAATAGGCGGGAAGCTTTCAGGTAGAGAGAAAAAAACCAGAAAGGATTGTCGTTATGAGAAACAATCCTTCCTGGTTTTGTTATAAGACCAGCCGGTTGAGAAGCATTTCAGACTTCATGAAACATTTAGCGGAATATTCCAGCCACTCCTTTCATGTCCTCCATGATACTGTTGTCAAGCACCCGCGCGTAATGCTGAGTCATGCGTGTGGACGAATGTCCCAGCATTTTCGACACGTTTTGGATGGCCACGTGGTTAGCAAGCGTCACCGTGGTCGCGAAGGTGTGCCGGCTCACATGGACGGTCAGGCGTTTCTTTATATCGCACAAGGTAGCTATTTCCTTCAAATATTCGTTCATCTTCTGATTCGACGGAATGGGCAGACAAGGCGCGTCCGGATCCTTTTCATTCCACCCCTTGTATTTCTCCAGAATAGCGATGGCGGGCGGTAGCAACGGCACATTACTCGTGCAGGTTTCCTTGTTCGTCGTGATTTTCACCCTCGACTTGTGTATCCACAGCTTCCCGTTATTGTCTCGGTACAGATGTATGGGGCGCAGCGTGCTCACGTCTATGTACGAGAGCCCGGTATAGCAGCAGAACAGGAAGAAGTCCTTCACATGGTTCAGCCGTGCTGTTGAAAACTCCTTCTCCATGATTCGTTGCAGTTCGTCCAGTGTGAGGAAAGTCGGGCATGTCTCCTCTTTCTTGAACAACCGTTTCCGTTTGCCCACCAGCGGATCAAAGTTCAGCCAGCCGTTATCCCTGGCTATGCCCAACACCTTGCGGAAGCAGCTCATGTATTTGGTGAGCGTATTCTGCGAGAGTTTCCTCTCTGTCCGCAGGTGCATTTCAAACGTGTCGATGAATTCCCCGTTCAGTTCGTAGAACGTGATGTCCTCCTTCTTATAGAATTCCTTTACTACTGTTTTCAGCGATTCATAGCAGTTGTCATAGCGGGAGATAGTAGACGGTTGGTATTCCTGCCCGATAAGAGAGCGCCAGTCATCAATACACTTTTTCATTGTTTCCACAACCAAATGCCGTTCCTCCTTAGAGAACAGTTTGACCAGCATGTTTCTGGGAGTAATCAGCGCATCCCGGCAGAACAGTTCCTTGTGGATTTGATACAGCCGTACTTTCAGAGCCTCTATGTAGCTGTTCAGTTCCAAGGACACACGATCCTTCCCTTTGCTGCATCCCTTCAGGTTATTCCACAGATTGATTGGGACAGAGCGTTGGATGCGTATCTCATCCTGTTGCCCGTTGATGGTTATCCGGAGGAACACCGGAGCCTCGCCGTTTTTCTTCAGCCTGCTCTTGCGGATGAAGAACAAAATCTTCATTGAATCCTGTTTCATTTCACCTTGTTTTTAGCGTTACAAAATTAGCAAAATAGGGAACAGGTAAATCCTATACAAGAATATGAAAATCAGCGAAGTATAATACATTTCAGGTGCTTTTTTCAGTGACCCTAAAAAGGACCCTGAATTTGCCCCTCATAACTTCTTCAAAACGCTATTTTTTGCCGCCCGAAAACCAATGAAAAAGCCCTAATTCCGTTGGGAATCAGAGCTTTTCCTAATCTTGCTTTTTCGAGTTGCGGTGCGTACGGGACTCGAACCCGTGACCCCATGCGTGACAGGCATGTATTCTAACCAGCTGAACTAACGCACCAGATTTTTTATTGTTTCGTTGCCATCTCTCTCGATTTCGGTTGCAAAGGTAGACCTTTTTTCTGAATCTACAATAGCATCGGATTATTTTTTTTCGTGGTTTGCTTGAACAAGTAACCCTTATTGTCTTATATAGAGAGCGTTGGTGAAAAACGAACGAATCGACATTTAACTTTTATTTAGTATTCCCATTATTGGAGAGGATAGATTGTGCAAAAAGGACTGTCGATGTGGATAGCGAAACGAATGATCTCTGTTTTGAAACTTTGTGCTCTAAAAATTCGTTATTCAGTAATAAATGGTTATTTTTGCGGACTTAATGAGAGAATATTGTAATCTGAAGGACAAAATAGGAGCGAATGAAAGTAGCGATTGTGAAATATAATGCCGGTAATGTGCGTTCGGTACATTGTGCGCTAAAGCGCCTTGGTGTAGAAGCGGAGGTGACGGCTGATGTGGCGAAGCTTCGTGCAGCCGACCGGGTCATCTTTCCAGGTGTGGGAGAAGCGGCCACAACAATGGAGTTTCTGCGTGCTTCCGAACTGGATGAAGTGATTAAGAGCTTGCGGCAACCTGTATTGGGTATTTGTCTGGGTATGCAACTGATGTGCAGGCATTCGGAAGAGGGAAATGTCGATTGTTTGGGAATCTTTGATGCCGAAGTAAAGCGTTTCTGTTCGGAAAGGCATGAAGACAAAGTGCCCCACATGGGGTGGAATACCATCGGACAGACCTGCAGTCCTCTGTTTCGTGGCTTTACTAAAGATGAGTTTGTGTATTTTGTTCATAGCTATTATGTTCCTTTGAACGAGGCTACGGCAGCAGAAACCGATTATATATTGCCGTTCAGTGCCGCTTTGCACAAAGATAATTTTTATGCCACTCAGTTTCATCCGGAGAAGAGTGGAAATGTGGGTGAACGGATTTTGAAAAACTTTTTGGAATTATGATAGAATTGATACCGGCCATTGATATCATAGGCGGCAAGTGTGTACGCTTGTCCCAGGGTGATTATGGCAGCAAGAAGGTGTACAATGAAAATCCGCTCGAGGTGGCACGTATGCTGGAAGCGGGTGGCATCAGACGTTTGCATCTGGTCGATCTGGATGGTGCGGCTTCCAAACATGTGGTGAATTATCGGGTGTTGGAGCAGATTGCTTCGGCCACTTCTTTAGTCATCGATTTTGGGGGAGGTGTGAAGAGTTACGAAGACCTTCACATCGCTTTTGAAAGTGGTGCGCGGATGGTGACAGGTGGCAGTGTGGCTGTGAAAGATCCTGATTCGTTCTGCCGTTGGGTAGAGCAATATGGCCCTGAACGCATTATTTTGGGAGCTGATGTCAAGGATTGTCATATTGCCGTGAGCGGCTGGAAAGAAGACAGTGATCTCGACCTGTTTTCCTTTTTAGACAGTTATCGCCAGAAAGGAATCACTCAAGTGATATGTACGGATATTAGTCGGGACGGAATGTTGCAGGGGCCTTCATTGGATTTATATAAGGAAATCCTGGCGCATGATTCTGATCTGTATCTTACAGCCAGTGGCGGTGTAGGTAATATGGACGATATTTATCGTCTGCAGGATATCGGCGTGCCTGCTGTCATTTTTGGCAAGGCTTTGTATGAAGGACGGGTCACGTTGGATGATCTGCGTCCTTTGCTTGAATGAGAAAATGATATTTGTTGGACAAGTAAATAATAGATAAGTTTGTGTTAGCCAAAAGAATTATTCCCTGTCTCGACATCAAGGACGGGCAGACAGTGAAAGGAACCAATTTTGTGAACCTGCGTCAGGCGGGCGACCCTGTAGAATTGGCTCGTATCTATAGTGAGCAAGGGGCGGACGAATTGGTTTTCCTTGACATTACGGCCAGTTTTGAAGGACGGAAGACATTTACGGATTTGGTCAGACGTATCGCAGAAAATATCAGTATTCCCTTTACGGTGGGAGGAGGTATTCACGAACTGAGTGACGTAGATAGGTTGCTGGAGGCGGGGGCCGACAAGGTGTCTGTCAATTCGGCCGCCATACGCCATCCGGAACTGATAGACGAGATAGCGGGCCACTTTGGCTCACAAGTCTGTGTGCTGGCTGTTGATGCCCGCCAGACGGCTGACGGTTGGTGTTGCTATCTGAATGGTGGCCGTGTGGAAACCGACAAGGAACTTTTCTCCTGGACAAGGGAGGCGCAGGAGCGTGGAGCCGGCGAAGTGCTGTTTACCAGCATGGATCATGACGGTGTGAAGACAGGCTATGCCAACGAGGCATTGGCAGCATTGTCTGACGGACTTTCTATTCCTGTCATTGCTTCGGGGGGAGCCGGTCGGAAGGAGCATTTTCGCGATGCCTTTCTGGTGGGTAAAGCCGATGCTGCGTTGGCAGCCAGCGTTTTTCATTTCGGAGAGATTAAAATTCCCGATTTAAAATCGTATCTTTGCGGCCAAGGTGTACCGATGAGAATCTGATGATTGTTTGAACCTTATTTTTAAATAGCTTTTAGAAGCGTGGATTATTAGTTGTCATGGACAAAATGGAAGTAAATATAGATTTCGACAAGATGGGCGGACTGGTACCGGCCATCATACAGGATGCCGACACAGCCAAGGTGCTGATGTTGGGTTTTATGAATCGTGAAGCATACGCTAAGACGATGGAAACGGGTAAGGTGACTTTCTATAGCCGCACTCGTAACCGTTTATGGACGAAAGGCGAGGAAAGTGGAAATTTCCTGCATGTGGTGTCAGTCAAGGAAGACTGTGACCAGGATACACTGCTCATTCAAGTTCATCCCGCAGGGCCTGTTTGCCATACCGGTACCGATACTTGTTGGGGGGAGAAGAATGAACAGCCGGTGATGTTCCTGAAGGAATTGCAGGACTTTATCAACGTTCGTCATAGCGAGATGCCCGAAGGATCTTATACAACCAGCCTTTTCCGTTCGGGAGTCAATAAGATGGCTCAGAAGGTGGGTGAAGAGGCTGTAGAAACGGTGATTGAAGCTTGCAACGGTACAGGCGACCGCTTGATTTATGAAAGTGCCGATTTGTTGTATCATCTCATCGTTTTACTGACTTCAAAAGGCTATAGTATCGAAGACATTGCCCGCGAACTGAAAGAAAGGCATGGGGCTGGTTGGAAAAAGCATTGATGGAGGAATGAGCGAACCGCTGATTAAATATAAAGATGTAGAGATACGTCAGCAGGAGTTGACCGTGTTGGAAGATGTCAATCTGGAGTTTTATCCGGGCGAGTTTGTCTATCTGATAGGCAAGGTAGGTTCGGGCAAGACCAGTCTCTTGAAAACTTTTTATGGCGAACTGGAGATAGCTTCCGGCAGTGCTGAAGTTTTGGGATATGACATGGGGCGTATCAAACGCAAGCATATTCCTCAGTTGCGTCGCAAGCTGGGTATTATCTTTCAGGATTTTCAATTGTTGATTGACCGTCCTGTTTACGATAATTTGGATTTTGTGCTTCAGGCAACGGGTTGGAAACATCGTGGTGAGCGGAAAGATCGTATAGAGGAAGTTTTGCAGCTGGTGGGGATGAACAACAAGGGGTATAAGCTGCCTAACGAACTGTCGGGCGGTGAACAGCAGCGTATCGTCATTGCACGTGCCATGTTGAACTCTCCTCGCATTATTTTGGCCGATGAACCCACGGGAAATTTGGATGTGGAGACAGGAAGGGCTATCACGACATTGTTGCATCAAATTAGTGAACAAGGTTCATTGGTGGTTATGACGACCCATAATTTGCAGTTGCTTCGCGAATTTCCAGGCAAAGTGTACCGCTGTGAGAGTCACCGTCTTTGCCAGGCGGTAGAAGAGGAATAAAAATAGAAAATAAATAGTTTAACAACTTAACAAGAAGAAAAAATGAAAGTATTAAAGTTTGGAGGTACGTCGGTAGGTTCGGCCCAGCGGATGAAGGAAGTGGCCAAATTGATTACTGACGGCGAACGCAAGATTGTGGTATTGTCTGCCATGTCGGGCACTACAAACACGTTGGTCGAAATTTCCGATTATCTGTACAAGAAGAATCCGGAAGGAGCCAATGAAATTATCAATAAGCTGGAAAGTCAGTACCGCCGGCATATTGATGAACTCTATTCGACCGAAGAGTATAAAAAGAAGTGTCTGGAACTTGTTAAGTCACATTTTGACTATATCCGTTCGTACACGAAGGATTTGTTTACCCTGTTTGAAGAAAAAGTTGTCTTGGCTCAAGGTGAACTGATTTCTACCGGTATGATGAATTTTTATCTTCAGGAGTGCGGCGTAAAGTCTGTATTGCTTCCTGCGTTGGAATTTATGCGTACGGACAAGAATGCTGAGCCTGATCCTGTTTACATTCGTGAAAAATTGCAGGCCCAGCTCGAACTTTATTCTGAAGCCGACATCTATATTACCCAAGGCTTTATCTGTCGCAATGCCTATGGCGAGATTGACAATTTGCAACGTGGAGGCAGTGACTATACGGCATCTTTGATTGGAGCAGCCATCAATGCTGAAGAAATTCAGATTTGGACTGATATCGACGGCATGCACAACAACGACCCGCGTGTAGTCGACAAAACGTCTCCCGTCCGTCAGCTCCAATTTGAAGAGGCTGCTGAATTGGCTTATTTCGGAGCCAAGATTTTGCATCCTACCTGCATCCAACCGGCTAAGTATGCCAATATTCCTGTGCGCCTGCTGAATACAATGGATCCGTCTGCTCCGGGTACGTTGATTTCCAACGATACGGAGAAGGGAAAAATCAAGGCTGTGGCAGCTAAGGATAATATTACGGCCATTAAAATCAAATCGAGCCGCATGTTGTTGGCTTATGGCTTTTTGCGTAAGGTATTCGAGATATTTGAAAGCTATCAGACTTCCATTGATATGATTTGTACGTCGGAAGTGGGCGTGTCGGTGTCAATAGATAATGTAAAACATCTGAATGAAATTTTGGATGATTTGAAGAAATATGGAACCGTTACTGTTGACCGCAACATGTGTATCATTTGCGTAGTAGGTGATTTGGAATGGGAAAATGTCGGATTTGAGGCCAAGGCACTCGATGCTATGCGCGACATACCTGTACGCATGATTTCCTTTGGTGGCAGCAATTATAACATATCCTTCCTGATACGTGAAGAAGATAAGAAACGGGCATTGCAGTCTTTGAGTGCCGCTTTGTTTGGTGAAAACTAAGAGGGAGAATAGGGATTGTATGAAAGGACATTTTCCTTTGGATAAATTCGGCGCAGTACGCACTCCTTTCTATTATTATGATACGGAGGTGTTACGCAAGACGCTGGAGACGATTCGTGCAGAAGTGGCACGCTATGAGAATTTTGTAGTCCATTATGCCGTGAAAGCTAACGCCAATCCTAAGGTGCTGACCGTTATCCGTGAAAGCGGCTTGGGAGTTGATTGTGTGAGCGGCGGTGAAATTCAGGCAGCAGTGAAGGCTGGCTTTCCCACGGGTAAAATTGTATATGCCGGTGTGGGTAAGGCCGATTGGGAAATAGAATTGGGATTGGACTATAACATCTTCTGTTTCAATGTGGAGTCTATACCCGAATTGGAAGTCATTAATGAGTTGGCCGCGGCTAAAGGGAAAGTTGCTCGTGTAGCTTTCCGCATTAATCCCAATGTGGGGGCACATACGCATGCCAATATTACAACGGGATTGGCTGAGAACAAATTTGGTATCAGCATGAACGACATGGAGAAAGTAATAGAAATTGCAACTTCGATGGAGCATGTGGAATTCGTCGGTTTGCATTTTCATATCGGCTCCCAAATATTGGATATGGGTGACTTTGTGGCTCTATGCAATCGGGTCAATGAATTGTTGGATAAGTTGGAGGCGCATCGTATTCGAGTCAGCCATATTAATGTAGGAGGAGGTTTGGGTATCGATTACCAGCACCCCAATCGTCAGCCTATTCCGGATTTTGCATCTTATTTTAAGACGTATGCCGATCATTTGAAGTTGCGCTCTTATCAGACGCTTCATTTTGAATTGGGACGTTCTGTGGTAGGACAATGTGGTTCGCTTATTTCTCGTGTACTTTACGTCAAACAAGGTACTAACAAGCAGTTTGCCATTTTGGATGCAGGTATGACCGATTTGATACGCCCGGCTTTGTATCAGGCATATCACAAAATAGAGAATATTTCATCCGATGCTCCGGTACAGACTTATGATGTGGTAGGTCCCATTTGTGAATCTTCTGATGTCTTCGGGAAGGCAGTTGATCTCAATGCGGTGAAGCGTGGCGATTACTTGGCTATTCGTTCGGCTGGGGCTTATGGTGAGATTATGGCTTCCCGATATAATTGCCGTGAGTTGCCTCAAGGTTACCTTTCGGATGAATTTGTATAATAAAGAAGTTAGTGGATAGGTCACTAAAAATACTTTTGTTTAAAAAATGTTATAGTTAGGACAATATTAGAACTAACTTGCTATATTTGTAATGTTTTCAATTTTAAAAAACAAACAGATATGATTTCGGAAAAATTACAGAACGCTATCAATGAACAGATTACTGCTGAAATGTGGTCTGCCAATCTTTATTTGGCCATGTCTTTCTTTATGGAGAAAGAGGGATATAACGGTATGGCCAGCTGGTTGAAGAAACAATCGTTTGAGGAACATCAGCATGCTTTTGATATGGCTTCTTATGTCATTAAGCGTGGTGGAGCTGCTCGTGTGGATAAGATTGATGTAGTACCGAATGATTTCGGTACTCCGCTTGAGGTGTTTGAGCAAGTATATAAGCATGAATGCCGTGTATCGAAGATGATTGACGATCTGGTTGATGTCGCAGCTGCTGAACGCGATAAGGCTACACAGGATTTCTTGTGGGGCTATGTGCGTGAACAAGTTGAAGAGGAAGCCACAGCATCCAACATTGTTGAAATGATCAAGAGAGCAGGAAATTCAAACTTGTATTATGTAGATTCCAAGCTGGGTGAGCGTCAATAAAATTTGGTTTTATCCTTAATAAAATTAGCCCGGAGATGACAGATGTCAAGCTCCGGGCTATTTGTTTTGTGGGTATTCAACAGATTATTTCAGTACTCCCAATTCTTTGCCTACTTTGATGAAAGCTGCTATGCATTTATCCAAGTGGGCTTTTTCGTGTCCGGCAGAAATTTGTACGCGGATACGGGCTTGCCCTTTAGGTACAACCGGATAATAGAAACCGGTGACGTAAATTCCTTCTTCTTGCATGCGGGCTGCATAGACTTGAGATAATTTTGCATCGTAAAGCATGACGGCACAGATGGCACTTTGAGTTGGTTTGATATCAAATCCGGCAGCAGTCATCTGGTCGCGGAAATAATTTACGTTCTCAACCAACTTGTCGTGTAATGCATTGCTTTCTTTCAGCATCTTGAACACTTCAAGACTGGCGCCAATAACGGCCGGTGCAACTGAATTGGAGAAAAGATATGGACGGCTGCGTTGGCGCAGCAAGTCAATAATTTCCTTGCGGCCAGTGGTGAACCCACCCATGGCACCGCCAAAAGCCTTACCCAAGGTTCCTGTGTAAATGTCTATACGTCCGTATGTATTATATAACTCACTGACTCCGTGGCCAGTTGCTCCTACTACGCCTGCGGAGTGTGACTCGTCTACCATGACCAGTGCGTCATATTTTTCAGCCAAGTCACAAATTTTGTCCATCGGGGCTACGTTGCCATCCATGGAGAAAACACCGTCTGTCACGATGATGCGGAAACGCTGGGCTTGCGCTTCCTTAAGACAACGTTCGAGGTCAGCCATGTCGGCGTTGGCATAACGATAACGTTTGGCCTTGCATAAGCGTACACCGTCGATGATGGATGCGTGGTTCAGTGAGTCGGAGATAATAGCATCTTCTTCTGTGAACAAAGGTTCGAATACACCGCCATTGGCATCAAAGCAGGCGGCATATAGAATGGTGTCTTCTGTGTGGAAATAGTCGGAAATGGCGGCTTCCAGTTCTTTATGAATGTCTTGCGTACCACAGATAAAGCGGACGGACGACATACCGTAACCACGGCGGTCCATCATCTTTTGTGCGGCTGCGATGAGTCGTGGATGGTTGGACAGGCCCAGGTAGTTATTGGCGCAGAAATTCAGGACTTCTTTGCCTTTCACTGTAATAGCGGCTTGTTGTGCACTTTCAATCAGACGTTCTTCTTTATAAAGTCCGGCGTCTTTAATCTCAGTAAGTGTCTGGCTGAGATATTCTTTCATTTTACCATACATAACATTTTTCTTTAGAGATTTCTGCAAATAGTTACATGTACTGCAAAGAACATCATTTTTATCGAAATAAACAATATCAGAAAGATAGAAATTCGAAAAAAAAGTGCGTATCTTTGCATGTCTTTATTAAATGAGACTCTCTAACTTTATAATTGTTCGAAATGAAAAATATCTTGGTAATTGGAGCTACCGGCCAGATAGGCTCGGAGCTTACGATGGAGCTGCGCAAGCGTTATGGCAATGAGCATGTAGTTGCCGGTTATATCACAGGTGCCGAACCTAAGGGGGAGCTGAAAGAAAGCGGCCCCTGTGCTGTGGTCGATGTGACAGATTATAGTGCTATTGAGGCTGCTGTAAAGGAATATAAGATTGATTCAATTTATAACTTGGCAGCTTTGCTTTCTGTTGTAGCCGAGAGCAAGCCCCGTTTGGCTTGGAAGATAGGCATTGACGGGTTGTGGAATGTTTTGGAAGTGGCACGTGTTTACCATTGTGCAGTGTTTACCCCAAGTTCCATTGGCTCCTTCGGTTTGGAAACGCCTCATGTAATGACTCCTCAAGATACAATCCAACGTCCGCGTACGATGTACGGTGTCAGTAAGGTGACAACTGAATTGCTGAGTGATTATTACCATACGAAATATGGGGTGGACACTCGTGCCGTTCGTTTCCCGGGTATCATTTCGAATGTGACTCCTCCGGGAGGAGGTACTACGGATTATGCTGTAGATATCTATTATTCGGCCGTAAAGGGTGAAAGGTTCGTTTGTCCGATTAAGGAAGGTACACTGATGGATATGATGTATATGCCGGATGCGCTGAATGCGGCGATTTCTTTGATGGAGGCTGATCCTTCTCGTTTGAAGCATCGTAATGCTTTCAATATTGCATCCATGAGTTTTGCTCCCGAAACCATTTATGCGGCCATCAAGAAACATGTACCCGATTTTGAAATGGTGTATGAAGTTGATCCGTTGAAACAGGCCATTGCGGATAGCTGGCCTGATTGCATGGATGACAGTTGTGCTCGTGCCGAGTGGGATTGGAAGCCTCAATACGATCTTGAATCAATGACCGTTGATATGCTTGAGAAGCTGAAAATCAAGTTTAACAAGTGATAGTGAGAGATCTGTCAGAATAATAAATATGAGAAAAATATTATTGGGAGTTTCGATGTTCGTCTGCGTGTTCGCTTGTAAGAACCCGAAGTCGAACATCGACTCTTTCCGTTCAATATCCGCTATGGTTGATTCGGCCCGTTCCGGGCAGGTCGATACATTGGTGGCAGAGCCAGTGGAAGAAGTACCTAAGCCAATAGAGGCGGATGAACTTTTCGATGATTTTATTTTTTATTATGCTACAGATACAGCATTTCAGCGGCAGCGTACAGTGTTTCCTCTGCCCTATTACAAAGGTGATACGCCGCTGAAAATTGAAAAAAAGTATTGGAAACACGATCCTCTGTTCGCTGATCAGACCTGCTATACCTTACTTTTTGACAATGAAGAGGATATGGAACTGGTAGGCGATACATCTTTGACATCGGTTCAGGTAGAATGGATTTATCTTAAAACGAGGACGATGAAGCGTTACTATTTTGAGCGCAACAAGGGTGTGTGGATGCTGGAAGCCATTAACTTGCGTAAGTTGGAAGATGAGCATGACGATGAGCAGGATTTTGCTTCTTTTTATGCACGTTTTGCTGTTGACAGTGTATATCAGCGGGAACATATTCATGAACCGTTGACATTTGTTACGGTAGATCCCGATGATGAGTTTTCTATTTTGGAAACGACATTGGATATAGATCAGTGGTATGTGTTCAGGCCAGCTTTGCCTGCTGACCGTCTTTCCAATATTGACTATGGTCAGAAGAACGATGATCATTCTTCTAACAAAATTTTGAAGGTTAATGGCATGAGTAACGGCTATTCGACAGTCTTTTACTTTCGGCGGAGAGGAGGAGAGTGGGAACTCTATAAATATGAAGATACAGGGATTTAATATGTTATGAAGAATTTTTCATTGTTGCCGCATAATACGTTTGGCATAGAGGCCACGACCGCTGAGTTTTTGGAATTTGCTTCTGAAGCGGATTTGAAGCAGTTGGTAGCCGATGGCATATTTTCCTTGCGCCCTTATTTTTGTATAGGCAGAGGAAGCAATTTGCTTTTAACTCAAAAATATTATGACTGGACTTTTCTTCATTCCGCGATTCGAAGCATAGAAGTGACTTATGAAAATCGGAATTGGGTGGAAGTACGTGCAGGCAGTGGTGTCGTGTGGGATGACTTTGTGTGTCATTGTGTGGAACAAAACTGGTACGGAGCTGAAAATCTTTCACTTATTCCAGGAGAAGTGGGAGCGGCCGCCGTTCAGAATATCGGTGCTTATGGTGTGGAGGTATGTGACCTGATAGATTCCGTTGAAACGATGGATGTCTATGGGGTAAAAAGAACTTATCGTGCTTCGGAGTGTGCATACGCTTATCGCGATAGCTTGTTCAAGTCTCCGTCCATGAAGTCGGTGTTTATCCTTTATGTAAATTTTCGATTAAGCAAGCATCCTTATTTTATCCTTGATTATGGGAATGTACGACAACAGCTCTTTCATGAAGAAAAAGTGACTTCAGGTGCTGTTCGTCAAGCTGTCATTGACATTCGTCGTAGTAAGTTGCCCGATCCTTCGGAACGTGGCAATGCCGGTAGTTTCTTTATGAATCCTATTGTTTCACGTGAGCAATACGTGGAATTGCACACGCGTTTTGCTGATATGCCTTGTTATGAAGTGGATTCTGATCATGTAAAGATACCTGCCGGATGGTTGATAGAGCAAGCCGGGTGGAAAGGACGAGCTTTGGGGCGGGCGGCTGTGCATGACAAGCAGGCATTGGTACTTGTTAACTTGGGAGGAGCTCAGGGAGCAGATATTCTGGCATTGGCTGAAGCGGTACAGAAATCGGTGGCCGATAAATTTGGGATTACCATTCGGCCGGAGGTAAATTTCCTCTAATGGAAGAAACTATTTAATTTTGATATAACAGTGGAATTGAGAATTTTGGGTAGTGGAACCTCGACAGGAGTACCAGAGGTAGGGTGTACATGTCCTGTATGTACTTCGGGTGATCCGCGTGACAACAGACTTCGAGCTTCGGCTTTATTGCATACGGATGAGGGGACGACAATTTTGATAGATTGTGGTCCTGACTTCAGAGAGCAGATGATGCGTTCATCGTGGTTTGGTGCCATTGATGGTGTACTGATAACGCATGAACACTATGACCATGTGGGAGGGTTGGACGACTTGCGTCCTTTCTGTCGTTTTGGTGAAATTCCCGTTTTTTCAGATACGTATACGGCAGAACATTTACGTATGCGTATGCCATATTGTTTTGTGGAACACAAATATCCGGGAGTACCTCGCATTGATTTGAACGAAGTAAAGGCTGGGAAGCCTTTTCTTATAAAAAATACAGAGATATGGCCTTTCCAGGTAATGCATGGTCGTCTGCCCATTTTGGGGTATCGGATCGGAGGGCGTTTGGGATATGTGACGGATATGCTCACGATGCCCTATGCTTCTTATGAATTGTTGAAGGGGATAGATGTCTTGGTGATGAATGCGCTGCGTGTGGAACCCCATGGCACACATCAATGTATATCCCAGGCCTTGGAAGCGGCGGCCCGTATTGGTGCCCGTGAAACTTATTTTATTCACATGAGTCATCATGCTGGTTTACATGCGGAGATTAGTCGTCATCTTCCTCCCCATGTGCATTTCGCTTATGATGGATTAAAAATAAAGTTTTAATTTTTTTTGGCGCAGATTTCGCTTCGTTAGCAATTTTGTTTATTTTTGCAAACAGAAAAGCTGGAGCGCCTATGAAGCCAACCCATTCGATACGAGTTAGTTTGATTGTGTGCATCGTGTTGATGTGCATGGCTTTTGGTGTGTATTCGTTTGTACGGCTCAATGCGTTGGACGAGCGGCGTGATTTCGATTTGTGTACTTTGGTCCCTCAAGATGTGGAGGCTGTATTTGCGACAGACAAACTGACGGACTTCATAGAGGCTATTGACTGTATGGGCTGTAGTCGTGACCATCATTTCCTTTATGCTTCCGATTTGTTTTCTTGCGTCAAGCGTTATCTGCGGATGTTGATGGAAAGAGAACCTCATGGCTTGAGTGGCCAGATGAACGAGATGCTTATCAGTTTCCATCCGTCTGATTTAAAAAATGACCAGGTGCTTTATTGTAAATTGGGACTTGAAGACCGCGAGATGCTGGAAAGCTATATAAAGCAATATGGCTCATCGAGTTTCCCTTCAAAAACATTCGGTTATCGGGGGCAAGAAATATCTATCTATTCTCTTTCCGACGGACGCTTTCTTTCGTTATGGATGAAACGCGATTTTTTGGTAGTCAGTTTTCAGAAGCGGTTGGTGGAGCAGGTTATCGACACTTGGAAAAGTGGAAAATCTTTGCTTCGTTTAGAAAATTTCCGTCCTGCTGTACAGGCCCGTCAGGAAGCTCGTAAGTCTGTTTTATTTTTGCGTTGGAAGAATCTTGGGGAAAGGCCACAGGCAGACTCGGCCGACTATCGGGATGTGTGGTTGGAGTTTGATATGAAATTGTCCGAAGAGGGAATTTATTGTGCGGGTGCGGCTTATGGCGTATCGGCAGCGGATACTTGTCGTTATGCTTTTGCCGGATGTCATCCTGTCGCAGGTTTTCCAGGAGTCGAATTGCCACAATCTACTTTATTGTATAGATGTGAAGCTTTGCCGGTAGACATGGCTGGCTGGCAACACGTTTTGAGTCATTGTGCTGCAGATTCGTTGACTGCTGCCGAGGGAGAACGTTTTGATCATTTATTGGTTGCTTATTTGTTGGAACACGCTCAGGGACAAGTTGTTTCTTGTTCGTTTTCTCCACTCGATTCTTCCTTTGCCAAGCCCAGGCAGGTATTGGGGATTGAGTTGAAGGATGTTGGGGCCGCTCAAAGGGATTTGCACACACTTTTGTATGATATTTCTCAAGGACAATATCCTTTTTATAAGAATTTTTCGGCTGTGACAGGAATTGGAGGCATGCGTCTTTACCGTTTGCCTTCCGGTTGTCTGATTGCAAAATTGGCGGCAGATAAGCGTGGACAAACTTATGGGTATGCTACTTTTTATCAAAATCGTTTGTTGATTGCTGCAGAAGAAGATGCTTTGGCTGCTTATGTCAAGGAATTGAAGCAAAAGAACTGTTTGGAACGTTCTCCTGTATATGGAGCAATGGTGGAACAGTTGTCGCCTGTTTATGATTTTGTGTTGATGGCAGATATGGAGACCATGGCTTTGAATCCTTTGCTCACAACAGGAATGTTACCCTCGTTTTTTGAAACGCATTTCGATTTCTTCCGTCATTTTCAGTTGGCAATCCAAGTTTGTCGTGTGGATGGGGTAATTTGTCCGAATATCGTTTTGCTTTATCGTTTGAAAGACGCAGTGTCGGAGTCCTCCTGAATGTAACGGCATGTGGATGAGATAATACAATGAGGGCATCCCATGGGGGATGCTCTCATTGTTTGGAAGCTGTTGCTTCCTCTTGTCCGTTTTTTGATTTCAGAAAGGCAGGTCGTCTGTTGAGTCTCCGCTTATAAATTCAGGAGCTGCTGTCGGTGCCGGTGGAGGTGTCGGCATGCCTGGTGCGGGAGCAGCGGTAGCGGTTGCGCCTACACGTTCCACTTTCCAGGCGCGGATGCTGTTGAACCAGCGGTCCTGCCATTGGCGGGCGTCGATATCGAAAGATACGGTCAGCTCTTCACCCATCTGGATGTTGAATTGTTCTATTTTGTCGGCGCCAAACACGTCGAAACACATTTTGCGGGGATATTGGTCGTGGTTTTCGATCACGTATTCCTGTACTTTCCATTCGTTGCCGTTCTTGGATGTACCGCTTCTAGGCTGCAGTATGGCAATAATTTTTCCTGTAAATTCCATTGTTATTGTTGCTTTTTCTAATTTTTGATGGGGCGAAGTTACATTTTTTTAGGAATATAGGAAGCATTCTTCCCAGTTTTTTCTCATCATATTCTTTGTCAGTAGGAAATTCTTTTGTTAACTTTGTGCAGCAAACGTCAACTTGAAGAGATAAAAAACTAAAATATTACGAAGATATGAGATTTATTGTGTCGAGCACTGCGCTTTCCGGTCATTTGCAGGCCGTTAGCCGTGTGATAAATTCGAAGAATGCCTTGCCCATTTTGGATTGTTTCCTGTTCGATTTGCAGGACGGAACCTTGTCTGTCACAGCATCGGACAGCGAGACAACTCTGGTTACCTCTTTGGAGGTGAACGAAAGTGACGCTGACGGACGTTTCGCCGTCACGGCCAAGACGTTGCTGGATGCTTTGAAGGAAATTCCTGAACAGCCGCTTTCTTTTGAAATCAATCTTGAAACATTGGAAATCAATGTGCAGTATCAGAACGGTAAGTATAGTCTGATGGCACAGAATGCCGATGAGTTCCCTCAGCTGACCCAGTTGGGCGACAATGCTGTTCGTGTGGAAATTGATGCACAGGTGTTGCTGAATGGCATCAACCGTTCGGTATTTGCCACGGCCGACGATGAACTCCGTCCTGTAATGAACGGTATCTACTTTGACATTACGACGGACGACATTACGATGGTTGCTTCGGATGGTCACAAGCTGGTACGGTGCAAGACACTGGCTGCCCATGGCAATGAGCGTGCGGCCTTCATTCTGCCCAAGAAGCCGGCCAACTTGTTGAAGAACTTGCTTGCCAAGGAACAGGGACAGGTGGTCATTGAGTTTGACGAACGCAATGCTGTCTTTACGCTGGAAGGCTATCGCATGGTGTGCCGTCTGATAGAAGGACGTTATCCCAACTACAATTCGGTCATTCCTCAGAACAATCCCTACAAGGTGACGGTAGACCGCCAGTCACTGATAGGAGCTTTGCGCCGTGTCTCCATCTTCTCTTCTCAGGCCAGCAGTCTGATCAAGTTGCGTTTGAGCAAGAACCAGATTACCATCTCAGCTCAAGATATCGACTTCTCTACTTCTGCCGAAGAGACACAGATTTGTCAGTACGAGGGCAATGACATGAGCATCGGCTTCAAGTCGACCTTCCTGCTGGACATCCTCAACAACATTTCCGCTGAAGAGGTGGTCATCGAGCTGGCCGATCCTTCGCGGGCGGGCGTCATCATTCCTGTGGAGCAGGAAGAGAATGAAGACCTGCTGATGTTGTTGATGCCTATGATGTTGAACGATTGAACAAACAAATAGCGAAAAAGGTCGGCAAGGCCTGCGAGTTGGCAAGACGCTAAAGCGAAAAAAGGACTTCGGTCAGGATGGCTTTATGGTCTTGTCAACTCGTTCGTTTGTCGGCTGTCAATAATGAATTGCAATATGAAACTGAATTTGAAGAATCCGCTGGTGTTTTTCGATTTGGAAACCACCGGTACCAATATCAATAGCGATCGTATCGTGGAAATCTGCTATCTCAAGGTATATCCCAATGGCAATGAAGAATCCAAGACGATGCGCATCAATCCTGAAATGCACATTCCCGAAACCGCTTCGGCCATTCATGGCATTTATGATGCCGATGTAGCCGACTGCCCTACCTTCAAGGAAGTGGCGCGCAGTGTGGCCAATGACATCGAGGGATGCGACTTGGCCGGCTTCAACTCCAACCGTTTCGACATTCCTCTGCTGGCCGAAGAATTCCTGCGTGCCGAAGTGGACATTGACTTGAGTCGTCGTAAGTTTATTGACGTGCAGGTCATCTTCCACAAGATGGAGCAGCGTACGCTTTCTGCTGCCTACAAGTTCTATTGCGGCAAGAATCTGGAGGATGCCCATACGGCTGAAGCCGATACGAGGGCTACTTACGAGGTGCTGATGGCGCAGCTCGATCGCTATCCGGAGTTGCAGAACGATGTCGCTTTCCTGTCCGACTATTCCAGCTTCAACAAGAATGTGGATTTTGCAGGTCGCATGGTTTACGATGACAAAGGGGTGGAAATCTTCAACTTTGGCAAGTACAAAGGCATGCCTGTGGCCGAAGTGCTGAAGCGCGATCCGGGTTATTATGGCTGGATATTGAACAGTGACTTTACGTTGAACACCAAGGCCATGCTCACCAAAATCCGCTTGCGTGAGTTGGCACATAAATAAATCAGAGAGGCTTTCCGATTATGACAAATGTATTGAAAGGCAAGAAGATTGTTCTGGGCATTACGGGTAGCATTGCTGCCTACAAGGCCTGCTACATCATCCGTGGCCTCATCAAGCGTGGGGCAGAGGTGCAGGTGGTCATCACGCCTGCGGGCAAGGAGTTTATCACGCCCATTACCCTGTCTGCCCTTACCAGCAAGCCTGTCATCAGCGAGTTCTTCGCCCAGCGCGACGGTACGTGGAACAGTCATGTGGACCTGGGCCTTTGGGCCGATGCCATGCTGATTGCTCCCGCTACGGCCTCCACCATCGGCAAGATGGCCAATGGCATTGCCGACAACATGCTCATCACAACGTATCTGTCGGCCAAGGCGCCCGTATTCATCGCACCGGCCATGGACCTCGACATGTTTGCCCATCCGTCCACCCAGCAGAATTTGGAGAAGCTCCGTTCCTATGGCAATCACATCATCGAGCCGGGTACGGGCGAGTTGGCCAGCCACCTCGTGGGCAAGGGACGTATGGAAGAACCTGAAAACATCATCCGCCACCTGGAGCGATACTTTGCAGCGCAGGAGGGTGACCTTAAGGGAAAGGCCATTCTGATAACGACAGGACCCACGTACGAAAAGATAGACCCTGTTCGCTTCATCGGAAATTATTCGTCGGGCAAGATGGGTTTTGCGCTTGCCGACGAATGTGCCAGCCGTGGCGCCCGTGTCCTGCTTGTGACGGGTCCCGTACAGCGTGACACCCGCTATCCGATGGCCGAAAGACGTGATGTGGAGTCGGCCGCGCAGATGTACGAAGCCGCCACGTCGCTCTTCCCGCAGGCCGATGCCGCCATCCTTTGTGCGGCCGTGGCCGACTATACGCCCGAACACGTGGCCGACGAGAAAATCAAGCGCGAGAAGACAGGCGACATGACCCTCGCCTTGAAGCCCACACAGGACATTGCCGCCGCTTTGGGACGGCTGAAGGCTGCTTCTCCCGAACGGAAAGTGTTGGTGGGTTTTGCGCTCGAAACCCACAACGAGCAGCAGAATGCCGAAGACAAACTGAAGCGGAAGAACCTGGATTTCATCGTCTTGAATTCGCTGAACGACAAGGGGGCAGGCTTCCGCTGCGACACCAACAAGGTAACCATTATCGATGCCGAGGGCCGTACGGAGTATCCGCTGAAAACCAAGGATGAAGTGGCCGCCGACATTGTTGCCCGGCTGGCCGAAGTGTTGAACCGATAGATACGGAGTAAGATATTATGTTGCGTTCACTCTACATACAGAATTATGCGTTGATAGAAAAGCTGGACATCCGCTTTGATAGTGGCTTTTCTGTCATAACGGGCGAGACTGGTGCCGGAAAGTCCATTATCTTGGGGGCTATCGGCCTGTTGCTGGGCCAGCGTGCCGACGTGAAGTCCATCCGCAAGGGGGCTACGAAGTGTGTCATCGAAGCTCATTTTGATGTTTCGGCCTATGGCATGAAGCCTTTCTTCGAAGCCAACGAACTGGAGTACGAAGACGAGTGCATCCTGCGTCGCGAGCTCTATGCTTCGGGCAAGAGCCGTGCTTTCATTAACGATACGCCCGCCTCGCTGGCGCAGATGAAGGAACTGGGCGAACTGCTCATCGACGTCCACTCGCAGCATCAGAACTTCTTGCTCAACAAGGAGGGCTTCCAGCTGAACGTGCTCGACCTGTTGGCGCACGATGAGGCCGAGCTGGCCGCCTATCAGAAGTTGTACAACGACTGGCGGCAGGCCCGTCAGGACCTGGAAGAGCTTGTGGCCCGTGCCGAACAGAGCCGTGCGGATGAAGACTACATCCGTTTCCAGCTGGAGCAGCTGGAGGAAGCCAATCTTACCGACGGCGAACAGGAAGAGCTGGAGCAGGAGGCGGAGATGCTGACCCATGCCGAAGACATCAAGGCCGGTCTCTATAGGGCCGGACAGGCACTGAATGCCGACGAAGGCAGCGTGCTCGAAGCCTTGAAGGATTGTCAGAATACGATGATGGGCCTGCGTTCGGTCTTTGCTCCTGCAGGCGAGCTGGCCGACCGCCTGGACAGCGTCTACATCGAGCTGAAAGACATTTCGCAGGAGGTGGCCGACAAGGAAGAAGAAGTTGAATTCAACCCCGCCCGCCTCGACGAAGTGAACGCCCGCCTCAATCTCATTTATTCCCTCCAGCAAAAGCATCGTGTTGATACGGTCAAAGCATTGCTTTCCTTGCAGGAAAACTATGCTTTGCAACTTTCGGCCATTACGTCGTCCGACGAAGACATCGCCCGCCTTGAAGCGCGTGTGAAGGAGCTCTTCACGCAGGTCACCGCCCAGGCGCAGGTCTTGACCGAAGCGCGTACCCGTGCCGCCCGCGAAGTGGAGCGGCAGATGTCCGCACGGCTGGTGCCGCTGGGCATGCCCAACGTACGCTTTCAGGTGGAAATCGGCACTCGCAAAGAGCCGGGCGTACATGGGGCCGATACGGTGAATTTCCTCTTCTCGGCCAACAAGAACGGTGTGTTGCAGAGCATTTCACAGGTGGCTTCGGGTGGTGAGATAGCGCGTGTTATGCTGTCCGTCAAGGCCATGATAGCCGGAGCCGTCAAGTTGCCCACCATCGTGTTCGACGAAATCGACACGGGCGTGTCGGGCGAGATTGCCGACCGCATGGCCGACATCATGCAGGAGATGGGCGACAACGACCGTCAGGTCATCAGCATCACCCACCTGCCGCAGATTGCCGCGCGTGGACGGGCCCACTATAAGGTCTATAAGGAAGACAACGAGGTAGAGACGAACAGCCACATCCGTCGCCTGACCGACGACGAACGGGTAGAGGAACTGGCCCACATGCTGAGTGGAGCCACCCTGACCGAGGCCGCGCTGAACAACGCCCGCGCCTTGTTGAAACTGGATAAATAAACTAATAAGATAAAGGAATGACAGACAAAAGCGAAATGATTTTCGGCGTCCGTGCCGTGATAGAAGCCATACAGGCCGGCAAGGACATCGACAAGATACTGGTGAAGAGAGACATACAGAGCGACCTGTCCAAGGAGCTGTTTGCCGCCCTCAAGGGAACGCTGATACCCGTCCAGCGGGTGCCGGTGGAGCGCATCAACAAGATTACGCGCAAGAACCACCAGGGCGTGGTGGCCTTTGTCTCGGCCGTCACCTATCAGAAGACGGAAGACCTCGTGCCTTTCCTCTTCGAGCAGGGCAAGAACCCGCTCTTCGTGATGCTCGACGGTGTGACGGACGTGCGCAACTTCGGTGCCATTGCCCGTACGTGCGAGTGTGCGGCGGTCGATGCCGTCATCATCCCCGCCAAGAACAGCGTGACGGTGAATGCCGATGCCATGAAGACGTCGGCCGGCGCTCTGCACACCTTGCCCGTATGCCGCGAGCAGAGCCTGAAGGACACCCTGCAATACCTCAAGAACAGCGGCTTCCACATTGTGGCCGCCACCGAGAAGGGCGACTACGACTACACGAAGGCCGATTATACCGGCCCGATGTGCATCATCATGGGCGCCGAGGACAAAGGCGTTTCCTACGACAACCTGGCCCTGTGCGACGAGTGGGTGAAGATACCGATGCTGGGTACCATCGAGTCGCTCAACGTATCCGTGGCGGCAGGTATCCTGATTTATGAAGCAGTCAAACAACGATTAACCGATATATCCCGATGAAGAAGATACTTTTGTCATTTGCCATCACGCTGATGGCCCAGTGTGCCTTCGCCCAGCCCAAATGGTTGGAAAAGGCCAAGCGTGCCGTGTTCTCAGTTGTCACTTACGACAAGGACGGTAAAATGTTGAATTCCGGCAACGGTTTTTTTGTGAGTGAAGACGGTGTAGCCCTGTCCGACTATTCCCTGTTCAAGGGTGCGCATCGTGCCGTGATTGTCAATTACGAGGGTAAGGAGATGCCGGTCGAGTCCATCATGGGCGCCGACGACATGTACGATGTCCTGAAGTTCAAGGTAGCCATTACGGAGAAGAAGGTACCTGCACTGCCGCTGGCGGCCGTTGCTCCTGCGGTAGGTGCGGAGGTATATCTCTTGCCGTACTCCACGCAGAAGAGCCGCACCTTTACGGCCGGTAAGGTAAAGGCCGTCGACAAGGTGGCCGACAATTATTTGTACTACACCCTCGACATGCACCTGAAGGACAAGATGGTCAGCTGTCCGCTGGCTACGGCCGAAGGCGAAGTGTTCGGTCTTGCCCAGAAAGCTACGGGGCAGGACACGGCCAGCATCTGCTATGCCGTGGATGCCAACTATGTGATGGCGCAGAAAATTTCCGCCTTGTCCTACAGCGATATGGCCTTGAAGGACATCGGCATCAAGAAAGCCCTGCCTTCTACCGAGGAGGAGGCGCTGGTCTTCCTCTTCATGGCTTCCTCCCAGCTGTCGCCCGAGAAGTATATGGAAGTGCTTAACGATTTCATCAGCCAGTACCCCAACAACCCTGAGGGATACCTGCGCCGCGCCACCCAGCGGGAGCTGACGGCAACCGATGAGGCTGCCATGGACCTGGTGTACGACGACATGGACAAGGCTTTGGACGTAGCATCCAAGAAGGACGATGTACACTTCAGCCGCTCCAAGATGATATACAATTACGTGCTGACCCATGCCGACAAGCCGTATGGCGACTGGTCGCTCGACAAGGCGCTGGAGGAGGCTCGTGCAGCCGTCGACATCCAGCCGCTGCCCGTCTACGTGCAGCTTGAAGGCGACATCCTGTTTGCCAAGGGCGATTATCCTGCCGCGCTGGAAGCCTACAATACAGTCAACCAGTCTGACTTGCGTTCGGCTGCCACATTCTTTACGACCGCCAAGATTAAGGAGGCCATGAAGGAACCGGCTGAAGAAGTGCTGGCGTTGCTCGACAGCTGCATGGCCTGCTTCAACAAGCCCTATACGCAGGAGGCTGCTCCCTATCTGCTGGAGCGTGCACAGGCCCGGATGGTGGCCGACCAGGCCCGGAACGCGGTAGTCGACTATGATGCCTATTACGAGGCGGTGAATGGAAATGTGAACGACGTCTTCTACTATTACCGCGAGCAGGCCGCCTTGAAGTCGCGCCAGTATCAGCGGGCACTCGACGACCTGGCCAAGGCCATCGAACTCAATCCGAAGGAGTTGACCTATCGGGCCGAGCTGGCAGTGGTCAACATCCGTGTGGGACGCAACGAAGAAGCTGTGAAGATACTGAAGGAAGCATTGGCCATCGACGACAAGTATGCGGAAGCCTATCGCCTGATGGGCATTGCCCAGGTGCAGATGAAGCAGAAGGCTGCTGCCTGTGAAAGTTTCGCCAAGGCCAAGGAGCTGGGCGACCCCAATGTGGATGCTTTGATAGAAAAGAACTGCAAATGATGCGGTGACTTGAATAAAAGAAAGAGGATGTGCAGCAGGCACATCCTCTTCCGGGACTTTCCCCGATAGTTAAGTCTAGGTATGAAAAAAAGGTTATGAGTGAATATTGCTTGATGTATTCACTTCTATAAATGCAGGCAGGAAGAAAATACTGCACGGTTGGAGAAAAATTTTTTCCCAACTGGAGAAAAAGATAAAGATATACAGAACTAAAAATTGAATGAACATGAAGAAAGTAATTTGTAGTCAGAAGGCACCGGGTGCCATCGGACCTTACAGTCAGGCTATCGAAGCCAATGGTATGGTGTTTGTATCGGGTCAGCTGCCCATCGATGCGGCTACCGGCGTGATGCCCGAAGGGGCTGCCGCACAGGCCCGCCAGTCACTGGAGAACGTGAAGCACATCCTCGAAGAGGCAGGCCTGGGCATGGCCAATATCGTGAAGACCACAGTCTTCCTGGCCGACATGTCCCTCTTTGGCGACATGAACTCGGTATATGCCACTTATTTCGAGGGCGATTTCCCTGCCCGTTCGGCTGTAGCCGTAAAGGCGCTGCCCAAGGATGCCTTAGTGGAGATTGAGTGCATCGCGGTGCGTTAAGAGGTCGGCCACAATGAAACTGCTGCCTCCCACGAAGATGAAGTCTTCGGGGAGGCTTTTTTCTTGTGCGGCCCTGACGGCAGTGGGCACGTCGGGGTAGCAGTCTCCATGCAGGCCGGCAGCCTCGGCCAGCCTTTTCACCTCATCGGCCGGCAGGGCCCGCTTCACGCTGGCTTGGGTGAAGTAGTAGACGGCGTTGCGTGGCAGCAGGGCCAGTACGCCGCGGATGTCCTTGTCGTTCACCATGCCGATGACGATGTGCAGCTGGCGGCAGGATTGTTGCTTCAGCTGTTCGGCCACGTATTGGATGCCGCCCACGTTGTGCCCTGTGTCACAGACCAGGGTAGGGGCGTCCTGCAGCTTTTGCCAGCGTCCCATGAGTCCCGTCAGGCGGGTGACGTGGGCGAATCCGCTTCGCACGCTGGTGCCGTCGAGGCGGTAACCGATGTCCTTCAGCAGGGGCAGGGCCGTGAGTATCGTCTGTTTGTTCTTCTTCTGGTACAGTCCTTTCAGTTCGAATTCGATGCCCGGATAGTCTTCGCGGTCGTAATCTTCGGCGAAGTAGATGGGGGCATGCATCTCTGCGGCCTTGGCCTGGAAGACAGGCTTCGTTTCGGGGGTGGTTTCGCCGACGACTACGGGCGTGCCCTCCTTGATGATGCCTGCCTTCTCGCCCGCTATCTGTGCCAGCGTGTGGCCCAGGAACTGCATGTGGTCGAAGCTGATGTTGGTGATGATGCACAGGTCGGGCCGGATGATGTTGGTGCAGTCCAGCCGTCCGCCCAAGCCCACTTCGATGACAGCCACGTCCACCTGCTCGTCGGCAAAGTAGCGGAAGGCCATGGCGGTGGTCAGCTCGAAGAACGACGGGTGGAGTGGTTCGAAGAAGGAGCGCTCTTGCTTCACAAAGTCGATGACGTATTGTTCGGAGATGGGTTGTCCGTTCACACGGATGCGTTCGCGGAAGTCCACCAGGTGGGGCGAGGTGTAGAGGCCTACGCGATAGCCGCTCTCCTGCAGGATGGCAGCCAGGGTGTGCGAGCAGGAGCCTTTGCCGTTTGTACCGGCCACGTGGATGGTGTGGAAGCGGCGGTGTGGGTGTCCGAAGTGTTCGTCCAGGGCGAGGGTGTTCTCCAGTCCCTCCTTGTAGGCGGCGCTGCCCACCTGCTGGAACAAGGGGGCGCTGTTGTATAAGTATGTTAATGTGCTCTGATAGTCCATCATTTGAAATATTTAACGGGAAACCAATCCTTTCTATCAGTTAATTTGTTATCTTTATAGGCAACAAAGATGGCGGTCCACCCTGCTGTCTTCGTCGGACAAAGATATTAACTATTTAAATCTTATGCGTTATGGGAGCCAAGAAAAATTTTGTAATTGACACCAATGTCATCCTGCACGATTACAAGTGTCTGAAAAATTTCCAGGAGAATGATATTTATCTTCCCATTGTAGTACTCGAAGAACTGGACAAATTCAAGAAGGGCAACGAGCAGATCAACTACAACGCCCGCGAGTTTGTCCGCGAACTGGACGACATCACCGACGACAACCTCTTCACCAAGGGTGCTTCTTTGGGTGAAGGGATGGGGAAATTGTTCGTAGTGACCGGCAATGTGGAGTCCAAGCGGGTGTATGATTCCTTCCCCGAGCGCAAGCCCGACCATCAGATTCTCGCCGTGGCCGACTGGCTGACCCAGAAGTATCCCAAGATGAAGTCCATCCTGGTGACGAAGGACGTCAACCTGCGGATGAAGGCCCGCTCCATCGGCATCTTGTGCGAAGACTACATTACCGACAAGGTGGTGAATGTCGACATCTTTGAAAAGTCGAACGAAGTGTTCGACGGCACCGACCCTGCCCTGATAGACCGCATCTACTCCTCGAAGGAGGGAATCGACATCGGCGAGTTCCCCTTCAAGGACATCATCCATCCCAACGAATGCTTCATTCTGAAGAGCGACCGCAACAGTGTGCTGGCTCGCTACAACCCCTTCAGCCACACAGTGTGCCGTGTCAACAAGTCGAAGAACTACGGCATCGAGCCGCGCAACGCCGAGCAGAGCTTTGCCTTCGAGGTGCTGAACGATCCCAATATCAAGCTGGTGGGACTGACGGGCAAAGCCGGTACGGGAAAGACCCTTCTGGCCCTGGCTGCCGCTCTGCATCAGATGAACGAATACAAGCAGATTCTGCTGGCACGCCCCATTGTGGCCCTGTCCAACAAGGACATCGGCTTCCTGCCCGGAGATGCCAACGAGAAGGTGGCGCCTTACATGCAACCTCTGTTCGACAACCTGAACGTCATCAAGCATCAGTTTGCCGCCAGCTCCAGCGAAGTGAAACGGCTGGAGGATATGCAGAAGAGCGACCAGCTCGTCATCGAGGCCCTGGCCTTCATCCGCGGGCGAAGCCTGAGCGAGACCTACTGCATCATCGACGAAGCGCAGAACCTGACGCCCCACGAGATAAAGACCATCATCACCCGTGCGGGCGAAGGGACGAAGATGGTGTTTACGGGTGACATCCAGCAGATTGACCAGCCCTATCTGGACAGCCAGTCCAACGGCCTTGTGTATATGATCGACCGCATGCGCGACCAGAACCTCTTCGCCCACATCAACCTCGTGAAGGGCGAGCGCAGCGAGTTGAGCGAACTGGCCAGCAACCTGATGTAAACCTCTGGCGGTGCCTGGCTGACAGGCATCCCCGCCTTATTCATAAAGCAATGTTTTCCCTCGTGGAAAGCATTGCTTTTTTTGTGGCAGAACATTGCTTCTTCTCAGGCAAAACATTGCTTCTTTTGCGGGGGAACATTGCTGCCTTTTGCCGATAGCAATAGCTCTTTCTTCAGCAAGAAAGATTCCTCCAGCCGAGGTCGGTCGTTGAAGCTGGGAAAAGCATCCGTTTGTCCAGCTTAAACGATTTGTTTGTCCAGCCTAAACAATCTGTTTGCCCAGCGTAAACGTTCTGTTTGCCCAGTGTAAACGTCCTGTCCGTTCAATGTGTACGTTCTGTCCGGGTTGGAGGATGGAAGGATGAAGTGTGGATACTGAAAACAGAACAGGCTGAATCCTGCTTCACGGAAGCGGAATCCAGCCTGATTTTTCCTGTTTGGACCGGAAAGATTTTATTCGTGCGAAGAGAAATACTTCAGGAACTGTGTACGTTCGAAGGTATTGACGCCCTTCACGTCGCCCACGTTCAGCTTGCCCTTGAACTGTGCGATGCTTTCCATGCCCTTCTTGGCCATCCAGTCGGCCACGAACTTGTTGTATTCATTGATGACGGCAGACGACTCCTGGTAGAGCACGCTGCAGATCTCTACGGCTGAAGCACCGGCCAGGATAGCCTTCACCACGCCTTCGGCCGAGTGGATGCCGCCCGAGATGGCATAGTCTATCTTGCTGACGGCGGCCGAAGCGATGCCCGTCCAGCGGAGAGCCTTGGCCAGGTCGGCCTCGTTGCTGAATACGTTGCCTGCCACCTGCGTCATCTTCTCGATGTTGATGTCCGGCTGGTAGAAGCGGTTGAACAGTACGACGGCAGCGGCTCCGTTGGCATAGAGCTGGTCGATGAGGGCCACGGGGTTGGTCAGGTTGTCACCCAGCTTCATGATAACGGGAATCTTGATGGTCTTCTTGATGTGGCGCAGGATGTCGATGTGACGCTGCTCGAAGCTGCCGTAAGTATAGTGTACGTCGGTCTGCAGAGCCAGGATATTGACTTCGAGCGCATCGGCTCCGGCCTCTTCAATCTGCTGGGCGAAGTCAATCCAGTCGGCATCCTGGTAGCAGTTGATGCTGGCTATCACGGGGACGTCGCACACTTTCTTGCTTTCTTTGATGAGGGTGAGGTACTCGCCCAACTTGTGCTGGCGGATGTAGCCTACGAGGTAGTCGCTTCCTTCGGGGTACATGTTGGGGTCGCCATGCCAGTCGGCTTCCATCATGATCTGCTCTTCGAAGAGCGATTTCAGTACGATGGCTCCCGCTCCGGCTTCGCAGAGCTTCTGGTTCTTGGCGGCGCTGTCGGTGAGGCCCGAACTGCTGACGATGATGGGGTTTCTCAGGGAAAGCCCGGCGAATGTGGTTTGTAAAGTTGTTGCCATGATGATGATTATTTTTAAGATTAATAAATGCGTTCTCCAAAGATTTTGCTTCCTACGCGCACCAGGGTACTGCCGGCGGCGATGGCTTCGTGGTAGTCGTGCGACATGCCCATCGAGAGTTCGCGGAAGGCGTCGTCATCGGCAAACCAGGTGGCCTTCACTTCGCGGAAGAACTGGCTCAGGGACTCGAATTCCTCCTTGATTTGCGTGGTGTTGTCGGTATTGGTCGCCATGCCCATCAGGCCGCACAGGCGGACGTGCTGCAACTGGCGCCACTGGCCTTCGGCCAGCATCTGGCGGCATTCGTCGAAGCTGAAGCCGAACTTCGTCTCTTCGCGGGCGATGTGCAGCTGGAGCAGGCAGTCTACCCTGCGGCCCACCTTGGCCGCCTGCTTGTCCACTTCGGCCAGGAGCTTGAAGGAGTCAATGCCATGAATCAGCGCGACGTAGGGCACGATGTATTTCACCTTGTTGGTCTGCAGATGACCGATGAAGTGCCATTCGATGTCTTGCGGCAGGCTGTCGTGCTTGGCTGTCATCTCCTGCACCTTGCTTTCGCCGAAGATGCGCTGCCCTGCCCGGTAGGCCTCTTCGATGGCCTCGTTCGGGTGGAACTTTGATACGGCCACCAGCCGTACGCCTGCGGGCAGTTCGCTTCGAATTTGTCTGATACTTTCTGCTATCATTTTCTTTTGCTCCTTTCGGTTGTATCGTTTTTTGGGGGTTATACTTCCGGCTTGTCGTCGGGCTCGGCGCTGTAGGGGTAGACGTCCATGATGGCTGTCTCGGCCACGGAGGCTATCAGATAGTCGGCCATGGTACCCTTCATGCCTTCGTCCAGTTTCTTCACGGCGTCACGCAGGTCGGCGGCCTGTACCAGCACTTGGGTGGAAGTCTTCTTCTCGGCGCCGCTCTTTTCGTCCAGCGTGATGAAGACGAGCTTGCACTTGAACCAGCGGTCGGCGGCCTCTTCGTCGCAGGGGAAGAGCTCGCTGTAGTTGGCGCGTTTGATGTCGGCCACGGTGAACTCGCCGCTGATGAACGGGGTGATTTCCTCGATGATGCGTGCCTCGGCTTCGGTGAAGCTCAGCGCATCGACCAGATAGGGTTCGGTCACCTTCTTGTTCATCCCGTTTTCCATTGTCTTTTCGTATCGAATTTTGCATTCGAACCACGTATGCATTGCCATAATATTCAGTCTTTTAGTTTTCTATTTTATATAAACAACTCTGTTAAATCCCTACAAAGATAAAACTTTTAGTACGAAGTATGCAAGATAAGGTGGAAGAATTGCGGCGGATGTTCCATTTTGGAGGTATTTTCCTGTCGGCTTGTGAAAAGGGGTGGGGCGGATGAAATGTTTTTTTAATACGGTTGCAATCATTGTGTACAAACTTTTTGCTACTTTCGCTTGTTATCTGAAAGAAACATCATTAAAAAAGAAGATTATGGCAACAACAAACTTTAAGGGACAGCCGGTGAGACTCATCGGCGAGTTTATACAGACGGGCACGGTAGCCCCTGATTTCGAATTGGTAAAAACAGACTTGTCGGCGCTCTCGCTGAAGGATTTGGGCGGAAAGAATGTGGTTTTGAATATTTTCCCGAGCCTCGATACGGCTGTGTGCGCGACTTCGGTCCGCAAGTTCAACCAGCTGGCGGCTTCCATGCCCGATACGGTTGTGCTGGCCATCTCGAAGGACCTGCCTTTCGCGCATGCCCGTTTCTGCACGACGGAGGGCATCGACCGTGTCATCCCCTTGTCGGACTTCCGCATTTCCGATTTTGACGAGAACTATGGCGTCTGCATGGCCGACGGCCCCTTGGCCGGATTGCTGGCCCGTGCGGTGGTCATCGTAGGCAAAGACGGACGGGTGACCTATACGGAACTGGTACCCGAAATCACTCAGGAACCTGACTATGACAAGGCGTTGGCTGCTTTGAAGTAAGCTGGGCCGTTGCCGAAAGAAAAAGGGTGTATTCCCATCAAGAAACCAATGTTTTCTTGCAGGGAACGCACCCTTTTCCTATATAATAAGGTATTTGCCTTAACGGGCCGTCTTGGCCGACAGCTTCTCTAGGAAATAGACCAGCAGGAAGCCTACCAGCATCAAGACCACCGCTTCGCCGATGTAGGCGTTGGGCAGAATGTTGGCTTCGATGGGCATGCCGTGCGTGTTGTCCACGATTTCCTTCCACGGCCATACCTTGTTGAGGGAACCCAGCATGAAGCCCGTCAGTACGGCCAGCGTGATGTTGCGGAAATGCTTCAAGGCAAACGAGAGCAGGCGGGAGAAGGTCGTGATGCCCAGGAAGGCACCGACGCCGAAGATGACCAGCGTCTTGATGTCCAGTGTCTTCACCGCCTCCATGATGTAGAAGTATTTGCCCAGCAGCACCAGGATGAAGCTGCCCGAAATGCCCGGCAGAATCATGGCGCAGATGGCGATGGCACCGCACAGGAAGATGAACAGCGGATGGGTGGAAGTTTCGGCCGGCGTGGCAACGGTGATGTAGTAGGCCACAATCGCTCCGACGATGAAGCCGGTGACGGTCTTCCAGTTCCAGCCCTTGATGTCCTTGCCCACGAACCACGTCGAGGCTAGTACCAGGCCGAAGAAGAACGACCACACCAGGATGGGATGGTTGAGGAGCAGCCAGGTGATGACCTTGGCCAGCGAGAATACGCTGATGCCGATGCCCAGCAGGAGCGAGAACAGGAAGTTTCCGTTGATTTTCTCCCAGAAACGCGCCCAATGGCCGGTGAAGAAGAGGCGGATGCTTTCGGCGTTGATGCTCTTGATGGTTTCTATCAGTTCGTCGTAGATGCCTACGATGAAGGCGATGGTTCCGCCCGAAACGCCCGGCACCACGTCGGCCGCACCCATGCCCATGCCTTTCAGGGCGATGAATGCGTAGTCTTTCAGTTTTCTTTCCATATATGCTTTCTTGCTTGTTTATTGATCCTTTTGCGAGTCTGTATTCTTCAGATAGTCGTTCAGCATCGCGTTGAGTTTGTCTTTTTGGGTGCGAGCCACCAGTTGGTTGATGTCCTCCAGGTCTCTCTGGTCGATGGGCGAGGGGTCCTTGCGGTTGTATCGGTAACCTTCCTCGGGCTTTCCGGCCAGGATGCATGTGATGGCGAGCCGTTTGTACAGGTTGGGATAGTCGGGATCCAAGGCTTCCACCTTCTTCAACGCCTCGATGGCATGGTCGAAGAGGGATGCCTCGAGGCTGTAGCTCGATAGTTCCCACCAGGTGCTGGCTTCTGGTACCAGTTCGGATATTTCTTTCCACATGCTCAGCCCTGTCTGCATTTCGCCTTCTTCAATGAATATCAGTCCCGCTAACAGCTGGGCGGTCACGTTGTAGTAGTCGAGGTCGATGGCCTTGAGGCAATACTTCATGATGAGCTGCTTGTTTCCCTCCTTGTCGGCATGCTTCAGGCAGAGGGCCAGGGCAGAATAGAGGGTGGAGCGCGAGATGGGTTCCTTGAGCTCTTTCTCTTCCCGCTTGGCCTGTTGGAGCAGCTTGAAGGCTTCCGGCCACTTCTTCGTGTCGACGTAGAGCTGTCCCATCAGCAAGTGGACGTAGGCTTGGGTGATGACGTGGCAGCGGATGGCTCCTTCGTAGGCTTCGAGGGCCTTTTCGCCGTTTCGCAACTCGATGAAGGAGTAGCCCTTGATGAGGTAGGCGTCTCCCAGGTCTTCGTCGGCCAGCAGGGCATAGTCGCAGGCATCGATGGCCTTTGCGTATTCGCCCAGGCCCAGATGGCAACGGGCCACGCCGATCCAATAGGGCGGATGGTAGGGGTTCTGGTCAACCAGCTTGTTGTAGTAGGTCAGAGCCTCCCGATACTCCTGCTGGTCCAGCAGGTTGTCGGCCATGATGGCGCAATATTCCTGGTTGTCCGTATCCCACCGCCAATGTTTCAGCCAGTCGAGGGCACGTTGGCGTTGCCCCGTTTCGAGGTACATGTAGGCTACGTCGATGATGTTTTCCTTGCAGTATTTGTCTTCCAGCGTGTCCAGCATCAGTTCGGCTTCGTCCAGACGGCCGTCCTCAGCCAGCAGCCTGGCCCGCAGGATGGTGACGTCGGGCCGCTCCTCGGTAATCTGCCGGGCGGTCTTCTTGGCTTCGGCCAGTTTGAACTGGTCCAGGTGGAGGTATACTTTCTCGACCAGCAGCGACGTATTGTCGGGGTGCAGCTTCAGTCCGCACTCGATGACGTCTGCGGCATGCTTGAAACGGTTCCGGCGGCTGTACCATTCGGCCAGGTCGGCCAGGTCTTCGGAATCCATGTAGATGGATCTCTGCTCGGACCGGGCCGCCTCGAAGCGCTCGGCCAGCTCTATCAGTTCGCGGTCCTTCTCCGGCAGCAGGTTCTTGTTTATCATTGTTTGAGTTCCCTTGTTATAAATTTATTTGTTTATCTTGCCCCAAGTGTCCTTCAGGCCGACTGTGCGGTTGAAGACCATCTTCTCGGCTGTCGAGTCGGGGTCTACGTTGAAGTAGCCGATGCGCTGGAACTGCAGGTAGGTGAGCGGCTTCATGCCGGCGGCAAACTTCTCGATGTAGCAGCAGGGCAATACCTTCAGCGAGTCGGGGTTGATGATTTCCTTCATGGCCGTCAGGGCGTCGCAATTCTTGGCTTCGCGGATGGCGGCCATCTCGTCGCGCGGATTCTCCACCTTCCACAGGCGGTCGTACAGGCGTACTTCGGCCTCGAGGCAGTGGGCGCAGCTCACCCAGTGGAGGGTTCCCTTCACCTTGCGGTTGGCGCCGGGCATTCCGCTCTTCGATTCGGGGTCGTATTCGCAGTACACCTCCACCACTTCGCCGGCTTCGTTCTTCTTGCAGCCCGTGCACTTCACGATGTAGGCGTTCTTCAGGCGTACCTCCTGTCCGGGGGTCATGCGGAAATATTTCTTCGGCGCGTCTTCCATGAAGTCTTCGCGTTCCATCCACAGCTCGCGGCTGAATTCGATGGTGTGGCTGCCTTCTTCGGGGCGTTCGGGGTTGTTGACGGCTTCCAGCTCTTCCACCTGTCCTTCGGGATAGTTGGTGATGACCAGCTTCACGGGGTTCAGCACGGCCGAGATGCGGGTGGCACGTTCGTTCAGGTCTTCACGGACGGCGCTTTCCAGCAGGGCAAACTCGTTGAGGGCGTCGTAGGTGGTGTAGCCTATCTTGTCGATGAACTTGTGGATGGACTCGGGCGAATAGCCGCGGCGGCGGAAGCCGCAGAGGGTCGGCATGCGGGGATCGTCCCATCCGTTCACCAGCTTCTCCTTGACCAGGATGAGCAGGTTGCGCTTGCTCATCAGGGTGTAGCTCAGGTTCAGCTTGTTGAACTCGTACTGGCGCGGGCGGTTGTCGTCCAGGTCCTTGCCTTCCTTCAGCCAGTCGACGAAGAGGTCGTAGAGCGGGCGGTGTACCACGAACTCCAGTGTGCAGAGCGAGTGGGTGACACCTTCAAAGTAGTCGCTCTGGCCGTGGGCGAAGTCATACATGGGGTAGGCTTTCCACTTCGTGCCCGTGCGGTGGTGCGGATGCTTCACCACGCGGTAGATGATGGGGTCGCGGAAGTGCATGTTGGGGTTGGCCATGTCTATCTTGGCACGGAGCACCATGGCTCCTTCCTCTATTTCGCCGCTGTTCATCTTCTGGAACAGCTCCAGGTTTTCTTCGATGGGGCGGTTGCGGTAGGGGCTTTCCACACCCGGCTGGGTGGGGGTACCTTTCTGTTCGGCTATCTGTTCGGAAGTCTGTTCGTCGATGTAGGCCTTGCCTTCCTTGATGAGGCGGATGGCGAAGTCCCACAGCTGCTGGAAGTAGTCCGAAGCATAGTATTCGTGTCCCCACTGGTAGCCCAGCCACTGGATGTCCTCCTTGATGGCTTCTACATATTCCACGTCTTCCTTGGTGGGGTTAGTATCGTCGAAACGCAGGTTGCAGACGCCTCCGTGGGCGGCAGCGATGCCGAAGTCAAGGCAGATGGCCTTGGCATGTCCGATGTGCAGGTATCCATTAGGCTCCGGCGGAAAGCGTGTTTGCACTTTGCCTCCATTCTTACCGTTGCTCAAGTCATTTTCTACTATTTGTTCAATGAAGTTCAGGCTTTTCTTTTCGCCTGTTTCTTCGTTTTTCAGTTCTGCCATAGTGTTATAATATATAATATGGTGTAATTTCCCGTAGGGATATGATAAAACATGTGGCAAAAGTACTACTTTTACATGACGTGGGGAAACATATTCTTTTATTTTTTAGGAGAAGTCCGTCCGCACGTTTGTCTTGCTAAAATAGCCGGAACATTGAAGCTCTTATGTTTGAAGTATTCGGGTCTTATAGACGTTGTCTGAGCCTCTTTCCGGTGGCCCGGAAACCTACTCATCTACTTAAATGCCTGATAATGGCCCATGAAGGTAGATGTGTGACAAGCGTTTGGTAAACATTATGCGTGAAAAAATAAATAAATGCCCTGCCTTAAAGGTTGCCTATCTTAGAGTGTTTATACAGCCTCTTGCTGCATTTACCCAATTTATTGAAAATGTACTGTTTACTCCTGCAAGTTTCAAAATGCTCTTTATGTTCATGTATCATTTTAACCGTCATCCCGGCCTTGAGCCGGGATCCAGGAACACACAGGCGATGATGATATGGATCCCGCATCGAGTGCGGGATGACAGAAACCGGATAGCGTTTATGGCTTGACGGGAATATATTCGCCGCCTTTGATGATGGCCTGCCCGTTGGACGAAAGAATATAATCCAGTAGCGGGGCAACGCGGTCGGCATTCTTCTGTTCGTAATAGTAGTAGAGTGGGCGGACGATGGGGTAAGTGCCGTTGGTGGCGTTTTGCGGGGTGGGTTGTGCATACTCGCCTCCTTCGTAAGCCACGGCAAGCGGCTTCACTCGGTGGGAGACGTAGGCCAGTCCCACGTAGCCGATGGCACCACGGGTCTGGCTGACCGACTGGATGACGGCGCCCGTGGCGGGCATGGAAAGGCTGCCAGCCATGTAGTTCTTATTTTTCAGCACGCTCTCTTTGAAGAATTCATACGTGCCGGAGGACGTCTCGCGCGAATAAACGACAATCTTGCGGTCTTCTCCTCCCACTTCTTTCCAGTTGGTAATCTTTCCGCGGAAAATATCTTCCAGTTGCTGGCGGGTCAGCCGGTCGACCGGATTGTCAGGATGGACCACCACGGCAAGGGCGTCTCCAGCGATGATGGTTTCGCGGATGTCTTTGCCTGCCGCCTTAGCTCTCATCTTTTCGCTGAACTTGATGGAGCGCGAAGCCATGGCCAAATCGGCCGTGCCGTCCAGCAATGCGGAAATTCCTACGCCGCTACCTCCGCCGGTGACGGTGACGCGGGCTTCGGGGTGGATTTTCATGAATTCTTCGGCTGTCTGTTGGGCGATGGGCAATACTGTGTCGCTGCCCTTGATGCGTTGGGCGTAGAGGTTGCCGAAGGAAAGAAACCATGCGGCCAGAACAAGAAAAATCTGTATAGTCTTCATTTTAATTATTGTTTTTATGGGCACAAATAACGGAAACAGATGTTTCATGGACGTTACAAAACGGGTGTCCTCGGGATTTGTAACGAAAATGTAATACATATGAAACAGTTTTTTCAAGAGAAAGACACGTTTTCTTAGCATTTCCGCTGTTTCTTTGCGGCGGAAAATTATAGGTACAGAAATTTATTATGCAATGAAGCGGATATTTGAAAAAATTGTAGAAGGACTGCTGGCCTGTAGCGGTTTTGTGACAAGCATCACAATTGTTTTGATTGTGCTCTTCCTCTTTTCGGAAGCGGCGGGGCTGTTTGGTGACAAGGTCATAGAAGAAGGTTACGTGCTGGCGGTTCATCAAGGTACCGGAGTGGACGAGCTGACTCCCGAGGAGATTAAGGATGTGTTTGACGGCGAGATTACCAATTGGAAGGATGTAGGGGGAGAGGATGTCCCCATCCGCCTGTTTCGTCTGGAGGACGCTGAGCGGTATTTCACGGAAGAGCAGTTGGGAGCGTCTTACGAGAATGCGGGCGCATGTATCACAGGGTTGGTAGCCCGTACGCCTGGTATGGTGGCTTTTGTTCCCGAACAGTTTGTGGAGCACAATGACTCAGTGTATTTGATGAAAGATAACACCATCTCGGCGAAGGACGTGTTTGCCGGTGCGGAATGGTTTCCGACTGCTACGCCCGCACCCTTGTTCGGTTTCTTGCCCTTGATAACGGGTACGCTTTGGGTCAGCCTATTTGCCATTCTGATAGCTTTACCCTTCGGACTGTCCGTGGCCATCTATATGTCTGAAGTGGCCCATCCTAAAATCCGTAACGTCTTGAAGCCGGTCATCGAGCTGTTGAGCGGTATTCCATCTGTAGTTTATGGCTTCTTCGGCCTGATAGTCATCGTGCCTTTGCTTCAACAAGTGTTCAACCTACCTGTGGGTGAAAGTGGCTTGGCGGGAAGTATCGTGCTGGCCATCATGGCCTTGCCTACGATAATCACCGTGACGGAAGATGCCATGCGTAACTGTCCCCGGGCTATGCGCGAGGCCAGTCTGGCGCTGGGCGCATCGCAATGGCAGACTATTTATAGAGTGGTGATACCTTACTCCATATCGGGTATTACGTCGGGTGTCGTGTTGGGCATCGGACGCGCTGTGGGCGAGACGATGGCCGTGTTGATGGTGACAGGCAATGCGGCCGTGATACCGTCTTCCATCCTTGAACCGCTTCGCACCATTCCCGCTACGATTGCTGCCGAACTGGGTGAGGCTCCCGCGGGGGGGGCACATTACGCGTCGTTGTTCCTCTTGGGCGTGGTGCTGTTTTTCATTAGTCTGCTGATTAACTTTACGGTGGAGGCGGTGTCGAAGAGAAAGTAAGGATTTAAATATAGAAATAAGATTATGTCAGTCAATCGAAAACGTGTTTCGCAAGGTATAGCTTTCGGTTTGTTCCGTTTGCTGAGTCTGAGTGTCGTGTTGGTGCTCTTTGCTATTCTGTTCTTTATTATATATAAAGGTATAGGGGTCATTAGTTGGGACTTCTTGACGACGGCTCCGGCCGACGGTATGACGGCAGGCGGTATCTGGCCGGCCATTGTAGGTACGTTTTATCTCATGGTGGGTAGTGCGCTGTTCGCTTTCCCTGTAGGAGTGATGAGCGGCATTTATATGAATGAGTATGCTCCCAAACGGGGGTGGGTGGTTCGCTTCATCCGGATGATGACCAATAACCTGAGCGGCATCCCGTCCATTGTGTTTGGCTTGTTCGGTATGGCCTTGTTTGTCAACTGGCTCGATTTTGGTGACAGCATCCTGGCCGGTTCGCTCACGTTGGGCCTGCTCAGCTTACCGTTGGTTATCCGTACTACTGAGGAAGCTTTGAAGGCGATACCCGACAGCATGCGTGAGGGAAGCCGGGCCTTGGGCGCCACGAAGTTGCAGACCATCTGGCATGTCATCTTGCCGATGGGTATGCCTAACATCATTACCGGCCTTATTCTGGCTTTGGGTCGTGTGTCGGGCGAGACGGCGCCTATTCTGTTTACTTGTGCCGCTTACTTCCTGCCTCGGTTGCCACAAAGCATTTTTGACCAGTGTATGGCATTGCCCTATCACCTGTATGTGATTTCGACCAGTGGTACGGACATCGATGCCCAGCTGCCCATTGCCTATGGCACGGCCTTGGTGCTCATTGTCATCATCTTGTTTGTCAACCTGTTGGCCAATGCTCTGCGCAAGTATTTTGAGAAGAAAGTAAAATCAAATTAGAAAATGGAAATTTATCGATAATCAAATATCCAAATATATGAAGAATATCATTGAAACCCGTGACGTGAACTTCTGGTATGGCGATTTTCATGCGTTGAAAAATATCAGCATGGATATAGAGGAAAAATCCGTGGTGGCTTTCATCGGCCCGTCGGGATGTGGCAAGTCTACCTTCCTTCGTCTGTTGAACCGGATGAATGACCTGATACCCGATACGCGTCTGACCGGAAGCGTTCAAATCAACGGGCAAGACATCTACGGCAAAGGGGTGAATGTGGATGAGTTGCGTAAGGACGTTGGCATGGTTTTTCAGCGTCCCAACCCGTTTCCCAAGAGTATATTCGAGAATGTAGCCTATGGCCTGCGCGTGAATGGGGTGACCGATACCCAATTCATTCGTCAGCGTGTGGAGGAAAGCTTGCGTGGTGCCGCCTTGTGGGATGAGGTGAAAGACAAGTTGAAAGAGTCGGCGTATGCTCTTTCGGGTGGTCAGCAGCAGCGTTTGTGCATAGCTCGGGCCATGGCAGTATCCCCCTCGGTGCTTCTTATGGACGAACCGGCTTCGGCGCTCGACCCCATCTCGACAACCAAGGTAGAGGAGTTGATACACGAGCTGAAGCACGACTACACCATTGTTATCGTGACTCATAACATGCAGCAGGCCGCCCGTGTAAGCGATAAGACGGCTTTCTTCTACATGGGGCAGATGGTGGAGTATGGCGACACGAAGACCATCTTTATCAACCCGAAAAAAGAGCAGACGCAGAATTATATCACAGGACGTTTCGGTTAATGGGGATTTTGCTTAACTTTGAGGCAATTTTAAAAACGAATTAGTAACTAAAACAGAATAGTATTATGGTAAAATTCATCGAAAGTGAACTGGTTTTGTTGAAGAAAGAGATAGACGAAATGTGGACGTTGGTTTACAACCAACTGGATCGTGCCGGCGAATCGGTACTTACGCTGGACAAGGAGTTGGCTCAGCAGGTGCTTGTGCATGAACGTCGGGTCAATGCCTTTGAGCTGAAGATAGACAGCGATGTGGAGGATATCATCGCCCTTTATACGCCTGTGGCTATCGACCTGCGTTTTGTGCTGGCCATGCTGAAAATCAATACGAACCTGGAGCGTCTGGGCGACTTTGCCGAAGGCGTGGCCCGTTTTGCGTTGAGTGAAAAGGAATTGACGCTCGATGCCGACCTCATCAGGCAAGTGCGCCTGCAGGAGATGATCAGCCAGGTGCTCTCCATGCTTGAACTGGCCAAACGCGCCCTTCAGGAGGAGAACCAGGAGCTGGCTACATCCGTTTTTGCGAAAGACCATTTGCTGGACGAAATCAATGCCAACGCTTCTGTTCTGTTGGCTGAATACATCCAGAAACATCCCGAGGCAGCTTTGTCCTGCATCGACCTAGCCAGCGTTTTCCGCAAACTGGAGCGTGCGGGCGACCATATTACGAACATTGCCGAAGAGATTGTTTTCTTTATCGACGCCAAAGTGCTGAAACATCACGATACGGCGGAAGAAGGATACGGCCGGGAGGGGTAAAATCCTAATAAAACCAAAAAAATATGAGAAAACATGTTATAGGACATGCTTTTTTATTTGGCCAGTGATGTGAAAAGGGTCTATCTTTGCAGCGTTATCCTGAAAACAATCTTTTTACCTTAAAAAAAACTAATACCTATTGAAAACTGGAAACGGGACTTTGTGAAAAGCTCCGTTTTTTTTATGTCCATACCGAAATGTTATTGTATCTTTGTCCACACAAGAATGGATATCGTAATATTCTAAATTTAGATAGTTTATGTTTTCTGGAATAGTCGAAGAATGCGCCACGCTGGTGGCAATGGTAAAAGAGCAGGAAAATGTTCATTTTACATTTAAGTGTTCGTTTGTGGACGAATTGAAGATTGACCAAAGTGTCTCCCATAACGGCGTGTGTCTTACCGTGGTGGCCTTGACGAATGATACGTACACCGTCACCGCCATGAAAGAGACGCTCGATCGTTCCAACCTGGGGATGCTACAGGTGGGCGACGAGGTGAATGTAGAGCGAAGCATGCTGATGAACGGCCGTTTGGACGGGCATATCGTGCAGGGGCATGTGGACCAGACCGCTACATGTATTGGTGTGCAAGACGCCGAGGGAAGTTATTACTACACCTTCCGCTATGCGTTCGACAAGGAGATGGCCCGAAGGGGCTACATCACGGTGGACAAAGGTTCGGTGACGGTCAACGGCGTCAGTTTGACGGTGTGTAATCCGACGGACGACACCTTCCAGGTGGCCATCATTCCCTATACCTTTGAACATACCAACTTCCACGCCATTCAGGTGGGTTCGGTAGTGAACTTAGAGTTTGACATCATCGGCAAGTACATCAGCCGTATGATCCAGTACCAGTCATAAATTACAGATGGAGAGATAACGATGGATTTTCTGCAATTGGCGGCCAGCCGCCAGAGTGATCGTGCCTACGAGCACCGACCTGTGGAGCGCGAAAAGTTGGAGCGCATCCTTCAGGCAGCTTGTCTGGCTCCTTCGGCTTGCAATGCCCAGCCTTGGAAGTTTGTGGTGGTGGATGACCCTGAACTCGCACGAAGGGTGGGGAAGGCCGCCGCGGGGTTGGGTATGAACCAATTTGCTAAGGAGGCGCCCGTACATATTCTCATTGTTGAGGAGTCGATGAACCTCACTTCTTTCCTCGGCGCGAAGATCAAGGACAAGTATTTTCCCCTGATAGATATTGGTATCGCCGCCGCCCACATCACGCTTGCTGCCGAGAGTGAGGGCCTCGGCTCGTGCATCGTGGGGTGGTTCGACGAGAAAGAGATGAAGCGGCTGGTGGGCATTCCTGCGGGGAAACGCCTGTTGCTCGATGTCGTCGTGGGCTATGCGGCCAAGCCCAAGCGCAAGAAGTCGCGCAAGGACCTGGATAAGGTGGTATCGTATAATCACTATTGACTTGCGCAGGCGAAGAAGGCTGAATGCCGTCGGGCATCCAATCAGAACGAACGGCAAGATTCTTCGATCAATTGCCACAATCTTTTTTCGTCCACTGCTATCACGATCCGTACAGGTTGTGTGCCAGTGGGCGAATTATGTGCAAAAGCCAACGACTGCCCATAGGAAAGTCCTTGCTGGGTATTGATGTCTATGTGACGCGTCATCTCACGTTTCAGGATGGAAGGTTCCACGCATAAAGCGGCAGCTACAATATCCCAAATGTGCCATACCGTTTCTGGGCGTTCCTCAAAGGTCGTTTGCAGAAAATTGTCATGCAACATGGCTTGGAATTTTTCTTTGGTCAATAGTCCGACAATTTGCTCATAGCGGTTTTTTCGTAACTCTATCTGATTGCAGACATCCAATCCCACAACAATCTGTTCTTTAAAAGGAGACCGTAGGGCTATTCGCGCAGCTTCTGGGTCATACCACCAATTAAATTCGGCGGCAGGCGTTGTGTTGCCCGGCACTGTAAAAGCCCCACCCATATAAACCACCCGCTTGATAAGCGGAATGATTTCGGGGGCCATTCTGACGGCCATTGCCAAATTGCAGCAAGGACCAATGGCAAGGATTGTTACTTCGTGAGGATATTGTTTTACTTGTTCGATAATAAAATTGACAGCATGCATGTCGGTTGGCCCGAAGGTGGGCTCTCGCTTGTAACGGGAGGTGTAAACATCCTTCCAGAAGGTTGGTTCTTCATAAGCAAATGAGCCTGAATACCCTTCGCCGAAACCAAACAGCTGGATTTCTTCTTTCATGTTTTCAACCCGATTGGGGGCAAATGGCAAACGAATGCCTTGCAATACTGGTATGTCTGTGATGCCAATCGCTTCCAGTTGGCGGATGGCATAAGCGGTTCCCTCTGAAACCCACGTGTTGCCTGCCACTACGGTAACACCTAATAAGTCTATATTGGGCGCTTTGGCCAGCATCATCATGGCTATGCCGTCGTCGAAAAGTTCCACCATGTCGGTGTCTAGGATTATCTTCTGACGATTGTCACTATTGTCTGCCCAACTTATAGTGACTCCGAGAAATAGAATAAAAGATAAACAAAACCGTTTCATATGTTTAGTGCCAGTCGCAAATTTCAGGGCAAAGATACGGAATTAATCAGAATTGTGGCAGAAAATGGCTTTTCCTGTTGGTAAGCTCAGCGTATTTTCACTAATAAATATCTAAATCTGCTAAAACATGTTATATAACACGCTTTTTTAGTTGGAAAATTTGCAAGTTGGCCGAAAGGCCGTATCTTTGCAATGTGTTTTTCATAGTATTAGATTTAAGGTTAACAAAGGTTGGGCTCAGCGGAGCCCTTTTTTTATGTCCGTACCTCTCGGCGGAGGGGATGGCTACAAGTCTTTCAGCAATACCTGCTGCGCATGCCGGTAATATTCTTCGCGCGCCTTCATCAGCGCTGTCCATTGTTCGTTGTAGGCGTGTTCCTTGTCTATCTTGAAGTCCTCGGAGCCGTGCGAGTCCAGGCGTTCGAGCAGCAGGGCCACGTTCAGCCGGCCGACGTCGACTGACGGCTGGTAGGCGATGGATTCGCTCTTCGCGTCGGTGGCCACCTCGTGCACCAGCTTCACTTCCTGCAGCTCCTCGAAGAGGCGTCGGGTGAGGCGGATGGGTATCTGGCATTCCTCCGAAATCTCTTCGGCCGTATAGGGCTCCTCGCCGCGGTCGAAGCGCTTGGCTATGAGCGACATCATCAGCACGGCCACGAAGTCGTGGTAGCGGCGGCTGATGTTGCGCGTGTCCTTGTCGAAGCTGAAGTTGTTGATGTTTTGCCCCGCATAGGTCAGCTCGGCGCCGAAGAGGCAGATGGTCCACGATATCTGTAGCCAGAGCAACAGCAGGGGGAGGGCGGCAAAACTACCGTAGATGGCGTTGTAGCGCGACACCCACAACTGACCGCTGATGTAGAGGAACTGGAAGGCCTGATAGGCGGTACCCGCCAGAATGCCCGAGATGAGGGCGTGCCTGAAGTGCACCTTCGTGTTGGGCATGAAGATGTAAAGGCCCGTGAACATGCACCACGTGAGCACGAAGGGGATGAGCCGTACCAGGAACTTGCCCAGCGGGGCGAGCAGGGTGAAGTCTTCCACATTCTTCAGCATGGTGCTCATGAAGATGGAAAGACCGCCCGAGAGCACCAGCAGGATGGGGATGAGCAGCAGCATGGAGAAGTAGTCGGTGATGCGCCGGTAGACGCTCCGCGCCTTCTTCACTTGCCAGATGCGGTTGAAGGTCACCTCCATGTTGTTGATCAGGTTGAGCACCGACCAGAGCAACATGATGAGGCCCACGCCGATGAAGATGCCGTTCTTCGTCTGCGACAGGTAGGTGTTGACGATGTTCACGATGGCGCTGCTCGTCTCGTTCAGGCCACCGAAGCCGGTGGCTATCTCGTGTTCTATCACGTTGTCGAAGCCGAACCCGCGGGCGATGGCAAAAACCACGGCCAGGATGGGGATGAGGGCAAACAGGGTGCTGTAGGTCAGGGCGGCGGCCTTGTTGGCCAGTCGGTCCTTGGTGAAGCGGTTGATGCAGAGGTAGATGGTCTTGATGACGGTGTAGACGGAGAAGGTGGTTTTGTTCACCTCGTCTTCGGTGATGCGCCAGATGTCATCGGTGAGGAATTTCCAAAGTCTTGCGATTCGTTGGTTCATGGCGGAGGCAGGTCTATACATTATATATATAAAGAAAAGCAGTTGGCCTGTAAGCCGGGTTCTGTGCCTCGTCCGCAAGCGGACCAGGTGCCTGTCATTTATCTGCGCCGTATGTCACCATAGCGGCTTTAGCGGTCTACCCTCCGACATGGAGCGAGCAACTCTCTTGGCGTCGGTTTACATGACCTTACAACTCCTAAGACGCACAGCCCTCGTGTCGCCACGAGGCTGGTGGGCTCTTACCCCGCCTTCTCACCCTTGCCCGACTCCCCGAAGGAAGGGGGCGGTTGTTTTCTTCTGCGTTACTCTACCCTCGCGGACAGCTTTCTGTTAGGAAGTAGGATGCTCTGTGTTGCCCGGACTTTCCTCATGCACGCAGGGTGCAAGCGACAGACCGGCCAACTGCTTTATGGGGGACAAAGGTACGATTTTCGTGGCAAAAATATAGGATTTACCGAAATATTTCGTAGATTTGCTATCAAAATAGAACTTCCAAACAAAACATTGACATGAACAAGCTCATTGCCGTTGCGGCATTTTTGACGTTTTCCTCTTATTTTATGACTCCGACACTGGCGCAGGAAGAGACTGTGCCCGCCGAAGTGCTTGGTATCGGACAGGACCTGAAGGCACGCTTTGCCCCCGACAAGCGGGTGGCCCTCTTCGATGTGGACTACTCCCTGGCGGGAGAAAAGAAATTGTTGCTCCGCGGCGTGACGACCTCGGGCGAAGCCAAAGACGAATTGCTCTCTTCCCTGAAGGAACGCGGATATGAAGTGGTGGACAGCCTGCGCCTGCTGCCCGACGAGAAGGCGCTGGACGGCAAGACCTATGGCATCATCAACCTGTCCGTAGCCAGCCTGCGCATCCAGCCCGACTACTCGTCGGAGATGATGACGCAAGCCCTGCTGGGCATGCCCGTGCGCCTGCTCGAACGCGACGGTTGGTACCGCGTCCAGACCCCCGACGACTACATCGCCTGGACGCATCGCGTCAGCGTCCTGCCCGTCACCCGCGAAGAGCTGACGGCATGGAACCGCGCGAAGAAGCTGGTCATCACCGCGCACTACGGCTTTGTCTACTCGGAGCCCGACCGCCGCTCGCAGACGGTGTCGGACATCGTGGCTGGCGACCGCCTGAAGCTGGAGGGCACGAAGGGCGACTTCTATCGGGTGTCCTATCCCGACGGCCGTCGGGGCTATGTGGAGCAGTCGGCCGCCCTGCCCGAGCGTGAGTGGCGCAAGGGCCTGAAGCAGGATGCCGCCAGCATCATCCGCACGGCCTACACGCTGATGGGTGTGCCCTACCTGTGGGCGGGCACCTCGTCGAAGGGAGTGGATTGTAGCGGCTTTGTGCGCACGGTGCTCTACCTGCACGACATCATCATCCCCCGCGATGCCTCGCAACAGGCCTACGTGGGGCAGCACATCGACATCGCGCCCGACTTCTCGAACCTCGAGCCCGGCGACCTGATCTTCTTCGGACGCAAGGCTACGGCCGAGCGCAAGGAGCGGGTGGTGCACGTGGCCCTGTACGTGGGCGGCAAGCGGTTCATCCATTCGCAGGGCGACGTACACGTCAGCAGCTTCGACCCGCAGGACGAGCTGTTCGATGCCTACAACCTGGGGCGTCTGCTCTTTGCCGTGCGCGTCCTGCCCTCCATCAATCAGGAGAAGGGCCTGAACACTACGGACCGCAATCCCTATTATCAATGGTAGCATACAGAAGGAAAGTCTAACTCTTAAAACGAAATAAAACGATGCAGAACAGAAGAGATTTTTTGAAGACGGCGGCCTTTGCCGCATTGGGTTCGGGTATGGTCATCAACGAAGCGCTGGCAGGCGAGCGGAAGCATACCCCTTGGTTCAATATCAACAAGAGCAGCACGACCGCTACCATGAAGCTGCGTTTCTTCCCATACGAACTGAAGTTACGCCACGTCTTCACGGTAGCTACCTACTCGCGCAGCACCACGCCCGACGTGCAGGTGGAGCTGGAGTATGACGGCATCATCGGCTATGGCGAAGCCTCCATGCCACCTTATCTGCAAAAGGAATTGGGCTCGGTGGACAGCGTGATGGCTTTCCTGAAGAAAGTGCAGGACGGCCTCGGCCAGTTTACGGACCCCTTCCAGATAGAAGACATCCTGACCTACGTCGACGGCCTGTCGGAAGGCAACGCGGCGGCCAAGGCGGCCGTAGACATCGCCCTGCACGACCTGGTGGGCAAGCTCCTGCAGGCACCCTGGTACAAGATCTGGGGACTGGACAAGGCCAAGGCTCCTTCGACGACCTTCACCATCGGCATCGATACGCCCGACGTGGTCCGCGAGAAGACCAAGGAATGTGCCGACCAGTTCAACATCCTCAAGGTGAAGCTCGGAGGCGGCAACGACAAGGAGATGATAGAGACCATCCGTTCGGTCACCTACCTGCCCATCGCCGTCGACGCCAACCAGGGGTGGACCGACCGCCAGCATGCCCTCGACGAGATACACTGGCTCAAGGAGCAGGGCATCGTCATGGTGGAGCAGCCCATGCCCAAGGCGCAGATAGACGACATCGCCTGGATTACCCAGCAGAGTCCTCTACCCATCTTTGCCGACGAGGGCGTCCAGCGCCTGAAGGATGTACCTGCGCTGAAGGGAGCCTATACAGGCATCAACATCAAGCTGATGAAGTGTACAGGCATGCGCGAGGCGTGGAAGATGCTCAACCTGGCACGTGCGTTGGACATGAAGGTGATGGTGGGGTGCATGACAGAGACTTCGTGCGCCTGCTCGGCGGCTGCCCAACTCTCGCCCGCGGTCGATTTTGCTGACCTCGACGGCAACCTGCTCATAGCCAACGACCGTTTCCGAGGCATGGAGGTGGTCAAGGGAAAGATTACCTTGCCCGACCTGCCTGGCATCGGGGTAGTGATTAATAATTGATAATTGAGAATTGAAAATTGAAAATGAAGAATAGCCGTGTGCGTGTGTTCATTTTCCATTTTCAATTCTCCATTTTCCATTAATATGAAGAACCTGCTTTATCTTATCCTGTTTATGCTGGCCTTTTCGGCCTGCAACCGCAAGGCTTCCTGTCCTCCGTATTCGTGGGAAGAAGACCTGCGCCATCGGCTGGCGGTGGATTTCTGCCTGACCGAGGCCCAAGTGAAGGACTACATCCGCCGATACCTGCCCGACGTGACCGACGAGCAGATGCGCCAATGGGAAGAGTCGGGCGCGTTGGAGTGCATGATGCTCGATGGCGAGAAGCGCTACTTCCGCAATGCGGGTCCCAACCTTTTCCGCATCGACTCCCTGTGCCGCGAACGGAAGCTGGCGATGGAGGGTGAGCAGGCGAGTACCAGCGACCGTGTGAATGCCGAGAACCTGCCCGAAATTCTGGCCGCCACCGACGGACGTGGCGACTCCTGCCTGGCGGCTCCCAAGCGCATGCGCGTCACCTATACGCTGACCGTCGACACCAACGCCGTACCTGCGGGCGAGGTGGTGCGCTGCTGGCTTCCCTTTCCCCGCACGGACATACCCCGCCAGCAGGACGTGAAGCTCATCGCGGCCAGCGAACCTTCGTACACGCTCACCACGGAAGGCACGGCCCACAGCACCCTCTACATGGAGAAGCGGGCGGTGAGCGGACAGCCCACGGTCTTCTCGGAAACGTTCGAATACACCTCCTACGGCGAGTGGCACGACATCCGTCCCTCCGACGTGCAACCCTACGACACCTCGTCGGAACTCTACAAATACTATACGTCCGAACGCGACCGCCACATCGTCTTCACGACCCGCCTGCGTCAGTTGGCTGACAAATTGACAGAAGGCGAGGACAATCCCTATCTGAAGGCCTGCCGCATCTTCCGCTGGGTGCACTACCACTTCCCCTGGGCTTCGGCGCGCGAGTACTCGACCATCGACAACATCCCCCTCTATGTGCTGGAGAACGGTCATGGCGATTGCGGGCAGGTGACCCTGCTCTTTGTCACCCTGTGCCGTCTGTCGGGCATCCCTGCCCACTTCCAGAGCGGCTTCATGATGCAACCCGGCGCATGGAATCTGCACGACTGGGGCGAGGTTTACTTCGAAGGCATCGGATGGGTGCCTGTCGACCAGTCGTTCGGCCTGGCAACCTATGCCGAGGAAGTGGGCAAGCCCCATTTCTACCTGGGCGGCATCGACTCGTGGCGCATGGTGGTGAACCAGGACTATGGCATGCCGCTGGTGCCCGAAAAGAAATATCCACGAAGCGAGACGGTGGACTTCCAGCGCGGCGAGGTGGAGTGGGCCGGCGGCAACCTGTACTTCGACCGCTGGAGCTATCACATGGACATCGAGTACCTGAACTATTGACTCCTCTCCGCAGGGCGTGAAGCATCTCTTTAGAGGTGGAAACATTTTTTTAGCCTCTAACGCTCAAAGTGTTAACGTGGCAGGAAACGTGCAGAAATGCTAATTTGGCAGCTTGGGCCGTTAATCGCTGTTAAGCTCAAAATAGGCTCTGTTAAAAGAGAACAAAAAAGTATGACAGGGTGAATAACTGAACGGTTTTTGTCGTTATTTTAACGTCATAAAGTTAAAACGAACTCGAATATTAACACTTTAAAGAGATAAGATTATGAAACGGACGACGAAAATGGTAATGGGAGTGGCCGCAGGCGTACTCCTGAGTTCCGCGATAGGTGGGTTTACGGCCTACAAGCTGATGGCCAGACAACAGATGGAGAATGCCGCTTTCAGCGAGCTTTTCCAGCAGAACCCCAATAATATAAGATTGGCAGGCCTGGGTGCCGCCAATGCCCAGCCGGTTGACCTGACGAAGGCCGCCGAAAGTTCGGTACACGCCGTGGTTCACATCCGCGCTACGGAGCTGAGCAAGACGCGCACCATCCAGACGCAACCCGACTTCTTCGACTGGTTCTTCGGCGACGGCCGCGGCCAGCAGCGCCAGATTCAGACGCAGCCGCGTGTGGGCTTCGGCTCGGGCGTCATCATCTCGAAGGACGGATACATCGTGACGAACAACCACGTGGTCGAGGGTGCTGACGAAATCACCGTCAAGCTCAACGACGAACGTGAACTGAAGGGACGTGTCATCGGTACCGACCCCGACACCGACCTGGCCCTGCTGAAGATTGAGGGCGACGACTTCCCCACCATCCCTGTGGGCGACTCCGATGCCCTGAAGGTGGGCGAGTGGGTATTGGCCGTGGGCAACCCCTTCAACCTGAACTCTACCGTCACGGCAGGTATCGTGAGTGCCAAGGCACGTTCCATCGGCACGACGGCCGCCAACGGACAGGCTGCCAGCATCCAGTCGTTCATCCAGACCGATGCCGCCATCAACTCGGGTAACAGTGGTGGTGCCCTGGTGAACGCCGCCGGCGAATTGGTGGGCATCAACGCCATGCTTTACTCGCCTACGGGTGCCTATTCGGGCTATGGCTTTGCCATCCCTACCAACCTGATGACGAAGGTCGTTTCCGACCTCAAGGTATATGGTACCGTACAGCGTGCCCTGCTGGGCATCAAGGGCGGTGACTTCACGACCGACCTGCAGATGGACGACGAAGTGGTGAAGGAGATGGAGAAGCGCATGGAAGAGCTGGGCGTAAAGGATGGTATCCTGGTGGCTCAAGTCATAGAAGGTGGTTCGGCCGCAGGTATCCTGAAGGAAAACGACGTCATCACGAAGCTGGACGGCAAGAAGCTCCACAAGTTCACCGACCTGCAGGAAGCCCTCTCCAAGCATCGTCCGGGCGACAAGGTGCAGCTCACCATTGTCCGCGACAAGAAGGAAAAGGAAGTGACCATCACGCTGAAGAACGCCCAGGGCAACACAAAGGTTGTCAAGAATGCCGGTATGGAAATCCTGGGTGCTGCCTTCAAGCCGGTTGACGCCGACCTGCGCCGCCAGCTCAACCTGGGCTACGGACTCGAAGTGACAGGCGTCAGCGACGGCAAGATGGCCGACGCGGGCATCCGCAAGGGCTTCATCATCCTGAAGGCCAACGGCCAGCCGATGAAGACGGTCGAAGACCTGGAAGACGTGCTCAAGGCTGCCACGCAGACCCCCGAGCAGGTGCTCTTCATCACCGGTATGTTCCCCTCGGGCAAGCGCGCCAGCTATGCGGTCGACCTGAGCCAGGAATAAGTGCCAGACAGCATATATTTGGTTTACATTAATCATAAGATAGGTTAGACTCTTTTTGATAAGGTAAGAAGGTTGAAGTTTGTTTAATTTATCTTGTAGAAAGTGCCGGCAAGTTGCTTGTCGGCACTCTTTTTGTAGTAGGATGGGGGAGCGAGGAAAGGGCTTTCCGAACTTTTTGTTGAACCGGATTGAAAAAAGAAGGCAAAAGATTGGCAGTATTCCGATTTTTTGTCGTAACTTTGTCAACCCAATATGTGTATAGAAGAATGAGACAACTAAAAATTACCAAAAGTATCACTAACCGAGAGAGCGCTTCTCTGGACAAGTATTTGCAGGAAATCGGGCGTGAGGACCTCATTACCGTCGAAGAAGAAGTGGAGCTCGCTCAGCGCATCCGTAAGGGTGACCGTGTTGCACTGGAGAAACTGACACGTGCCAATCTGCGTTTCGTCGTATCTGTCGCAAAACAGTATCAGAACCAAGGCTTGAGTTTGCCCGACTTGATCAATGAAGGCAACCTGGGTCTGATCAAAGCAGCCGAAAAGTTCGATGAGACACGTGGTTTCAAGTTCATCAGCTACGCGGTGTGGTGGATACGCCAGTCCATTCTGCAAGCCCTGGCCGAACAGTCGCGTATCGTGCGTCTGCCGCTCAACCAGGTGGGCTCGCTGAACAAGATCAGCAAAGCCTTCTCCAAGTTCGAGCAGGAGAACGAACGCCGTCCGTCGCCCGAAGAGCTGGCCGACGAGCTGGAAATCCCTGTTGACAAGATCTCCGACACGCTGAAGGTGTCCGGCCGCCATATCTCGGTGGATGCGCCTTTCGTCGAGGGCGAGGACAACAGCCTGCTGGATGTGCTGGTGAACGACGATTCGCCCATGGCTGACCGCTCGTTGGTGAACGAGTCTCTTGCGAGGGAAATTGATAGAGCACTTTCTACGCTGACCGAGCGCGAAAAGGAAATCATACAGATGTTCTTTGGCATCGGACAACAGGAAATGACCCTGGAGGAAATCGGCGACAAATTCGGGCTGACCCGTGAGCGTGTGCGCCAGATCAAGGAAAAAGCAATCAGAAGACTGAGACAAAGTAATCGTAGCAAATTGCTCAAATCTTATTTGGGATAAGTAGGAATATCGGTTTCCGACAAACGAAAGATTTCAAAAACCGGCAGCGACATGCAGTCCTGCCGGTTTTTTTTGTTACCTTTGCCGCTATAAATGTATTGTCGGATTTTTGAAAAACAAGAACGGATATGAAATACCTGCGTGTGATTATGGCCCTGGCCCTGGCCTTTGTGCTCTGCTCGGCCTTTACGATGAAGAAAGACAAGGATAAGGAAAAGGAAAAGGAGAAACCCGTGTATGTGTTCGGGGTGGCGGCTTCGTTCAGCGATACGGTGGTCTATTACACCCCCGTCCAGCTGGTGGACAGTGTGGTGCTGGACAAGAACGGCTTCCTGCCCCAGCGCGACATGTATTCCTATCAGCTGAAGAACCACGTGGAGTACCAGTTGAACAAGCCCAACTATACGTGCTCCATCTACTTCTCCGAAAACAAGAAGAAGCTCGAGAAGGAGGCTGCCAAGGTGACGGACACTTATCGCAAAAGCCAGTATGGCGTGCAGGTCATCGGCCCCGAGGACTTCAAGTTTGAGAAACCGCAGGAATGATAGGAGAATTCTATGGCTAAATATGGGTATATTGTATTACTGCTGCTTTCATTTTTAGTTTCTTGCAGTAAGGAAGATCTCCCTGATACGGTTGATGTAACAGGGGTCGTTTTAGATGTTGAAGACATCAAATTGAATATTGGCGATAGTATTAGGTTGAATGCTGTCGTTGTACCTCAGAATGCTACAAATAAAAAAGTTTCTTGGCTTTCGAGCAATGAAAATGTAGCTGTGGTAAATTCTGAAGGTGTTGTTATGGCTTTGGCAGAAGGAACGGCTACCATTGTGGTTGTGACTGAGGATCAGGGGAAATATGCGACCTGTAAGATTACTTGTGGTGAGGGTGGTGAAATAGGTGTGCCTGTTGATAGCTTATATTTGAATAAAACAGAATTACTTTTGCAACAGGGAGGCTCTTTTAAGTTAGAGGCTACCATTTTGCCTGCTGATGCAACAAATAAAAAAGTGTCTTGGCATTCAAGCGATGTGTCTGTTGCTTCTGTTGATGAAAATGGTTTGGTTGAGGCGAATAGGGTTGGAACAGCGACTGTTATTGCTACAAGCGAGGATGGAGGAAAGGTGGCGGATTGTATCGTTCGCGTATTTGAACCTTCGCTCTACAAGCGGACGGTGCTGGTATACATCGCCGCCGACAACAATCTCTCTTCCTTTGCCCTGCAAGACCTGGCCGAAATGGAGGAAGGCATGGCGCAGGTGCCCGACGGCACCCTGCACCTGCTTGTCTACATCGATACAGGCAGCTCGCCCCGCCTCGTGGAGCTGAAGAAACAGAACGGGCAGGTGGTGGAAGACGTGGTGCGCACGTACGACGACCGCAACTCCGTGGGTGTGGACGAGACGCTCGAAGTGTTCGACGCCGTCTTCACCAACCCCGACTTCTTGGCCGAGAGCTACGGCCTGATCTACTGGTCGCATGCCGACGGGTGGATACCCTACGGAGAGGTCTCGACCCGCTGGGTGGGGCAGGACAAGACCGACGGCGACCATCGCATGAACCTCTCCGAGCTGGTGACCGTCCTCCAGTCGGCCCCGCATCTCGATTTCCTGATGTTCGACGCCTGCTTCATGGCCTCTGTCGAGGTGGCCTACGAGGTGCGCAGCTTTGCCGACTACTACATTGCTTCGCCTACCGAGACCCCCGGCCCCGGCGCTCCCTACCAGGTGCTGGTGCCCCTGATGGCGGCCGACCAGGCAGCCGTGCAGATGGGCCAGGCCTATTGCGACTACTATGCCGCCAATTATAACGGAGGCATCGGCATCTCCGACTCCAACTGGACGGGCGGCGCTTCACTCTGCGTGATGCGCACCGATGCCCTCGAAGCGCTGGCCGCGCTCACCGCCCGGCTCCTGCCCGAAGAGACGGCAAGCAACGCGGCTCTGAAGGCCGAAGTCTTCGACTACGACCACCACGACGACTACCGCGACTACGTGGGCTACTTCGACCTGAAGCAACTCATGGAGCAGGTGCTCGACGATGCCTCGTATGCCACGTGGACGCAGGCCTTCGACGCCGCCATTGCCTACTGGAGCACCACGCCCAAGAACTACTCCCAGTTTGTCGGCATGTTCTCCATGGAGGGTGCCAACGGCATCACCCACTACATCCCCGGCAGCAGCACCCAGCGCGATGCGGCCTACCGCTCCCTGAAGTGGTATCAGGATGCAGGGCTGGAGAAGCTGGGGTGGTAACGGATGTGTACTGTTCTTGTAATGATTTATATGCAATAGTTGTACTTTTGTGTAAAATTATTTCTGTTTATTTTGCTCTTTTCTTGCTTGACATTTTGCAAACGCTTTTACATTCAACATTCAACAGTCAACAGTTCAACAGTAAGTAAAATCAGAAATCAGAAAACGTGCGACAAAAATTAATACTATATATAATATATATTATATATTATATATAGTATTAAAATATTTAACACTTTCTTCTTTTCAGGTCGAAGTTCATTTTGACTAACTGTTGAACTGTTGACTGTTGAATGTTGAATGTTAAAAACCTTATAACGCTTCGTGTTTTCTGAGTTTTTTGGGCAGAAAAAAGTTTGTTGGAACAGGGGAGGCGTTTCCTCCCCCGCAAAATGGTGTTTCTCTCCTCCGCAAAACGGTGCTTTCCTCCCCACAAAACAATGCTTTCCAAAAGAAAATAATATCTTTTCTGATAAATTTTCCATTGGAAATTATGTTTTCTCGGAAATTATGCTTTTCTTTGCGGCGTGAAACCGAAAACAACAACGAAAACCCAACAACAAGAAACGTTATGAAATACCTGATTATTGGGGGCGTGGCAGGCGGAGCAACCGCCGCCGCCCGACTGAGGAGAGTGGACGAAGCGGCAGACATCATCCTGCTGGAGAAGGGAAAATACATCTCGTACGCCAACTGCGGCCTGCCGTACTACATCGGCGGCGTCATCGAAGACCGCGCCAAGCTGCTGGTGCAGACGCCCCAGTCGTTCGGGCAGCGCTTCCGCATCGACGTGCGTGTGGAGAACGAGGCCGTGGCCATCGACCCCGCCCGCAAGACCGTGACCGTGCGCCGTGCCGACGGTACCACCTACGAGGAGACCTACGACAAGCTGCTCCTCTCGCCCGGCGCCACGCCCGTGCGTCCGCCCCTCGAGGGCATCGGCGAGGAGGGCATCTTCACCCTGCGCAATGTGGACGACACCGACCGCATCAAGGCCTACCTCACAGAGAAGCGCGTGCGCCGTGCCGTCGTGGTGGGCGCGGGCTTCATCGGGCTGGAGATGGCCGAAAACCTGCACCACGCCGGCGTGGCCGTCTCGGTGGTCGAGATGGGCAACCAGGTGATGGCCCCCATCGACTACTCCATGGCCGCCCCCGTGCACCAGCACCTCGTGGAGAAGGGCGTGGGCCTCTACCTGGAGGAGGGCGTCACCAGCTTCCGCCGTACCGACGAGGGTCTCACCGTCTTCCTGAAGAGCGGCAAGACCCTGCAGGCCGACCTCGTGCTGCTCTCCATCGGCGTGCGTCCCGCCACGGCTCTGGCCAAGGAGGCGGGCCTGAAGCTGGGCGAAACGGGCGGCATCTGGGTGGACGAGTACCTGCAGACCTCTGCCCCCGACATCTATGCCGTGGGCGACGCCATCGAGTTTCCGCACCCGTTGACGGGCAAGCCCTGGCTGAACTACCTGGCCGGCCCCGCCAACCGTCAGGGACGCATCGTGGCCGACAACATGGCCCTGGGCAACGTCACCGCCTACGAAGGCGCCATCGGCACCTCCATCGCCAAGGTGTTCGACCTCACCGTGGCCTCCACCGGTCTGGCCGCCAAGCGCCTGAAGCAGCTGGGCATGGACTACCTGAGCTCCGTGACCCACTCCGGCTCGCACGCCGGCTACTATCCCGACGCCCTGCCCCTGACGCTGAAGCTGACCTTCGACCCCAAGACGGGCCGCCTCTATGGCGCCCAGTGCGTGGGCTACGAGGGCGTGGACAAGCGCATCGACCAGATTGCCCAGCTCATCAAGCACGGCGGAACGGTGTACGACCTCGTGGAAACCGAGCACGCCTACGCGCCGCCCTTCTCGTCGGCCAAGGACCCCATCGCCATCGCCGGCTACGTGGCCTCCAATCTGCTGAGCGGAGCCATGCCCGCCATCACCTGGCGCGAGCTGGCGGCGCAGAAAGACGGCCTCGTGCTCATCGACACCCGCACGCCCGAGGAATTTGCCTTCGGCACCATCCCTGGCGCCGTGAACATTCCCCTCGACAACCTGCGCCAGCGCCTGTCCGAAGTGCCGGCGGACCGTCCCGTCGTGGTGTTCTGCGCCGTGGGTTTGCGCGGCTATCTGGCGCAACGCATCCTGATGGGGCGCGGCTACACCAACGTGCGCAACCTGATTGGCGGCTACAAGACCTATTCCGCGGCCGTAGCGCCCGTTTTGCCCACCGAGGCGTGTTCTTGTACCCGCGAGCCGTCCGCATCGCACAGAGGGGCTGAAAATGCGTCGTGCGTGTGCGACCGCCCCGTGGTGCGCATCAACGCCTGCGGCCTGCAATGCCCCGGCCCCATCATGAAGGTCAAGGAGGCGATGGACGCCGCCGTGCCCGGCCAGCGCGTGGAAGTGGTGGCTACCGATGCCGGTTTTGCCCGCGACGCCTCGGCCTGGTGCCACACCACCGGCAACCGACTGATTGAAAAATCGGAGTCGAAAGGCCGCTATACCGTGCTTTTGGAGAAGGGAAATGGCGTTTGTGAGGCCGAAAATAGCGGAAAAAGTGGTCGCGGAAAGACGCTGATCCTCTTCAGCGACGACCTGGACAAGGCGCTTGCCACCTTCGTTCTGGCCAACGGAGCGGCCGCCACGGGTCAGAAGGTGTCCATATTCTTTACCTTCTGGGGATTGAACGTGTTGAAAAAAGTGAAGAAGCCCGCCGTGCAGAAAGACATCTTCGGCCGCATGTTCGGCTGGATGCTGCCCTCCAGTTCGCTGAAGCTGAAGCTCTCGCAGATGAACATGCTGGGCATGGGCAGCCGCATGATGCGCTACCTGATGAAGCGCAAGGGTGTGGATTCGCTGGAGAGCCTCCGTGCGCAGGCGCTGGCACAGGGCGTGGAGTTCATCGCCTGCCAGATGTCGATGGACATGATGGGCATCGCCCGCGAGGAGCTGCTGGACGAAGTGACCGTGGGCGGCGTGGCCACCTACATGGATCGTGCCGACCAGGCGAATGTGAACCTGTTCATCTAATTGGAATGAAGAATGAAGAACGAAGAATGAAGAATTTCCGTGTGGCCAGTTTGCCCCTTATTCTTCATTCCTCATTCTTCATTCCTCATTCTTCATTCTTCATTTATATATGGAAGTTTTGTGTAAGATACGCGATATCTATCGGGCCATCGCCGAGTTCGAGGCCCAGTTTGAGCAGGCCTATGGCCTGTCGCTCAACGAAGGCATGCTGCTCTGTACGCTCCTGTCGCGGGGCAAGCTGAGCTCCAGCGAGGTGGCCGAGGCTTTGGGCTTGTCGGCCTCCAACGCGTCGAAAGTCATCCGCTCCGTCGAGAGCAAGGAACTGATTGTGCGCCAGGTGGGGCGCGAGGACAAGCGTCAGATGTACTTCGTGCCGACCCCTGCGGGCAAGGAACTGATCGGGCACATCAAGGCGGCCCACTTCGACCTGCCGCCGTTGCTGGCCGAGGCCGTAGGCGAGGGGTGCTGAGGCGGCATCAAGATGAGGGTCGTTTTTTTAGACAACAAACTTTCGTCTTGATACGGCAAAAATCGTTATTTTTGTAGCCAAATTTGAATCTAACAAAAAAAACGAAGATATGCAGAAACTCTTGTCATTGCCCCCCAACCTGGTGGAGGCCTTCTCCGAACTGGAGCACGTGAATACGGATGAATGGTTTTGTACGTCCGACCCCGTCGGCATGAAGCTGGGCTCGGGTGGCGGCACCACCTGGCTCCTGCGCCAGTGGGAGCAGCACCGCCCGGCCGAGGCACGTGCCGAGAAGCGCATCCTCTTCCATGCCGGCGGACAGAGCCGACGCCTGCCGTCCTATGCCCCGTCGGGCAAGATTCTGACGCCCCTGCCCGTGTTCCGCTGGGCGCGCGGTCAGCGGTTGGGTCAGAACCTGCTCTCCCTGCAGCTGCCTTTGTACGAAAAGATCATGGAGCGTGCTCCCGAGTCGCTTCGCACCCTTATAGCCAGCGGCGACGTCTACATCCGTGCCGAGAAGCCCTTGCAGGACATTCCTGAGGCCGACGTCGTGTGCTACGGCCTGTGGGTGGACCCCGTGCTGGCCACCCATCACGGCGTGTTCGTCTCCAGCCGCAAGGAGCCCGAAGTGCTCGACTTCATGCTTCAGAAACCTTCGCTGGCCCAGCTCGAAGACCTGTCGCAAACCCATCTTTTCCTGATGGACATCGGCATCTGGCTCTTGAGCGACCGTGCCGTCGAGCTGCTCAAGAAGCGTTCGCTCAAGGCCGAAGGGCCGACAGATCCTGCCGTTCTCTGGTCCGACCTGCGCTACTACGACCTCTACTCCGACTTCGGTCGGGCGCTGGGTGCCCATCCGCGCATTGCCGACGACGAGCTGAACGCCCTGTCGGTAGCCATCTTGCCCCTGCCTGGTGGCGAGTTCTACCATTACGGCACCAGCCGCGAGCTGCTTTCGAGCACCGTCGCCCTGCAAGGCAAGGTGGCCGACCAGCGGCGCATCATGCACCGCAAGGTGAAGCCCAGCGCCTCCATCTTCACCCAGAACGCCGAGGTGGGCGTCAAGTTTACCGAGGGCAACGACGATGTGTGGATAGAAAACAGCTGTGTGCCCTCCACGTGGGCGGTGGGTGCCCGACAGATTATCACGGGTGTACCCCACAACGACTGGACACTGGCCCTGATGGACGGCACCTGCATCGACATCGTGCCCTTGCAGGGTGGGGGATGGGCCGTCCGTCCCTATGGCTTCGACGATGCCTTCAAGGGGGCATTGGACGCCATGGACACCTGCTATCTGAATACGCCCTTCTTCTGCTGGCTGAACGAGCGCGGTTTGACTTTGGACGACCTGTCCGGCCGTCACGACGACCTTCAGGCCGCTTCCATCTTCCCCGTGGTATATGATGTGGAAACGATGGGGCGGATGGTGCGTTGGATGACCGGGGAACCCGACCTCGAAGGCATGCGCGAAGTGTGGCTCCAGGCCGAACGCCTCTCGGCCGACGAGATTTCCGCCCGTGCCGACCTGCGCCGCCTCTGCGCCCAGCGCGAAGCCTTCGCCAGGAAGAATTGGGAATTGCTTGCCACGAATTATGAGAAGAGCATCTTCTACCAGCTCGACCTGGCCGACGCCGCGCGCGAATACCATCGCCTCGGCCTGCCCAAACCCGCCCTGCTGCCCGACGATGCCCCGCTGATGCAGCGCATCCACAACAGCATGTTCCGTGCGCAGGTGGACAAGCTGGACGGCGCCGACTACAAGGCCGACGAACAGGCTGCCTTCGGCCTGCTCCGCGAAGGCCTGCTGGCCGACCTCTACGAACATAAGAGCCACCCCATGCTCAACGTCTATAGCGACCAGATTGTGTGGGGACGAAGCCCTGTGCGCATCGACATGGCGGGCGGATGGACCGACACGCCTCCCTATTCGCTCTTTGCGGGCGGGCATGTGGTGAACATCGCCGTCGAGCTCAATGGCCAGCCGCCCCTGCAGGTGTATGTCAAGCCCTGCCAGGACTTCCACATCATCCTCCGCTCCATCGACATGGGCGCCATGGAGGTCATTCGCACGTACGAGGAATTGCATGACTATTGCAAGATAGGTTCGCCCTTCTCCATTCCCAAGGCGGCGTTGGTGCTGGCGGGCTTCTCGCCCAAGTTCTCCGAAGTGGCTTACGCCACGCTGGCCGAACAGCTTCAGGCTTTTGGGACGGGTATTGAAATCACCCTGCTTTCGGCCATCCCTGCGGGGTCAGGGTTGGGTACCAGCTCCATCCTGGCGTCCACCGTCTTGGGGTCGCTGAGCGATTTCTGCGGCCTGTCGTGGGACAAGAATGAGGTGTGTCGCCGTACTCTTGCCCTCGAGCAGCTGCTCACCACGGGAGGTGGCTGGCAAGACCAATACGGCGGCGTGCTTCAAGGCATCAAGCTCTTGCAGACGGAGCCAGGCTTCGTCCAGCAGCCCCTCGTGCGTTGGTTGCCCGACCACTTGTTTGTCCAGCCCGAATACCGCCCCTGTCACTTGCTCTACTACACGGGCATCACCCGCACGGCCAAAGGCATTCTGGCGGAAATCGTGCGCTCCATGTTCCTCAATTCGGGGCCGCACCTCTCCCTGCTGGGCGAGATGAAAGCCCATGCGCTCGACATGGCCGAAGCCATCCAGCGCAATGACTTCGAGGCATTCGGCAAGCTGGTGGGCAAGACGTGGACGCAAAACAAGGCCCTGGACAGCGGTACCAATCCGCCGGCCGTGGAAGAGATTATCAATAAGATAAAGGATTATACGCTGGGCTACAAGTTGCCTGGTGCGGGTGGGGGAGGTTACCTCTACATGGTGGCCAAAGACCCACAGGCCGCCCTCCGCATCCGCGAGACATTGACCCGCGAGGCGCCCAATCCGCGCGCCCGCTTTGTCGAGATGTCTCTGTCGGACAAGGGGTTCCAGGTGTCGAGATCGTAATTTAATTGAAAATGGAAAATTGAGAATGGAGAATTATTTCCCAATCGGGTCATTTCCAATTTTCCATTCTCCATTTTCAATTATTCATGATGGTAAGGGCTTCCGTTCAGGATGGACATGGCCCGATAGAGCTGCTCCACGAAGATGAGCCTCACCATCTGGTGGGAGAAGGTCATGCGCGAGAGCGACATCTTCTCGTGGGCCGCGGCATAGACCTTCGGCGCGAAGCCGTAGGGCCCTCCGATGACGAAGACCAGCCGCTTGTTCACCGTGTTCATCTTGCGCTTCATGTAGTCGGCAAACTCCAGGGAGCGCATTTCCTTACCCCCTTCGTCGAGCAGCACCACCACGTCGCCCGGCTGGAGGGCTTTCAGGATGAGGTCACCTTCCTTTTCCTTCTGCACCTCTTCGGACAGGCTCTTGGTATTCTTCAGTTCGGGAATCACTTCCAGGTCGAACGACAGGTAGCGTTTTGTGCGTTGCACGTAGTCGCCGATGGCGGTAATGAAATGGGGCTCAACGGTTTTCCCTACGACGAGTAGAATGGTTTTCATGCTGTTTCTGATTGGATTAGCGAACAAAATTACAACATTTTTGTGGTATATTGCAATAAATCTCTATCTTTGCATAGGTAAATGCTTGTAATATGAAAAAACGGGTAATCTTTTTTCTGCTCGGCCTGTGGGTAGGCATAGCTTCCCTGATGGCGCAGGATGTCCCTGTAGGAGTGGTGGTGGCCTTCAAGAAAGGCAGCTCGCAGGAGCTGAACCGCTACTTGGGCGAGAAGGTGGATCTGGTTATCCTCAGCAAGCCGTCCCAGGTGGACAAGATGGCTGCCGAAGGAGCCATGTCGGACTTCTTTACCAACAACCGGGTGAGTCGCTTCGACGTCAACCACCAGGGCAAGCGGGGCGATTCGAGCTTCTTTGTGGGTACCATGGAGACCCCCAACGGAAACTTTCGGGTCAATTGCTTTTTCAAGAGAGAACATAACCGATATTATATTCATCAAATAAGGATTGACAAGACCAATGACTAAGGAACAAGAACTGATAGACAGGCTCATCGACCTGGCTTTTGCAGAAGATATAGGTGACGGCGACCACACTACCCTGTCGTGTATCCCCGATACGGCGATGGGCAAGTCGAAGCTTTTGATAAAGGAAGCAGGCATCCTGGCCGGCATCGAAGTGGCCAAGGAGGTCTTCCGCCGTTTCGACCCCACCCTGAAGGTGACGGTCTACATGAACGACGGCGCCGAGGTGAAGCCCGGCGACGTGCCCATGGTGGTGGAAGGCAAAGTGCAGTCGCTCCTCCAGACGGAGCGTCTGATGCTGAACATCATGCAGCGCATGAGCGGCATCGCCACCATGACCCACAAGTATCAGGAACGCCTCAAGGGTACGCACACCCGCGTGCTCGACACCCGCAAGACAACCCCCGGCATGCGCATCCTCGAAAAGATGGCGGTCAAGATAGGTGGCGGAGTAAATCACCGCATCGGCCTCTTCGACATGATTCTGCTCAAGGACAACCACGTGGACTTTGCAGGTGGCATCGACAAGGCCATCACCCGCGCTAAGGAGTATTGCAAGGCTAAAGGCAAGGACCTGAAGATAGAAATCGAAGTGCGCAACTTCGACGAACTCCAGCAGGTGCTCGACTTGGGTGGCGTAGACCGCATCATGTTCGACAACTTTACGCCTGAGATGACCCGCAAGGCCGTCGAGATGGTGGGTGGCCGCTACGAGACGGAGTCGTCGGGCGGCATCACGTTCGACACCCTGCGCGACTATGCCGAGTGTGGCGTGGACTTCATCTCGGTCGGTGCACTGACCCATTCGGTCAAGGGACTGGACATGAGCTTCAAGGCATGCTGATTGCTTTGTAAGGATATCGGAGACAAACGGATTTGCCTTTCATAGATTGTCTGGGAGCAGGTCAATTTATGGAAGGCTTTTTTCTTTTTCAGCTCGTGGAGACAGACAGGAAGTGTCTTCCTTTCTCTTTAACATCTTTTTAATTTTTAGCTTGCAGCATTTTGTGGAGTGCTGCGTCTAACAGACAAACGACGCGAGGAAGCGTCCGTAGACAGGTTTTGACACAAGATTGTGAAATAGAGTTGGTTGAAGGATGTCGGGCAGGCGACAATGCTGCTCGGAAAGAGCTGTATACCCTCTATTCGCGCCAGATGCTGGCCGTGTGCTACCGCTATACGGGCGATATGGACGAAGCGCATGACGTGTTGCATGACGGCTTCATCAAGATTTTCTCCAACTTCACCTTTCGGGGCGAATGTTCGTTGGCCACGTGGATGACACGGGTGATGATGACCCAGGCCATCGACTACCTGAGGCGGAAGCAGCGCTTCACCCAGCTGGTGGTCAGCGAGGAGCAGCTGCCCGACGTGATAGACGAGGCTTCGGTAGCCGAAAGCGGAAGCGGCTTGTCCGAGGAGGTGCTGATGAAGTTTGTGGCCGAACTGCCCGACGGATGCCGTACGGTGTTCAACCTGTATGTGTTCGAAGAGAAGTCGCACAAGGAGATAGCCCGCCTGCTTCACATCAAGGAACACTCCTCCACCTCGCAATTGTTCAGAGCCAAGTATCTGTTAGCAAAAAGAATTAAAGAATATACTGCCCATGAAAGAAAATGAAGAAATAGCCGGATTGTTCCGTCAGAAGCTGGACAAGGCCGAACTGCCCGTCAACGATGGCTTTTGGGAGGAATTGGAGCGCGATTTGCCCGCTTCAGGTCTCTCGGAAGGCAAGCGTCGGATCGGGTTCCCCTCCTTCTATCGGATAGCGGCGGCCGCATCGGTCGTTTTGGTGCTGGGCATGGCATCGGCCGCCTTCTGGTACTTCTCGCCCAAGGAAGAGATGGAGGAAGCCTTTACGCAAGTGGCTGCGCTGGCACCGGGTGCCAGCCTGGACGGCGACCGCCTGGAGGAAGCTTTGCCTCGTGTGAAGGAAGTGGCTCCTGCCAGTCCCTCCGCGAAGCCTGTGCAGGCATCGCTCACACCCCAACAGGAAGAAGAAGGCGGGGAGCAGACGATGTCGGTACATGTGTCCATCCGCGTCACCCAGCAGGTGTATGGCGGTGGTCGTCAGACGTCGGGCGGTTATCGTGCCGGCAGGGGAGGTTCGGGCTATTATGCCGCCTCGTCGGGCGAGGGCCGTAACTTCGAAGGAAAGGAGAATTCGACTCCTGCGGAAGTGGAAGAGGCGGCGGACGCCAAGTCGGTCTTGAAGTCGCGCAACTGGGCCTTGAAGGCTTATGTGGGCAGTTCGTTGCCCAAGGGCGATTTCAAGATGCCCCTCACGGCGGGAGTCAGCGTGGAGCGTAACCTGGGCAAACGCCTTTCGCTGGAGGCCGGATTGCAATACAACCGCCTGCACGACACGGCTCTGCCTGGCGGAAACCATACCTATCACACACTGGCCGTACCTGTGCGGATGAATGTGCAGCTGGCTGGAAACGACAAGGTCGATTTCTATGCCACCGTCGGCGGAAGAGTGGAGAAGTGTGTGGGCGGCGCGGCCGACAACAGTTTCAAGGCCGAACCTGTGCAGCTGGCCGTAGTGGCAGGTGTAGGGGTGCGCTACAAGCTCAACAATCGCTTTGCCCTCTTTGCCGAGCCGATGGTTTCCCATCACTTTGCCACCGACTCGCCCTCGGCTTCACTTCGTTCGGAACGGCCTACCAACTTGAATCTTCTGTGCGGCGTACGCATGGCTTATTAATCGAAAAAATCCTTAGACAGATATGACTACCTTGAAATCTATATTATACAGCTTTTTGATTGTCGGCTGCTTCTTGCTGAGCTCCCTGGCAATGGTTTCCTGCCACAATGAAACGTTCGATTGCAACGACCCCGATGTCGATTTGTTCGTCGAGCAACTGCGTAGTGGCAAATATGCTTCATTGAACTCCGAAGGTCTGGGCATTGTGCCCAAGTTTACTACCGAAGACATCGGCAAGTTGCTGGAGTATGCCGACGACCTGACGCTCATCCCTTCCTTCCCGCTGGCTACCGTTTCCTATTCACCTGGCGGAAAACTCCGTCTGGGTGAATGCATCCTTTGGACGGTGGAGACCATCCGCCTGGGGCACAATGCCTCCATGGGATGCAAGATGGTGCACACGGATGCCGACAACTACGAGGGCGTTTATTTCCTGAGTGATGAAGAAGTGCTCGATGCCGTGGCCCGATATCGCCGCTGGTGGGAAAGCCGCCAATATCCGCGGACGGTATGGACCATCGACCCCTGCTATGACGAACCTCTGTGTGGCAGCCGCTACATGTGGTGGTAGGCCGTCGGCGTGTTGCTGTATGATGATTGTTGCATTCCTTATCGCATTTTGATCGTGAAACGATATGGCTCTCTTTGCGGGCTGCTTTTGATGGCAGTCTTCCCTCTTTGTGCGCAAAACTGGACGAAGGCCGACTCTCTCCGGCTGGAGCAGTTGTTGCAGACCGATGGTGAAATTCAATTGAACCTGGACCTTCTGAAGGAGGCGGAATCTCCTTGGGGAACTCCCAAGGCGATGGAGTCCAAACCCTGGTTGGAGGTAGACGAAACCTTGCCTGCCGTGCAGGGCATCCATCCGCGGAAGGTAAAGCTTACCCTCTTCCCCTATACGGCCAATACACCCTATAATTGGGACCCCGTGCGCCAATGTAAGATAAACGTCGACAAGAATACGTGGCGCAACGACCCTTTTTACGAACTGAAGACCATGACCGTGTATAGCAACTGGGCCAAGTCGCCCATTGATGCCGGTCCACGTGAGTCGCTCGAACAGATTGAGGCAACTGGCTTGCGCTATCAGGTTTTGGGGAGGGTTGCCAATCAGTCTGTCATGGGATGGCAGGCCGTCAAACGGCCGTCAGGGTATAGCCTGATGCCGGAAAAGGGGGCCTGGAGGGTGAGGGCACGCAAACGGCGCGCCCGCACGTTGGAGGTCTTGCGCACGTATGCCGATTCTACCCGCATCGAGCCGAAGGCACAGAAACTGAACGAGGAAAATCCAGAGGAAAACGATAGCGCAATGTGAGTAGTATGAGGAAATAAGGAAAGAGGTACGAACATTTTAGGTTACCAGTCTGTTTCTCTTGATAAAGCATTGCATATTCACTTTGAAAACATACAGATAAGATGGAAAACAGAATTACCCGACTTTTTGGTATCGAATACCCCATTGTACAAGGGGGAATGGTGTGGTGTAGCGGTTGGCGCCTGGCGTCGGCCGTAAGCAATGCCGGCGGACTAGGTCTGCTCGGAGCAGGATCCATGCATCCAGAGACCTTGCGCGAGCATATTGTCAAGTGCAAGGCGGCCACTACGAAGCCTTTTGGCGTCAATATCCCCTTGATGTATCCTCAGATAGACGAAATCATGCAACTGGTGGCCGATGAGGGCGTGAAGATTGTATTTACCTCAGCTGGCAGTCCCAAAAAGTGGACGGGCTGGTTGCACGAGCGTGGCATCACGGTGGTGCATGTGGTATCTTCTTCCCTTTTTGCCCGCAAGGCAGAGGAAGCGGGTGTTGATGCCGTGGTGGCGGAAGGATTTGAGGCCGGAGGACATAACGGCCGTGAAGAAACGACCACGCTTTGTCTGATACCAGCCGTCCGAAAGGCAACTTCTCTTCCTCTGATAGCCGCGGGAGGCATTGCGACGGGCGAAGCTATTCTGGCCGTTCGTGCGTTGGGTGTCGAAGGAGTGCAGATAGGTACCCGCTTTGCCCTGACGGCCGAGAGTTCGGCCAGTGAGGCTTTCAAGAACCTGTGTCTCGACCTTCAGGAGGGCGACACCCGCCTGTTGCTCAAGAAACTTTCGCCGACGAGGTTGGTGCGTGGACGTTTCAGCGATGCCGTTGCCGAGGCCGAAGCCGCCGGCGCTACAGCTGATGAGTTGCGTACCTTGTTGGGCCGTGGTCGTGCCAAATTGGGCATCTTTGAAGGCAATCTTGAGGAAGGCGAGCTCGAAATCGGTCAAGTCGCTTCCTTGCTTCGTGGCAAGGGCATCCAGACGGTATCAGAAGTGATGGATGAACTATTGGCCGAATATCGGAAGGCATGGGATGACATGCGGCATTGAACCATTTTTCTTGAAATATAAAT
>ULXJ01015875.1_pt1 | contig 82815 bp, 86 predicted proteins | sample 1960981 | NCBI WGS metagenome assembly ULXJ01 (sample SAMEA4835830, study PRJEB28245) | human gut metagenome | biome: gut microbiome; material: fecal sample | place: Denmark | collected 2008 | reverse complement strand
GACAACTGGCTATTTTCTAATTTTATTTCGAACTCACGTTATAATATATGAAGTGATTTAAACTTTTTGTTTTCGTGAAATTTTCTTCAGTAACAAGACTGCAAATGCCAAGTAATTCCAAGACATCCAACTTGAAACAGTTGTATCGAACCGATTCAGTAGCGTCCTGAAACTGTCCATCCAAGCGTTGGTTCGTTCGATGGAATACCTTTCAGCATACAGTTCATCATCAACAAAGATGTCATCGGCATTTTCTCTCCGTTTATTGATGCAGATGTTTGCGATGACCTCTTTTTCACACAGGAAACCACGTAAGACATCACAATCGAATCCGGCATCGGCATTGAGGAAAAGGCCATCAACCCGAATATGGGATTTCTCAAGGTCGTTGAACATGTCACCGATGACCTTTTCTATGTCATGTACGTCATGGTGTTCGCCTGATTTCGGAGAAGACATGGCAATCGGAAGTCCTTGCCTGTCTGTCAGGTAGAGTGCGTTGGTCATCTTCCGTTTCTTCCGACCCTGGTATCCGACTTCTTCACCGCCACGGAGTGCAGCCGTGTGGCTCCCGTCCAAATCCACGCTGGACATGTCCAACTCATGGCGGTGTTTGTCAAGCAACCTGACCCACATGGATTTCCACTCGCCCGACTTGCTCCATTTGTTGTAATGGTGATACACGGCACCAGCTCAGTACCTTGCCGCTAAACAGGGCTTCCACAGGAAGGAACGCCCATTGACAACCGGTCTTCAACTTGTACAAGATGGCGTTTACCACCTCTATGAGACAACTTTGAGTGACATAACCACGTTTTGCCTTGGAAAGATGAGGCAATATTTCATTTTTTATCGTATCTTTGTCGAGCACAGTGTACATTGGACTTTCACTATATATGAGTTTGGTCACCCATAATATAAGAAATAATTCAATTTGTACGCTGTGCTTTAACATTTTGATACGATTTTAAGAGAATGAAATAAGTTTAAATCACTTCATCATTACTATTTATAACATCAGTCATAAAACGCGTGATAATCTTATCATAATGTTTTGAATGCTCATCTAAACAATCATAAGGAGTTATATCTTTATGAATAAAACTTTCCTTTTTTAGTAAAGTTGCTTCCTCGTTCGATACTGTCATACGTTCCTTAATTGTCATAGCTGAAAAGCCAACCAATAATTTTTCTATATTCCAACGATTATGCTCGACTTCCGCATAAGCATCTAACTGCTCTTCAGTCAATTTAAATGGATCAATATGGTCTACACGCATTGAACGAAGTTTTGTATAAATAAAATTAGCAGCATAAATATTGGACAACTGATTGGCAAATGACAGTTGATGCCATAAACTATTTATTTCAGCTTCCTCTGGCATAAAAACATAATGATCACTTTTAGAATAAATATAATTAATCCTCTTGGCATGTAATATGCGTTGACTAAGATAAATGTCATAACAATCATGACTCATTCCAAAAGGATAAATATGTTCATAACGTGACGTTCTACTCGCTTGTTCTGCAATTTCATTATAATCAGGTTGATATACAAAAATTGGAATTTTATTTCGATGTATAACATTTGGCAAATAAAGAGCCGTAGCTAAATTTGCGATCGGATTTTTACCACATATTGCAATTGTCAAAATATCATCAGAAAAATCTTGATGTGTACACCATTGTGATAACAAATTACGAATAGGTTCGGTTTCAATACCCCCGCAAACAAATTCCCATTCTACATCCAGAAAATCACCATATTCTGATGCCGGACGTTGTATTATCGGCTCTCGCTCATTCCCGTTATAATTCCATGTACGGTAAGTAGAATGAGACAACTCAAACAAACTCTGATAATGTCCTTTGAAAAAATTCATCTCCTGCTCTATTTCTGGAGCTATAAATGTAATCTTAGTCTTTTTATGTTTAGTTTTGAAATTTGGGAAATGTGCTATATGAGCCACAGTAGTAGCCATAGCTAACCCCATTTGATTCATTCCAATAACGACAAAATGAACCCTTTTGTTAGAATCAGCACCAATTCCTTCTCTATCAATAGCGGGATACACTAAATTACTATATTTTCTATTAACTAACACTTGTTGAGCCCAACTTTCATGGATATCAATTAATGTAAGTTCAGTTTGTAAAACTGGAGATGCTTTTTGGTATTGAAACACGTGATAAGATGTCAGATTATTTATTACAACATAACACTTCAAAACTTCCTTTCTTGAAGAAACTAGTTTTTTGACATGTTCATAGCTTGAAATGTTCAAAGAATCATGTTCAACTTCACCCGATTCACCAATAATATAGACACGATCGGCATACAAAAGTCTAGCACGAACCAACTCTTCTTCGGAGTTTCTATTTCCAAAGAGTAAAATGATATGGCGAAGTTCATTTAATGTTAATTCAGAGCGAAGGCGATTATGTAAATCGGGAATATTCTGTGTAGATAACACTACAATATCTTTTTTAGCTGTCAATGAATTTGCGACCAAACCTTTCACAATACTTGAAAGCATTCTATCCCCGCCTAATATAAGGATATGATTAGAAAAACGATATCTTACCAATCCATTTTTATAGGCCTCAACTCTCGCTTCCAACATATTGGAAATAACAGAAACAAAAGCTCCTGTAAAAAAGATAGCACCAAAAATCGCTATTACAAAATCGAAAAACCTATTTTGCTGAGAGGAACCTTCATTATCGCTTCCTGATGATACAGCTCCAGGATCAATCATCAGCTCTATAATATGAACAGGATCTTTAATTTTATTCTCAAGGAGTTGATTGACCAAGAAAAATATCACATAACAACTGATGATAAAAGCTGTTAACCATAACAATTGTCGAAACTTTGCAATAGAGAACGAACGGTAGAAACTTAATTTAATCCATTTAAAAAACTGTCCAATCATAATTCTTTATCCAAAGTTTTTATTCGACGTTCATATAAAGCACGGATCATCGCTTCATAATATTCTTTAGCCTTCTGTTTGTTTATACAGTATCTATTATAACTTCGAATAAAATAGATCATAGATACAACCCAGATAATTAACAAAATAGTAATAATAACAATAATGCTAATTAGCTGTAATGAAAAATAACTTACAATGGAATTATAGAATAAAAAGATAACAACAATCATTATTGTATATAGCGAATATACACGCCAAACTCCCATCCAATATTTGGGGAATTTACATACCTCCTCTATCTGCTTTTTAATTGCTTCCTCCTCTTTCTGAATCTTTTCAATGGCATTATCATAATTCAACTCCGATTGACGTTTTAACTCCTTTAATTGGTTATTCAATTTTTGGACTTCAACATCATCTTTTAGCTTATCCAATTGTAGCTGTCTGTTTTTGTTAGTATAACTATCCTCCAGCTCAACAATTTTCTTCTCTTCATTTTTTTTATGCCATTCAATTTCATCCTTAAGAGCTTCCAGTTTCTGATTAGCAACATCATGGTCTTTTTGAATTTGCAAATCAATTTCGCACCTTTGTCGAAGTATAGCTAACTCATGTTTCAGTTTTTCATCTTCTAACTGAAATTTCATTTGATCCAACGATTTCTCGTTGTTATTTTTGTTTATCTCCTTAGCATTCTTTGTCTCCTCTAATTTATGTTTTGATTTCTCATTATCAATCTTAGCCAACTCCAATTCAGGAGAATAAACATTCTCTATTCTCTTTTTATTTACATCCGCTTCTTTATCATCCGCTTCTATTTTAAACTTTCTGATACGTGCATTATCTTTAGCAACCTTTACATCAGAAGAAAGTTTATCTTCATCAATCGAACCTTCTTCCTTTAATTTTTTAAATTGTTCTTTAAGCTCTTTGATTTCCTTGTTGTAAACCAATAAGAGGTCATCCATCATTCCCATAATTATAAATTTTAGTATTCAAAATATTTATCTAATTTAACATAGTCTTCAAATGGAATAGAGTATTCCTTTTTCTCCTCTTCCGAATACATAATGGCTTTATTGTCTTTAAACTCTACAAATTGTAACCGCTTTCCTGAATCTGATACCCACCCCTTTATTACAGCAGGACTCCCCATAACCAAAGCTCTGGCAGGAACATCTTTTGTCACCAATGCCCCAGCAGCTACCATAGCCCATTCACCAATTGTAACTCCACAAACAATTACACACCCTGCACCGAGAGATGCACCATATTCAATATTTGTTTTAGAACAAATCCAATCAGAGCTTTCTTTCAAGCTGCCATCAGGATTAATAGCCCTAGGATGTTTGTCATTGGTGAAAGTAACATTAGGGCCTATAAATACACCATCGGATATAGTAACACCATGATACAAATTATTATGATTCTGTATTTTTACATTATTACCTATAATAACATTCTCATCCAAAAAAACATTTCGATGAATCTTACAATTATTTCCTATCTTACAACCAGCAGAAACATGCACAAAAGGATCAAAAACAACATTCCTACCTATGATTGCCGTCGGATCAATATATACATTTTCAAACTTAATGTACATATCTGATCTCTTTAATCGTTCATACAAACGTTGATAAAGTGCATATGATTCTGGAGTTACCAAATATCCAATAAACTCATCCTGGCATTTTTCTAATGGCACAAACTTGATTTGTGATATTTCATATTTATTGTCACTTCCACTTTCACAAATTGGATACATCTGGTCTTCCAAGCCTAAATTCGGATTCGCATCATAAGTGGCATAAGACAATAATTCTATTTCTAATCTATCACTGGTTATAATTCCGACTTCAAAAATTCCAGTCCCTGTCGGATTCAACATTTCTTTTTTGAAACCTAATTCTTCTTTTAATCCTCGATAAAAATTGCTATAAGGATTAACACGAAGGTTCCCATCAAAATAAACTAATTGATTTTGTTCATCACGTTGAGCGTCCTTTTGCATATTTACAGTCTCATCGAAACTAAAATGCCACATATTTCCTGATGAAATAGTAGGATCACGTTTTGTCCACAAAAGATATTGTGTATCGGAATGATTGACTACAACATACCCCCCCATTCCCAATGAACACAAAAAAGGAGCATATTCTCTTATCTGGCTAACCTGAGTAATTTCAAATCTATTCTTTAATGTTCGTAACTTATGATATAATCTGACAGTAAACTTAAACGTATAATAATCTGAGACATACATATCTAATGTCAAGAGATGTCTTTCATCATTTGGCGTTCGATTTATATAAATATTATAGACCCCAAGCATCAATCCATTAAAACGTTTCCCACCATTCCGAAGATCCTGAATAAATTCATCAGCCGTCTCCCTTGCTGTATCTTCAAGAAATGCGTCCAAATCATGAATTTCAGGATAATTATGTTCAATAAAATCCCTTAATTGCTTGACCAAACATTGGGAATCACATTTTTCGATGAAGGACATTATTTCATTATCAGGAACAGATCTAGGATTATCCAGAAATTCCAAATCTCTTAGTTCATCAACCTTATCAAAAGGAGGATTCCAAAATAAAGATTTAGGAACTATATTAATAATCAATTCATCGCCTTGGTATATACTATCACTCTGTTCCAACTGTGTATATGTTCCGAATGGTGTCACAATCCCTAAATAACGCTGGATTGCAATACGCATCATAAATAGATTAATATCATTATAATTTCCACCAAAATCCGATGGTTGAATTTGGTCATTAATTAAACTTTGCAAAAAATGACGTCGTTTTTCATCTGAAACTGTTTCTAATAAATATCCAGATGATATTCGTGATAAATCCTGAAAATTGCAAATCCATTGATTAGAACCTATCAAGTCACGAAGTTGAGGACACATTATGCTATTATCTAACGGGAAACAAAATACTTCTACTCCCTTTCGAAGAGCATATCCAACTTCCTCCTCAATAATAAAAGAGGAATCATTTACTTTTTGAGAATAAAGCAACAACAATATTTCAGAATTTTCAATCTGTTGATGAATAAGATCAACATAGTTTTCTCCAACGCTCTTAGTCAATTGTTCCCGATCAAACCAATTGGAGATATTATGCTTATCCAATTCTACATGAAATTGTTCTGCTATTTCTATATCTTCAATTTTATAACTTAAAAATACTTGTGTTTTTTTCATAATTCATTCTCTGCTTGAAACTGAATTTCAAAAAGAAACTCATGGATTTATTGTTTTAAGATGATAAAACCTAACTTTTGAATTAATTTAAGAGTCTCTATAGATGTTTTTCTGTCATATTCTTTCTCACTTTCCGGTAACTCATTGTAAGGTACAAGACAAGGGTGTTGCTTCAAAGCGTCATTCCTTTCTTTTCCCCAACTCCATCCTTCTGCCATACGAGAAGCGGCCCATACGTCATGGACATTTTCTGCAATGCGTTCCGACAATTTCATAATCTCTTCCGACAACTCAATACCATCAGTTATAATAGGATTAGGTTTATATTTCATACTACACTATATTATCTTGAACTTAAAAACAATTATTAATAGATTGCAAATTTACATATAAACCGCGAGATTTCTACACCGACAGAATAAAAAGGTCAAGGCTGCCACAAATTATTTGCCATAGATACCGTGCTTAATGCACAATATTCGTAAATTGAGGGTGTAAACAATAAATGCCTCTTACAATGGACAGAAACAGGATTGTAGCCGGCCTTGACGTACACAAAGATAGTGTCTTTTTGTGTATTATGCGTTATGACGAGGCCATTATTTTCGAGAAAACGTATGGAACACTGACCACCCAGCTCCGGCAGATGCGCAACGACATGCTTTGTCATGGAGTCACGGAATGCGCCATGGAAAGCACGGCGGTGTATTGGGTTCCGGTATGGAACGAGTTGTGCGACTACATGACACTTCGGCTTGCCAACCCTCATTTCATCAAGCAGCTTCCGGGACGCAAGAGTGACACCAGGGATGCCCAATGGATAGCCGAGTGCCAGTTGAAAAAACTTATCAAGGAGAGTTTTGTGCCCAATCCGGGCGTTCAGAACATGCGCAAGCTGAACCGTCGCATCTTCAACCTCAACGAGGATCTGACCTATAACAAGAATAAGCTTGACGCGGCCATGCAGCGTTGCGGGTTCCGCCTTAGCAATTACGTATCCAATACCGGCGGCAAGAGCTATCAGAGCGTCGTCCGTGCGATTTCGCAGGGGGAGACCGACGCCGAAAAACTTGTCCTGCTGGTTCATGGAAGGACCGTCAACAAACATGGGCGGGATACCATAGCAGGTTCTGTAACCGGCAATTTCTCACCAACCGATATCGCCGTAATCAGGCAGTATCTGGCGATGATAGACCTGATAAACAATCAGATAGACGAGTGTCAGAAAGCACTCGCCGCCATGTGCGAGGAACACTTTCCCGAACAGTACAGACGTCTTCAAACAATTCCCGGGGTTAAGGAACGCGCAGCCACAGCTATAATTGCGGAGACCGGGGCTGACATGTCGATGTTTGCGAAGGCGACAAATCTGGTAGGCTGGTGCGGGCTCAAACCGCGTAACGACGAGAGCAACCGAAGGATAAAGAGCAACAGGATAACGCATGGTAACAGATACCTCAGACAGATACTTATAGAAATTGCGTGGGTCGCTTCAAGAACCCGAAACTGCTTCTTTTCCAACTTCAGCTATGTGCAGGTAACCGTAAAGAAGAAACGTAAAATGAAAATACAAGTGGCAATTGCCCGTAAAATCCTTGTCGCCGTATGGCATATGCTCTCCAATGAGGAAGACTTCATCGACATCTATCTCAAACGACTTGAGGAACAGCGCCTCATTCAACTGCAGATAGAACAGCTTGAATCGTCCATGGCCTTATAGATCATCCGATATACCCACGCTTGCAAAGCAACTATCTTTGTGCCTGACATATGAGCGCGGTTCGCAAATTTGCTGATGCTTCCGGAGGGAATTGGACACCGACATAGTGCCGTAGAGCCTGCAGAGGAAAGTAATAATCTTTAATCATACAGTCACAGCCTGGGCTGTGGCTCGGGGACACCATGCTTATAAGGAAAAGACACTCACACAACCTAGATTGACAATCAATGACTCACTTTGACAGATAATTTCTGGCAGCCTTGACTTTTTAGAGGAAAGATTTTAGTAGATGACAAAATATAAATTATGTTGTTATATGCCTAATTATTAGGTGTTTATATTTGCAAAAGTCCCTAAGAATCAGTATCTTTAAAGAAAAGTTTGACCGCTTTTTCGTATGAAGACAACTGACTTTAAGGACTTGGGCAAAGTTAACCAAATCCTTCCGATTATGCAAGAACATTTTGGGAAATCGATGAATCTGGCCCGCATAAAGTTTATGGCTTTCATGCTCCATGCCCTGTGTGTAGTACAGACCGTAAGCCTCCATAAACTCGCGGCGGCAATGCCAACCTCTGTTGAAAGGGACTCCAACCTTCGCCGCATTCAAAGATTCATAGCCAAGTACGCCCTCAACTTTGACCTTGTGGCGCAGATGATATACTCTCTGCTTCCCGTCAAGACAGGGCTGGTGCTGAGCATGGACCGTACAAACTGGAAGTTCGGTGATTTCAACATCAACATCCTCATGCTCGGCGTGGCATACAAGGGGATTGCATTCCCATTGATGTTCAGCCTTCTGCCTAAGAAAGGGAACTCCAATTGGAAGGAACGCAAGGCAATCGTTGAACGATTTGTCCGGCTGTTCGGCTCCGAATGCATCGACTCTCTTGTTGCCGACCGGGAGTTTGTCGGCAAGGATTGGATCGGTTGGCTCAACCGCAATCATATACGATATTATATCCGGATCCGGCAGAATTTCTGGCTTGTCAAGCCTTCCACCGGGGAAAGAATCCGTGCATGGTGGCTCTTCAATTCCCTGAAAGTGGGGCAGGAAAGATTGTATTACAAGCTTTTCCTGCACAAAGGTGAGTACGTTTATCTTGCCGGAAGCCGAATCAAGAACTCCGACGGTGTGCCTGAACTTCAGATCCTCATCTGCTTCAACCGCCCGGAAAAGGGTGTCGACACTTATAAAAGGCGATGGGAGTTCGAGACCGCATTCCGGGCTATGAAATCCTCCGGATTCAATATCGAAGACACGCATTTGCGCGACACAGAGCGGATTGCAAGACTTCTGGCAATGGTTTGTATTGCTCTTGTATGGGCGTATCTTGTTGGGGAACATAAAGATGAAAACGTAAAGCCTATAAAGACATTGAAACATGGACGTAAAGCCAAATCTTTAGTAAAGTACGGCTTGGAGGAAATCTCCAACGTGCTTTTTCGACCAATTTATGTCCCGAAATTTGATGTATTCAAATTTTTGTCATGTACTTAGAATAATTCTTCATGTTTAGAATAGACTTCTATTTATTTAAAATCTGACACAACTTTTCACCAATCTCATTCAGTTTATGCTTTGTTGGGCCGAACCCTGTACTTTCCCACCCATCATGAGACTCTTCATACACATTGCCAGAATCAGCCAATACACCAAGAGCAACGAGATTATCTGTTATATATGTGTTGGTATCGGATATTTCTTGATAATCTTTAAGGTGATCAAGGTCGGTCATATATGCGCGATTTACAATAGAACATAAACGAAGCATCATATCATTATCTATTTCATCATATAGCCGACTTACATATATTTTCCCCATAAGTTCCGCTTTATCGTCCTCATCAGCAGTATATAATAATTGTGTTAAATAATCAGAGATACGTTTCTTGTCTTTTAAAGAAAGACTTTCTGTAAATTCTGTAATTTTCTCCTCAGGAATATCATTTCTCTGTTTTAAAAACATACCTAACTTCCGAATAAAGCGACAGTCAATATAATTCAATGCAATTTTTCTAAGTTTTAAAAGTGAACCCAAATAGGGTATGTCCTTAGCAGTTTCCATAATATCCGCCACAACTTCTAATTCTTTATCTGCACTTTCAATAACGAACTCAGAATCCTTTTTGGATTGTTGTAAATCAAATATTGTATTATTACTGCCCATAATATTTTTCTTTATTTGCTTATAATAAATTGGGGCAAAGATAAGGATAATTTTTAATTTAAGCTAATTCCCCATCAAGCATTTTACGGAAAGTCTTTTCCTAAAATTTATAAATCTTTGAAATTCATTCCGCATTTCTCTTTCTTACAGCAAATCTAGCCCCCTGCCTTTGGATTGAGCAAGGCCATGCCCCGTTGGGGTTGGCCGGGAAAAAATCATCCTCGCTTCGCTGCGGTATTTTTTCCCGCCAAGCCTTGCACAATCCCGGCAGGAAGCAACCTTGCACGTAAGAAACAGAAATACTGGCTCCGGGAGCCGGTCATGTCTAACTGTATAAAAGATAGCAAATATGAGAACAGAAGTAAACCAAACGAGAATTAACGGCAAGTATCCTACAGGCAGCGTATATTATTTCGGAATAGCATATCCTGTGCGTGAAGTGGACGGATATAAGGTCTCCACGGAACGGCTGGAAGCCAGACTGGAATTTGACGGTTCTGTGCTGATGGAAGCGGCCGGAATGCTGGAAGAATTCGCCTGTTTCCTGAGCGATGAGGACATTCACGCACTGAGTGATAAAGCAATACTTGAAATCATCCATTCATAAAACAAAGTAATATGGAATACAAAATCGCCATTGAAGAACTGCTCCGACGTGTAGTGACGGTGGAAGCGGAAAATCCCACACTTGCTGTATATGAAGTGGAGGAGGAATATAATTTAGCAAGACACGTACTCTCCGAAAATGACTTCATCGGTGTTGATATCGTGTTGGCTCCCGAAGACAAGGAGGCGCAGGAATATTTGAACAACGGCACTTTCCGCAGTTTTGTCGAAAGACGTTTTAGCATCCATTCAGCGGACTTTCCTTTGATAGACAAGGTCCGTTTCGTATTCGGCAGCATGGACAACGCGATTTATGAATTTAGCAAACGGGCAAGCAAGTCCTCTTCAGAAGAAAAGGAAGTCTGGCTACTCTACCGTTGCGATGCCTGGCTGAGCACGGCCAGCATGGAACTGATCGCCCCATTCTCCTCCAAGGAAGCCGTGACGGATTACCTGGCAGGTAACCGCAAGCGCTTCCGGCTGACGCAATGGGACCTGGACTTCTTCCGGGAAAACAACCAGACCCAACGGGGCGGTACCAATTACATTGTTTTCAGTCACAGCCTTGATCCCGAGCCTGAGCCCCAGCCGGCTGACACGGACGACGCCTTTTACAAAAAGCCTTTCCGCTATGGCACTACCGTCCTGACCCGTTACGAGCTTGAAAACCTTTCCTGCCCGTTCTGTACAAAGGATACGGATGATGAGACCATGTGCAAGATAGTCCGCCGTATGCACCGGAAGATTAACGGACGGATAAACGGCAATGCCGGTGAGACACCGGATATGGAAGCAATCCGTTTGGAGGAGATGGACGAAGCGGCGGCGCATTTCAATGTCCCTTACTATGAAGATTTGCAGGAATGACAATATAATTAAAACAGGCAAATATGAGTTATCAGATAATTACCCAAATGGTTTATAACGCCCATACCCACCAAATAGAAACGTGGCAGCATTCCAACAATGTATGGCCGAGAACCGACCATTTCCATGCACTAGACGTACGTACGGACGAACAGCTGTTCCGCTTCATTACCCTGGTGGCGGAAGGCTCGTGGCAGACACGCAAATGGCACAAGGAATTTGAAACGCTGTTCCGGGAATACCCCGAACTGCGCATGGATTCCTACCGGGATGAACTCAGGGGCAAATCCTGGCCGGAATATTGCGCCATTCGCCGCAAGTATAAGGAACTTGCCTGGAGCAAATGCGGGGAAATAGCCGCACGTTTCAGGCAGCTTGTCAAAATAAGGCTAGAAGAAAAATAACGGAAGGGCGACCGCAAGGCCGCCTTTTTTCATTTATGCACTTTCATACACATCATGTACGGGAAATCAAATCCTGCCGTACACAGGTAAGACAGATGAAGAAAAAACTGACAATGGGATTGGTGAAATCACTGATGGAAGAATCCTATACGCTGGTATGGACGGACTACCGGGACAATCTTGACGGCAACCGCGGCTTGCTCCAGGAATGCCTGAATAAGAGAAGTCCGGAGCCTCTTTGGGAAAAGGCGGAAGAATGGTGCGGGGATTCCGAATGGGAGGCGGCCAAAGAGATTATGGAAAAACTCAAGGAAAGATGCGTCCTTTTCCATGATTCCGATGAGGATGAAGTGAAATCTTTCTTTGAGGAACACGACGATGAGATACGGAGTGAGATTTACGCCCGTGATGATTCAGACGTTTTAATGGAGCTGATCAAACATACGGATGACATTCCGGTCCGGGTGGAGATGCTTTCCGATTATGACTGCATCAATTCCAACTGGTGGGAATCACAAGGAGGGTACCGTTACGAGGAGTCCTATTTCGGTGACATGGTGGACGCCTTGAACCTCAATCCTGCCAAAGTGAAGAAGATGCTTGTGGAAAAGGGCTACACGGTACATGGCTGCTTTCCGAACAGGAAAAGCCGTGACGGTAAGGAACAGGTGTCCTACGAACATTTCTATCAGGAGCTTATCAATTCCTGTTGCGGTGCGAACTTGCTGACCTATATCGGGAAAGTAAGTCTAAAAGACCTATATGACATCGGATTCTCATTCAAGGGAGTCATTATCCCCAAAGGTAACTATTGCGGCATATTCAGTTCCATATACGGTGGCGGCAGTCTGTTCGGAATGGAATTGCAACAGGATGTAAAGTTGGAACTGAAACCAAAAGGCCGCTACAGTTTCCGTTTCAGGCTTGACAACGAAAAGTCAGAGACCGAATGTTCCATTCAACATGTATATGGAGCATGTGACTCCTTCTTCGGTGAAACGTTAAAGATTGTCTCTTGACCAATTTGACAATCATTGTATAATTCTCAAAAGCAGATAAAATGGAAAATAAAACAGAGCCAAGACGGGCAGGAATGTCTGAAAGCAGACAGGGCTATTTTGAAGAAGAATTGTACTGTTCCGGCAACAGCCCTTTGCAAAGTACCCTTTGCGATAAGAAACTGGAGGAAATAAAATCCGGTTATGGTGACAGTGAAGTATGTATGGGTGAAATGCTGGCATCCGTACCGGCGGACGGACTGACAGTGGAAGAAGCGTTCTACCTGTACATACTGGCCATGCAATGGGCCGAGGGAAACCGCTTTTTCCGCTGGGTGTATGACGGGAAGGAAGAACGTTTCTGAAGTGAACTATATATAACCTCAAATAAAAGAATTATGAATTTTCAAGCAGAAAATGCAGTTTCCAGTTTCTTCTACTATATGTGGAATACCTGGAGCCAGGAAGAGTGTAGAATCGTGTACGGGAATATGTCCCGTCATTTTTGGGAAAAATGGTGCCTGTCGTCTGACAAAGGCGTATTCGGCGCGGCTGAACGCTTCTATGCGGAGTTGTCGAACACATACCGGGAGCCTTTAGTAGAACGGGCCGTCAGCCTGTATGACGGCAAATCATTCCGAAATATGAGGACATGAACCCCTGACATTCTATTTATATTTATATTTCTCTTTCTTATAGCAAAGATAGCCCCGTGCCTTTGGATTGAGCAAGGTCAGGTTGGCTGGGAAAAAATCATCCTCGCTTCGCTGCGGTATTTTTTCCCGCCAAACCTTGCACAATCCCGGCACGGGACTACCTCGCATATAAGAAACAGAAATACCGGCTCCGGGAGCCGGCCGTATCAAAAAAATGAAAAATATGGAAGCTGAAAAGAATCAAGAGAAAACGGACAGAAACTACCTGTGCTATTTCGGAGTCAGGTATCCGGTCCGGGAAGTGGACGGATGGCATGTATCCACAAAACAGTTTGAGTCTGTGCTGAGACGTGACAGCCTGCTTCTTATGGAAGCGATAGACATACTGGAAGGTTTTTTCTATTTCCTGGATGAAGAACTGTTCCATTCGTTGAGCGACGAGGAAATATACAGGCTTATCAACAGGTTATGACCGATATGAAAACGATAAGATAAAAAGCCCGACAGGACTTATGTTTAACTAAACCAACAGAACAATGATGACAACAACGACACCGAAACCCCGTGAAGGACAAGTAGCGGGCTTTCCGAAAGAACAGGCTGTCATGCTCACGGAGAGCAATGCCTATCGTGCGAAAAGCATCAGAAGGACGGGGACGGACGAAGCTCCCGTCCTTTTTCATTTCCGGAAACGCTGCATGGGAATGCATTCGTATGTGCATACCATAGAGGCGGCAGACGGGACAGAACGGGAAATCCGCCCGTCAGATTTCAAGGACTGGGAAATTACCGGATGCAGATATCCCGGCTATCTGGAAGACCTGTATGGCAGTGCATGCAGCGCCTACCGGTGGAATTCGTTTGACCCGGAAGAGCGTGCCCAGACAGACATCTGCCGCCATGAGGAGCAGTTGTGTGCCGACCTGACTTCCATTCCCGAAGAAAAGCGGGAACAGTATAAGGAAGGCTACCGGAAGCGCCTTGCCGGTTTGTTCGGCAGCCTGTCACGGTGTGCGAGCCCGGCTGTGACCGGACCGGCAGGCTTCGACCGCCGGAAACAGGAAAAGGCGGAGCAGGCCTGCCAGAACAGGCAGGAGGAGTTTGAAAACTGGCGGGAACGCTTCCTTGCCGCCATGAAGCGGATGCAGGAGGAAGCCCGTCCGGAAGAGGAGAAACTGGAAGCCGCCTGGAAAAGCCTGAAAAGAGACATCGCAGACAGTGTCCGGACCATTCACGAACTGGATACCGGGAAAATCCGTGGGTATAACCGGGCGCTTTTTGTTAGCAGCATCCTGAACAAGGTAATGACCTACGTCAACCGGGGTGAAGTGGAAACCGTACAGAAAGCCGTCGATTTTATCCGTATCTGTAACGCAGGCGTGAAGAAACCGGTCATTACCCCGCGCAACCGTTTCTTCCAGTTCCCCGAAATGGCGGTCCGCGTACGGGAGAAAATGCAGGCTTCCAGGCAGGAGGAAAACAGTGAAATCCTTTTTGAAGGAGGCAGGCTGGTGTGGAACCGACAGGCCGACCGGTTACAGATCCTTTTCGACGGCATCCCCGACGATGCCAGACGCAGGGAGCTGAAGTCGAACGGCTTCCGCTGGTCCCCCAAGAACAAGGCGTGGCAACGGCAGCTGACCATGAATGCAGTGCGGGCGGCAAAAAGGATGTTGAACCTTCAAGACGTATAGAATATGGATAGTGTCAAAAAATATGTGGCAGATTCCCGGTATTTCCGGGGAGATGTCCTGACCGTCATGTCTGACGGAGTACATTGTGACGGTTCCGGACACACCCTCATGGAATTGCGTGAAAAGGAACGCAACCCGTACTTGTGTGCTTTCGGGGTGAAAGAGTTGCGCAAGAAAGGACGTATCTATATGGAATCTCTCTGTACACTGTTCAGAGAAATCTCCCCGGAACGGTACGAGGAACTGTCGTTTTATTCAAACATCCGTAAAAACCGCAATAGTTTCTTTGAAGCGGAGCCTTATTATTGGGAGTTGCATGACTTTTATTTCAAAGTGTCCGGCCGGTGCTTTACCGGTATCCGTCCTGTCAACCTGCCCTACGAAGAACTGCAGCGTCAGATAGGCGAACATTACCGGCGTGTCACCTGCAGGCCGGAAATCCGCAAATGGAACATCGCCGTTTCCGGAACGGACGGGAACGGCGGAAGAATGGGCACCGCCTATTTCTTCGTGACAGACAAGGGCTGCCAGCGCTTCATCTGCAACCTGACCGTATCCGGAGAGGCGGAATCCGTTCAGGAGGCACGCAAGGATGTCGCCCGTATCCTTCGAAGCCTGCGCAGGCATCATTTCACTTACTATGCAGGAACGGAAGGCATCGATGACCTGGACCGGTTCATGGATTATATGGAAAAGAACGATTATACCTTGCTGTCAGCCGGGACATTCTTCCAATACCCGATAAACAGGGAGTCCGTCACCTTCACGGGAAAAATTAAGGAAACAGGCAAAAGGTTCCTGTACCGTATTTACGACCGTGAAATTTTCCTGCACCTCTTGAAGCGCCTACGGGGCGTCAAGAGAGAAACGGAACATACGGAACGCATAATGACCTGAGTGTGATTAAAACGAAAGCCCTGTCCTGAACGGATGGGGCTTTCATAGTTCTAATAATGATTGGAAATATAAGATGAGAAAATTCAAGGAAAAACAGGCAGTGTACTGGAACGACCCTGCCGGAGAAACATCAGGCGTCTATGAGGTGCTTGATACGAATGAAGAATATAATGCAGGAATAGCGGAAGCGGAAATTCCGGGCTTTGACTCCCGGGTGCTGCTGATAGGGAACGGCATGAGTGAAGCGGAAGTTTATGCGGAAGAACTGTCCGTCATTGACCCGCCGTCAAGTGAAAGCCGGGGCCTGGTCCAAAAGGACATGGAGAACGGTTTCAGGAGGTTTGTCCGGAATAACGGCTGCAAACCGGATTATGCCGTCTGTTCCATTGCCTGGAATGACGGCGGCAGCTATCCGGAAGTCAATATCCGGCTTTCGGAAACGGCGGATCCGGAAACGGACGACAGCTTTTTTTTCTATTGCAACGGACTGGAAAGCCTCAAGTCACTCGCTTTTCCCGGTCTGGAAGAGTTTTACATAACAGGCATCCTTCATTTTGAGATTTTTGCAGGAAACGCCAGGCACAAAAAACAGAAGATAGAATGTCATCCTCATTTCTTGCAGCAAAGATAACCGTTTGCCCGGCTGACCGTGCAAGGCGGCCCCCATGGGGCTGGTTGGCCGGGAAAAAATCATCCTCGCTTCGCTGCGGTATTTTTTCCCGCCAAGCCTTGCACGGTCCCGGGTCAAACGCCAACTTTTGCGACAAGAAATAAGAATGCCTGCAAGCAGGCAGATGTCTCATTAAAAAATAGGATGTATGGTAACAATGGACTACAGACAAATGCTGGTTGTATCCCTGTGGCAGTACAATCATCACGCAAGCGAAGGGCTGACCCTTCCGCTTTTTCAGGAAACTTTCGGGGAATCCTGCGGACAGCACTATTATGAGAAATGGACGCTTTACTTCAACCGCAACCTGTGGGATATGCTGGCCTATTTCAGGAGCGAGGAGGAAAACGGGCAGAAATTCTGTAACATGGTGGCACGGCAGGTAGAGCTTTACCTTCATAACCGGAAACAGACAACCCTAAAAAATTGAAAGCGATGGCACAATACCCGGTTCCTAAAGAAATACAGCCCTTGGCGAGGCTGATGACGGATTTCGCCCATGCCTGCGGTTATGATCCGTTGACCGTATTCAATGACTTCCTGACATTTGTCATCCACGGTTTCTCCCCCGGCGCACCCCCGCTCAAGAGTTGGAAATACAAGCGGCAGCAGAATGCCGCGTTCATGGGCATGGTTTCCGAATGGGTGCGGCTCATGCAACACCAGTTAAAGGAAGACACAAGTTGGTATGATCCGTTCGGTGACATTTACATGGCATTCTCTTCTACGGGATCCAAACAGGCGCAAGGACAGTTTTTCACTCCGGTGCCGGTTTGCGAACTTATGACGGCCTGCGCCGATACGGGAGAGCATCTGCCCGGACAGCGGATGGGAGATCCTACCTGTGGCAGCGGACGTTTGCTGCTAGCCTGGCACGTACGCAATCTCGGCGACTATCTGGTCGGTGAGGACATCAACCGCACCTGCTGCCTGATGACCGTATGCAACATGCTCATACACGGTTGCATAGGCGAGGTTATCTGGCACGACAGCCTCCAGCCTGAGAAGTTCAACGACGGCTGGCTGGTCAATCCGGTGCTTACCCGTACCGGCATTCCCACTATACGCAGGATAAGCGGTGAAGAATACCGGAGAAGCCGGGAACTTCCTGTAAACAGAACAATAAATTCTAAAAAATGACAGCTATGGCAACAATCATTATTGCCCGGATCTGCAACTCATGCGGCTGCACTCCGGAAGAAGCGAAGGAGTATCTGGACGGTGAAATACGCAACTTATTGGACTATAGGGATGCGGATGACCTCCGTGCGGAGGATTTCGCACAGGCATGCGACAGCCTGGGTCTGGAACATGACTTCATCCCGTATTTCATCGAACGGCTCAGTATGTGTTGAATTTATGAATAATCCATTATTAAACAGACAAATTATGAAAGTAAATGCAAGCAGCGAACTGAAATCCCGTCTGGCCCATGCGGCAGAAAACGGGAGCGTCATCGCAAGGGACATCCTTGCCGAATTGAAGAAGAATGTGGATGTCACAGAGATTGTGCGGGGATTTTGCAACCATTTTTCCACCAAGCGCAAACGGACATCCTGCGACGGGTTCCAGAAAATCCGCATCGTGTTCACCGCCTGTAACAAGGACCTGTCCAACGGGAATTTCCCGGACCGCAACAATCCGCAGGCGCCCCTGTTCCCGGAAAACCGGGTGGATATGGAGCCGTCCACGTTCATCAGGCAGTTCAAGAACCTGCCGGAGTATCCGGAAACAGACATGGCCTATTTCGCCAGCGCCATCTGCGTGGACAGCAAGGTGACCGTGCGCCTGTTGGAAGGGATGCAGGACATTTACGAGGCGTATGACGGGGATAATTATTCCCCGATAGCGGACGATACGGCATCAACCCTGCACAATTCCTGCATGCGTTATCCGGACAAGGCACGCAATGCCGCGGATTTCTATGCCAACTTCGCCGGGGCAAAAATCCTGGTGGCAAGGGACGAGAGCAACAATGTGCTCGGACGTGCCATCGTGTGGGAACATGTACGCTGTCCGGTTAATGATTACGGGCTGGACACGGTTTCATTGACGGACCGGATATATTCTTCCCATGCGTTTGTCATAGGAATGATGCAGCATGAGGCACGCCGGAACGGGATCCTCCTGCGCAGAAAGTTCAACGATTATCACCATACTAAGGAATATGTGGCATTGAACAGCCTGCAAGAAACAGGCATTGTGGCAGGGCAAGAACTCCAACTGGCACTCATCGTGGATGTGCCGGCTTTCCGCTGGCATAAGAAAGGGGTGCCTTATATGGACACGTTTTACAGCATTGCCATGAAAGCCGGGAAAATAGAGCTGAGAAATTATGAAGGGGACGGGCAGATTGCCACCTGCCGGAATATTGGGGGAAGCGCCGTCCGTACAATGCAGGTATGTCCGGGATGCGGCAAGATACACGGCGGTTTCGGGAATGTTTTCTGCTCCTCATGCAAGTCTTCCCTTTATGCCAGCACCGTTTTCGGCGAAGTGATCAAAGGTACTGTACGGGATTACAAAGGAGAGGTTTATCCTTCCGTGCTGTTCAAGAAAGGCCGGCCGATTCCGCCGTTCAGGACTTATTTGCAGCTGGAGAAACTTTTCATCTCATAAAGGCTGTCGCAGGCGTATATCCGCAAGGGTGTACGCCTGTGTCTGATGTGTCACATTCAAATACTTAATCTTATGGAAAGACTGGTTACACTCTATAATATAGCTTCCCCGTCGGGGAAAGAAAAAACTATGCTCCGTTACCTCAAGGCGGAGTTGAAGCGTATGGGCATTTCCTGCAGGCAGGACCGGCAGGGCAATCTTTATGCCGTAAAGGGCCGGGCAAAGACTTATCCGTGCGTCGTGGCGCATGTGGACGAGGTGCACCGCCACAGGACAGGCACTTACGGGGCACACGTGGTGGCGGATGCCATGGTGATAGGTTACGACCATCGCCACAAGCGTGTGACGGGTATCGGTGCCGATGACAAGAACGGCATCTGGATCTGCCTGAAATGCCTGGAGGATTTCAAGGTGATGAAATGCGTTTTCTTTGTCCAGGAAGAGAACGGCTGCATAGGAAGCCGGGGGGCGGACATGGCTTTCTTTTCGGACTGCCGCTTCGTGCTCCAGTGCGACCGATGGGGGAATTCGGACTTTATCACCCGCATACATGGCACGGAACTCTGTACACGCGACTTTGTCGGATGTGCCGACCCCACGAAATACGGCTACAAGCCGGCCGAGGGTGCCACAACGGATGTGTATGTGTTGAAAAGAAGGGGACTTCCGGTTTCCTGCGCCAATATCTCCTGCGGGTATTACGAGCCGCATACGGATCGTGAATATACCATACTGGAAGACCTGCACAAATGCTACCGCTTTGTACGCCATATCGTCATTGCACACAAGACGGTCAGCATTCACTCTCCGGAGGCGGAACAATATCCGTTCCCAGGGTATTATGAACTGTTCGGCATCGGTGGGTACAGCGAGGAAGAATACCAACGGATGCTGGGGTGGTTCAAAAGCGGCTGTTCCCGAAAAACGTTGAAAAAAGACTTTATCTGACAATATTAAAACAAGAATCATTTATGGAAGCAACATTGACAATGCCGGCAGCTGCGCCGGTACAGAAGCAGCAGGGACTGAATCAGGTAGTGATTAACAAGGTACGGCAGATGGTCGAAGGCAGGCAACAGGATGTGATGGGCACCATTACCCGGCTGCTCGAAGAGGGAAAAATCGCACAGGACTACATCGCACCTATCGGGGTCAGCCGCAGAAACGGCGAGCAGCGTCCTGTCGTGTCGTTCAAGGCGGCGGGCCGGGTGCAGCTTTCAATGCCCGAAGGGGATTTCAGCCTGCATGCCAATGCCATCGGCCAGGTTTCCGAAAAGATGGGCATCCCGGCAAAATACCTCCGCGAGCTTTCGGCGGGAGCCGCATGGCAGAAACAGTTGTGCGCCACCATCCTGAACGAGCATTCGGGCTGGACGGAACGGACGCGTGTGCTGGTCCGGACGGTAGGGACCGAGGTACGGGGCATATTGTCCGATTCCTACCGGAGGCTCAATTCGGTGGAGATCCTGACCGCATTCATCCGGGAGGCGGCAAACCAGGGGGCGGTCGTTTCAGATGCCTACATGAACGATACGAAGGTCTGGTGCGAGACCATCCTGCCCACTCCCATAGAGATCCCCACCCGCAAGAACGGTACGGTCGTCATCTTTGCCGGGGCACGTTTCTCCACGTCCGATTACGGAAACGGTTCGGTGGACATGCGTTCCTTCCTGCTTAACGGGGCATGCCTCAACGGGATGGTGCGTGAGTCCGTCATGCGGCAGGTACATTTGGGGGCGAAGCTGCCGGACTCAATGGCTCTTTCCCAAAAGACTTACGAACTGGACACGCAGACTACCGTGTCGGCGGTTTCCGACCTGACCAAAGGGCTGTACAGCCGGGACACCCTTATGCAAAAGGCCGTGGAGATTCAGGGAGCCGCTGAGGTGGATGTGGATTTCGATAAGGAACTGAGACAGTTGGTACAGCGGGGAGCCTTGCTGAAGAACGAGGGCCGCGAGGTGGAAAAGCTGCTGATGAACAATAACCCGGACGACGGGGTGACGGGCGGTGCCACGCTTTGGAAACTGACCCAGGGCATCACGGCATTCGCACGGGCACAGCAGCCGGAACGCTGCCGTGAACTTCATGAGATTTCCGGCCAGTTGCTGAACCGGGTAAAGGTGAACTGAAAAAACGGTTATGGATATGAAAGCCGGGGATTTTGCCACGCTGGTACACCCTTATAAGGGGTACCGCAACATCGAATTGATCAAGCGCCTGCCATATACATGGCTGGTACGTATCTGCGAAAGCGGATTGGAACTGGAAGTTTACGAGGACGAATTTGTCCTTGATTGAGTATGAACCCTATAAAAAATAACAAATATGAAAATTTTATGTAGCCAGGAGCACTACGACAAGGTAGTGCAGTATGCCGAATCCATCGGCGACACTACGCTCCAAAAATGCCTGGAGCGTCTGAAGAGTTGGGAAAAGAATCCGAACTGTCCTTGTGAGATTGAGTTGTTTTATGACTTTGCTCCTTATTCATTCGGTTTCAGAGAACGTTATCCGGATGGCAGAATTGGCATTGAGGGCGGACTGCTCTATCATGGCAGGCCGGACCAGTCCTTTGCAGTTCTGTTAGAGCCTTTTCACGGGTGGAGCATACATACCTGATGTTGTAGTTGTAGCATAAAAGAATCTCAATTTTGAATTTGAATCTAAAAAAATACAAAAATAATGTTCAGTTCAAAATTGAGATAATATCTGATAAAATGATACAGTTACCAAAAGTCAGTGACTTATTAAACTGTTATCTAAACTATTTTGAATTTATTGTGCGATGATTTAGGATGAGTTTTTGCTCCTTTTCGATGTTGTGATGGGGAAGATAGCGGGCTATCTGACGAAGAATAAGAGTGAAAAGGAGCAAAAAATCGCCCAAAACACACGAAAACGATATACATCAAGACGAGAAAAACTTTTTGTAGAAAATCAAAACAGTTTCTTATTATTGATTGAAATAAACTCTTAAAGGAATATTATGCCATTTTTTATGATCATGGAAATGTAAAAAAATAGAATCTCCTTCAAAAAAATTATTTATGATATTTTTAAAGTTGCTATTGAACTCTTTTAAAGAAACGTGAATTGTATCTTTCTTTTCATTAATCATTTTGTTAAAGTATCCTGATAATTTTTTTTGTAAAGTATCATTTTTATCAATAATATATAATGTAGAACCATTAAATACTTTATAAGATGATGTCAAATAATTATCTTCATCACAAGTCATTAAGTAACAGCCTGCTGTACCAGAACTAAGATTCTTATTGTGGAATAAATAAGAATTTTCCGCATAATAAATGTCTCTATTATCTGTTTTTCTTATCTTAAAAGATAAAGGATAGGATAAACTGAAAATAGAACTTTTGTCTTTCTTCAGTCTCAATACAATTGAATTTGTACTTTTAATTTGTTTTACCAATACTACATCTCTGTTAGAAACACATCCAACAAAAAACAAAACTATTAAAATCTGAATAATGCGAACCATATTATATAATGTTAATTAATAAAAAATGAATCAATCAGAAATATTAAACCATTATCGCTATCAAAATACTCATATAAGATAGTTATATTTTTATCATCTACTTCTTCGTCCGATGCAATTCTGAAGTCTCTAAATTTTTTATACTTACCTTTAATAAGTTCGTTAGCCAAATTAAATGAGACCTTAATAAATCCAAAATGCAACTTTGAAGTCCTACTATTATTAGCTCTTTGAACTACTTGTTGAACCTCATATAAGCCTTTGCTTTTAGCATTCCATAATTCTACATGTACATATTTACTGTATAATTCTTCTCCTTCATAATACATATCTTCCGCTATAAGACCACCTAAGTCTACTAAAAGTGATATAGCCATTCCGAAACCACCTGTTATACCAGGTAATGAAATCGATAATGGTTTTGATGTATCACTTGCATGTGTTTTTGTCACAGAAGAAAAAATATCCCAAGATTGTATACTTTTGGAAAATAAATTCAAAATAGTTACTTTTACTCCTCTATTTGCAAAATGCTCATATTGGTTTATTCCTTTCGTTGACAAGATTTTCCCATCACTAGTTCTTGTAGTCCAATTCTTACCTTGTTTTACATAGATAAGTTTTCCATCTATTGTATAGTAACTATAATCATATACTTCTCTACGACTGCCATCACTTAACATTTCATATACTTTACCTTCATTATTTACCATATATCCTTTTGCTAGTTTTGCGAGGGCAATTTTATCTTTATAAAAATCTATAAACTCGACAGTTTCTTCTGTAATCTTATCTGCTACCTCATCTTTGACAAAATTAATAAAAAACAATTGTTCACCATTGCTAGTATACAGCTCTGGCATCCCCTCATTTATTAATGAGGGTTTGATGAAGAGATCACGGTCTGATATTCTTACATTTAAGAAATCTCTTTTTCCCTTGGGCAAAGAAGTTTTATTTATATTATTGGAGACTATTTTCCAATATAATTCAAGAATTCCCCCATCTTCTTCTACATCTTTTGTCCATGTCCTTGGAAGCTGAAGCTCTATGATAGCATAATTATTTTGTATATATGTATAGGCTGTTTCTATTTTTCCATTAAACTTATATTTATCAGGACACAGGTAGTCTAAAAAAAGAAACTCTTCCAAGTTATATAATTGTAAATCAATTTTTGTTCCATTCCGAACACCACTTGTCTTGATTACAAAATACACGGTATCTTCAAGTCTGGCTTCAGTAATTTTATATTGAAGGTCAGAACTGTTTTTACTAGACCACCATCCTGTAATTTCTCTTATGCCTAAATAGGCTTTACCATATATTTGCGGAGAGGTAATTTCAATTTTCTTCATATTGCACTGTCTCAAACTTAAAGTTCTCAATGACTATAATACCTTCACTATTTATTATGCCTGAGTATTTGGCACATTTATAAGTGCCAGAATCATTAAACTTAAAATTTAAATCAACACGTTTCCCAACAATAGGGGTATCAACTTTCACATATAAAGTAAAAGGAATATCAGGAAAAGAATCTTTTTGTATTGCATTGTTCTCATCAATCCAATAAGCATCCGTTATGAAGATTTCTTGCTTTTCATCATTATTCACAACTCTTGGCTTCACGCTAATATCCGAAACTTTCCACACTTTCTCTCGCGGTTCACAATTCATACGTTTGAGGATGCCAGGTGACAGGAGCACAGTCATCAGCATGGGCATTTCTCCTGTGCACAAGGTTTCTTTCAAACTTACGCAATAGCAATCCCAAAAACGGAATATGTCCACGATGTCATCTCCTGTGGCAAATTCGATTTCTCCGTTTGCCATATTACCTTGGAGTAGCCATTCATAGAAGAAGTTGTCATGATCGGTCGATTCAAAGGTCAGTGCAATCAAATCCCCCTCTACAGGAAGATACTCTACGGTGCCAAGTTTTTGGCAGACTTCCATATGCGCGGCAATAATCCGTCCGATATCAGGACGGTCACTGTGGGCGATATGGCATTCATAACCGTAGCATGCCACATCTCTTTCTACACCATTTTGCATTCTCAGAGTCACTTGATAGGCCATAATATCTGTCAGGTATAAGTTTGCCGGATGTTGGCAAAAGTCTTTGCAACAATTATTTTCTGCAAATATAAAAAGATCGGTTGGTATAATTGTGTGGTAATCAGAATTTATTTCTATGTTTCAAAACAGGATGCGGGAAAGTTCGCAACAGATTTACAGCAGACTTTTCAAATAATCGTTGAGGTCCTTCCAAGTTGAGTACTTAAAAGATTCATCTTTCACATGTCCCCCGTATGTTTCCCTGAGATTCTTCAAGGCGTCCTTCCCGGCACGGTCATTATCCAGAAAACAACGGATTTCCTTGTAACCGTCCAAAAGCGGCACAGCTTTTGCCAGGTTGGCAACAGAGTTCAGCACAATATGGTCACAGCCCGGCTGAAAGCCTTCAACACCTTTCTTCTGTAATGTCAGGAACGACAGGTAATCCATAAACCCCTCATAGAGGCAGCACACCGGCCTTTTCCCTTCCGGTTCCCGGATATACGACACGGCTTTCGGGGAAATGCAGGCCTTGAAATACCGGTTCCGTATCTCATACCCGCCGTTCATGTTGGGAAATCCGACCGCGAAATAGCGTTTCCCGCCCAGTCCGTAACGGATTTCCCGGCATTCCTTGCGGGCTGTTTCCGCCTCGATGCCCCTTTCTTTCAGGTAGCGGTACAAGGCAGGCGATGCCAGTTCCATCACTTCCACGTCCTGAAAAGCCGGTTTCGGCTTTTCCCGTTTGGGGAATGGGTCGGTTATAGGACAGGCGTGTGGAGCCTGGCTTCCTATCTGCCGCAACAGGTAAGACACATCTTTTGACCCGTACAGTTCGGAGGCGAGGGCAATCAGGTCCCCGCCTTTTCCGATGCCGAAATCGAACCATTTATTGAGGGCCGTGTTTACCTTGAACGATGCGTCCGTTTCTTCCCGCAGCGGCGAGCGGTACCACAAGTTCGACCCACATTGCCGCACCGGGAGATGTCCCAGCATGTGCAAATAATCTTCAATGCGTATTTGTTTGGTTGTCTGTATGTTCATAAGGATTTAAGTTAACCGTTATGGAATGAAAAATCCCCCGGAAACTTTTCCGGAGGATTCAAGCTACTGAGGTAAGGGTTCATACAGCAGTGCCAGTTCCATCCGGCGCCGCCTTTCGATGGAAGGGATGACCCGACCTTTCCAGCACCGGAACGACAGGTACTCCCGTTCGATGTCCCGCTCCCCTCGTTCCAGCTTCCGTATCAGTTTGCTTTTGGGCATCTTTCCGTATCCCAGGAGCCGGTTATGGCCGACCTGATAAGCCAGCACAGCCAGCAGGAGGCTGTCCGCCCCGAAGCGCCGGAAGAGGGCGCACCGTTCCAGCAGGTCTTTCCTTAGCAACGCTTCCCCTTCCTCGCGGCTCATCCCGTAGGACAGCTGTTCACCCGGGAGGATGCGGTGCCCGTAAGCGATGTACGGTGTCTTGTCCGGTCCGTGCCAGCCTTCGTACCGCATGATCAGTTGGATGGCGCGTTCAAAAGGAGGCAGCCGTTTTAGTCCCTCCATATCCTGCGCCGCCAGCAGGCAGGGAAACAGCCCCAGCAGGCAAAGGGCGGTTTTGGCTCTCTTCATCCTGCTTACCATTCCACCACCTCCACATCCAGCGTGCAGCAGGGCGTGCCGCCCTCATAGCTCCATTCCCGTCTGCTCACCGTCAGTTCACACTCCTTCAGGAAATCCCCCACACTCATGCTTTCTGTCCTTTCGTTGCGTTCAAAGCAATGGCAGGCGGGCGTTTCTTCCAGCACTTGCCGGGAAAACTTGCAGGCAAGCCGGTCCGCGTTTATGCGGAGCCGGTCGCCGATGGCAGGCACGGTCACCGCCTTCCGGGTCAGCAGGACATACTCCGGCAATCCGGGTATGTCGGCATACAGCAGGATGTTCATTCCGTGCCCTCCTCTCCGTTTTCCGTTCCTGTCCCGGCAGGCTCCGTCACGCTTTCTTCCGGAGCGCCGTCCTCCGCATTGAAACTGAAGCTGAGCTGGCAGACGGCCCCCCAGTTGTTTTCAAAGTAGAGGTCGATGGCCTGCGCCTCATCGCTGCTTTCCGAAGTGTAGTACAGCCTGAATTTCAGGTCTTCCAGCAGATAGCGGTCGTTGGGCTTCAGTGCCGTGCCGTCCGCCAGCTGGAGGGTGCCTTCCCCGTCGGGCTGGAAATACCTCAGCGTGTAGACGGTGCCGTTGAATTCCCCTTCTGGAATGATTTCCAGGCGGATTTCCGCCGTTTCCCCTTCCATAAGTTCATCCGTTACCGGCAGGGCTTCCACGGTGAACGGGTATTCCTGCTGCACCTCCGGCCCTTCGTCACAGGAAGCCAGGCAACATACCGCCGCTGCCAGGCAGCAGGCGGCTTTCATCCGGTCAAATGTCTTTTTCATCATTTTCATCATTGTTTCTTGTTTTCAGTAGGGTTCAGAATATGTATTTGAGGGCGATTCCGTATTGGGTATGGAAATGTCCGGCCGCGCTGCCCCACAGGATGCGTTCCCGCAACCGGAAAGCCAGTACGGTGCAGTCGCTCAGGTAGGCTTCCGCTTCGAAGGTCACGAAACCTCCATAAATGAAGGATTCGCTTTCCTGCAGGACAGCCCCGTCTTCCAGCATCCGTTTCCCGCCGTTTACGCGCTCATACCCCAGCAGGCCCGACAGTCCGGCGTTCAGGAACACCGTCTTGCCCGGCGTGGACAGGAAATTGTAGCAGTATCCCGCTTCCCCCGTATATTGCACGAGCGGAATCCGGGTTTTCCGGTAGGGATAATGCCGTTTCATCATCCCGATGCCGTACACCCACTTGTGGCCCCCTTTGCCATAGGTGAACAGGGCAAGCGAGAAGGCATAACCGGCATCCTTCCGGTTCCTCTGCGAATAGAATCCGTCCGCCATCTCTGCTGATACCTGTATGCCTTTCATGCCCGGCAGGCACCGCTGGGCTTCCGCCCGTCCTGCCAGAAGGACGGACAGAAGCAGGGTTATAAACAATACCTTCCCCTTCATCGCACACGCAGTTCATTGATGGTCTCGGCCTGTACCAGGTCTTCATTCTCCAGCTCGAAGGTCTGGTGACGCCCGCCTTGTTTCTCGTACATTTCCACGACCAGTTTCTTTCCGTCGGGTATCGTGAATTTCGGCAGGGCGAACACCGTGCATTCGGACTTCCTCCCGTCCACACGGGTCACATAGTTGTAGGCCCGCAGCGGATAGACCACCTGTTCCTGCATGGCGGTACGCTTCACCAGTTTCTTGTCCGCTATCTTGAAAGTCACGAAGTCCACATCGAAGGGCACGTGCGAGGTGTTCTTTATCTGCGTGTGGAAATAGAGCAGCCCGCCGTGGCTGTACAGCCCTTTCAGGAGGAACTGTACCCCGAAACGCTTGCACCCGATGTGGCGGATGCGGCGCTTGTCGCGTTCATACACGGACTTCATGATCAGGCGCACCAGGCGGGGCGACTCGTTGTCCAGTTCCGTCAGGTAGATTTCCATCGCGTTGTTCGGGCGGTTCACCGTTTCCCCGTCATGGATGAAGTCGCACATCTCCACGTTCAGCAGCAGGGGCTCGTCCGCGTACTTCACATTGAAGCTGTAAAAATTCCCGTCTTCCGTAATCACGCTCATGTTCGTTTCCTGCCGGAAGTTCTTCGTGGTGGCCTTCACGCGGATCACATTCTCCGCGCCGTCCGCCTTTCCCGCTATCAGGTCCGTGGACCCCAGGTCCACATACCTCACCGGTGAAGGGAAGATGACGTGCACCGTTTTGTCGTACGTGATTTCCAGCCCGTGCGGGGGAATCATCTGGCTGAATCCGATCTTGCGGCTCAGCCCTTCAAACCAGTCGCCGCTGCTTTGCTGTGCCTGCGCGGCGTTCATGCCCAACAGGGCGGCAGTCAGAATCAGGATTTTCTTCATAAATCTGCTTGTTTGGTGAATAATCGTTTGTTCCATGTCCTTTGGTTCTCCTTCATTATATTATTGTCCGGGCGGGTACAGCAGCACCCGGTGTCCGGCTTTCAGCGTCACTTTCACGCGTTGCATCTTTTGGGTGACGTATTGCGACACGCCCCGTATCACGCCTTTCCCCAGGTCGGAGGCGATCTGCGCTCCGGCATCCGTCGAGATGTTGATGCTGCTGTTCATCGATCCTCCCATGTTGGCGGCTATCTCGCGCAGGGCATCGTATTCCATCGAGTTCGGCACCGCTATGCCCTGCTGCCCGTCGGCATCATACACTTCCAGTTCCACGGGGATGACTGACCCGTCATGCTCCACGGTAGAGATGAGGATGTCCAGGCGTTCCCCCTGCATCCGTGTGCCGCCGGTCAGCACCGTCCCTTTCGGGATGAGCCGGTCGTCCACCGCCATCGGTTCCAGCAGGCGGATGCGGAGCGTCTGCCCGTCCGCCACGGTCTGGGTGCCGTGCACGCAGGCGGCGATGGTATTCCTGGCCGAAGCGAGCGTCTTTCCGACCGGCGTGTGGAACCCCGTGTTCCTTTCCCCGGCAAAGGCCGCAGCTCGCTCCAGGTCGTCTGACGGACGGGGAAGGGAGGAGACCACCTGGTGCCGGACAACCGTCACCGGCCTGGCCTCAGCCTTCCGCCTTTCCGTTGCCGGACGGGCCTGTGCCGTCTGCCCTCCGTTGTAGCGGGCGGCCAGTTCGTAGGATTTCTCCATCAGCGCCAGTTTCTCTTCCATCGAGTATTCCGAGGAAGCCTCCGGCTGCTGTGCCTGCCGCCGTTCCAGTTCCGCAACGCGTTTCCGCAGTTCCTCCTTCTCCCGGTCATAGGCCGGCTCATAGAAGTTGTTCAGGGTGCGGTTCATGTCGCGGTAGGCGGCGGACGGCGAGCGGGCGGTTTCCTGCCCGGCCGTTTTCCGGGGCTTTTCCGGAGGCAGGTCGGGCAACCGCACCGTATCGGCCTGTTTCCGGTCCAGCAGCGAGGCCATCTCCCGGTAAGTGCTCCTGCGCTCCTTTTCTTTTTTTTCCAGTTCCTCATGCTCGTAGGCGGCCACTTTGCTCTCCTGTATCCGGGAGTCTTCCGGCAGGGGGATTTCGGTGTTGAAGCCATTACCCTGCCCGGCCTTTGCCTGTTCCTTTTCCGAAGGGGACAGGGCCAGCCAGACGCATCCGGCGCAGAGGAGTACCAGGACGGGATAGACGATGTATCCGGCCCGCTTCCGTTTCTGTTCTTCAGTCAGCGGCTTGCCGCCTTCCTTGGGCGGAGGCAGTTTCAGCAGCGTCCTGAGTTTTCCGATGTTCATTTTCATGTCTGTTTTCCGCTTGTTCTTTTTCGTTCATACTTTTTGTTCCGAATGTGATGCCGATGGGGCGGATGTGCTCCACCTCCGGCCCGGGACCGTCCCTTTCTCCGAATCCCTGCAGGGCGGTGCCTACGGTGTAGACGCATCCGGCAAGGAAAGGCAGGAACAGGGCCAGCAGGACGGCGGCCCGTTGCCTTTCCGTCAGTTTCCGGCAGGACATCCGCAGCCGGATGTCCGCCCGTTTCCAAAAGTTCCGCCGCCTGTTCATCGTTCCGCGCTTCTGAGGTCCCTGTTTTCCAGTATCACCAGGTGTTCGATGATGAACCCGTTGGGGTTCGCGTCCGAGCGTGAGGTGTTCTGCAGCTCGCATCCGGTCACCAGCGAGCGTTCCGTCACGTTGCTCTCTCGGATAATCAGCTGGCGTGCGTAGGTCTTCACCCGGTAAGGGTACACGGAGAAGTCGCACGACACGCTGTCAACCTGGAGCACCTGGTTCACGTTGCCCGATATCAGGCGGTTGTAGTAGCCTTTCTCGGCGAAGTCCGTATAGTACCGGTAGGCACTCCGGTCGGCGAGCTGCAGGGCACGGTTGATGTTGTGCTCAATGGCGTCCTTCTGCGGCGAGAGGCCGAAGAAAAGCTCGTGGAAACGCCGCACATGCTCCCTGGCTTCTGCGGGACGGTTCTGGGAGAGGTCCTGCGAGAGGGCGAGCATCAGCGACTTCCCGCCGTCCAGCACATAGATCTTTTCCCGCTGCTTTTCGGCGAAGCGGAACGAGCTCCACAGGGCATAGCTGGTGACGAGCGTGCAGCAGCCGATGAACACGGCCAGCATCAGGCGGATGCGGCGGAAGCTTGTCTCAATGTTGGTCAATGACTTGAATTCCATAATCTGTCTTTTCTTGGGTTATTTCCCCCGCAGCCTGCCTCCGACGTTGCCGAGCGCGGAGCCTGCGGCTCCTGCGGCCAGCCCGCCGCCTTTCACGGCGCTGCGGTTGATATTGCGGTTGTAGTTCCCTCCTCCGCCTGCCTGCACGATCCATCCCGCCACGGTCGGCACGGTGAAGTAGCCGATGATGCCTATCAGCATGAAGATGATGTACACGGCATTGGAGTTGTCCACCGAATAGTCGGGGTTACTCTGCAGTTCCAGGATGTCATTCTGGAGCATCAGCACCTGTATCTTGGCAAGCATGCAGCTGAACAGGTCGCTCACGGGCAGCCAGAGATAGACGGATATGTACCGGGTGAACCATTGGGCGAGCGTGGACTGGAACCCGTCCCACACGGAGAAGGCGAAGGCCACGGGGCCGAGGATGGAGAGCACCACGAGGAAGAACGTCCTCACCGTGTCTATCAGCAGCGAGGCGGCGGCGAACAGCAGTTCCAGCAGGCTGCGGAATGCGTCCCGGATGTTCTTTTCAAGGTTGTACATCCCCACTTCCATGTACATGCCCATCCGCGTGGCGGCGTCCCCGACAGACCATCCCAGCTCGTCCAGCTGCCGGTCAAACTCCTCGTCGCTGACCAGGTAGGCGGTTTCGGGGTTGCGCAGCATGGCTTCCCGCTCCAGCTTGTCCTTCTGTTCCCGGTATTTCTCCATGTCCATCGTCTGTGTCTCCAGCATGGAGTGCGTCCCCTGCACGATGAGCCCCAGCGTGTTGTTCAGCGTGCCCAGCACCAGCGTCGGGAACAGCAGGATGCAGATGCCGATGGCGAAGGGGCGCAGCAGCGGGTACACGTCTATCGGTTCGGCCTGCGCCAGCGACTGCCATACGCGGACGGCCACATAGAACAGGGCGCCCAGCCCGGCAAGCCCTTTCGACACGGCGAGCATGTCGCCGCACAGGGGCATCATCTCCTCATAGAGGCTTTCCAGCACGGTGTGCAGGTTGGTGAAGTCGATTGAAAGCAACGTCATGGGCTACCAGTATTTGGCGTCAGCTTTCCCGTAGAGCCGCATCACGCGGTCCAGGTCGTTCTTCTTCCGGGCACGCAGGAAGCTGACGGCGATGTTGCGGTTCGTGTAATAGCCCACCAGGTTCCGGTAGCGCCGCATGTTGCGGTAGCATCCGTCCACTACGTCCATGCGGTCCTTGTCCGTCATGGAGAGCGTGCTCACGTTGATCACCTGTTTCAGGTCCTGCAGCACGCCGTTGCTCTCTTCCAGCAGCTTCGTGTAGCCGAAGGCGATGGCGTCCAGTTCCTCCGGGGAGAAATTCTCATCGTCCATCATCTTCCCGAAGTTCGTCACGTAGATGTCCGATACCTCACCGGTCATCAGGATGATTTCCTGCACCTTGCGGGCGTCACGCACCAGGTTGTTCACGCTTTTCAGCGCATCGTAGTAGCGTTTGGCCTGTTCGTAGATTTTCACGGTCTCTGCAAAGCTCTCCGCCGTGTTCACGGCCGTCTTCGAGGTGTGGGCGATGTTCTCCGCCATGTTGATGATGCCCTGGGCAAGGTTCCCGGGATCGCTCACCACCCACTGTGCCTGAGCGGCGGACGTGCCGAGTGCCACCGCCAGGCCGAATGCCAGGATTTTTCCGTTCCTCATGGCTGCACCTCCTTCCGCACATAGTCGCCTCCCGGCGAGAAGGTCAGCACGTCGGCAGCCTCGTTGTAGGCCACGTCAATGCGGTATCCGGTATTGATGAAGAGATTCCCGTCCTCTTCCACCAGCAGGTAGGTCTGCGGTCTCAGGCGGCGTGTCTTCCCGCTGCGGGCGAACACTGTCACCTTGTAGGAATCCCCTTCCCGGTAAACCAGCACGTCGGGTTTCCCTTCCACGCTTGTCCACGGCCCGCACAGCTTTTCCGTTTCCGGCCCTTTGATGTCCGCACATCCTTGCAGCATCAGGGCTGCCGCCCCCATGAGGCAGGCGGCCAGCTTCGGCAGTTGTCTGTTCTTTTTCATGATTGTCTCTGTTTTTAGGGTTGTTTCTTTTCATCGCGTCTTTTTCCGGCAAGGCGGCGCACGGCAAGCTCCAGGTCGCCGTCCAGCCCGTCCGCCAGCCGTTGCAGTTCCAGCTTCTCGGATTCCTCCGTCGTGTACACCAGGTACTCTTCTTCGCTCACCTCCGTGGCGTACACGGCAGAGCGGGTGCCTCCCAGCCCGATCCATACCTCGCGGTAGGCGTTCCCCGGGCGGTTCGCCTGGTTGATGGAGAGGATCTGTCCCTTTTCCTTGTCCGTCAGCCCGAGCAGTTTCTGTATCTGGTCGAACTTGTTCATGTATTTCCGCTGGTCAAGCAGTATCTTGCAGTCGCTGTTGTTGATGATGGCTTCTTTCACGATGGGCGAACTGATAATGTCGTCCACTTCCTGGGTGACCACTACCGCTTCCCCGAAATATTTACGGACGGTCTTGAACAGATATTTTACATACTCGCTCATGTTCGCCGACATCAGGGCCTTCCAGCATTCCTCGATCAGTATCATTTTCCGGATACCTTTCAGTTTGCGCATCTTGCCGATGAAGGTTTCCATGATGATCAGCGTCACCACCGGCAGCAGCACCTTGTTCGAGGAAATGTTGTCCAGCTCGAAGACGATGAACCGTTTGTTCGTGAGGTCCAGCTTCTGGTCGGAATTCAGCAGGAAGTCATAGTCGCCTCCCCGGTAAAAGGGTTCCAGCACGTTCAGGAAACCGTCGATGTCGAAGTCCTTTTCACGTACCTTCTTCTCTTCCATCATCCGGCGGTAATCGTCGCGTACGAACTCGTAGAAACCGTTAAAGTCGGGCCTCAGGCTCCGGTCCTGCGTGATTTTCCGGATATAGGCGTTCACCGCGCCGGACAGGGCGACCTCCTCCGAACGCCTCGGCGCCTCGTCCTCCCGTTTCCAGAGGGTCAGTATCAGCGTCTTGATGCTTTCGCGCTTCTCCACGTCGAACTCCCCGGAATCGGTGTAGAAAGGGTTGAAGGCAATCGGGTTGTCTTCCTCATAGGTCAGGTAGATGCCGTCCTCGCCCTTCGTGCGGCGGTTGATCAGCCTGCACAGCCCCTGGTAGCTGTTCCCGATGTCCACCAGCAGGATATGGGTGTTCTGTTCATAATACTGCCTCACCAGGTGGTTGGTGAAGAACGATTTCCCGCTTCCGGACGGGCCGAGTACGAACTTGTTGCGGTTGGTGATGATGCCCCGCCTCATCGGTTCGTCGCTGAGGTCCACGTGTACGGGTACCCCGCTTTGGCGGTCCGCCATACGGATGCCGAACGGGCTGGGTGAACTGCGGTAGTTCGTCTCTTCCGTGAACAGGCATACCGCCTGCTCCAGGAAGGTGTGGAAGCTTTCCTCGGCAGGAAAGTCGCCCGCATTGCCGGGAATGCCCGCCCAGTACAGCACCGGCACGTCAACCGTGTTGTGGCGGGGCGTGCATTCCATCATGGCCAGCTGGCTTCCCGTATCGTTCTTGACACGCCGCAGGCTTTCCCCGTCTTCCGCCCAGGCAAGCACGTTGCAGTGGCAGCGCACGGGCAGCACGCCTTTCGTGTGAGCCTCGTCCAGGTACATTTCCACCCATTCCCGGTTTACTGCGTTGCTGCGGCTGTACCGGGAGAGGGAGAGCATGTTCCGGGCGGTCTTCTCCATGTCCTGCAACACCGTCCGCGCATCGTCGATGAAGACATACTGCGAATAGATGTGGTTGCAGGGGAGCAGCAGCCCTACGGGGGCGGCGAACGAGAGGCGGCAGTCGCTGCGGTCCGTGGACATCCGCCCGTAGCGCATGTCGGTGCCCACCTTGCCGGGGAGGTCGTCCGCTGCGGAGAGGGCGTGCAGGCACAGCCGCTTGTCTCCGATGCGCATCCGGTCCGGCTCCAGGCAGATGTCTTCCAGCACCGTCTGTCCGCCTTCCGGGGAAAGGGACAGGTATCGTTCCACCAGCCCCGGACGTTCTTCCGTACCCGTGATTTCTTCCGGCGGCAGGCGGCGCAGGCGCACATGCCCCGAGTCGTTGACAATCCGTTCGAACTGTTCCACCGCCTCCATGAAACGGGAGGCGGCCTCCTTGTCCGTCACTTCTTTGGGCAAGATATGCCCCCGGCACAGGGTGCTGAAGTCGCTGTTCCGGCGGCTCCGTTCCCGCACGGTCTTGGTCACGTAGAGGTAGCAGCGGTGGTTCAGATAGGGACGCTCGTTGAAGTGGCGTTCATAACTCCGGGCCAGGCAGCTCATCTCCCTGCCTTCCCAGTCCGGCCGGTAGCTCTCTTCCGTGAACCAGTCCTGCTTGCACACGATGGAATAGTCGGGCAGCACCCGGATGGCCTTCACCCACACGGAGTGGATGGTTTCGTATTCCCCCGCCGCCACGGTGTACACTTCGGGCAGCGTCACCCCGAAGGCGACCGTCAGGTCCGCGTCCTTCGACACGATGCAGCCGTGCTCCACGGCAAGCAGGGGGAATTTCCGTTCCAGTGTCTCGGCTTTCAGTATGTTTCTCATGGCTTTCTTTCAGAATTTAACACTCGGAATATCTTTCTGCGCCGGATCAGGTAGCGCGGGTGGCGCTTTTCCGCCAGCATCTTCATCAGCCCGTGTTCGCCGAACCGCGCGTTCAGCCGGAACACGCCCCAGGCCAGCAGGCTGCCGGCAAAGATGCCGCCCAGGATGCAGGTCCATTGCCCCGCACCGGCGAGGTACAGGACGACCACCGCCAGCAGCACGGCGGCGAGCCCGCCCGCCAGGATGAAGAGGTACATGGCGGTCAGCCCCTTGAACTCCACCTGTTTCCCTACGCCTTTGTTCACGTCGTATTCCATAGGCTCAGAGGAAGAAGGAACGCAGGATGGTGGCAGCCACAATCAGGAAGATGCAGGCGAAGAACCAGCTTGCGGCGGTCTTCGACGTGTCGGGGTCCCCGCTGGAAAACTTTCCGTAGGTCTTGATGCCGCCCACCAGACCGAGTACGGCGCCGATGGCATAACACAGTTTCGTGGCCGGGTCAAAATAGCTGGTCATGAGGCTGGTGGCCTCGTTGATGCCTGCAAGTCCCTCGCCCTGGGCGAAAGCCCCTGCCGTCACTAACACGCTCAATGCGCTAAAAAGGATTCTTTTTCTCATGCTTGAATCGTTTTTGGGGTTACACAATTGATTTCGGTGCAAATATAGAGGCGGACAAAGTGTCATGGTACGGGTGTTTCATCACATGGCGGCAGATGTCCTCAGATGTCTGTTTCAAGAGTCGTCCGGCATTCTTTATACTCTAAGCCAGAGCCATTCTCAGCAGGCTTTCATCCTCAAGACAGATAAAGTACAGCAGATGTTACCATATTCACTATGTCATGACCGATGTGAAGCTGGGCACACGGCAGGTCCGTCTGTTTTTCTATCGGCGCGGCAAATCTGAGGGATGGAGAATACTGCTCACTACCAATACATCGGTTGATTTCATGCACGCATACGAAATCTACGCCATGCGTTGGGCCATTGAAGTCTTTTTTTGCCGACAGCAAACGTCTGCTTGGAATAGCCGATTGCTCCGCACGGAACTTCACAGCCCAACTGGCACATGTTTAGCAGGTCATGATACGGTATAATTTGTTGGCTTACTGAAAAGGAGTCTGGATTATGAAACCATAGGAGGACTTTTCAAGGATGTGTATACAGAAGCCTACGAACTGACTGTTGTAGAGAAAATATGGCTAATAATTGTAGAAGTGGTGGGCATAGTTGCAGAACTCACTGGAGCAGATGAGGACACTCTGATGCGTCAGCTTATCGAGAATGACAAGAGGTTGGCAGCACTACAAGCCTATGCACAAACTGCCTAAAATCTAAATCCGAAACTTGAGTCATCTAATTCTTTTTTTAAGAAGACGCTGCAAACAAGGCATATTTATCAGCTTTTATTTTTGTGTTAACATAATAGTTTGTACTGGAGATTTTTTAAAACAGGAACTCTATCGTTAGTAATGTACGCATTTTTTGTCTATTTTATTTAAACCATTCATTATGCAAACAAATTATAAGAATGTAATTCAATACCACAATTTCAAGGGTTGAGAATCTGGAAGTTACTCCTCTTCTTGGCACATTGCCTGATCTATTGACTAAATTTCCGACTACTTGCTTGGATATATTCAGAATTTTTGCGAATATTGCAAATAAGTAGTGCATACGATATTTGTCTATTAAAAGTTTAGGTATATTTAATTTGCTAAATATCAGCAATATGCACATTTCTATACATAAATCTTTTATCAATTTAATTTCGTCAACGGGTAACTATGAGGTGCTATGTATGTAATAGGGAGATAATGGATAAGCCTACTAGTGCGAATCATTGCAAGGCACATGGAGAACATATAATACACAATGGGATACGGGGAAAGTTAATTTCTCGTACCATATTGTGCGAGGAATGCGGAGGTGCATACAGTAAAGATGACGCAAACTTTTGCAAAATTTTTGCACCATTTATTGTAGCTTTAAGCGATCGAATGATTCCCGCAGATCATGGTAGGCCTGATGGAAATACGCTTAAAGGAAGTCTATTCAAGACTCCTGCCATAAAGGAAGGTGATAATGGCATAGAGGTTACAGCCAAGAATGGCAAAGTTATACCTATTCAACCATTCTATACGATAGAAGGAAACAAAATAGATGTTTATGCTGGCGAGAAGCGCATCAAAGATTACCTAAAAGTGCTAACTAAAGAATTAACAGACAAGGGTGATGACATTGGTCATTATACAATAGAACAGCATACAGATATTCATGATCAAGGCTATCTTGCTTACTATTTTTCAAAAGGGAATGACAATTTCAACGTAGACTTTAAAAAAGGTATGGTCAAGATAGCTACAGAGTATGCTCTTCATTGCGGAATAGACCGTGATGTACTTACTGAGGTTATATCAATAGACGACAAGGGTAAGGGAACGATAGACTATGACAAGGCAAAACTGACACCTTTTATTCCAACCACATTGTTCGACATTTTATATGAAGACTATCGATATCTTTTTGAGGATGGTTATCCCTCACATATGCTTAAATTATTTACATCGAAGTACAATGATGGCAAAACGCGATTGTATTGCTACCTTGATTTGTTCAGTACTTTTCAATATTATGTACTATTGAACGATGACTACAAAGGCGAAGAGATAAGTAAAGCTTATGCACAGCGTTTGATACCAAAGGAATCGCGCCCTGATGTGAGCAATTATAGTCCAAAGGATTTGAGTGTAGTAGTACAAGAGTATAAGATAGATAAGAGCGGGTTGGAAGGCAAAAGCTATGAGGAGCAAGTAGCATATGTACAAGCATGTATAGATAAATACCCTCTACAAACCTATGATTTACAGGTAGCACTAGAAAATGCAGTTAAGAGGATCTATACGATAGTTACGGCTTATTATGCAAAGTTGCCAGAAACATCTTTTCAAGAAGGGGCGTGGAAAGCCTTGTTATCTCCTTTGGGATTGAATGATATACCTGCATCAATAAATACTATTCTAGATACTTGTTGTAAAGATGCTCATATCACTGACCTGCCAAAACATTATCAAGCATTTGCAGAATCAATAAAGCCAGAGTACTATCGGAAGTATGGATTTGAGATTATTGAAAATGAAATAATAAATTATTCTCATCCTGATGAGAGCATGAAGGTTTTACACAAGATGAAGGCAGCAGCAGAGGAATATACGAATGCTAAATTCTCACATTTGAGTTGTTTGTGTTATGAACCGTCAAAATTGAAGGAAAAAAACTTGTAGGATGAATCAGAAATCACTAGAGTTTATATGAAAGGGAAAGTGTGTTAACGTACATTTCTCTTTCCTTATCCGTATGGGACGGTGAAACAATCTTTCTACACCTGTTCTTTGAATAATAAGGTATATAACAGAAACGTGGATTTTAACTTTTCACAAAGATTCGTCCATCCACCCCTACCGAATACCTATCATTATGTAATCTATAATCGGATATTGTTCCAACAAAGAGTAGAAAATACTGCTTCATAATGTTGTGAAGCGATATGATGCTAATCTTATAAAAAATTTTATGAAGTGATAAAGCGTTGTTTTTCTAAGGATGATTTTATCTATAGTGACCCATCTGATTTATGGCATATTGTCTCATGTAATGTGCTTTCCTAGTTCACTTCCATTTGAAAAAGAATATCGGATAGCAATGGAATCATCCGTATCAGGACAGATATCGGGAAATTGCAGGAACTACCTTTGTGACAGGAAAAATAACAACGCCCGACACAGCACAGACTCACACACGTGTGAAACAACTGTATCGGGCGTTTTTATTTACGCTATCAGTGTTTTCCAGTCCTTTCCGGACTCATTTTTAGGAGGAGTGCCGTGCCTGACCGGCTTCGGATTCCCCTCTTCATCCAGATACCGTCCCATCAATTCCTCGATGACCTCCTTGTTTTCCACCTGCGCCTCAATGACCGCGAACATTTCCGTTTCACGTATCGCATGCAACGTAAGGGCGGCACGGGACGACTGTTCCTCGTTCTCCCTGGCCCCGTTCCGGTTGAACAGCACGTCGGCCATGTTCACCAGATCCGCCTGTGTTACCGGTTGCGACACGGCTTCCGTGGGTATATTCATGGCATCCAGTTCCTCCTGTTCCTCTTGCAACATGCGCATCCGTTCCAGGTCCAGCGTACATTCCACGTCCTCATCCGGCGTTTCTGTTTCTTCGCCGATAAAATCTTTCTCCAGAGGCAGGCTCAGGAAAGGGGCTCCCGTTTCGCCCGTGTTCTCGTCTAAATAGACGGACTGTGTACCGCCCATCACATCCGCTTCCGGAGGCGGTCCAGAAGCTGGTGTTTCTTTTTCCTCCGCTTGGGCGGAGGAGGAAACGGCATACAGCGTATCACAGATTCTTTTGACTTGGCTTTTCGTTTGCCATACTTTATATAAGATATAGGCGGCACAGGCCGTCCGTACCGACAGATAGATTACTTCTTCCATTGTATAGGTTTTTGAGTGGCTTTTTCATTATAAATCCCATTGATAATTTCTTCATACTGCTTCAGGTGGTCCGAAAGCACGTTGTTCACGAAAGCGGGCACCGACAGGTCCGGTGCGATTACCGGCAGTACACCCGCAATGGCTCGGTACAGCGCATCGTGGATGTAGGTCTGCCGCCGGGTGCCCTTGAGGCGTTCCGCAAGAAAGCGTTTCCGGTACGCTTCCTGTTCCGGCGGTGTCCCGTGAAGGGATGCTGTTTCTTTTCCCTCGTCTTTTGTGTCCTTCCTTTTAGGCGAAGGGGATGCGCCGTTGTCCGTCATTTCTTCGAGGGCGGCCGTATCCCCCGCCACTACCCGTTTGAGGACATCCTCGTCCACATCGTATATTTTACGGTTTCTGTTTGCCATATTATGCTGTATTTTTAGTCAGTAAGTCCGAGTATCGTTTCCAGTTCATCGGCAAGCAGGTCGATGTGGCTCCCTTTCAGCAGGGAAGGCGAAGGAGGGAACAGCGTGCTGCGGAATACCTGGCCGTCCGTGCAGATGCCCCGGTTGAAGCGTTCCGCCTTCGGCAACACGGTTTCCAGCGTCTTCAGCTTCAAGTGGCGGAAGATTTCCGTGTAGGCGCGGTAAAGTTCCTTGGACACCCGGCGGTCCATGCAGTTCCAGAACAGGCGGATGTCCTTCAGCGGGAAACTGTCATTGCGGGAAAGCAGTTCCCGGATGGCAAGCACGAAGTTCATGCTGCTCTGCATGACCATCCGGTTCTGTGTCACCGGCACGAACAGATAGTCCATGTTCACCAGGGAGCGGAATACGCCTGCGGCATTCACCGTTCCGGGCAGGTCGGTCAGCACAAGGTCATAGGAGGTTTCCGAACGGTCCAGGAATTCGTAGGCGGTCTGCTTGGCGTCTTCGGGGGTGGAGGTCAGCACGGTATAGGCTTTCCGCTCGCTTCCCTCGAACTGCTCCAGCAGCTTTCCCTGGAGCTTTTCGTTCTTTTCCACTGTCTTGATGTCCCATTCCCGGATGTCGCGGATGCTGTGTTGCGGATAGTCACAGTCCACGACCAGCACGTTTCTGCCTTTCCGGTAGTGGAAATAACTGGCAAGGAGTATCGTCAGCGTGGACTTGCCGACGCCTCCTTTCTGGTTGCTCAAGGCAACGAACAAAGGTTCTTTCTTCTTTTCCATTGTATTTTCTTTGGATTGATTGGTTATTTTTGCAGATAAGGATTGCCATACGGAATACCTTGCACCAGTACCTTGCCGCATACACTGCGCCCGTTGCTACAATGCAGCATATACGATAAGGTACTGTATATACGCCAAAGTGTACGGTACCAAAGGACACATGGCAGGATTGTCACCAATGCATCCATGCAATATAATATGGAATGCATCAGGGCCATACTTGCAGGAGGCAATGCAGGGCGTTACAGGCCACAGGGCATTGACATATCCGATGCACCGTCATACCTGTTGCATCCCTGTATGTACTGTGTCACGGCAAGTGATGCAACGGTGACTGTACCATGTCACGATACCTGTTGCAAGGCTGCACTCAGAATTTCACATCGCCCAGTTTGCGGTGGAACAGTTCTTCCAGTTCTGCCCCGTAGGTTTTCAGGTGGTGGGCCAGCACATTGTCCAGGAAGGCGGGCACGGTCATCCCTTCCTTGACCATGGGCAATATGCGGGCAAGCAGGGAGTAGGTTTCACAACTGATGTAAGTCTGCTTGCGGTGCACGGTTTCGTTGCGGTTCAGGAAGAGGTCTTCATAGGTTTCCTGTATCCGCAAGTTTTCGGCTGTGTTTCCTTCCCGGTCATCCGGAATGGCACCGAGTGTTATTTGCTCTACCAGGATGGTGCCGCCGCTTTCTTTTTTCCGGCACAGGCTTTCAAACAGGCTTTTCTTCTTTCTCATAACTTCTTGAATTTAGGTGAATATTCGTTTTCCGGTTCGCTCTCATAGTACGCGACAGGGCAATGTGTTTCGTGTGGCAGTGCATCCCGTCCGGCATTGCCGCATACATGGCATCCATGCAATGCTGGAAGCAAGACATCCCTGCCATATTTTGCGTATGGCGGTCCGTATGGCAGTACATGAACGGATGCGTAGCACAGCATGCCCCCTTGTGTCACGTCAAAAGTAGGAAGTATTTCCGTCCCATGGGTTATCAGTGGAATGCTTTGGCATGATACGGCGTCAGATGTCTTCACATGTCATGCAAACGACTGTTTGACAGCCCGTTAAAAGGGACTAATTTTGCGCCGTGAACCATGACGGAAGAGAGAAATGCGCTTCACCGGCCTGCCATGCTCTGCAAGCGTCGCACGGCAATCCGGCGAAGGCGGATTCTCTGTTCAAACGAACAGAGCAAGTTGTGTCTTTGTCCGACAGAAATGCTTCTGTCCGACAAAGACCTTCGGCCCGCCCGGAGCGGGCGTTTTTCTCCAAAGTCGAAAACAAGGGAAATATATGGGTAAAGACACAAGGACAAGAACAGGCAGGAAGCCCAAAAACGATCCGGCGGACTACAGATACAGCTTCCGCCTGAATGCGGCGGAGAAGGCGAAGTTCGACAGACTGTTGGCGGAATCGGGAGCCAGAGACCGCACGCTTTTCATCAAGAAGGCCGTCTTTGGAGGCACACTCAAAGTGGTGAAGGTGGACAAGGTAACTATGGATTATTACGTCCGATTGACCGAATTTTACAGGCAGTTCCAGGCGGTGGGCAACAACTACAACCAGGTAGTACGTTCCATCCGCAACAACTTCGGGGAAAAGCGGGCGATGGCTTTGCTCTACCGGCTGGAGAAGTCCAACCTGGAACTGATACTCGTGTGCAGGAAAGTGATGGCGCTCACCGAAGAATACCAGCGGAAATGGTTGCAAAGATAAGCCACGGGGCAAGCCTCTATGGGGCGCTTGCCTACAACTTCAACAAGGTGGCGGCAGGTACGGCACAGGTTCTTTCAGGCAACCGCATCATATCCGACCGTCCGGACCAGCCGGGCGGGGACTTGCGGTTGGCGCTGCTCTCCTTCGAGAACCACCTGTTGGCGAACCGGCGTACCGAGAAGCCGGTCCTGCACATCGCCCTCAGTCCGGCACCGGAAGATACGCTGACGGACGGACAACTGGAAGGACTGGCGGCAAAGTACATGGAAAAGATGGGCTATGGCAGCCAGCCTTACATCGTGTTCAGGCACGGCGACACGCACAATCCGCACATCCACATCGTCAGCGTATGCGTGGACGATGAGGGACGGAAAATCAGTGACGCTTACGAACACCGCCGGTCCATGACGGCCTGCCGTGAACTGGAACAGGAATTCGGTCTGCGCAACAGTGCGGAAATGCAGGGGCGTGAGTTGGGAGCAGAACTGAAGAAAGTGGATGCTTCGGCAGGGGACGTACGCCATCAGGTAGGCAGCACGCTGAAAGCCGTGCTGGCAGGTTATCGCTTTCAGACCTTCGGCGAATACAGCGCGTTGCTGTCCACGCTCAATATTGAAGCGAAGCTGGTGCGGGGCGAATACGGCGGCAGGCCATATACCGGCATCGTGTATGCGGTAACGGACGATAACGGGAAGGTGGCCAGCCCGCCATTCAAGAGTTCCCGGTTCGGCAAACGGTTCGGGAAGGAAGGGCTGGACAGAAGGATGCTGGTGCATGCGAAGGACTTCAGGGAAGGCCGGTGGGCACCGTCCATACAGCGGCAGGTGGCTGAAGCCATGCGCAACGCCCGCTCACGGGAGGAGCTGGTCAGGATGCTGGACAGGCAACACATCGGGGTGGTGTTCCGCGAGAACGCATCCGGCAGGATATACGGAGTCACCTTTATTGACCGTGACCGCCGCGAGGTGTTCAACGGCTCGCGCATGGGCAGGGAGTTCTCGGCAAACGTGTTCAACGAACTTTTCCGTTGGTGGGAAGGCATTCCAGCCTCTTCGCGAGTGAATTCTTCTGCCGAGCTTTGGCGCAGCCACCGTCCGGAACAGGGCAGCGTGCTGGAACAGGCGGCCGGTATCCTCTCCACGGAGCAGAATCCGGCGGTCGATTACGAGGAGGAGGCTTTCCGCCGCCGTATGAAACGCAAGAAAAAACAGCAGAAGCGCAGGTCACGCGGTATTTGACCGTATAGGAACAACGAATAATTTTTTAATTCTATGCAACAGGAAGACGATTTGAGGGCACTTGCCAAAATCATGGATTTCGGCAGGGCCGTGAGTATATTTCTATTGGTGATACATGTCTATGTGTACTGTTATCCGAGTTTTCACCACTGGAACCTGACGCTGGAGGTGGTGGACAGGATATTGCTGAATTTCAACCGCACTACGGGAATCTTCAACTGCATCCTCTGGAGCAAGCTGGCGGTGGTCCTGCTGCTGGCCATTTCCTGCCTGGGTACGATAGGCGTCAAAGGGGAAAAGATTACCTGGAAAGGAATCGGTGCGGCACTCTTCACCGGGACGGTGCTGTTCTTCCTCAACTGGTGGCTGCTGGACCTCTCCCTGTCTCACGGCGCGGTCACGGCCATGTACGTCTTTACCCTCGCAGTCGGCTATCTCTGCCTGCTGAAGGCGGGATTGTGGATGAGCCGTCTGTTCAGGCACCGGCTGATGGAGGACCGCTTCAACATCGAGAACGAGAGCTTCATGCAGGAAACCCGGCTGATGGAAAACGAGTATTCCGTCAACCTGCCTACACGTTTCCGTTACGGGGGCAGGATGCATGACGGGTGGATCAATGTGGTCAACCCCTTCCGGGCCTCCATCGTGCTGGGTACGCCGGGGTCGGGAAAGTCCTATGCGGTGGTCAACAGCTATATCCGCCAGATGATTTCCAAGGGCTTCAGTTGTTACCTGTACGACTACAAGTTCGACGACCTCTCAACCATTGCCTACAACACGTTGCTGCACAACACGGACAAGTATAAGGTCACTCCCAAGTTCTACGTTATCAACTTTGACGACCCGCGCCGCTCGCACCGCTGCAATCCCATCAATCCGGAGTTTATGACGGACATATCCGATGCGTACGAGGCAAGCTACACAATCATGCTCAACTTGAACCGCACCTGGATTGAAAAACAGGGCGACTTTTTCGTGGAGTCTCCGATTATCCTTCTTGCAGCCATTATCTGGTACCTTAAAATATTCAAGGGCGGCATCTACTGCACGTTCCCTCATGCCGTCGAACTATTGAACAAGCCGTATTCCGACCTGTTTACCATTCTGACTTCCTATCCGGAACTGGAGAACTACCTTTCTCCCTTCATGGATGCCTGGAAAGGCGGGGCGCAGGATCAGCTCCAGGGCCAGATAGCCAGCGCGAAAATTCCCCTGACCCGTATGATTTCCCCGCAGCTCTATTGGGTGATGACGGGCAACGATTTTTCGCTGGACATCAACAATCCGCAGGAGCCCAAGATCCTCTGTGTGGGCAACAACCCTGACCGCCAGAACATCTATTCCGCAGCCCTGGGGCTGTACAATTCCCGCATCGTCAAGCTCATCAACAAGAAGGGCCAGTTGAAGAGTACGGTCATCATCGACGAGCTTCCCACCATCTACTTCCGCGGGCTGGATAACCTGATAGCCACCGCCCGGAGCAATAAGGTGGCTGTCCTGTTGGGCTTTCAGGATTTCAGCCAGCTCAACCGGGACTATGGTGAAAAAGAGTCCAAAGTCATCCAGAATACGGTAGGTAACATTTTCAGCGGTCAGGTGGTGGGAGAAACGGCAAAGATGCTTTCCGAGCGTTTCGGCAAGGTGCTCCAGCAGCGGCAGTCCGTTTCCATCAACCGTCAGGACGTGTCCACGTCCATCAATACCCAGCTTGATTCGCTCATTCCGGCATCCAAGATTGCCAACCTCTCGCAGGGTACCTTTGTCGGTTCGGTGTCGGACAACTTCGGCGAGAAGATTGACCAGAAGATTTTCCATGCCGAGATTGTTGTGGACCACGCCAGGGTCAGTGCCGAAGAGAAAGCGTACAAAAAGATACCTGTCATCAACGCTTTCAGGGACAAGGACGGCAACGACATCATGTTCCAGCAGATCCAGCGCAACTACGACCGCATCAAGGCGGATGCACAGGCGATTGTCAATGAGGAGATGGAACGTATCAAGGCAGATCCGGAACTGTGTGAACGCTTGGGGCTAAAAGAGGATAACACGCAATGAAATAATAATAGATGTATTATCCTCTTTAACCATACAGTTCTTTATATCTTGTCTATAGATTATAATTTGTTTGCATTAAAACATGAATGAATTTGATTTTGAGGTTAAAGAACAGTTTTCAAAAACCAAGCATCTATATTTTTTAACAAATAGTAAAATATTTGTATATACCTACTTGTTGTGTGTTTATCTCCTAATTTTACTGTATCATCATACAGCATCAATAGAAATGTTATTTTCATTTTCATCGGCATCTGACCGAAAAGATTTAATTCTTTCCAAATGGTATCTAGCTTTTTAAATTCATCTTTTTTCTTTTTATCAACAGCAAAGTGTATAAAATGTTTAATAGACTTTGTGTATTCATCTTCTGATATATTTACACGTTGCTCAGCTCCATGACCTCTATTGATAGGAGCAGTTTTTAAGTATTTTTCTAACCCAAAATATGTATAATGGGAAGGAAGTACATCCGATGAAAACATACAACAGATAACCAAATCACCTATGGTCATTGTCAATAGATCATCTTCTTCATGATATTCTGCATAAATATAGCCGGCTTTTTTTCTACAATAGTCTTTACAGTGAAGGATTCTATAATTTATAGTTATATCTGTTATTGAGAATTTGCTTCCAGATATTTGATGTTCAAAATAACTATGGATAATGTTGCGCAATTTTTCTTCGGTATCTATGGATAATTTGAAACCACTGTTTCCTGTTACAGACATTCTCCATATTACGGAAATCCAAAAAATAAGTGGAATTTCATTAGCTATTTTTTTATTCCCATTCAAACAGGAAGCATACGGTGCTTCCAAATATTGAGACAGGTTGCTTTCACATTTAGGGCAAAAAATATAATCTTGCGCTGCTGTATTGATTTTTAATTCATTCTCAATACGTTCTTCTGTCAAGTCATCAAATAGTCTGTCATATTCTGTACTTGGCAAGTTGCCTGTATATATTTTGGTATTAAAATTTTTAATTAGAAATAAAATTTCTTTGTCTCTCTTATAACTGCCATCATAGCTTGTAACCATTGCAACCAAAAAACTTGGAATTATGTGGGAATTCTTTTTGGTAGCTTCCCTCTCTTGACATATTAAACATTTTGCCATATCTTGATTAGTTTAGATTTGAAATCAATTCAATTAAGAGTTATCAAATGCTATTTTGTAACACATTCAAGTAATTTTCATATAAATATATCACTATTTTGTCTATTAGAATCAGCAAGAAGAAATATACAAAATAGTTATTGTATTTATAGTCGTCTTTTGCTAATGTAGTCAAAGTTGGAAGATTCTGCTGATAAGACAGGGTATTATGTGCACATTGATTTCTATGTATATACAGCTTATCGTATATACTTTCCAAATTTATGGCATTAGCACATTTAGGGATTGAATGATTTTTCCCATTCTTATTACAATTTTCGCATTTTACAAACAGTTTTTTTCCCCCAATAAAACAGTTCCCTTCAAATTCTTGTACAATGTCTTTGTATTTATTATAGTCATTTTGTAGCCAAATACTCCAATTGGTATGGTCAAATAATGTCGCTATTTCCGTTCTAATTTCCAATAATAATTCCTGCTTGTTTATTGTGGATTGAATATCAAATGTAGGATTTCTTTTGGTTATCTGATTTATCAAATCCGAATAAACTTTGTTCTTTTCTTCGATACATGAACATTCTCCTAATGGATTTTGGGAATATCGTTTATAACGATATTCATAATCATTACTTGCCATTTCCCAACAAATGCATTTCATTTTTTGCTCTTGGAATCCCGTCATTTTTAGAAATGTACTTTGGAATATGTAATCGCATAATGGATATGTTTCAATTCCATTACCTATACCTGCACTTGCTGTTATAGCATCTTTTAAGACATTTGCAATTGGCTTCAATATGAAGTTTGTATGATTATTCATGTTTTATGTATTTTTTATATATATCAATAGAGTTTGTTATCCGTGCTCTCAAATACTTCAAAGCTTGTGGATTATTTTTGTGATTATCAGTGTTTTTAAGTTCTTTAATCTTTTCATCAAGTTCTTTTTTCAACTGGCTTTTATGGCTCAAGTCAATTTCATGGTTAAGGAATATGATTTCATTTACCAGACCAAAGAAATACATATCCATATCTATAATGGAGTTATAAGTATAAGGAATACCTAATTGCAAAATTGTAGTTTTCAATTTTTCCATCCGTTCATTTGTATATGATTCAGGAGGAAAAGTAACATCAAATTCATAAGAAGATTTATCCGTGTGATTTACAACGGCAGAAATATACTCTCGATAATATTTCTCGTTCTTTTCCCAATTTCTACCGCCATAAGAATGTAATCGATCGCATTTCTTATATTGGGCTAAGATAGAAAGATATTTAATGAAATCAATTAATCCGCTTTCTTTGCTACTTGTTTCGACCTTCATGTTTTTAAGAAAATCTGGTGCAAAGTAATCTTTTAAATTTTCTTTCAAGAAATACAATGCTTTACGGGTTTCTTGTCGGGTCAGTTTAGTACCTCCGGTATTGATATTGCGGAATATGTCAGAATAGAACTTGGATTGTTCTTCATCCTGCACATTGTCCCCAGGTTTGATATAGGCAAATCCTAAATAATGTGATTGAAAGAATGCATCATCTTTTCCTGTTGAGAATAAGGGTTTGTAATAAGCTTCCTGCAATTCCTTTTCATCGATTTTTTTGTTTTTAATGATATCGTTGAAATTCCATGTAATCATTTTAATTTCTTCATCGACATTATTTTCTCCACCAGTGCTATTATCCATATCTTCATCTATGTCATCTGCAACTTGATGTATAACAGCAGTGGGTTTCTTGGATATATAATCTTTTTTGTCTACAAATTTGTTGCATTTGGCAAATAGAATCGATGTCAACCGTTGCTGGCCATCAAGTATATAATTTTTCCATTCTTTGTTTTCCTTAACGGCTGCAATAATTACAGGAGGAACAAATTGGTTTTTAGTTATGGCTAATACTAGATTTTGTATCTGTTCTTTATCCCAAACGAAAGAACGTTGGTACCATGGCAATTGAATATTGCCTTTAAGAATTAATTCTATCCAATGTTCAAGAGAATATTCTCCGTAGTAAACTCTATTTTCCATATAATATTTTTTAGTTAATAATGCTAATTGTTAAATATTCATCCCCCATATCGGATCCACATTCTGGTATTCCGGTCGGGGAATGTTCGGATCGCCATTTTCATAGCATTCCGCAGTATAGATATACGCCTTGCTGTAAATATCCTTTATGGCTTTCGACATGCAGTCTATGTATCCGCAGTTAATCAGATAGCGTTCCAGTGCCATATAGAACTGCTCGGTATCATTCTGCAGGTCATCATCCAGGTAATACAGCCCGGCAACCATCTCTTTATATGCATTTCCTTCCGTATGCATTTCTGTTGTTTTTCTGTAATACATCAGGGCCATTTCTGCCGGATAGTTACTGATGATATACCGCAAATTGGTCGGTTCAATGACCGACAGGATGTGGTTATAAAATTCGGTGCCTAAAGTTCCGAAATCGGGCTCAAGTCCTTCGCTTCCGATTTCACAGACACATAATTCCAAAACTTTTTTGATAGTCTGCATGTTCCTTCTTTCTTCCATGTCAGTCAAGGGCTCTTCCATAGAAATGTGGCGGGATGTAATGAAAGAGTTTAGGGCTATAAGAATCTTATTTTGTACAGCCTCTTCCGCGTCCATGTATTCGTATGCGAAATACAGGAATTTGAAGATTTGTGTCCAGGCAAACATCATCCGGTAGATTTCTGCAATATAACTGTTTGTGTGCAGCAGTTGGTTGGTATTGGTCGTTAGTACGGACAATATCCGTTGCAAGCAGAACATGGAGTCTTTCAAAAGGAATTCAATTAATTGCAATTTATCTTTTACAGTCAGGTAATCTTCCGTCATGCCGCATTCTTCCAGATTCATGCCAAACAGTTCCAATTTATTCTTTTTCAAAGGCTCTTTTAAGAAACGGGCGAATTTCTTATAAAATACAATGGGGGTATCAGTCCTGTACCTTATTTTTCGTTGTCCTTTGGCTACATGATATTCCATTAAATCGATGCCGTCAAACAGATAGTCTATGAACATATAGTTCCAGATGGCTTTCATGCGGGATTCCACAATCAGTTGTTGGACGGTTCGTTCTATATTGTAAGCAGATGACAGACGGTAAGAATATAGTTTTAGTATGTTCAAAGTTTCGGCCTTGCTGAAATCTTTAGGCATTAATGAGGGTCGGTATTTGAAGTGTCGGTAAATATATAGTTTTAGTTCCGTGGAAAGCATGATGATTTCTTCTATATCCGGATAAAGGGAAAGCTTTTCCAGGGAAATGTCTTCGTATGGTTTCAGAGAGAACAGTCCTTTTAGGTCTTGTATCTCCGCTATACTGATATTCTCATTGTGGGCATAGAGGTATAAAGTGGCTTTTCGTGTTACCACATCAATGATTTTGCAGAGATATTCGGACAAGACTGGTATCCGGTGGTCTGTATGCGAAGGAAGCATTTTTTCTACCATGATATATCGGTTCAGCAGGCACAGGATTTTCTTCATACTGATAGAGGCGTCTTTCAGGAACGAACCTCTTTTATAGTATCTGGCGGCTGCCCAATAATACAATATCGCTTTTTCCAGTGAGGTCAGTTCCTCCATTCGTTCAAATTCTTTATTGCTGTCAGATAATTCTGCCAGTTGTTTTAAAAAGTCCTCTGTAAGTTCCGAATCTTTCCCTGAGCAGCTGAGCAGCACATTGCCCATGCCGTCCAATGTGATGGCTATGGTCTGCAGATAATTGGGCCTGAGAGAATAGGTCTGGGGAGACCAGTTAGCTTTTTTCAAAAAAGCACGTACTTTGGATACCTTATCTTCAATGTTCACTTTTTCCCCGAAGAAATATTCCAGCAGGATATGCATGCTTCGGTTGTAATACCGGCAGGAGAAGCAAGGAACAGAACATCCTTTTTGGAGCATTTCTTTCCGATGTCTGTTACATTTATCAACTTTAAAGTAGGACAAATTTTTCACATAAGATTTTTCAATGTTCCAGTTCTTGAGGAATTTTTTTGTATCCTCTTTATAGGATTTCAATGGCTCATCATCCAGTTTCATCTTGTCCACAATATCAATGAGACGTTTTTTTATTCTGTCCCATTGTTCCGTGTAATCCACATCTTTCCATCCAGCGATATCGTTGCCTAAATCGCTCCATAATATTCTGTTGATAACGCGTTCTATGGATTGTTGTGTCTTGATGTTTAGTCCGTTATCCCGGCAAAATTCTTCAATGTCGGTGTCAAACTCATACCCCCAGAAATAAAGACCGGTCACAAATCGGTCTGAATTACGGTTGATGAGTCCGTTTTTGTAGTACAGGATTTCGGCAAGTCTCCTGAAGAAATCCACTAGAATGATGAATTTGTCTTTGGCATTGGTCACTCGATACAAATAACGGAATTCCGATTCTGCCACATCCACATTGGCTTTGGTAATTCCTCCCAGTTCGACTTTCTCCAATACGAACAGCTTGGCAAGGATAGCTTGGTAAACAAGCCGAAGGTCTTCCAAAAGGGACAACCGGAAAATCAGGTTACTTTTCTCCGGAGTCAGAATCCGTGACAGGCCGGTCACTAGTTCATCGCCCTGCATTTCATATTGGTCGGTCAAATGTTCACGGGTAGGCAACAGTTGGGTTTCTATCTCTTTCTCGAAATTTTTCTTTTCTTCAATCTCATCTTGTTTGGTGACAAAATAGTTGGGATCTATCCCTTTGGGGGTACCTGTTTCATGTTCTTTATAGAGTACATATTTTTTATCTCGCCAGTCTTGTGATTTTTCCACACGGAGTTTAAGCCCTAATTTCGCTTCGTCCACATACCTGAAATCAATCAGCATGCAAATCAGTTCGTAGTAGATAACGTATGCGGAATTGTTGGTTTTACGGTGCTCATAGGTTAGCCCTAGCTTCAGCATATTCCGGATAAGGGGAAGGATGATATCTCCCGAAGCCATTTGTTCAGATGCCTCTTTCTGGTGAAGCAAATCTTTCAGGTAGGCTATGCTGTTCCGGTATTCCAAGGCTGAATCCAGATAATTTTCGTCCGTCATTTGCAAGTCACCCAGTACCTGATGGATTCTTGATAGAATGATGGCATAATGTTCATAGTTTGAATTCGTCTGCTTAAGCATATTGGAATAATGCACGAGCATACGTGTGAAATGCTTCTTGACTGAAAGAGACTCATCCAGTGTGAAGTTGAATATAGCGGCTATCTCTTCTGAATATTTGGAGAATATGGCAATTTCACTGGCTACACTTTTCCTGAATTTAAAATTATACAGCCCTGATGGAATGTTGGTCATATGGGTATGCACCATATAGGATAAAATCGTATGGATGAAGGTGCGCAACTCTGGGGTACGGTACACTTCCAGCAGTTCGGGTGCCTGCTCCAGATTTCTCCAGGAAAAACTGTAGCTGTGGTATTTATAGATATGATTCATTAGAAACGATGCGGATATCAATAGTTTGTCGCCGTATTGGCTGGCATTGTTGATGATAGCCTGCATGATAGGATAAGCCATATAGAAGATAAAAGCTATTTTCCGTTGATTGACATAATTGAAGGTCAACACATAGTTCTTGCTTGGATGCTTACGTTTGTCACGTGTTTTCCATCCATAGATATAAGGGGATTTATTTCCTTTGCGGTATAGGTTATCTTCAGTCCTCACATACATGCGGAAATAAGAAAGAATTTTCTGTGGTGACCCATTACTGATATGGGTCAGATAAATGGAGAAATAATGCAGGAATACGATTCCTCCTTTCAACCGCCATTCTTCTGCTGCACTGGAAGAAGGATTATCCTTTTCAAGCTCACGTAGGTACCTGTAATACCATTTCAACGAAGGATATTCAGGGGTGCTTATGCCGTATCGGTAATATTTTTCTTTCATTTTGTTCCGCAGATATTTTTTAGGCAGGAGCATTTTGCACAGATATTGTTCAGTCATGGAGATGACATTCATTTGTGTGCGGTTTGATGTCAGAAAGCTGTCCACATAAATTGCACCGCTAAAAACGCTGCTTATGGCGAATTCCCGGTCAGACAATCCGGCAAGGTAAGCATCGTACAGCTCACGCCCTGATATGAATATGAATTTGGCGCGTGCTGTAGAAATAAAATGTTTCATATTAGCAAGGAGGCGGAGCACATTGTCTTTCCTTTTGCGGGAACTGGAATCCCCGGAAAAGCCATTGGCAGTACCTTCAAATGTCGCGAATAGCTCATCTTCCGGTTCTTTGTTGCTCATCTCCGGATCTATCTTGTCCAACTCATCAAATACGATGACAAACTTGAGCGTATATGGGTTGATAATGCGGTCAAAATGCGATAATATGTCTATCAGTTCGCTTTCTATCTCGCGTACTTCCGCAATTGGATAGTTTTTCTTCCTTCGTTTCCCGAAAGTGATGTTGATGAAACCTTGGCTGCCTTCGGCTAATGGGGGCGTTTCTTCGTCAATTACGGTATGGATTCTGTCATTCAAAGTATTCAATTGTTTTCTTATCCATACATATTGCTTGATTCCCGGAATGAACAAGAACGTAATTCGCAGTAGTTTTCTGATGCATAGATAAATTAGAACAAAACAGATTATTTTGAAAAGAATAATATAGCCATTGCTTGTTTCTTTTAGTTGTATGAAAAAGGTTTTGAGATAAGAAGTAAGTGTTTGAACGAAACCGGGTTTGCTGTTTTCTTGTAAGTGGATAAAAGACACCTCTCCTTTGGCTGCCATATCAGAGGCATTTGCAATATGAGCTTCAGAAGTAGAAGAGGATGGGGATATTTGTTGTTCATAAATCTTTTGGACTACCTCTTTAATAGGGCCGTTTAATTGCTTCATGATTCCCAATGTGGCAAAACAACATACTAAAATGTAAAAATATGCGGGCAGAAAATACAGATGTTTGTTGGAAACGAAATTTTCCACCTCTGCTTTTATTCGTTTGGCTATTAGACACAGTATGTCTCTTTCTGTGAGGATTTCATGCCCTAAATTGATTTGGATGGCTATTCGCTGGGCCGTTTTTCTTCTATAATCTTTGAAAATGATTTTATTCAGGCGGCTACGCTCTTCTTTGTCTATTTTTCGAAGCCTGCCACAACATTCTGCAATGCATTCCTTTATAGATTTCCCTATATCACTGGTGCTATTCTTGCGCCATTCTCCATGCTGGATAATGTGCTTGACGAGACCGCAATACAAGCAAAAATATCCCCAACAATATCTTATGTGATATTTTTTTACATAGCAGAAAATAGAGAGCATAGCTAATGCTGCAAGCCCAATAAAAAGGTAATGAATATTATCAATGGGCTTTATTATGAATAGGGAACAAAATAAAGCAATGGTTATCAAATGCAGTATAAAGAATATGAATTCAATTTTACTGCTTCTCCGTCGTTGTCTGGTGATATCGTATAATGCTTTTTCAACAAATGAAGATTTCCCCATCCCCCTATATCCAGCCACTAAGAACGAACCGGTTTTGTCTTTATTCGTAATCCAGTTCCTTAGCCTGTACAAAATATCTTCTCTTCCAATAAAAGCTTCATGAATATTTTGCTTATTCGTAAAACGTCTCTCTCGTAAAAAAGGCAGATAATAGTTCAAACGCTTGGTACGTGATGAGTACCGGTCAAAAGGGTTGGCATATTGTTGTTTCATAGTGCTTTTATATCTTTAATTGCGATGCTTTTCCTAGTAAGTCGTAAAAAAATGATTTTAATAAATCTTTGTAAAAACTATTTATATCTCCTGAATTTATATCTGCATTGATAGTATTAATAGCATCTTTAAATTTGAGGTCTTCCTCTGTTTTTGAATGGTTTTCCGCATCTTTTTGAATGTTATTTATTTGAGATCCTAATATTTCAATTTCTATTTGGTTTTTATTTATGTCTTGTTTATACAGCAAGCAGTCATTATAGCATTTTTCTAAAGTTTCAGCTTGTTTCTTCTTTAGTTGGCAAATTTTCTCATTATTGTTTACTGTGTTTCTTTGGTTTTCTTGTTCTTCTGAAAGAATCCTGATTTCTTCCCGAAGTTCATAAAAATTAGTCAGAGTCACTTTTTGGCGGTTTAAACAGGCTGATTTTAAATTCTGTTTCCTATTTTCAAGATATTTCACATCCTCTTCTTTGGATCTTTTTTCAAAGTTTAAATTTGCTGATTTTATTTTATCCGATATGGATTTTTCATATCTCATCAATTCAATGGAACATTTTAACATAACGGCTTCGATTTCTTTTGAATTGCGAAGCTTCCTCTTGAAAAAAGCAAACAATAAAGAAAAGAGGATCAATAAGTATCCCCCTAGTACTAATCTATATTTATAATTTGCAGAATAGTCTATAAGACTAATAAAATAGTGAAACAATGAATTCTGTTTAAAGCCAACTAACATTAAATGAAAATGATCACATATTATTCCATAAACCAATAATATCACCCAGCATAGGACGGCACAACCCAAAACAATACATATTGTTGTAAGCCATTGCACAGGAACTCCGCAAAACAAAGAATGTTCACGAATGTATTCGCATATTTTTCTTTCTCTGTATTGCTTGAATTTCTCAAGAGTATTAATCACATCTTTCATTTTGTTTCAATATTAAAGTTAACACTATTGATAGATAGGGAGATAGACAAATGGAACATTAGTTGATTCCTTCCATATCAGCCCGCCCCAATAAATACCGACCAATCGGTTTGCAAAAATACAAAAAAAACACAAAACGCTCAATATGTGAGGTAAAAAAAGACACAACCTTTTGACAAGTCGTGTCTTTGACTACTGTGGATAGATAATTTTGCAGCATCTCATTTCGATACATGCGCTGATTACTAACAGTGTTATCTCCACTACATCAAGTGTACCCGTACTGGGAGCTCTACGATTGGGGGTACCTATTGTTTTAGAGGCAATAAACCTGAAGTTTAAAAATAATTGGTCTTGTTTTCATTTAACCATCCCTCATAGGCCAAGGATTGACAGGTGAATATCTGGCCTATTGTCATTTCAATTCATCATTGCCCTCTTTTTCTTCACTTTGGATACAAAGAATGGGAATTCCAACATTATTATTATCTGACAGGGTAAGCTTTTGGGGTAGATCCAAAAAATCAGAAATCTCATCAGAAGCTCTTGAGGCCTTTACATATCCATATTTGGATTTATTAAATACAGATTGAAATGAAATTTTCAGCAAATCCCAAATCATTTGTGACCAGCTGTCTCTGGGGGCACACTTGACAAAAGTCCGTCCGGTTTGGAATTCAACAAAATCTACCAATTGTGAGGCCAGACATTTTGATGCAACGAGTATATCATTGGGCATGGCACACCAAAACGGTGTACAAACAGCATTTCTATCTATCAACAAATACTGGGCACCTGCCGTTATGGCTTTAGGTATTACGCTTCTTTTCCTTCCGTTCAAGTTATTGGCTTTTCGATATATAAATTTAGGCCAATGGGTATATAAAAATAGCTGATGCATATCATTATAACCAATTTTGTGATGATAAATACTGTCCGTATTTCCATTCAGTTTCTTGGCTTGTAGTAGCAAAGCGTTATATGTGACTTCTGTACCGCGTATTTTTTTATATACGATGAGTAAATCCCCTATTTCAGGATCCTTTTTGTATCCTAACATTCTTTTCTCGCAAAATTCTGCAATAGGCTTTTGATGGAGGAAACAGCCTCCAACTTTGAAATTCAATGTGGGAAAAGCATGATTGAATATAGCTTCTAAGTGAGAAGGTAATTGTGTAACAAGTGCTGCTATGTATGCAGGTTCATCGGGATTTATAAGTCCTTTTATGCACTGCTTCAATGCATTCACAATTTCTACCTGCAATTTGTTCTTTAAATATGCCTCCATATAGTATTGTATAAACTGTTTTACATCTTCTTCCTATAGTTATAAACTAAAGACACATAGACTTTATCCCAAACCCCACAACAATCTCCACCACCTCTCCATGCTCCCTCACGACCTTCAGCATTCGTGCCGGAATGCCATGAGTGAAACAACAGCGGATAAATTCTATCCCGATAAACATGCCCGTGTCCGAGTTCCCGGATCCATGTTGTTCCTTGTTTCGGAAGGTTACTGTTCCCTCCATGGTTTCATGTCTTCGTTTCCGGTAGAGGGCTTCTTTCTGAAACACTTGGGTGATGTTGTTTCGTACGATTTCCACTTGTTGTCCTCCGTTTTGCAGAAAGTCCAGATAGTCCGCCAGTAGGTCTTCCGGACATCCGCTTTGCGACAGGGCTGTCTTAAGGTGTTGTATTTCCATTGGATTCATAAGCATTCCTTTTTACTTGGCAATAATCAGTTTTTTGTCTTTGATGATAAGCGTGTCCTTCCCGCCGTTTTTAATCAGGCTCACATTATCCAAGTCTATCATGCTGTTGGATATGGAAAAGTCCTGATGTATCGTATCGTTCCGCAGGAAATGGATGTCCTGTTTATACAGGTTCGGAATAGAAAAGAACAGGGCTATGATTCCACCTACACAACATATCATCAATAGGGTAAAGGCAACAAACCAGCGCTGGTATTTTCTATCTTCTACCACCTTCACCTCAACAGGTGCAGGCTCTTCGTTGATTGTCACCTTTTTCTGGCTACATATCACGCGACATCTCAAGTTGGGGAATTCATGCAGGCTGAACAGGTCCGGAACCTGTTGCAGAAATTGCAGGTATTGTTTGGTTTCCATCTGCACCTCCAGCTCCACAGTTACACGGATAACACTCCGCTTCATTATCTTGGGCTTCCCCGATGCGCCTGCGGGCTTGGCTACATTGACGGGGCGGATATCTGATGCGCCTGTGTCCACGCTCATGGCAAGCTCCACACCGGTGCTTCCCAGTGAGGGGGCCTCCGCTGGGTGGGTTCCATAAGGGGACGAGTTTTCCGTTCCCTCGTATTCCGCTATCAGGTCTGCCATTTCACGCACTTCGGTCACTGCCACGTTCTTTGTCTCTGCATTGGCAAAGGTCTCCACTTTGGCTTTCATCCTGTCGGTCAAGAAGGCCTTTATCTTGTCTTCGCTTTTCTTATGAATAAGGTAGCTCGGATACTTCTTTGTAAAGCTCCGGGCTACGTTTCCCATATAATCCATTGTATAACAATAATCTGTATTTACAACGATATACAATACCATTTGTATTTGACATCGACTTTTACACATTTTCACATCCTATTTATGGTTAATATTCAAATTGAACATCTAATACTTTTAAAATTTTACCATCTTCCCCATCAATAATTACTTCCTTCATTTGATTTTTTTTATCTACAAAAGAGTATCTCCAAACCTTTTGTCCATAATAAGAACTTTTTTTCAACCATGTTCTAGTTTTATTTGCTTTTTTTCTGATACTATATTTATCCCCAATACATATAGCTTGCTTCCAATAAATATTATATCCTTCATCTGTATCTATTATACGAACTATATTACCTGTTCCATCCAAATAATATTTCTTCCCTATTTCAATCATTGTATCATAATGCATTCCATACGAACTACAACTCAACAAATTTAAACTATCATTATATATATACATTGTTTCTATATTTAAAACACTATCTATAACTTTTTTTACATATAAAGAATCAATATGACTAATATCTACTATTTTTCCGATTGTATCTGCACTATTATATAAATCTAATTTTATATTCTCCTTTGTGATTGGATTACTTAAAGGATAAGCTATATTAGTCCATAAACCATAAGATTTACATGAATATGTAATAATATGTAATATGATAAATATTACTATTTTAAAAAACTTGATTTTCTCATTATATCCCATTGCCACTTATATGTTATTTTTTTAGAATTGTCATAATCCATAAAATTTTTAGTACGCCCTTTATTGTACAGAATTTTACTCTCACTTGAAAAAATGTGTTCAAGTCCCAAACAATGCATTATCTCATGTGGAATTTCTTCTTTAGGTTTACATAAATTACCCAAGAACATTAAGGAAATGCCATCTTTAGAACTAGAAATACCATTATTATATAATACATTCCCATATTCTTCAACTTTACATTGAAATGGAGTAAGAAACAAAATGATTTCACCACTATTTTGAATTATACCTTCTTTTAATGCTAATTCATTCTTTAAGCATTGCATAAGTAACTTTCTAGAACCATCATCTCGTTTTACATTATCATTATCAATAAAGACATCCTTATTCTTTAAAAATTGTACTATATTACTAGACAAAATAAGACCTGTTTCCTGACAATTAACTTCTATCGCAACTTGATGAAAAGCCTCATATAACCATTCTTTTATAAGTGATAAACTCCATTGATCTTTCAACAACTGTAAATTCTCCAAATCCTTTCCAACATAACACACTCTTACAATAAACTGCTTAATAACATTTGGATAAAAATTAATAGCACCAGCCACTTTATTATTAACAATAAATTCTATTTTTTTACTTTCTTTCAAATAGGAATTACAAGTAATTTCCACCAAACTAACATCCTTTGATAAAATATTAGGTGAAATTGATACATCACTATCATGAATTTCATTAGTTTGCCCATTTCCGTACATTTTAACATCTAACTTAATTTTTTCTCCTTTTGGAGCACAAAGCCAAGGCGTGTAATATTTTTCGCCAGCAATATTTTGATAGCAATCATAAATATTCTCTAATGATCTCTTATCACAACACCCTTTTTTAGCATTTTTATAATTATCAAATCCATAAGCTCCATTATACAAATCTTCCAAATTTGCATCAAATTCAACTCTATTTTTTTCTTTTTTTGCTAAAAAAGCCTTTTTTATTTGACTTGTACTTATTAATTTCGCTTTCAATATTAATCTCATAATGAACCTTGTTTATCATGTAAATTAAAATTCTTAACTATAACTATGCCGTTCGAGTCTACCTTACAATTTTCAACAGTAATAAAAAAACTATTATTTTCATCTGTTATAATAAAAGATACCTCTTCTCCTGGCTTTGCATTTATTACCCTTGCATAAAGAGTGACAACCTCATCTTCAGGTAATTCATCAAGAATAGTATTTCCTTTCGCATCCATCCAATACACTTCCACTATTTCTGCTTGCTTTTCCTCCTTCGATTCAGATGCTATCGAAACAAATGGTTGCTGCGAAACTTCCGACACCTTCCATTCCTTCTCTCTCGCCTCCAGATTATTCCTCTTGATAATCCCCGGCGACAGATACATGGTCATCACCATCGGAGAGTTCCCGGCACTCATGCTTTCCTCTATCTTCAAGCAGAAACAGTCCCAAAACCGGAAAATATCCACAACCTCACTTTCGTTATAGATGAAATGGATTTCTCCGTAGTGCATGGCTCCTTCATTCAGCCAGTCATAAAAAAACTGCTCGTCACCGCAACACTCAAACATGAGCGTAATCAAATCCCCTTCAACCGGTAAGTATTCTCGATTACCTGTCTCTTCACAAACTTGGATATGCAACTGTATGATTCGCCCCAAATTCGGATCGTCACAGTGCCGGATATGACACCGGTAGCTGTAATAGAGCAACGGTATCTCTTTGCCTCCGATTTTTAATATTGCCTGATAAATCATAACTGTAAGGTTTCAAATAAACAATTAGGGTAACAGGTCACGGCTGATCCAGTAATAGGTCTGCCCGTTGGATTTGAACGACTTGCCGGCTGCTTCGTCCAGCATTTTCTTCTTTTCCTTGAAGTATTCAATCAGCATGTCCAGTTCTACGTCCGTAATCATATCCTTGTCCTTCAGGTCCTTGACCCGATAGACCTCAAAGAACGGATAGTCCGCAGGGCAGGAGGTAAACCGCTGCAAGGCTTCCGATATGGGCATTCTCAAAAAGGTCTTCCTCTTTACCTTGCAATACTTGTCCGTGTTGCGTTCTGACAGGAAATGCCGCACCAGCTTTCTTCGTACACGGCGGGTAGAGGCATATTCCGGCACGTTCAGGCTGTCCGTTTTCACGCGTACGGTGGATTCTTCGGTATCTGTCTCGAAGTAGTCGTCCGGGCAGTCGCAGATGTTCACTTTCGCCTGTTTTTTCTTCTTGACAGCCTCGTATTTATAGTCCACAATTAATTTAGTGGGTTCCTCTACATATTTTCTCAGGCGCTTGAATTCCTCTTCGTTGGCAAGCAGATAATAGTCCAGTGTCCGTGACACTGAGTCCGGCAATACGACAGGCTGTGCCGGCAGGTTCCAGGCAGGTTCGATATCCGGAAGCACGGACAATATCGGTTGCACCCCTGCCTGGCGGATATGGTAATAGTCCGTCATTGTCGAGTCCGCCTTATACCGATGTGTTCCCACCTCGTCGAATGCCCTTGTCAGGCTGTTGCTCAGCAGGGTGTTGCCAAACTTCACTTGTAGTAGCATGGAGTCCAAGGCAGAGGTAAGCCCTTCCAGTTCCAGCGATTCGTTCTTTTGCGGAAACACCAGCCATCCCTGTGTCATGCTCCGGTTGGGGAAGTCCAGGCAATAGGTGTTATGGCCCACTTCCGCGTATTCGTTTTCATTCCGGACTTGCTCGGGATATACCACCAGCTCCCGTTTCTTCCGGCTGATGCGTGGTGCCGAGCAGTCTATCATGTTCCCTATTTGCAGCACGAAGTTGTTGAAGTTATCCGGCTCTCCCCCGTAAAGCTGGAAACCCAGCAGGCGGCAGTTGTTCTTCACCAGCTTGTTTACCAGAGTGGAGTCCGCCCATTCGCTGTTGAACCCTTTGTCGCCGATGACAACCAGGATGTTGGTCTCGTCCGGGCATTTGTTGAATTGTTCCACCCCGATTTGAACACCTGACCAGCTGCCGAACCGTCCGTATGTGGGTTCCAGTTGCTTGACGTTACGTGCCTTGGCGGAAAGGAAGTCAAGCAGCTCCATGTAGTCGGGAGTCAGTTTGCAGATGGGGTCTGTCGGACTATCCGGCTCGTTGAAGGTCAGCACGGCGCCGAACCTGAAAGAAAAGCTCTCGTCATTTACCAGTTGCGACTGCAATCCCTGAATGGCGTTCACCACGGCCGGAAACTGCTGGATGGTGTTCTCTTTTCCTTCCAGGACAAACACTAGGTTTATTTTCTGCAAGTCCTTCTCTATCTTATTCTTGAAAGTGCTGTAATAAATCGGATTTCCGTTAACGTTCAGCACATAGCTTTCCTGTTTGTCAATGACCGGCATCGGAATATGCGTCCTGAAACACAGGCTTGTGTCATTCTCCTTGTAAAACAATACTGGACTGTACCGGATGGTAGGATAGCTCTCTGCAAATTCCAGTTTCCGCTTCATGTCGCCGGCCGACAGCCGCAAGGTGTCCTTTCGTTCTCTGTCTTTGAAGATGAGCGTACTGTCCGGCAGCGAGGCTATGTCTATATGGAGTTGTTGCCCGGCAGCCGTCAGCAGCCCTCTGTCTATCCATCCGACAACCGTCTGTCCTATGCTGTCGGCGTCAAGCTGCGGTTTGTTTGCCACGAGTACACATCCCTTGTCTTCCGATATTTTATAAGGGTACACGATACTGTAAAGCGGAATCTTGCCGGCTTCCTGTGTCAGGTCGGTATTTTCAAACAGTTTCACAGAATCATTGGTAAAATACGCTGAGGGATTGGCCAATGCCACGGTGTCGCTCAGCATGACCACTTGCTTGTTCTTGAATCCCGTGAGGACATCGGTAAATCCGCTCCGGGTCAGCAGCAGGTCGTTCTGGTTCATCCAACCGCAATATTGGGCCTGTTTCCACTCTTTCAGTTTTCCGTTTTTCAGGATAGCGGGGTTATATTGGATAAGTTTGAGCCAGTCTCCTTTCCGTTTGATGACCAGAAAGGCATCCATGTATTCCACAGCCTGCATTTCGTTCTTTCCGCTCGGGCTCAGATAGCTTGTCCCTTGTTCCTTGGCGAATACAATCCACGGATTGCGCTTGAACAACGACAGACTGCGGGGAGCTTTCACTCCTTCCACCGAATAGTTCCGCACATATTCGCGCGGAACATTCTTCACCCGTGTAAAACGGTGTACCGGTCCGCAGGCTGTCAGGCAGGCAATGCTGAAAATACACCCTGTCTGAATCAGATGCGATATAAAGTTCTTTTTCATGGCTCGTTACTTTTTTGATTCGGAAAAACGTTCGTGTTGGGTCACCATCAGCTGCATGACGCATTCGTTGTTCAGGTCATCGCCCATATCGACAAACACTTCATCAATCACGGTTTTCTTTCGCGCAATGATTTTCAGCCCTTGGCAGTAAGAATAGAAGTCATTCTTTTTATGGTTGTTGACTGTGACGGCTATGTCCGGATTTCCACAGAGATATTTCTTCAGGATATAGTTATAATGGGTATTGAACGGTCTGCCGTCCACGATGGCCTGCAAATGTTCTCGGATATCGTTCCCGATAATGACAAGCACGTCCGTAGAGTCGTTTTCTGTGTACTGGGGAAGGATTTTAATCTTGTGCCGTACAGGGTATTGCGTATCTTCCGTAGTCAGCAGCACTTCATATTCGCCTGGTTCCGAATAGGCATAGAGCGGATTTTGTTCTCGGGAGTCAACGATTCCTGATTCGCCGAATTGCCACCGCCACTCTTTCGAGGGTCCGTATCCTTTGAAAGACACGATTTCACCTTGGAAAGCGCTCGCCGGAGCTTTCATTTTTACAAGCTGCTCGCTCCCGTAAGTGTTTGTTTTCTTCCGTACGGTGATGATCTGCTTCTTTTCCAGCGAATGGTCCACTTGCAGGCGTACCTGGTAACGTCCCGGTTCTTTGAACACATATTGTCCGTTTCGTTCGTGTGAGACATCTCCGTTGCCGAACTCCCAGAGCCATGTGTTTGCCCTGCGGGTACTGTCCGCATAATAGATAGGTTCTCCGACCTCCACTTCTATGGGGGTCAGTGTCATCCGCACGGTCCGGCTGGAGAAAAATATCCGGATCAGCACGGCAATAAGTATGCACAGCAGCATGGCTGCCGCTACAAACAGAATCTTCCTGGTATAAATCTTTCCCATGTCATTTATTTTTAGTGCCTGAGCGCAGGTCTTCTTCTTTTTTCTGCAATCCGATCTCGCATTCTTCCAGATTGGCTTTGAACAGTTGTATGTTTTGTTCGATACTCCACAATTGTTTTTTGTCTGCCAACCACATGGCATAAAAGTCGGCTATGTGCATAAACAGCTTGTACCGTTTGTCCCAACTGTTTCTTTCGTATGTATTGCGCAGGTTGTTTATCAGGTAATGGATATCGTCTTCTTCATATTGGGCATGTACCCCCGGCTCAAAGGTTTCGATTTTACGGAACAGGGAATCTATGGCCAGTTGGCTGTCGGCCTGTTCCTGTTGGAAATCTTTAATGCGGTCCATCTTTATTTTCACGAATTCCTTCTCTTCAAACATCTTGAAATCCGAATTCCACATGAATATTGCCAGACAACATGCCACGGTTGTTGCGAAAAAGAACAGGAATACATAGATATGCCCCATCAGGGTCTCCCGCTTGTTCAGTGTTTTTTTATTGTCATTCATAATATGCAGTTTTATTGGTTGCTGTTGGAACCGACATTCAGGTTGCGCCGTGTCTTCCAGTTGTCTTGGATACATTGCATCAGGTCTTTCTTTACCATCTCTTCCTGGATGCTCAGCAGGCGGATGGAGTCTTTTACACTCAGGAACATGTTGATGTTCCCCAGCAGTTGCTTGTAAAGCCTGCAATCCTTGTCATCCATACTTTGGATATACTTCAACAGGTTCATTTTTCGCACGCTGACAACACTTTGCAGAAGAACATCGTTAATCTGTGGCGAGGTGTTCATCAGTTTCATGTACTGATAGACCGAATCCACGCTGTTTGACAACGAAAGTTCTTTGGCATAGACATAATCATATTTCAATGTCTGTTCCGTAATCCGTTTCACTTCCGTACTGGACGTTTTAAGGAAACAGGCAAATATGGCTACGGCAAGAATGACGCAACCCGTCAGGTAACAGGAAAATTTCAGATAGGCTTTCCTTACTTCCGTATTATTTCTCGGTTTCATATCGAATAGGTGTTTTATGGGTTACAAATAAGTGCTGATTCCTAAATAGGCTCCTTGTTCCGTTGGATTTCCCAGCTTGAACTGGGCGTCCTCCTGCTGTATGATATAACGGACTTGTATTTCCTTGTCAGCGGGCAGGAACAGGTCCATCAGGTCACTGAGTATCTGGCGGTCAATGGTATCGGAGAATAGGGTCTCCATTTTCTGTGCCGGTAGCGGGCCGATTTCCAACAGCATTTGGTAAGTGCCGTCGGCAAAATGGTTCCCCAGGACCATGGTGTCTCCCAAAAGGCATTCTCCCAGTTTAGGGACAAGATGCGGGTCTGCTTCCACTACGCTTTTCTCTCCTTTTTGCAGACGGATAGGCACTCCGGTCAGCATGCTCATGCACTCGCTTATTTGGGAAGGGCTGACGGTAATCTGTTCCATATAGGCCAACATGCGGATAAGCATAATCGCCAGATGGACAGGCAGCAGTTTCAGCACCGGCCACTGGTCGGAGAATATGCTTACAAAGTCCGGATGCACGTTCATTTCATCGATACGGCGTTCCTTGTTTTGGAAACTCACCAGCATGTAGTCCAGGGTTATCTCGAAAGGCTTGAAAAAGCGCCGGGCATAGAACTCTTCGTCCCGGTGAATCCGGATTTCATCCAGTATCTGCTCTTTGGAGCTTTTGTCTGACTGGTAGAGGTTCTTATGAAAAATGCCTTCAGGCAGTGTGTCATAAATACTCCGCCTGTTCACGTAGAGATACAGGTAATCTGTCAGGTCGTATTGGGAATATTCCGAGTGGGCATCATGGATGTCTTTCGAAAAGCCACGCCGTATATCCCCCAATCTGGAAATGAGGGTGCGCTCCGCGTCGTAGCCGCTTTCTTTCAGTCCGCTGGCCACCACTTCCGCCTTGAAATCGGTGTCCGGCAAATTGAACGAATGGGGGCGTTCGTCAAAACATACGATTTTGTCAGTTTCTTCTGCCATAACTTTTCGGGTATTCAGGTTAGTCCAAAATGTTCCAACGTGTCTCGCTGGATTCCTTGGGGTGTCTGGAGCGTTCGGCAACCACGATGTTCTCCTTGTGCTTGCCAATGTATTCAAGGCGGCTGAGGGTGGTCCACAAGTCATTGAACAGGTATAGGAAACGCTCTGTTGTTACCATCAGTTGACGGATATTGTGATGGTCATACAGCAAGCCGCAATTTTCCCGCAACAGCCCTTCGTATGCACCGGGAGTGATGCCGTTCCATTCATTGAAGTATTTCAACAGGTCCTCTTTCTCCTCCTTGCTCATGAAACTCAGGCATACGTACAGGTGGTGGGCCAGTGTGGAGAATACATTCAGAAAACGCAAGGGGGAATAGTATTGTCCTTCATTACGGTAGGAAAAATAAATGTCGGATATGAAAAGCATGATATGGCGGCACAACATGCCGATGTTTGTGGCCAGTGCCGTTTGCTTTTCCGCATTTTCCACCTTGGCGAGTATATCGAATGAGGCTTTTTCGATGGAATCGACAAGCTGCCCGAATTTGGTGTAATAGTTTTTCAGGTCAGGATGGCTGGACATGCTGGTACAGGGAGGTATGAAGTTACCGTCCACTTCGCAGCGGTTGCCGTTCTTGCGCAAACGACCGATCAGCAGGAAGTGCCTGCCCAGCTCGCCTCCGTTGGTTTGCCCTGTTGGCAGTACGCTCAACGCATATTTAGGCAATGCGTTGGGTTGCCGCGGACTTAATTCCTTTTCATCCGGGACACCTGAAGGACGGTGCTCGAACGGATCGGCCATCAGGATGACGTCCCATCGCAGGGCTTTGTCTTCCATTTCATCGGCAGAAATATGGAAACTGGCCGTCAGTTCATCATTGTCTCCTGCGTCATAATCAATCAGGTATCCTCCGGAAGTAATGGCATAGCACCGTTTCAGACGGACTTCCAAAGTTCCCGTGACAAGTTCCGTGATGCTGAAATCTCCGGAAACGGGTTCCCCCTTCTTGAAGGGTAAAAGCCCGTAGTTGGTGCGGTTCAGATGATACGACTGGTATTCGCACAGACGGTGTGTAAAATGGTTTTCCTGCTGGACGAAGTGTTCCTTCTTGACCGGCATGCCGTCCGCCCAGTTCACAAGCGGATAGCTGCCCCTTTTATTTTGATTTCCTGCCATAGTATTGCGTTTTAATATTCTTTATATGTTACTAGTTCATTCGCTACCCGTTTGGCGATAATCACATCATGCATCTTCAGCTTGTTTTCCGCAAGCGTGAGTTCCGGGTCAATATAGAACCTCTTTCTGAAAAAAGAGGATTTGGTATAGAATACCCATTCATAATATGCCCCGCCTTCATTTTGATAAACAATGGGCGAAGAAGGCGATTTGAGGTTGCAGTCATCAATCATGCGCTGGAACCATTGCCCGAAAATGACATCATCGGAGGCCTTGCCGGTAATACGTTCCGACACCGGGTCGTCTACCCTGCGGAAAATGTCCACGTCGATGACGATACTTCGTTCGCGGTTGATATACAGGGTTTCTGAATCGTATTCTTCCGAGTATTTCCACACTTTATAGATTTCTACGGGTATGTCAAAATAGCTTTTTACCGTCTGGGTATATAGAAGGGGAAATACAAAAGGCAGTATGCAGGTCGAAGCCCATACCCCGTATTGAAGTTCGTTGCAGAGGTTGAAGACGACCGAAAAAATTCCGGCACCTAACAGCACGACCGTGACTGTCATCAGGCACTGTATGCCGAAAGAGGGCATCTCCTTGCCCGAAGAAAACACTTTGCGCAAGACATATCGGTTGTAATACCCGCCAATCCAGTACAGGATAACCAGCAGGATATAGATATAAGGCATGAAATTGTAGTCCATAAATCCGGACAGGCCGGGCAGGGCAAGCACGATACTGCACACGAGCAGATAAACAATCAGTCTCTTGTTGTTCAATAGTCTGTTCTTCCGTGCGACAAAATAGGCTGCTATCCCGAAAATTACGGTAAGCAGGGGCATCAGCAGATACGATGAAATGAGATGTTGGGTAACTGGGTCCATATGCTATAAGTTATTTAGACTTTATTGTATTCGATGAATATCCGGTAATTGAATGTATCTGGCGAACAGGCTGAAAGCTTGGTTCTCAGATTGTCTTTCATCTGCTTCTCCTGTGACGGGTCGTCCAGCTTTTCTTTGAGAATCAAGTGTACCTCTTTGGTCCGTATCAGTCCTTCACTGGGCATCGGGCTGATTTCCACTCCGTTCTTAATTTCTGTACGTACCAGCAGCTCTCCAAGTTCTTTTTTACAGAAACTGATAATATCATTCTGGGTCAATACACGGCCATGTGAAATGAAACCGTATTTGTAAATGTCTATGCGTTCCCGGTTCTTGGGAGCCTGTTTGCCGCCATAGGTGGTGCTGACAAGCGCAAGTGTCCTTGGCTCCAGATAGGTGTTGGTATTGGGCGACAGATCCACGCCGGCTTGTATCTGGTTCCCTATCTCACAGTTGGTGGTCCAGTATTTGACGGTAACCTGGCCCTTACCGGTCAATTGGTCGATCATCAGATAGTAGGGCGTCTCTCTGAACTCATTCATGTTATCGGTTGTTTGTTTCATTTGTGCCACCAGTTGCTCCATTTGGGTGGCAAGTGCCTGTAGCTTGATGCTCGAAACGGAACCGAATGCATGGGTCTCATCATCCAGCAGGTCCAGCAGATAGCATAGCAGTTCTTTGGCAGAACGGGAGTCAAACCGTTCGCACCCTCCTTTGCGGATGGAATACGTGCCATAGCCCGCCTTGGAATTTCCCTCCGGGTACAGAAGCTCATGATAGCTTTTCCCGTCCGAGTCTTTCACACTATGTACGGACAACAGGGATTCATGATTTTCCGTCCGCAGGGGAATCACCCTGAAAGTGTCTTCAAGGGTGCTCACTTGTTCACGCAACAGTTTGTTTTCGACGGGCACGATATTGATTCCCGCTTGCAGTTCATCCATAACCTCAGCTGTGAAATGGGCGGGAAATTGTATTTTTAGCCAGACCAGCCTGTCCTGCATCTTTTCCCGCACGGCTTCCTTGAAACAAGGATGCAGTTCTTCAGGCAATGTCTCTTTGCAGGAATCATCAAGCGGGAAAGACTGCCGGACGCTCAGGAAATGTTTATTGTAGATTTCCATGATTTCCTTGTCTATGAGGAACATCGCATCATAGTTCTGGAAAAACGCACGGAAGGGATTATCTTGTATATCGTCCTTTTCGTAGATTCCCCGCTGCATGACAACCTGTTCTCCCTTGACGGACCATTCCGTACAGGGAAGCAGGAACAGGTATTCATAGCTTTCCGTAAGATTGGGAAAATCAAGATAGAAAGAGAAATTCCGAAGGTCGGTAATGGATTCGTCCACAGCCAGGCCGAGCCAAACGGTACGCGGAGTCATTCTGGATTCCGTACGGGCAATCATGGTTTTCTCCAGGGTATGGTCTATCCGGTACAGGAGACTATTGCAGACCATATATCTTATGTCGGCTCTATGTAGCAGTGTATCACATGCCGGATAAAACGAAATACTTCCTGTCGACAGCTTCCGGATCAGTGAGTCGCTTTCATAATACATGCCCGATTCCCGGGTGATCAGATAAACGGGTTCAATGGGAAAAGCGTGTACGATGCCGTGTGCGGGGAAGGGGGAGGTCAGGATACCCGGTGTCAGAATCCGGGCGGTCTTTTCCAGCAGCCTTGTTTCAATGGCGGTAAAATCTTCTCCCAGCATATACATTTCATTGGCCAATGCTTCCAGCAGGAGCTTGACGACGGGATCAAAATTTTCGGCTTTTTTGATTCCCCAGAAAGTCGCAGCATACTTTAGCATACGGTTCCTGATTTGTTCCTTGTTATATTTCTCTATGCTCATATACCTTGTTATCGGGTTGAAATGGGACCTAAATAAATCACATAATAAAAGCACCGCTTCTCTCCTGTGTGTATCAGAGTGCCATACACATATACCTGAACGCGTTTTTTTATGGTCGAAGTGCCGGACACGCTGACCTGTCGGGTCGCGTCATCTATGGTGACCCGTACATATACGTTCGTAAGACGCTTTTCGTATCGGGTGATTGCCTTCGTAATGTATTCTGAGAATTGCCCTTCCCAACGGGTATGGGAGACGATGCTCTCAAAGTCAAGATAAAATATCTCACAGCCGAACTCCTTGTCAAAGGTATGCTCTCCGGGAGCCGTACTGATTAGCAACTCGATAAATTGGTCAATCGAATCAATCTCGTTGCACGAGGCAAGATGGTTGTTTCCCACATCTTCGTTCAGCAGGGCCTCAAAGTCCAAAGGCAGTTTGCAAAATTTCGTTTCCATATCCGTCAGCGCCATTCGTTTTCAAATTCCTCGTTCGTAAATTTCAGTGTTCTCGCGGCAAACAGCAGGACGATGCTGCACTCATGGGTACTATGGTCTATTTTTCGCCGGAAACGGATGCAGTTGCCCTTCGTAAAGCGCAGGGCGAATGCGGCCTGCTGGTCGGGTTCGTCTTTTCGGTAAATCCGCAGGTCTCCGTCCTCGTACATCCTGCTGTACGCGGCCCATCTCAGCAGTCCGTCCCCCGGCATGCCGGTAAGTGTGCAGGTGACAAAGCCGCCGTATGCTTCACCCTCCGGCAGTCCGTCGCGGTCGGTATCGCGTTTGAATTTCAGGTCAAACTCCTCTACCGCGTAGGTCTCGTGGCAGACGGTCAGCCGCATCACGTAGCGGTCGTCCGGCACGGCGGAGTCTTTTCGTTTGAACAAAGAGGTAAACCAGTTCATGATTTCAAGTTTAAGTGACACGAATCACCGGCTTCCATTTCCCTGAAATGGATGGATAGCAAAGTCCGGCTTTCTTTTACTGTCGAATGCACGTCGAGTTCAAGGCATTGGGCACCTCTGAAACGGATAACTTCCTTGGGCGCACCGCTCAGGCCGGAAGTGTTCATCACCTCCCCGTCTTTCAGGATTCTTGAATTGAACATCCATTTCAGCAGTTCTTCCGCAGGGAATCCCGCAATGCTTGCCCGCATCCTGCCTCCGTGTGTCTCGCCGGTTACTTGTCCGTTCGGGCAGGCCTGTTTCTCAAAATCATACTCAAAGCTCAGCAGGTCGTATGCCTGCACTTCTTCATGCTCCGAGGGTTCGGCGGTCCAGAACTTGATATACGATTGTGCACTCATATCCTTATGTTTTTTTATTCTTCTTCACTCGTCAGATTGGTTTGCAGCATGGCGGTCAGGGTCCGTTCCTCATTCATGCGTGACTCCACGAACAGCACCGTGTCCTGGCTGTCCAGATGCTTGCGGGCGTAGGCACGCAGGTAGGCTTTGAATGCCTGCACCTTCGTCCGGTATTCCTCCAAGGGGAGGGCGAAGATGTCTTGCGTTCCTATCCGTTCCAGTCCGTATTTCTCCAGTTCTTCTTCAAATAACTTCTTTGATGGGTCACTAGAGATTGCATAAATAATTAATGTTTTATATTGTATCATATTTGAATTAACTTAAATTGATAATAAAAATACGAGTAATGATAAACCCTAAATACATTCCTATTAAAATTAAAAAAAAAGGAAAAATGTACACATTGTATAATATATTTGTATTTAAAAATACGATAAAAAAACAGAGAAACATTACAACTAAAAACACATTATTTAGTTTTGAGAAAGAACGGTAAATCCAATCATCATTCTTCTCTTTTTTTAGTTTTTGATACGTATAAAAACTAGCAATAGCTCCTAGCAATAAAAATATACGATACACCTCTCCTGTAAAAGTATATGGATACAATAAATTTAATGATATCAGAATGATAACATATACATTACTTAAATCGTTATATAATATATTTTTTCTCATTTTAATTTTTTATTTGGAAATATTTGTTCAAAGTGTTTCTTTTGTACAACATTCGTATTATCTTTTGGCAATACTAATGCTTCTGAATATAGTTGTTCTATTATTCTTGCTATTTTAAATTTATTGATAACCGAAGGTTTTACCACCTTTTGTGACTTGGAATTAAAATATGAATATTCGCTTCTATTTTTTTTCTGCTCATTATATCTACTATTATAATCAACATTGTTTTCTATAAAAGTATTTTTAGTTGTATCTATAGAAGTTACTTTATAGTAATCCTGTATTGCATAAGCTAATCCTGGCAAGAAATAATTACCTCCTCCATTTGAAAAATTTTTAGGATTTTGTATTGGAATTGGTTCTCTCATTGTATAATGAGTTTTAGGAATTTGGGTTTCACACCATGGTCCAGGATAATGAGAATTTCCATCTCCTACATTTTTATAATATATAACGGCAGCAATATAACATAAACAACCACCAGCCCAAATAAATGGAAGTAACACATCATCTACAGTCCCTACTCCTGTAACATCATCTGCTACAATAACTAAAGATAACGCAGAAGTTGATTTTAGGATATTTTCAGGAGTAAACCATGAATCGTCTTGTTGTTCTAAATTTGTCTCATAAAGTTTAGAACTCGCTCTATATGCTTTAGGAGAAATATCCAATTTACAAACATAGCATGAATCATAAAAAATTATATTCTTATTATCTTTAGTTGGAACAGGAACATTTTCATAAAAAGCATAACCGCAATTTTCAACATATCCCTCATATAAATCTCCATTACTCAATAAATTAGCATATAAATCCAATGAAATAATATTTGCTCCATCTTTTCTTTGCATAGTTATTTTACCCATCTATTATCAAATTCAATACCATTCACGCTAACACTCTCAGGAGATAGAATTAGAGTAGTTGACAATCCTTGTCCCAAAGCCTCTATAACTCGTCTCAGATTGACACAGTACGCATTCGTAAACGCCACCTCAAATATTACCCCGGACGTACCGGTCTTGAACAGCACCGCCCCGTTCTTCTTTACCCACGGCTTGATGGCCCATCCGTAGATATTGTTTTTCACCGTTTGCGAAAGGGTAATCATGATTCGCCCTCCGCGCACTTCTCCTTCTGGTTGGTTCTTGTTTCCGTCAACAGGCTGGTGGAAACCTATCTTGAATTGTTCTACTGCGTATTCGTCGCCGTCAATGCTGAATATGACATTCACATCGCTGTCCACTTGTGGAAAATTAAAGAGTCCCATAGCATTTTCTTTTTTTAGAGTACCCACTGGTTTTCAAATTCCTCTGTACCGAACATCAGTTTCTGTGCCTGTACGGTCAGTTTGGTCGCAATATAGCCCTTACCCTGCCGGATATAGCTGATTTCCATATCCACACAGGTCGCTTTCTCAAAGAGTATCTTCTCAAGCGCGGAGCCTTGGTTGTCGTGCACGACGATGGCGCCGCTCTGATATTTGCGCGCATCCAGCATCCACTGGATCATGTCCCGGTTGGGCAGGTGGGGATAGGTCACATAAAAGGTTCCGCCCTTGACCTCCGTCTGCACCTGACCCTTGACATCTATCCCTTGGGCGAATCCGAACTCACAACCTATCAGTTGATAACTGTCCTTATACATATCTGTCAGCGAGGTGGCTGCCAGATTGCCGATTTTTAAGAATACTGTGTATCCAAACATAGTGCATACAAAATTTAGGAGTGAATATTCAAGGTTAATTCGTTTCGTTCATCCAGGCCGACCTCCAGTGTCTTTCCCTGGCATAGTTCCTCTTTGATAATGAGGCGCGATATGGGTCTGCGCAGATAGTTACGGATTACGCCGGCCACTTGGCGTGCGCCGTATTTGGGAGTAAATCCCTTATGCGCAAGCATCTTTCGGGCATCATCACTGATGATGATGTTGATACCCTGTTTGTCCAGTAGTTTCTTGACCCCGTTGAATTGTATATCGAATATTTTCAATAGGATATCTTCGCTGATAGGGGAAAATGGGACAATTTCAGACAGGCGGGCAAGGAATTCTGGGCGGAAATACTGCCCCATCACCTCCATTATCTGGTTGGTGGTCGGCACATTGCCCGATTCCAGCTGTCTTGTCAGCCACTCGCTTCCCACATTGGAGGTGAACAGGATAATGGAGTTCGAAAAATCCCCTTCCTTTCCCAGCCGGTCATGCAGTTTCCCTTCGTCCATGATTTGTAGGAAAATGTCATATACGGAAGGGTGCGCTTTCTCTATCTCGTCAAATAGTACGACGGCGTATGGTTGCTGGCGTATCTTGTTGACCAGCATACCGCCTTCCTCATAGCCCACGTATCCCGGAGGCGCACCGTATAGCAGGGCGGCAGAGTGTTCTTCCTTGAATTCGGACATGTCAAAGCGGATCATGGACTTCTCGTCGTTGAATAGTGTTTCTGCCAATGCCTTGGCGAGTTCGGTCTTTCCGGTTCCGGTGGGTCCTAGCAGGAAGAAGGAGCCGATAGGTTGCCCCGGCTTGTTCATGCCGCTGCGGGATTCCAGAATGGCGTCCGTCAATGTCTTCAATGCCCGGTCTTGTCCGACGACCCTGCGCCGCAAATACTCCTCCATATTGAGCAGGCGTTCTTTTTCCTGGGACTGTATTTTACCGATAGGGATACCTGTCTTGCTGGCAACAACGGCAGCAACCTCATAAACTTCCACCTGCTCTATTTCTTTCTCGGCAAACCGGAGAATGTCATTCAATGCGTTTCTCAGATAAGCTGCCAGTTCTTCATACTTCTGCAATTCATGGACATCCGTCTCTTCTGGTATGACTCCCAGCAGGATAGGGCTTAGCTTGTTGTGCATCAGAAATATCAGGTCCCTCAGTTCTTCTTCCTTCTCTACAGGCTCCTTTTCCGCCTGCTCAATTTCGTTCAATTGGCCAAGCAGGATTTCCGCATCGTTCTTGCCTGTTTCATTCACCATTTTAATGGCGGAGAGTGTCATGTCCAGCAGCCCTATGGCAGAATCCGGCAAACGGCGGTCTTTCACATACCGTTTGGCAAGGCGCACACATTCGGCTACTGCGTCCTCGCTGATTTTTACATGGTGGTAGTCCACATACTGTTTCTGTACGGAGTGCAGCATCTGAATGGCAGACTTCATGTCCGGCTCATTGATTTGTATCACCTCAAAACGGCGGTTAAAGGCATGGTCCGGCTCGATGATCTTACGGTATTCGTCAATGGTAGTGGCGCCTATCACGGTCAGGTTACCGTGCGACAATTCGGGTTTCAGCACATTTCCGGCGCCCGAATTCCCTTGCCGGCTATCCAGCAATACATGGATTTCATCAATAAACAGGATAGCGTTGTCGATGCCGCGAAGTTCTTTCAGGATATTTTTCAGGCGGTCTTCAATTTCTCCTTTATAGGTCGCTCCGGCTATGAGTGAGGCATTATCCAGTTCAAAGATACGGGCTCCTTCCAGGAAGGAGGGTACTTTATGGTTCACGATATCCCACGCAAGCCCATAAACCAAAGCCGTTTTCCCGACCCCGGCATCGCCGACAATCAGCACATTGGATTTGCTGAGGCTGCCTAAAATCTCCATGATCATGCGGTTCTCGCGGTCACGGTTGATTACCGGATGCAGGCTGTTCGTCGCAGCAGCGGTAAGATCCATACAGTATTTGGTTAAAAAGGAAGATGAAGATGAATTGGGTGACAGGACAGGACTTTCCGTCATGGAAACGGGAGGGTTGCCTGACGGCTCATTATTATATATGGAACGGATATCCTTTTCCAGTATGGGAAAGGATTTGAGCTGGTCGCTCGAAAAGGCGACTCCCGGCTTTGCCAGGGCAGCCAATACACATATAGGGTTAATATCGAACAGCCCTAGCTCTATGCGCACATCATCGGCAGCACGGAATAGGCTGCCAATCTTTTCCGAAGGCTTGATTTCTGACAGCTGGGTGGATTTCGGGCATTGCTCGATATGGACATCCGCCCATTCTTCCAGATAGCCCAAATCCTTACCTATACTTAATATAAAATCTCTTAGCCCTACTTCCTTATGAAGTAAGGCTTTCAATAAATGCGAAGGGGTATAATACTCATTCGCATTTTCACGGGCCACTGCCTGTGCTATGTTAAGCGCAATTTTTATAGAATCATCAAGATTAATGAAACCAACTCCTGTATCCATAATCAATAAGATTTAAAATTGCGCAGGAGAACACTGCAAATATAAGGCAAAAAACGAAAATCCGCTACTTTTAGAGCGTTTTTTTTTATGCCTGAGGGCATTTTTTCGAGAAAAATCGAAAATTTTTCCTAAAACGCTTTGTTATTTCAGCAAAATGCCATAAATTGGGCACCGAAATTAGAAGTCAAAAATGATGGGGCAACCGGTCATGGATGAGGGATAATTTCAGAATTAACATTTTTATTAACTTAAAACATTGAGAATATGGCATTTAAAGCGTCATTTAAGTTCTCGGACTCGAAAGAGTTTGATGTGTTGAGATGGGATGTCAAGTTCAACCGTGATGTGGATCCTAAGGGTCGTCCGGCATCTGACATCTATGGTGGTACAATTAATGTCGAGGTTGAATCAACTCCGGATACGATTGTACTGGACAAAATGTTCAAGCAGTATCAGCCTGTAAACGGAAACATCGTCTTCAAGAAAGCAGACGAGGATGCCAAGATGAAGGAACTGGTATTTGAGAACGGGTATATTGTGAAGTACGAGGAGGCACTGAATGTAGCGAACTCATACCCAATGACAATCAAATTCTCCATCTCTGCTCAAACAGTGAAGATGGCTGATGCTACATTTGTACAAGACTGGCCGGAAAACAACTAACCGTTGTTTCTAGTCAAATTCTTGGAGTGCCGGAATATACCAATTCCGGTTATTTCGGCACTCAAAAACATACCGACCAGTCGGATTAATAAGTGGGAATTAAATAGATATTAATAAGTATGGGAGCAAGTTTTCTGAATTTGGTAGCCACCAAGGTAACCGTGAAAGGGGAAGAACAAAAATTCGTTTCTTTACGCCTTCATCAAGGTTTCAACCGGCATCACACGTTTACTATAATTGTAAACTATCTGTCGCCTAACAACACCTTTCAGCAGACTCCGGAGAAATTCATCAATTACATTGGGGAGACTGCCAATATTTCATTCGTCCACAAGCAGACCGGAGAAAGCTATGATTTCGAAGGGATTATCAATCAGGTGGAAATGATTGGAAGTGTGGGCGAAACGGGCGGAGTGGCTATTCATGGAGCAAGCCCTACTATACTGTATGAAAATAACAAGACACTCGACTCATGGACGGATCAGACCTTATCCGCCATTATAAAGGAAGTGACACAGGAGTACGGAAAAGTCAGTCTGGTCTCTAATCCTGAATATGATTTGCCTATCCCTTACATGGCACAATACAACGAAAGTGTCTTTGATTTTATGAATCGCCTTTCGGCCCTGTATGGGGAATGGTTTTATTACGATGGCGCCAAAACTTATTTTGGCAAGCCGGACAAGGAGGACGACCCTAAGAAGATCTTGTATGACGTGGACTTGGAAGAAGTAAGGTTGGTAGCCAATCTGGTACCGGGGAAATCTGCCAGATACGATTATGTAGCGCAGGAGAACAAAATACATAAGGCAGATACGCCCGCTAAACCGGAAGGAATGAACGACCTCCAGTCCATTGCTCATGGCTGTTCGGAAAAGGCTTACAGCGCCCGCACCACTTCTGCGGCAAATCCGCATATCACAGACAAGGCGGGATTGGACGAACAAATGAAAATTGTAAAGAATTCATCCGGTGCCGGTCTCTTGAATATAAAGGGGATCGGAAAAACATGCCGGATCCGGATCGGAGAGGTTATTGACGTGGCTTTTCCGGATAGGATGAAATTGTCTCCTTTAGGGAAATTCCGTATTACCGAAATCACCCACGAGGTGAATCGGGACGGACATTATATAAATAGTTTTGTAGGCATCCCGGACCAAATGACGCACATTCCTGTGCCCAATGTAAAAATGCCGTTGGCATTGCCTGAGTTGGCAACGGTGGAGAAGAACGATGACGAAAAAGGACAGGGACGCGTGAAGGTTGTCTTTGATTGGCAGAAAAAGGGAAAAACGACCAATTGGATCAGGGTACAGAGCCCTAATGCGGGAACAAGCGATGCGGTATCCAAAAACCGGGGATGGGTATTTGTTCCGGAAGTCGGGGACCAGGTGATGGTCGGTTATGAACACGGCAATCCGGACCGTCCTTATGTAACCGGAGCCATGTTTCACAAGGACTCGGGAAAGGGCGGAGACAAGGACAACAAACTGAAAAGTATCATCACCCGAAGTGGAAACACCATTCTTTTTGATGATGAGACGGGAAGTATCACCATTATGGACCAGACTGGGAAACAGCTTATGGTTCTGGATGGGAAAGATACGATTAATATCATGGCAAAGAAAACGGTGACCGTCACCAACGAAGAAGAGTCGGTTATTATCATGGATGGCAGGTCTATCGGCTTGCAGTCTGATACGATTTCCATTGAAGGGAGGAAAAGCATTACACTGTTGTCAGGCGGTGAGAACATGATACTCAGCGGTGAAAAGAAGATAATCGGCAGCAGTGGAACCAATATCAAGCAGGAGGCTTCCAAAGGATATGACTTGAGTACTCAGAAAGGCACAGTCAAAGGTACAAACTTGTCAATCGAAGGCACAGCCGATGTAGCGGTAACAGGAGGAATCATAAAGTTCAACTCATAAAACCTCAGGATATGGGAGCATCTGCATCTGTTGTACAGGAATACTTTAAGGCGGTCGATTATTGGGCGGATATTGCCGATAAGGAGGACTGGAAACTGGCTATATGGATTGTCGGACAGAACGATGTGGATTTGGTTGACAGGTTCTTGGAAATCGAACGCTCGCCTGTCGGACAGTTCGAGGATATTTTCTTCCGGTTTGACACGCCGTATGAGGGAAGCGGGGATGAATACACCGAACAGCTATGGCAGGAATATGCCGGCTGGTTCTCAGAAGAAGTGGAGGAAAAATACGACATCATCAAGGCCTTGCGGCACGATGGGCTGTTGAAAGAAGAATATGTCCCGGACACGTCTGTCGAACATACGGCAGCCAATCTGTGGAAAGAGATGTTGCGTTTCAAGGCATGTATATCCGGATTGGAGAATGCCTGTTTCTGCATCTATTTTCCTCCGGGACAGGAAAGGGGGCTTTCCAGGACCGAATGGTTCAAGAAGGTCTTGGAAGAAGGGATTCCGCAGGGAATCCGGTTAACGACCATTGACATGAAGAAAAACAGAAGTGTCAATCTGGATGAATCGCCGGCTGTAATTTATATCTGCCCCAAGTTCGATATGGCGGCGGCCCTGCATAACCGGATGGCACGGAGCGATACGGGCAATGACCTGATTGCACCCGAAAACCGGTTCAAACAGCAGGTGAGTGCCGTCATGGATTGCACACAAAAGCAGGATTGGAAATTGTTGGACAAGGAAATCCGGAAACTGCTGGATGTTGCCGGGGAGTTGAAGGATACGAATATATTGACATCCGCTCTGTTCATCGCCGCTGAAGCGTGTTATGCGATTCGGGAATACAAACATAGCATAAAGTACAGCGACGATACGATCAGGGAAGCGGAAAAGGCGATGGATAATGGCGAAGCGGCTGGATATAGCTATTGGAAAATGGCAACTTCCATGAAAGCGGCTGTCCTGACGGCAGAGAAAAAACGGGAGGAAGCAATTGCACTGTATGAAGGACTGGCGGAGAAAGCTATCGGACAAAAAGATCCCTACTATGTCATGGAAGGTTATCGTATGTGTGGCTTTTTACGCTACGAGGAAGGCCAGCTGAATCAGGCTTTCGAGTATTTTCTGCTTGCTTTGGCAGCCGGGAGTTATCTTTCCGAAGAAATCAGACGGAACTCCACGTTTACTTATGCGGCATATCTGGCGCTCCACACTGGCAGGCAGGTACGTGCGCTGATTGATATGGAGGTCTTGGAAGGGCAGCTTCAGGAATGGCTGGGAGAAGATTGGAAACAACTGGTGGAGGGTCCGGCCATGCAGCAGGCAAAAGCCAGAAGAAAAAGTAAGATTTTCGGATGAGTGAGATTTACTAACATATTTTTTTAATTATAAAACAGATTAAGTATGGATTTAGGAAATTACGGAATAGGCGGAAATGAAGTGAAAATGGATGCCTCCGAAGGTATTGCGGAAATTCCACAGAACCGGACATTATTGGTTGAACAATTGACAAAGGACGAACCGGTAGCTCCCGAAGTGGTCATCGGTCTGACTAGCATTGACGAAGTCTTTGCACATTTCCAGCCGGAAATTGATATAGAGTTCGCTGATGCGGAAGGGGCTCCTGTTGAAGAGAACTTCCGTTTCCACAATGTGGGAGATTTCTCCGTGAAGAAAATGACGGAACAGAGTCCTTTCCTGTCGGGGCTGAATGCGGAAAAACAGTTTGCTGACAGGATGGAGAAGTCGTTACGGTCTAACAAGGTGCTGCAACGGGTTCTGGAAAACCCGGCTACACGCAAGGCGTTCGTCAATACACTGTCTATCATGTTGGACGAATTAAAGGAAAACGAGAAGTCTAACCCTGTAAATGAATGAGAACCATGAGCGAACAGAACACACAGAAGGAAGCCATTGTACAGCAACAGCAGGTTGCGGTACAAACCAAAAACTTGAATGCGGAGTTACAGGCTTTGGCAAAGTTCGGAGGTTTCAACGTCTTGGAATCTTCGGTGGACGGCATACAGAATTTGAATCCGGAACGTAAGGCACGCCGGAATATATTCCTTACTGACCGGGAACGGGCTAACGAGCGTAAGGAACTGAGAAAAAGGATTGAGATGTGGATAGATATGCTGAAAGACGGCAAGTCCATCAGCGAAATGGTGGATTTGTGCCAGAAAAAGTCTGCTGCCGTCTCTGACCTGCTCTCTCAAAATCAGCTGAAGGCGGTAGAAGAAGTGAAACAATTAGAAAAATCATACCGCACGGTCATGCTTTTCTACAAGAATACGGATGCTGACAAGATTAAGAACGTATCCATTGTCAACGCTTCCATGGCGCAGCTTACCGATTTGGACAATTCTTTCTTTATCGACGCTATTGCCGACGAGCTTCGTGCCAATTATGACCGTTTGGATTTACGTACCAATTATTCACTGCTGGTAATCCCCGGATACCTGGGTTCCAACAAGGTGGTGGAGAAATGGGCAAAAATAGCGCATGACAACAAGGTTATGATTTTCACTGATTTTGCAGACCTTGAAAAACCGGATGATGTGATTGAGATGTTCTTCGATTCCAATCTGACAGGTGGCGATGTCTATAAGTCCAATGTCTGCATGACATGCAACTATCTGGTAGGACGTGGACGCTATACCGAATTGGGAGAAACCGAGGACTTGCTGATTCCACCTTCGGCTGCACTGGCTGGCAGTGTGTACAAAACCGTGATGGCACAGGTCACTGCCGGAAAGAAGTACGGCTCTATGAGCGAGGTGGACAGCGTGGCTTTCAACCTGAAGAAGAGCGAAATCTCCGAAATAGAAAAGATTGGTCTGATACCGATGGTAAAGGAATACGGCAAAGTCATGGCTTTCTCGGCAAAGACCTTGTTCAACGGTGACAATCTGGGCTTGCAGACCTACTCGGTGGTACGTGTGTTCGATTGGGTGACAAAGGTCCTGATGGATTTTCTCAACCGCCGTGCCTTCGAAAATTGGAACAGCAAGGCTGAAAGGGATTTGCGCGGGCAGATTAGCAATTTCCTGGACAGCATACAAGGTCCCGGACGCCTGATTGAAAAATTCAAGATCCTGCGCTTCGAGAGAGACCCGAAGCAGAAGGACCGTATCTTCCTCGACATTCACCTGACTCCCTATTTCCCGGCAAAGAGCTTTGTCATCAAGCTGGAGGGAACGAAGGGGGATGATGAAAATGAATGGAACAGCGATTATGCACAGGATGCATAAATGAGTATTTTTAGAAGTAACTGAAGGGTCCGGCGGGGCTCTTCAGCTACTCTCCTTTTTACATCCTAAAAAATTCTCACTATGTCAGATGTATTCAAAAATATAGCTGACGCCGTTGATAGCAACAGCGTCAGACGGGGCTTTTCCGACCTTTTCACGGCCTCGAAAGCGGCTCT
>ULXJ01060526.1_pt1 | contig 85554 bp, 80 predicted proteins | sample 1960981 | NCBI WGS metagenome assembly ULXJ01 (sample SAMEA4835830, study PRJEB28245) | human gut metagenome | biome: gut microbiome; material: fecal sample | place: Denmark | collected 2008 | reverse complement strand
GACGCTCTTCAGCAGTTTCTCTTTCAGCTGGGCTTCCTTTTCCTTCATGAACTCTTCTACCTGCTTCTTCAGTCCGGCATTCTCCTCGATGTACTTGCGGATGGTTCCGGCCAGGTCGGGGGCGTTGTTGAAGAGCGCTTTCAGGTCGCGGATGGAGTCCTGCAGGCTGTCCAGCATCTCTTCCACCTTGGCACCGGTCACGGCCTCGATACGGCGTACGCCGGCTGCCACGGAGCTTTCAGACAGAATCTTCACCATGCCGATGTTGCCGGTAGCGGCTACGTGCGTACCGCCGCAGAACTCGATGGACGAGCCGAACTGGATGACGCGGACGTGGTCGCCGTACTTTTCACCGAAGAGGGCGATGGCACCCAGTTCCTTGGCTTTCTCGATGGGGATGTTACGGTATTCCTTCAGAGGTATGTTGGCACGGATCTTGGCGTTGACCAGGCGTTCTACCTGGCGCAGCTGTTCGTCGGTCACCTTCTGGAAGTGCGAGAAGTCGAAGCGCAGCGAGTCCGGCGTAACCAGCGAACCCTTCTGCTCCACGTGGTCGCCCAGCACGGTGCGCAGGGCCTCGTCCAGCAGGTGCGTACACGAGTGGTTGGCGGCGCAGGCGGCGCGCTTGTCGGTGTCTACGCAGGCCATCATCGGTGCGTCGAGGTGTTCGGGCAGCTTCTTGGCGATATGGATGGGCAGGTTGTTCTCCTTCTTGGTGTCGATGATGTCGATGGTCTCGAACTCACTGACCAGGACGCCCGTGTCGCCTACCTGACCGCCGCTTTCGGCGTAGAACGGCGTCTTGTCCAGCACAATCTGGTAGAGCGTCTGGCTCTTCTGCTTTATCTGGCGGTAGCGCAGGATACTGGTTTCGTATTCCGTATAGTCGTAACCTACAAATTCGGTGGTACCTTCCTTCAGTGTAATCCAGTCGCCTGTTTCTACGGAAGCGGCGTTGCGGGCGCGCTGCTTCTGCTGCTGCATCTCGGCGTCGAACTCCTTGAGATCAGCCGTCATGCCGTTCTCGCGCAGGATCAGTTCGGTCAGGTCGAGCGGGAAGCCGAAAGTGTCGTACAGCGTGAAGGCATCCTTTCCGCTGATTTCGGTCTTGCCGGCAGCCTTGGTGTCGGCCATGGTCTTCTCCAGCAGACGGATACCCGTTTCGAGCGTGCGCAGGAAGGCTTCTTCTTCCTCCTTGATGACTTTGACAATCAGTTCCTTCTGGGCCTTCAGTTCGGGATAGGCTTCTCCCATGTTCTCTATCAGCACGGGGATGAGCTTGTACATGAAGGCCTGCTTCTGTCCGAGGAACGTATAGCCGTAGCGGACGGCGCGGCGCAGGATGCGGCGGATGACGTAGCCGGCCTTGGCGTTGCTGGGCAGCTGTCCGTCGGTGATGGAGAAGGCGATGGTGCGGATGTGGTCGGCCACGACACGCATGGCAACGTCCGCTTTCTCATCGGTTCCGTAAGTCTTTCCGGACATGTCGCCTATCACCTTCAGGATGGGCTGGAAGATGTCGGTGTCATAGTTGGACGTTTTCCCCTGCAGGGTACGCACCAGTCGTTCGAAGCCCATGCCGGTGTCGATGACTCTGGCCGGAAGCGGTTCGAGGCTGCCGTCGGCCTTGCGGTTGTATTGCATGAACACGAGGTTCCAGATTTCGATGACTTGCGGGTGGTCCTTGTTCACCAGTTCGCGTCCGGGCACCTGGGCTTTCTCTTCTTCCGAGCGCGAGTCGATGTGGATCTCCGAGCAGGGACCGCAGGGACCCGTATCGCCCATTTCCCAGAAATTGTCATGCTTGTTGCCGTTCAGGATGTGGTCTTTCGGCAGGAACTGTTCCCAGTAGGAGGCGGCTTCGTTGTCGCGTTCGAGGCCTTCTTCGGGACTTCCTTCGAAGACGGTGGCATACAGGTTCTCCGGATTGATTTTCAGCACGTCCACCAGGTATTCCCAGGCCCAGGAAATGGCTTCCTTCTTGAAGTAGTCGCCGAACGACCAGTTGCCCAGCATCTCGAACATGGTGTGGTGGTAGGTGTCGTGTCCTACCTCCTCCAGGTCGTTGTGCTTGCCGCTGACGCGCAGGCACTTCTGCGAGTCGGCCACCCGTTTGTATTTCGCCGGGTGGTTGCCCAGAATGATGTCCTTGAACTGGTTCATTCCCGCATTGGTAAACATCAATGTGGGGTCGTCCTTGATTACCATGGGAGCGGAGGGCACGATGTGGTGACCCTTGCTCTCGAAGAAACTCTTGAACGAGTCTCTGATTTCGTTTGCAGTCAACATATTCTATGTAAGTTTTTAGATTTCAGCATAGTAAGTCTTTTTCTGAGCGGGAAAGTCTGGGTCGTCCGGATGGGTCCGGCAGCGGAACCTTCGAAAACTCAATAACTTAAAAACTCAAAAAACTGTGCAAAGATAGCTCGTTTTTATTACTTTTGCCGCATAGACAACCGAAATATTTCCAAAAAGATGCGTAAAGTATACTATATATATAATCCGCAGACCCAGACTTACGACCGCATTTACCCTACTTTCCGCCAACGGATGATGAGCTATGCACGCCGTCTGTTCATCGGGATGGGATTGGGTGCCGGCAGTTTCATCGTATTGCTGCTGATATTCGGTTCGCCTTCGGAGAAGGAATTGAGGAAGGAGAACAGCCAGCTGCAGGCCCAGTATAACGTACTTCAGCATCGGATGGACGAAGCGATGGGCGTGCTGCAGGACATCCAGCAGCGCGACGACAACCTCTATCGGGTCATCTTCATGGCCGACCCCGTGCCGGCCGCCATCCGCCAGGGCGGCTTCGGCGGTACCAACCGCTATGAGCATCTGATGAAAATGGCCAACTCGGAACTGGTGTTGAACACGACGCAGAAGATGGACATGCTGACCAAGCAACTGTACATCCAGTCGCGCTCGTTCGACGACGTGGTGCGCATGTGTAAGCAGCACGACGAGATGCTGCGCTGCATACCGGCCATCCAGCCCATCTCCAACAAGGACCTGAAGCAGACGGCTTCGGGCTACGGTACGCGCATCGACCCTGTCTACGGTACGACCAAATTCCACTCGGGCATGGACTTCTCCGCCCATCCGGGTACCGATGTCTATGCCACGGGCGACGGCACGGTGGTGAAGATGGGGTGGCAGACGGGCTATGGCAATACCATCATCATCGACCACGGCTTTGGCTATCAGACGTGGTATGCACACTTGCAGGACTTCCGTACGAAGCTGGGCAAGAAGGTGGTGCGCGGCGAGGTGATAGGCGGCGTGGGCAGTACGGGAAAGAGTACCGGCCCGCACCTGCACTACGAGGTGCACGTCAAGGGGCAGGTGGTCAACCCCGTGAACTACTACTTCATGGACCTGAGCGCCGAGGATTACGACCGCATGATACAGATTGCCGCCAACCAGGGAAAGGTGCTGGATTGACGGCTGTCGAGAATGTGTAAGAGAATAACAGACCGTTAAATCATGACTATGGTACCGAATCAGGACAAGAATCTGAAATTGTATTACTCCATCAGCGAGGTGGCCGACATGCTCGGCGTCAACGAGTCGCTGCTCCGCTATTGGGAGAAGGAGTTCCCGCAGCTTTGCCCCAAGAAAGCCGGCAGGGGAGTGCGGCAGTACCGCAAGGAGGATGTGGAGACGGCGAAACTGATCTATCACCTGGTGAAGGAACGGGGCATGACGTTGCCCGGCGCCCGCCAGCGCCTGAAGGACAACCGCGAGGCTACCTTGCGCAACTATGAACTGGTAGACCGCCTGAAGAACATCCGGGAAGAACTGGTATCCATGCGCGATGCCCTCGATGCCTTCACCTACAACGATGTGGAGGCATTGAAGGAAAACATTGGAAACCTGCAGTCGTCAGACCATTAGTCCTCAATGCGTGACACCTGCTTGATGTTCTGTATCTGTTTCAGGTTGTTGCAGATGGTGCGCACGTCGTCCACGTCGTGTACATACAGCTGGATTCTCCCTTCGAAGATGCCGTCGTTGGTTTCCATGGTGAGCTTGCGGATGTTGACGTTCAGCTGGCGGGAGATGACTTGTGTCACTTCGTTCAGCAGTCCCATGCAGTCGATGCCCTTGACGTAGATGGTGACCAGAAAGGACAGGTCCTTGTGCGTGTCCCACTGGGTGGCGATGATGCGGTTGCCGTAGCTGCTTTTCAGACGGGCGGCCACGGGGCACTGGCGCTTGTGGATAATGACCTGGTTGTTCTCGTTGATGTAGCCCAGTACGTCGTCGCCCGGAATGGGGTGGCAGCAGTCGGCCATGATGTATTCCTTGGAGATGGCCTCCTCGGTGAGTTTCAGGATTTTCTTGGTATCAATCTTGTCCGGCGTCGCCTTTACCTGCGGTGCCTTTTCCTCTTCACTTTCCTTTTCCTCTTTGTTGTTGGTGCCGAAGGAGAAAGACAGCAGCTTCTTCCAGCTCTTTTCAGGCTTTTCCTTGAAGGCGTTGCGGTCGGTGTCGCCCAGGGTGAGCTTCTTGCTGCCGATGGCTACCAGGAGCTCGTCGTGGGTATGGAAGTTGTGCAGGCGTGTCAGCTTGTCGAGTGCCGAGTCGTCCATGCGGATGCCTTCGGCCTTGAGGAAGTCGGCCAGTATCGTTTCGCCTTCCTTCTGGTTGACCTTGGCTTCCTTGCGGAGGATGGAGGCTATCTTGGCCCGTGCGCGGGCCGTGGTGGCGTAGTTCATCCATTCGGGTTGCACGTGCTGCGATTTGGAGGTCAGGATTTCCACCTGGTCGCCGCTCTGCAGCTTATGGCTCAGGGGCACCAGCTTGTGGTTCACCTGGGCGCCGATGCAGTGGCTGCCGATGTCGGTGTGGAGGGAGAAGGCGAAGTCCAGGGCCGTGCAGTTCTGCGGCATGGTTTTCAGGTCGCCTTTGGGGGTGAACACGAAGATTTCCGACGCGAAGAGGTTGAGCTTGATGGTGTCGAGGAAGTCGATGGCGTCGGGTTGCGGGTCGTCCAGGATTTCCTTGATGGTCTTCAGCCATTTCTCCAGTTCGCCTTCGTCCTCGCTGCCGCCGCCTTCCTTGTACTTCCAGTGGGCGGCGAAGCCCTGTTCGGCCACGTCGTTCATGCGTTCGCTGCGGATCTGTACCTCAATCCACTGGCCGTTGTTGCCCATCAGGGTGACATGCAGGGCCTGGTAGCCGTTGGCTTTGGGGTGGCTCACCCAGTCGCGCAGGCGGTCGGGGTGGGGCTTGTATATCTTGGAGATGGCCACGTAGATGTCGAAGCAGTCGTTCAGCTCTTCGTCCAGATTCTTGGGGGTGAAGATGATGCGGACGGCCAGGATGTCGTAGATTTCCTCGAAAGGCACGTGCTTGGTCTGCATCTTGTTCCAGATGGAATAGATGGACTTGACGCGGGCCAGGATGTAATATTTCATGCCCATCTTGTCCAGCTGCTCGCGGATGGGGGCGGTGAATTCCTTGAATACCTTGTCGCGCTCGGTGGCGGTAGCTTCCAGCTTCTGGGCGATCGTGGCATATTCCTCGGGATGTTCGTACTTGAAGCTGAGGTTCTCGAGTTCGGTCTTGATCTTGTACAGGCCCAGGCGGTTGGCCAGCGGGGCGTAAATGTACATCGTTTCGCCGGCTATCTTGTACTGCTTGCTGGGGAGCATGGAGCCAAGGGTGCGCATGTTGTGGAGGCGGTCGGCAATCTTGATAAGGATGACGCGGATGTCGTCGCTCATGGTGAGCAGCAGCTTCTTGAAGTTTTCGGCCTGTGCGGAAGCCTTGTCGCCGAAGATACCGCCCGATATCTTGGTCAGTCCGTCCACAATCTGGGCTATCTTGGGGCCGAAGATGTTCTCGATGTCCTCGACGGTGTAGTCGGTGTCTTCCACCACGTCGTGCAGCAGGGCGGCGCAGATGGAGGTGGAACCCAGTCCGATTTCAGTACACACAATCTTGGCTACGGCGATGGGGTGCAGTATGTAAGGTTCACCCGAACGCCGCTTGATGCCTTTGTGCGCCTGGTTGGCAAAGTTGAATGCCTTGGTGATGATTTCCACACGCTTGCGGTGCTTGGTGGCCAGGTAGCAGTTCAGCAGGTCCTGGAAAGCTGCTTGTATCATCGCTTCTTCCGCTTTCTCTTTCTCTTTCAGATCAAGGTTCTCTTCCATATCCGTATCCAATTTTCTTCACTTTCTGCAAAAATAAGCAAATTTTGACATCAGACAAGCATTTTGTCGCTTAAAACAGCAGTGATGCCTGAATTATTTCGTGGGAAAGGCTTGTTGTGTTGCGTCACTTGTATATCTTCAGCGTTTTTCCTGCACGAATGTTGTTGCCTCTCAGTCCGTTCCAGCTGCGCAGCTTGCTGACGCTCACACCATAGCGCAGGGCGATGCCTCCCAGCGTGTCGCCTTTTTTTATCTTGTAATAGGTGGGCTTGCCAGTGCCGGCCACGGCTTTGGAGGTGGTAGTACGTCCGTTGCCGACGGCCACCGTGCGGCGGTTCTTGAACAGTTCGGCCTGGCGGTGATTGTAGATGGTGTCCTGGTTGTCGATGAAGGTGCTGATGGCATTCATAGGCAGGCGCAGGGTCTGCGGCTTGCTGTTGCCGGGGATGATGTTGCGCTTGTACTGCGGGTTGAGGCTCTTGAGCTCGTCCATCGGCACGTGGCAGATATCCGCCACCTGCTCGAAGTGGAGGTTGCGGCTCACTTGAACGGTGTCGGTCGCTGCGGGGATGTTGGTTTCCATCGGGCAGATGTTGTGCTTGCAGTAGTAGGACATGATGTAGTTGGCCGCAATGAAGGCAGGCACGTAGCCGCGTGTCTCGCGGGGCAGGTAGTTGTAGATGTCCCAGTAGTCGGTCTTTCCTCCCGCCCGGCGGATGGCCTTGTTGATGGTGCCCGGCCCGCAGTTGTAGGCGGCGATGACCAGGTTCCAGTCGTTGTAGATGCCGTAGAGGTCCTTCAGATAGCGGGCGGCGGCCCAAGTGGCCTTGATGGGGTCACGGCGTTCGTCCACCAGGCTGTTGCTTTCCAGTCCGTAGATCTTACCCGTCTGGAGCATGAACTGCCAGAGGCCGGCGGCTCCTGCACGCGATACGGCCGAGGGGTTGAGGGCCGACTCGATGATGGGCAGGTACTTCAATTCGAGGGGCAGGCCGTAGGCGTCGAGGGCTTTCTCGAAGATGGGCATGTAGAAGTTGCAGGCACTGAGCATGAAGGAAACCTGGTTGCGCAGGCGGGTGGCATACATGTCGATGAACTTGCGCACGATTTCGTTGTAGGGCATCTCCATGATGACCGGCATGCGCGACAGGCGGTCGATGTACACCGAGTCGCTGAACAGCGGATTCTCGTGCGAGGTGCTGCAGTCCTTGCCCAGGTCGATATAGGTCTTGGCCTTCCAGTCGTTCAGCAGGCTGTCCAGCGGGTAGGTCATGCTTCGGGGCAGGTCGATGGTCTCTTCGCGTTGGGTTCCGTTGTCGTTGATGACTACGTTGACACTCTCTTGGGCGCAGAGCGGAGCGGCCAGGAAGGTGGCGAGCAACAGGGCGGAACGTATGATCAGTTTCTTCATATCTTTTTCTCTATATCAGTTTGGTAGTGAGTATTCATTTTGTCAGAAACGGAAGCTGCACTGCACACCCACGGACTTGTCCTTCAGCGTGGTGGGGGTGTAGCTGCCTCCCACCTGGTTGTTGAAGATTGTGGGTTCGACCTTCATGCTCAGGTCGGGGCCGATGTCGAAGTTGGACAGCTCGGCATCGACGTAGGCGTCGACCACGGACAGCAGGTAGACGCCGATGAAGGCGAAGATGCTCAGGTCGCGCCAGCGGCGGTAGGTATCCTTGCGTTTGCGCAGGGTCTCGGTGAGCTGAGAATGTGATACGCGGTCCATGTAGCCGGGTGGAAGCAGGTCGGTGATGCTGGTCGAGTCCCAGTTTTCGTTGACGGCATCGACGTAGGCCGACTGGTAGTCCTTGTACATCTTGCTGTTCCACGTCAGGGCGTAGGCACAGCCGGCAAAGCCTCCGTAGACGATGGGCAGCTTCCAGTACTTGCGGTTGTATATTTGTCCGCCGCCGGGGATGACCAGCGCCAGCCAGGTAGCCTTCGTGGGATTGGGCAGCCATTGCTTGCGCTTCAGTTCGCGGCTCAGGCTGTCGGTGTTCACCTTTTCCTCTTTCAGGTCGGGGCTGGCCGTCAGTTCGAGCAGCTGGCGCTTGTTGGCGTCGGCAATGCTGTCGGCGGTCGCCTGCCCGTTGGCGCTCAGGCTGTCGGGGGCCGTGGTGACTATCCTTTTCAGTGTGTCGGCCTTCAGCGTGTGCGAGCGGCGGCTGGCGGCACGCGGGCGGTCCTGCCCATACACGACAATCCCTGCCACCTGCACGAAGCAGAGCAGCAGGGCCGCCAGTATCCGATATGTGAGTCTTCTTTTTGTCATTTGTTTTTCAGCGTGTCGAGGATGCCGATGATACGTTCCAGTTCTTCTTCGTTGCTGAAGGGGATGCTGATTTTTCCTTTTCCTTTCTCAGAGCAGGTCAGCTGCACCTTGGCGCTGAAGAAGTTGGAAAGTTGCTGTTTCAGCATGTTGAACTCTTCGGGCAGCTTGGCCCGTTTGGGGGTTATCTTGCGTCCTCCGCTTTTGACGGCTTCGCCTTCGCTCAGTGACTTGACGATTTCTTCCACCTTGCGGACGGAGTAGCCGTGTTCCAATATTTCTTCGTATATTTTTACTTGCAGCTTGGGGTTGTCCAGCGTCACCAGTGCACGGGCGTGCCCCATGTCTATCTGCTTGTTCTGCAGGCCCATCTGCACGGGGGCAGGCAGCTTCAGCAGGCGCAGGTAGTTGGCGATGGTGGTGCGTTTCTTGCCCACGCGTTCGCTCAGGCGTTCCTGCGTCAGGCCATACTGCTCCAGCAGGTGCTGGTAGGCCAGGGCTATTTCCACCGAGTTGAGGTCTTCGCGCTGGATGTTCTCGATGAGGGCCATTTCCATGACGTTCTCGTCGTCGGCAGTACGGATGTAGGCGGGTATGCTGGTGAGGCCTGCCATCTGCGAGGCACGGAAGCGACGCTCGCCGGCAATGATCTGGTACTCGTCGTCCGAGAGCTTGCGCAGCGTGATGGGCTGTATGATGCCTATCTCGGCGATGGAGTCGGCCAGTTCTTGCAGGGCGGTGGGGTCGAATTCCCTTCGCGGCTGGTTGGGGTTGACGCTGATTTTCGAGAGCTCCACTTCGTTGATGGAAGAGGAACCTTCGGTCTGCACGTCGTCCATGGAGAGCAGTGCGTCCAGGCCGCGTCCTAATGCATTTCTTTTTTGTGCCATATCTGTCAGTTTCCTTTTTCTTTATTTTTCTCTTTCTATCAGCTCCCTGGCCAGTGCCATGTGGTTCTTGGCGCCGGTAGAGTCTGCGTCGTAGAGGATGGTGGGCAGGCCGTAGCTGGGTGCTTCGCTCAGTTTCACGTTGCGCTGGATGACGGTCTTGAATACCAGTTCCTGGAAGTGGCGTTTCACTTCGTCGTAGATTTGGTTGGCCTGTCTCAGGCGCGAGTCGTACATCGTCAGCAGGAAGCCTTCGATTTCCAGGGCCGGGTTGAGCTTCGACTTGATGATCTTGATGGTGTTCAGCAGCTTGCTGATGCCTTCGAGCGCGAAGTATTCGGCCTGTACGGGGATGATGACCGAGTCGGCGGCGGTGAGCGCGTTGACGGTGATGAGCCCCAGCGACGGCGAACAGTCTATCAAAATATAGTCAAACTCGTCTTTCAGCGGTGCGAGCACTTCCTTGAGGATCCGTTCGCGGTTCTTCAGGTTGAGCATTTCGATTTCGGCGCCTACGAGGTTGATGTGAGAAGAGATTACCTTCAGCGTGTCAATCTCGGTATCGTGGATTGCTTCACGCACGTCGGCACGGTCAATAATGCACTCATAGATAGTGCATTCGGCTTGCTTGATGTCTACTCCGAGTCCCGATGAGGCGTTGGCCTGCGGGTCGGCGTCCACAACGAGCACTTTCTTTTCAAGGGTGGCCAGCGAGGCTGCCAGGTTGATGGTGGTGGTAGTCTTGCCCACGCCTCCCTTTTGATTTGCCATTGCAATAATTTTTCCCATATTCTCTATCATTTATCGGCGGCGAAATAAGCGATTATTTCTGATAGTGCCTTCAAAAAAAGGGGGGAGATTGCAAAAACGGTTGATAAGTCGCCTTTTTTGTTAATAACTTGCGGGCGCCGGCATGTCTCTTTTCCGGCCGTCCGCCCGTATTCGGTTCTGCCTCCTTTTTCCGTCCTCGTCGGCAAATATACATATTTATATTGGAAATCGGGGAGTTTTGGCAAAGCCCTTGGCGAAGATTAAGATTTATTTTCCCGTTTGAACTCTTTGGCGCTGGTAATGAGGACGAAATGTGCGGGGAGGCTGTGCGTGTTTTTACGTTTGGAGCAAAGCAATGCTTTCTCTGATATAAAGCAATGTTTTGCCACAGAGAAAGCATTGCTTTCCTTGACGGATTGGGGCGTTTCACCACACCGCCTCCACAAACTTCCAGATGAAGTATCCGCACAGGGCACATTTCACCACCGTGCCCAGCAGGAAGCCCAGCAGGGAACCGAGGCCCGAGCGGAGGGCGTCTTTCGCTTCGCGTCCGCCCAGCAGCTCGCCGATGAAGGCACCCAGAAAGGGGCCGAGAATGATGCCCCAGGGCATGAAGAACAGGCCGGCGATTGTGCCTGCCAGGCAGCCCCGTTCGCCCCATCGGCTGCCACCGCTGTACTTGGCGCCCAGCAGGGGGACGAAGTAGTCGAGCACCTGCACCACGACAACCAGCACAAGCCACACTACGAGTTGCGTGGTGCCGAACTGTACGCGGTCGGTAAAGTGCAGCAACAGCATGCCGCCATAGGCCAGCGGAGGGCCGGGCAGGGCGGGGAGAATACAGCCCGCCAGACCTGCCAGCAGGCAGAGGATGCCCAGTATAATCAACAAAATGTCCATATCCGAAAGAGTTTTCCGCAAAAATAAGCGTTACTGGTCGAATTGTCAAATTTTTCCGTTATAGAAGTTTGGCGGTTCTTTTTTTTATTTCCCCCTTAAAGTTGCTACCTTTGCCGGGAGTTAACAAAAACGTTTGTGAAAGTATGGAAAATCAAAGACCTTTGATATTGGTATCGAACGATGACGGCATCGTTGCGAAAGGAATCAGTGAGTTGGTGAAATTTCTCCGTCCGCTGGGCGAGATTGTGGTGATGGCCCCCGATAAGGCCCGTTCGGGTACGGGTTGTGCGCTGACCACAGGCGAGCCCATCCATTATAAGCTCATCCGCAAGGATGTGGGTCTGACGGAGTATAAATGTTCGGGCACGCCTGCCGACTGCGTGAAGCTGGCCTTTGCGACCGTTCTCGACCGCAAGCCCGACCTCGTGGTAGGTGGAATCAACCATGGTGACAACTCGGCCACGAACGTACACTACTCGGGCACGATGGGTGTCGTCATCGAAGGATGCCTCAAGGGAGTGCCTTCCATCGGCTTCTCCTTGTGCAGCCACGAGCCCGACGCCAACTTCACGGCTGCCGGACCTTACGTCCGCGACATTGCCCGCCTGGTGCTCGAGAAGGGACTGCCCGCGCTGACCTGCCTCAATGTGAACTTCCCCGACACGCAGGAGCTGAAGGGCGTCAGAGTGTGCCGCCAGACGAAAGGCCAGTGGACCAACGAATGGGAGAACTTTGCCCATCGCGGAGACAGCCACTATTACTGGCTGACGGGCGAGCTGGTGGACGAGGATGCCGACCAGGAGGATACCGACCACTGGGCGCTGGCCAACGGTTATGTGGCCATCACCCCCACCACGGTCGATGTCACGGCCTACGGACTGATGGACGAGCTCAAGACTTGGTTCTAATATCTTAGCGTAAGAATGGAGGGGAAGCAATGCTTCATCCTTCATTCTTCGTTCTTTATTTTTCATTTTATGAAATATTACCTGATTGTAGGCGAAGCCTCGGGCGACCTCCATGCGTCGCACCTGATGGCGGCCTTGCGTCGCGAAGACCCGCAGGCGGAGTTCCGCTTCTTTGGGGGCGACCTGATGGCTGCCGCGGGCGGTTGCGCGCCTGTGAAGCACTACCGCGACCTGGCCTACATGGGCTTCGTCCCCGTTCTGCTCCACCTGCGCACCATCTTTGCCAACATGGCCTTCTGTAAGCGCGACATCGTGGAGTGGCAGCCCGATGCCTTGATTCTGGTGGACTACCCCGGCTTCAACCTCAGCATCGCGAAATACATCCATGCCCGCACGCGCATCCCCGTCTACTACTACATCTCCCCCAAGATATGGGCGTGGAAGGAGTACCGCATCAAGAACATCAAGCGCGACGTGGACGAGCTCTTCTCCATCCTGCCGTTCGAGGTCGACTTCTTCGAGGGGAAGCATCGTTATCCCATCCACTACGTGGGCAATCCGACACTGGACGAGGTGGCAGCCTTCCGCGCTGCCTACAAGGAGACTCGCCAGGCCTTCTTCGAACGCAACGGCCTGCAGGCCAAGCCCGTTATCGCCTTGCTGGCAGGCAGCCGCAAGCAGGAAATCAAGGACAACCTGCCCGACATGATACGGGCAGCTTCCTCCTTCGGCGGCTATCAGCTGGTGCTGGCAGGTGCGCCAGGCATCGATGCCGACTACTATCGGGCCTACATGGACGGGGCAGAGGTGAAGGTTGTCTTCGGCCAGACTTACGAACTGCTGAGCCATGCCGATGCGGCACTGGTCACTTCGGGTACGGCTACCCTCGAGACGGCCCTCTTCCGCGTGCCGCAGGTGGTGTGCTACCACACGCCCGTCGGTCGCCTCATAGCCTTCCTGAAGCGGTATGTGCTGAAGGTGAAGTACATCTCGCTCGTCAATCTGATAGCGGGGCGCGAGGTGGTGCGCGAGCTGGTGGCCGACACGATGACGGTCGCGCAGATCAGGACGGAATTGGGACGCATCCTGACCGACGAACGCTGGCGCAAGGAAATGTTGGGGGGATATGCGGACGTGGCTGCCCGACTGGGCGAGCCTGGCGCGCCTGCCAAGGCCGCACGGCTCATCTGCGGGCTACTGAAGAAGCGTGATGTGTGAACCAATCTGAGCTTTTCGAATAATATGTTAAAAGCGGGCAGGTCGATGCAGTAGATGTGCGGCCTGCCCGTTTTCTGTACAGAAATCAAGAAGATTAAATTGTGAGGATTATGAAAAGAGTACATTGGTTGGTCCTGTTGATGTGTCTGGCCTTGTCGCCCGTCCTTCAGTCGTGCGACGATGACAACAGCTATTCAATAGGCGATTTCACGCCTCCCCTGTGGGCGACAGTCCGCGTGGGTGGAGGAGCTTTTTATCTGGATTGTGATGTGTGGGGCACGCTTTGGCCCGTCAATACCGACCTGGGTTGGTATAAGCCTGTCGACGGCCAGCGGGTCATCACTTACTTCAACCCCCTGTGGGATGACTTTGAGGGCTACGACCATGCGGTCAAGATTTTGGGTATCCAGAACGTGCTGACAAAGCAGGTGGAAACCTTGACGCCCGAGACGGATGAAGACTTCGGCAACGCCCCTGTCACCATCTATCAGGGCGACATTACCATCAGCGGCGGTTACATGAACATCATCTTCGTGCAGAACCTGCCCGCCAAAGAGAAACATCGCATCAGCCTGGTGCGTCCACAGGACGATGCCGAGCTGTATGGTGACGACGGCTACGTCCACCTGGAGCTGCGCTACAACGACTATGACGACGTGACGGGCTATGGCGCGTGGGGCATCGTGTCCTACAACCTGAGCAGCCTGAACATCACAGACGCCACGAAGGGCATCAAGCTGAAGCTCAATTCGTCGGTCAACGGCGAGGTGGAAGTGGCGTTCGACTTTGCTTCGTCGGACAGCGACGACCTTGCTTCGAGCAAGCTGAAGCAGAACATCGACCTCTCGCAGGTACAGTTGAAATAATGTCTTTTTAAATTGGTATGTAAATTGGAGGCCCCGAAGGCGGACGCAATGTCCTGCATTCGGGGCCTCACTTATCGATAGGGCTTTCTGTCGATTCTCGTAAATGTCAGATGAGTGTCAGCACGTACAGGTAGAAGACGGCTGCGGGAATGGCCATCAGTGCGCTGTCGAAGCGGTCGAGCATGCCTCCATGGCCGGGCAGGATGTTGCCCGAGTCCTTGATGCCCAGCTGGCGTTTCATGAGCGATTCGGTCAGGTCGCCCCAGGTGCCGAAGACAACTACCACCGCAGCCAGTCCGGCCCATTGGCCTACGGACAGGAAGTCGTAGTAGTGGGCGAAGACGAACGAGGAGGCGATGGAGAAGACGGCTCCTCCGATGCTGCCTTCCCAAGACTTTTTGGGCGAGATGCGTTCGAAGAGGCGGTGCTTCCCTATCAGCGAACCGACGCAATAGGCACCCGTGTCGCTCAGCCAGATGAAGACGAAGATGGACAGCGGCAGGATGGGGTTGTAGGCCACGCTGCTGCTGACGGGGTCGTTGTGGAAGGCCAGCACGTTGAGCAGGGCAAAGGGCAGGGCCACGTAGAGCTGGCTCAGCATGGAGAAAGCCCAGTTGCCCAGCGGATTGCTGCGCTTGAGGTACAGCTCCGTAATCATCAGATAGAGGAGCAGGGCCAGGTAGGGCAGGAAGATGCGCGCGTCGGCGGCCTGCGTGCAGAAGCCCATCAGGGCCAGGCAGAGGTAGGCACCGCCCAGCGAGGTGATGGTAGCGTTGATTTTCACTTCACCGCCGGCATTGACGAGGTGCGCGAATTCGTGCACGCTCAGGGCGGCGATGAGGGTGAACAGCAGACCGAACGACAGGGGGCTGTAGAGCATGCAGCCCACCAGTATGCAGACAAACAGAATGCCTGTCAGGGCACGTTTCAAGAAATTGCTTTTCATGGTTCTCCTTCTCCTTTATGCTTGAGTGGGTTCCTGATTTTCGTTGTTTTCTTTCTTGTCCTCCTTCTGGCCGTCGGCTTCCTTCGGAGCGTCGGACGACTGGTTGGCCTTCTGCTGTTCCTTCACCTCCTTGACGGCCTCTTCGGCCTTCTTGCTTTCTTCCTCGGCAGCTTCCTTCAGCTCCTTGGAGGTCTGGTTGGCGGTGATGATTTCTTCCGAACGTGAAGCCCAGGGGCGCTTGCCGAAGATGTGTTCCACGTCCTCGGCAAAGATGACTTCCTTCTCGATGAGCTGTTGGGCCAGCTGGTTGTGTCCTTCCTTGTGTTCGGACAAAATCTTCTTGGCGCGTTCGTACTGCTCGTTCACCATCCGCTTCACTTCCTCGTCGATGAGTTCGGCGGTCTTTTCGCTATAGGGACGGTTGAAGGAATATTCGTCGTTGTTGTAGTAGCACAGGTTGGGCAGCTTCTCGCTCATGCCCAGGTAGGCTATCATGCCATAGGCCTGCTTGGTGACGCGCTCCAGGTCGTTCATGGCGCCTGTCGAGATACGGCCCAGGAAGAGGTCTTCGGCAGCACGTCCGCCCAAGGTGGCGCACATCTCGTCGAGCATCTGCTCCTTGGTTGTGATCTGCCGTTCTTCGGGCAGGTACCAGGCGGCACCCAAGGCCCGTCCGCGCGGCACGATGGTCACCTTGATGAGCGGGTTGGCATATTGCAGCAGCCAGGAGATGCTGGCGTGTCCTGCCTCGTGGATGGCGATGGAGCGGCGTTCCTCTTCGGTGGTGATCTTGGTCTTCTTCTCCAATCCGCCCACGATGCGGTCTACGGCATCGAGGAAGTCCTGCTTGCCCACGAATTTCTTGCCGTGGCGGGCAGCTATCAGGGCGGCTTCGTTGCACACGTTGGCGATGTCCGCGCCCGAGAAGCCAGGCGTCTGACGGGCCAGCAGGTCAACGTCTACCGTATCGTCTATCTTGATGGGGCGCAGGTGTACGCCAAACACTTCCTTGCGTTCGTTCAGGTCGGGCAGGTCCACATGGATCTGGCGGTCGAAGCGGCCTGCACGCAGCAGGGCCTTGTCGAGCACGTCCACGCGGTTGGTGGCGGCCAGGATGATGATGCCGCTGTTCGAGCCGAAGCCGTCCATCTCGGTGAGCAGCTGGTTGAGCGTGTTCTCGCGCTCGTCGTTGCCACCCATGGCGGCTGCTTTGGAGCGGGCGCGTCCCACGGCGTCAATCTCGTCGATGAAGACGATGCAGGGAGCCTTCTCCTTGGCCTGGCGGAAGAGGTCGCGTACACGCGAGGCGCCTACGCCGACGAACATTTCCACGAAGTCCGAACCTGCCAGCGAGAAGAAGGGCACGTTGGCTTCGCCTGCCACGGCCTTGGCCAGCAGGGTCTTTCCTGTGCCCGGAGGGCCTACCAGCAGGGCGCCTTTGGGTATCTTGCCGCCCAGGTCGGTATATTTCTGCGGTTCCTTGAGGAACTCCACGATTTCTTCCACTTCCTGCTTGGCTTCGGCCAGTCCGGCCACGTCCTTGAACGTCACCTTGGTGCCCGTGCCTTTCTCGAAGAGCTGAGCCTTCGACTTGCCGACGTTGAAGATGCCTCCTCCGCCGCCTACACCTCCTCCGCCGTTCATGCGTCGCATCAGGAACATCCAGAAGCCGACAATGAAGAGGATGGGCACCACGTTCCACAGGATGAGGCTCATGTAGTTGGTTCTCTTTTCGTAGGTGATGGAGCCGTCAAAGTGGGCTTCATCCTTTTCTTTCTGGAGGAAGTCGCCCAGGCTTTCGCGCGAGGGGGCTTCGGTGGTGATCATCGGGTTGCGGCCCACGCGGCTCGAGTCGTTGCCGAACACATTTCCCACGTGCTGGGCCTTGATGTAGGCTTCCACGGAGTTGTCGTCGTAGCCCACCACGCGGCTGATGTATCCCTGCTGCACGTAGCGTTGGAATTCGTCGTAGGAGACGTCTTTGGTGGAAGCACTGTTTTCGTTGGTCAGCCACAGGCCCACGAGCATCATGAGGATGATCATGTAGAGCCAGTTCAGGTTGAACTTGGGCATGTTGACCTTGTTGTTTCCAGCGTTTTTCTTATTGATGTTGTTGTCCATAAATCTGTATTAATCGATATCGGGTATTTGGGTTAGTTGGGCGTCGGCCCAGAGGTTTTCGAGGTTGTAGTAGCTGCGCGTTTCGGGCAGGAATACGTGCACCAGCACATCGGCGTAGTCCATGGCCACCCACTGGGCGTTGCGCAGGCCGTCGATGGCGAAGGGCTTGACGTTGGCGCCCTTGCGTGCAAATTCCTTGACAGACTCTACGATGGCAGTCACCTGGCTGGGCGAGTTCCCCTGGCAGATGATGAAGTAGTTGCAGATGGTGTCGTCTATGCGGGTGAGGTCGGCCACTACGATTTTCTTTCCTTTTTTATCTTGGATACCTTCGGTAATTTGTTCTATCAGTTTCTTTGTTTGGTCCATTTATACATTATTATATTAAAAACAGTCGACAAATATACGCCGATTTCTTGTATGTAACACGCAAATCGCGAAAAGTATTTTCATTTTAGTTTTTTTTTAGTGATATAACCGCTTGTAAAAAGCCGTTTTATCATTTTCTGCAAAAAAAATCACCCGAATCGTTTGTGTTTTCAAAAAACTTCGTACCTTTGCAACCGCAAAACGGAAATAAAGCCAAGCATTGGGCTATGGTGTAATGGTAACACTACAGATTCTGGTCCTGTCATTCCTGGTTCGAATCCAGGTAGCCCAACAGAAAAGAGGACGCTTCAGTTGATGGAGCGTCTTTTTTTATTGTCCTTTTTTAGTGCCCTCTGGGATCAACGTCCTCTGTCCAAAGGGAGGGGCGGGCATCAGGATATGAAGCAGCCACACCCCGTCATCCTTCCCCTGTTGGTTTGGAATTGACAGAATGTGGCTGCTGTTTTCTTATGGGCATGGCTTGCCTTGATGTGCAGGCGGCCTTTCCCCTCGTGTGTGCCTCTCAGGCTTCCTTGCGGATGCTTTCGTCTACCGCCTTGATTTTCTCCTTCACCAGGTCGATGTCGGCCTTGAGCTTCTCTACCTTGCGGTTGAGCTCGGTCAGGAGGCTGTTGCCCTTCTTCGAGGAGGCGTTCAGGAAGCCCAGGTTGTTCTCGTAGGTTTGCAGTTCGCTCTTCATGTTCTCGTAGGCACGTGCCAGCTTCTCGCGTTCGCGGTACAGCGTCTGCGCGCCTCCTTCCTGAATGTTGCTCAGGGTGCTCTTGAAGTTGCTCAGCTTCTTGCTGGACTGGCTGAGGTTGTAGCGTTCGAAGAGCTTGTCTACCAGCGCGTGGTATTGCTTGTAGACCTTGTCCTTTTCCTTGAACGGCACGAAGCCCACGGCGTTCCATTCCTTCATCAGGTTGCGCACCTGGTCGATGGCCGTGTCGGCGTCGGTATCTTCGCCGATGGCTTCGAGGCGGGCGATGATGTCGCGCTTCTTTTCAAGGTTGGCCTGCTCTTCGGTGCGTTGTGAGGCGCCGGCCTTGTTCTTCTGTTCGAAGAAGTAGTCGCAGGCGGCGATGAAGCGTTTCCAGATGGCGTCGGAGTGCTTCTTGGCCACGGGGCCGATGGTCTTCCATTCCTTCTGCAGCTTCACCAGCACGTCGGCGGTGGCTTTCCAGTCGGTGCTGTCCTTGAGGGCTTCGGCCTTCTCGCAGAGGGCGCGTTTCTTTTCGAGGTTTTCGCTCATGCTCTCCTTGACGGCCTTGAAGAACTCGGCCTTCTTGTTGAAGAAGGTGTCGCAGGCGGCGCGGAAGCGTTCGAAGATCTTGACATTCATCTTCTGCGGGGCGTAGCCGATGGTTTTCCACTTGTTCTGCAGGGCGATGATTTCCTGTGTCTTGTTGTCCCAGGCGGCGAAGTTGGTCAGCTCGTTGTAGTCGATGCCTTCGATGATTTCGCAGATCACCGTCTTCTGGTCGAGGTTCTGCTGTTCGGCTTCCTTGAGGGCGTCGAAGTGCTGCTGGTGGCGGCGGTTGACGGCGGTCGAGGCGGCCTTGAAGCGTGCCCAGATCTCTTCGCGCAGCTCCTTGGCCACGGGGCCTGTCTCGCGGTATTCCTGGTGGAGCTTCTGCAGCTGGTGGAAGGCCGACACCACGTCGGGTTCTTCGGCCAGCTTCTCGGCGGCTTCGCACAGGTGGGTCTTTATCTCGAGGTTTTTCTTGAAGTCGTATTCGCGGAACTCGTTGTTGAGCTTCAGCAGGTCGTAGAACTTCTCCACGTAGAGCTGGTAGTTCTTCCACAGCTCGTTGACGCTGGCCTGGGGCACGAGCTTCACTTCGTTCCACTGCTGCTGGAGGCGCTTGAACTCGGTGTAGTTCTTGTTGGCGTCTTCGGGCGACTCGAGCAGGTCTTTCAGCTCTTCGATGATGGAGAGCTTCACCTGCAGGTTCATTTCCTTCTGCTTCTCCACTTCGGCGGCCAGCTCGCTGCGCTTGCTTCTGATGACGGACATGATGTTTTTCATTTCCTCTTCCTGCGGGTCGGGCGTGGGCACGTAGTCTTCGGGTGCGCCTCCGTCGTCGACAAACTTCTTGCGTGCCGCTTCCTGCTCGGCGTTGTGCAGCTTGTAGAAGGTCTGCTTCAGGCTGTCTATTTCCGTCTTGGGGACGTTTTCCACGTCGTCGGCGATCGCCTTCAGGCGTTCGATGACTTCTGCCTTTGTCAGCCGTTGTACGGTGGTTTCCGTTGTGTTTTCCGTTGATGTTTCTTCAGCCGGAGTTTCTGCCGTTGCCGTTTCAGAAACCTCTGCCGCTTGTTTTTCTTCTTCTAATTCCGCCTGCATTTCGGGGAGATTAGTGTCATGGGTGTCCGTCATTGTATGTATTTTTTAGAAACGGGTTGCCCCGTTTGGGTTACGTCAGGTTGCAAATTAATGAAATAAAACGATTACTTCATAAGTTTTTCTCGTTTTTTTTACCGAAAAAGTTGCTTTTCGGCGCTTCAGGCCAGCAGGACGGTGATGCCCATGTAGAGCATCATGCCGATGATGTCGTTGGTGATGGAGATGAAGGGGCCGGTGGCGATGGCGGGGTCTACCTTGAGTTTCTCCAGCGTCATGGGCACCAGGGTGCCGAAGATGGAGGCGAACATCACGACGGCAAACAGGCTGATGGACACCGAGTAGGTGACGGTGGCGGCGCTGCCGAAGCGGATGAAGTTGTAGATGTAGACCAGCAGCGAGATGATGGTGGCGTTGATGCTGGCCACGACGGCTTCCTTGCCCACCTGCTTGAGGGTGTCCTTGGCGTCGAGCGAGCTGTTGGCCAGGCCCTGCACGATGATGGCCGACGACTGGGTGCCGACGTTTCCGCCCGTTCCGCCGATGAGGGGGATGTAGAGCGCCATTTCGGGGTGGGCGGCGAAGGTGGCGTCGAAGTTGCCCAGTATCATGGAGTTGCCGATGCCGCCCAGCATGCCGATGAGCAGCCAGGGCAGGCGGGCGCTGGTCTGGCGCACCAGGTTGTCGTCCGTCTCGACGTCCTGCGACAGACCCGAGGCCAGCTGGTAGTCGCGTTCGGACTGCTCGCGCACCTCGTCCATGACGTCGTCGACGGTAATCTGTCCCACGAGCCGCCCGATGCTGTCGATGACCGGCACGGCCACGAGGTCGTATTTCTCGATGATCTGCACCACCTCGTCGATGGGCGTGTCCACGTGTACCGAGATGGGGTCTTTCTTCATCACGTGCTTCACCTTCGACACCGAGGGCGAGGTGATCATCTTCTTCAGCGGGAAGACGCCTTGCAGGCGTTCGTCGTCGTCGATGACGTAGACGTAGTAGATTTCGTCCAGCTGCTCGGCCTGCATGCGCATTTCCTTGAGGCATTCGGGCATACTCCAGTTCTCGTTCACGGTCACCATTTCCGTGCCCATGAGTCCGCCGGCGGTGTCTTCGTCATACTTCAGCAGGTCCACGATGTCGCCGGCCTGTTCGATGTCTTCGATGTGCGAGAGGACTTCCTCCTGCTTGTCTTCGTCGAGGTCGCGCATCAGGTCTACGGCATCGTCGGTGTCCATGTAGTCCACGAACTTCTTGGCGATGGTTTCCGAGGGGAGTTGTTCGAGGAGTTCCTTGCGCACGTCCTCGTCCATCTCCACCAGTACGTCGGCTGCCGTCTCGTTGTCCAGGAGGCGGTAGACGAAGCGTGCGTCCTCGGGTTCGAGGTCGTTGCACAGTTCGGCGATGTCGGCCGGGTGCAGGTCGGCCAGCAGGGCTTTCACGTTCTCCGTGTCCTTCTGCTCGATGAGGCCTTTGACCTTCTCTATGTATTCTTCGTCTATTTCCATTTTTTAATTGAGAATTGAAAATTGATAATTGAAAGTGGATAATGGATAATTCTCAATTTTCCATTTTCAAATTTCCATTTACTAAGTTTGTCAGCTCCACGAACTCCTGCACGGACAGCTGTTCGGGCCGCCGGTCGAAGAGGGCGTCCTGCGTCAGGGGGCAGTCCTTGCCCACGAGGGGCTTGATGGAGTTGCGCAGCGTCTTGCGCCGCTGGTTGAAGGTGGTCTTCACCACCTGCTTGAAGAGCTGTTCGTCGCACCCCAGGTCGCGGGTGTCGTTGCGCGTCATGCGGATGACGGCGCTCTTCACCTTGGGCGGCGGGTTGAACACGTTCTCGTGGACGGTGAAGAGGTATTCCACGCGGTACCACGCCTGGACGAGCACGCTCAGGATGCCATACGTCTTGCTGCCCGGCCCTGCGGCCATGCGTTCGGCCACCTCCTTCTGTATCATGCCCGTGCAGCAGGGTATCAGGTCCTTGTTGTCCAGCATCTTGAAGAAGATCTGGCTCGATATGTTGTAGGGATAGTTGCCTGTCAGCACGAAGGGCCTTCCGCCGAAAAGCCGCGTCAGGTTCATCTTCAGGAAGTCGTCCTCGATGATGTGTTCCTCCAGCTGGGGGTAGGCTTCGCGCAGGTAGGCCACCGACTCGTAGTCCACCTCCACCACCTTCAGTTCGCGGCCCTTGGGCAGGAGGAACTGGGTGAGCACGCCCATGCCGGGGCCCACTTCGAGGATGGGCAGGTCGGGGCAGGCATCCACCGTGTCGGCGATGTCCCGGGCCACCTTCAGGTCTTTCAGGAAGTGCTGGCCCAGAAACTTTTTAGGCTTTACCAATCTCATATTGCAAGTTTATTGTTACTTTTGTGCCCCACAAAGGTAGTTCTTTTTAATGAAGAATGATGAAGGAAGAATGAAGAATTTAATGAATGGAGAGCGAAAAGTGAAGAAGGAAGAACTTTGCGGAAACCCGCAGGGCGGGGCGGAGCGTGTCGTGACGCCTTCGGAGGATTCCCGTCCCTCTCTCTTCGGCCTCCGTTCCTGGTTCAGGAACCTGCTCAAGGTGGCGCTGCCCCTGCTGCTGGGCGGCTTCATCCTCTACTGGGTGTACCGCGACTTTGACTTCGCGCAGGCGGCCCGTGTGCTGCGCCACGGCATCCGCTGGGACTGGATGGCGCTGTCGCTCTTCTTCGGCGTGTGGAGCCACGTGGAGCGGGCCATGCGCTGGCGCCAGACGCTGGAGCCGCTGGGCTACCGTCCGCGCGCGTCGCGTCTGGTGGATGCCATCTACCTGTCCTATGCCACGAGCCTCGTCATCCCCCGTGTGGGCGAGGTGTCGCGTTGCGGCGTGCTCTCGCGCTACGAGGGTGTGCCCTTCTCCAAGTCGCTGGGCACGGTGGTCACCGAGCGGCTGGTCGACACCCTCTGCATGCTGTTCCTGGCGGGCGTCACGCTGGTGCTCGAGCTGCCCGTGTTCCTCACCTTCTTCCGCCAGACGGGCACCAAGATACCGTCGCTGGTCCATCTGCTCACGTCGCCCTGGTTCTACGTGGCCCTGTTCTGCGTGGTGGGCGTGCTGGTGCTGGCCGTGTGGCTGGTGCGCATGCTGTCGTTCTTCGAGCGGGTGCGCGGCGTGGTGCTCGACGTGTGGCAGGGCGTCATGTCGCTGCGCCGGGTGCGGAACGTCCCCCTCTTCCTGCTCCACACGGTGCTGATGTGGCTCTGTTACTTCCTCCATTTCTACCTCACGTTCTACTGCTTCCCCTTCAGCGAGGGCCTGGGTGTGCAGGCGGGGCTGGTGATGTTCGTGGCGGGCACGTTCGCCGTCATTGTGCCCACGCCCAACGGTGCCGGCCCGTGGCACTTCGCCGTCATCACCATGATGATGCTCTACGGCGTTTCGTCGGCCGATGCGTCTCTCTTTGCCCTCCTGGTCCATGGCATCCAGACGCTGCTCGTCATCGTCCTCGGCCTCTGGGGATGGCTGCATCTGGTGCTGGGCGGACGGAAAGGGTAGGGTGCTGGTCTTTTTTTGAATCCCCTTCCGTGGTGGCGATGCGGCTTTTCCCCGTGCCTGTGTAGCAAAGGTACGGCTTCGGTGGCGTACGGCCAAAAATGGGGTGTCGATTTCTTGTGAAAATCTGTTAACAAAACAGGAATTTACTGTTAATAAAACTAACGCACTGATTTGCAGGGCGGAAAGCGGTGTTTTCCGATAGCCGCGGCGGTGTTTTCCCCGTTTGTTCCGGCCGGCGGGTGCGGTCGGCCTGTCTGCGGGGCTGGCCGTTGTGCTTCGATGCCGGGCGGAAATTTCTATTTTCAGGCAAAAAAACTGCGGAGGGGACGGCAGTTTTTCTGCTTCCCGCGGATGGCTGCTGTGACAGTTGATTTTGCAAGCGAAAATGCAATCGGCTGATAATCAATCCATTTTCATGTTTACGGAAATATCGTAATGACAGATGACAGATGACAGTTTATGAAAATCGATTTGCGGGAGAATGTGTTAATTATAGTTTATATTATATATATATTTATATATATAATATAAAAGTTGTAAGCGCGCTCTCGAAAACTGAAATTAGGAAACTGTCATCTGTCATCTGTCATCTGTCATGGACGGGGTGTCTTTCCCTGAATTCAGCAGACACGTGGACGGCCGATGAAAAAACGGGGCGGAAGCTCTTGCATAATTCAAAATAAATACATATCTTTGCGATATCAAAATGATATCACTTAAAAACAATGCGTATGGAAACAAAGGAAATGAATTTCAAAGGTTTTAAGATGAACGGCTTCCTGGCCCTGTTCCTCTTCCTGTTTGTGTGGGCGGGTGCCACGGTGTGGTGCTTCGTGACGGGCGGCGTGCTGCTCTATGTGCTGGGGACGGTGATGTCCGTGCTGTGGATTATCCTGAACTGTGGCTACATGATGCTGGAGCCCAACGAGGCGCGGGCCATGGTGTTCTTCGGCCGGTATAAGGGCACGTTCCGCGAGACGGGCTTCTTCTGGGTGAACCCCTTCATGGAGGCCAAGAAGCTGTCGCTGCGTGCACGCAACCTCGACGTGGAGCCCATCAAGGTGAACGACAAGATCGGTAACCCCGTGCTGATAGGCCTCGTGCTGGTGTGGCGGCTGAAGGACACGTACAAGGCGATGTTCGAAATCGACTCGCAGACCATGGCCAGCGCGGGCACCACGTCGAGCGACGGCAAGGCGGTGAACATGGGCAACGCCGTGGCCAACCGTATGAACGCCTTCGAGAACTTCGTGAAGATTCAGAGCGACGCCGCCCTGCGCCAGGTGGCCGGGCAGTATGCCTACGACGACAACGAAGGTGCCGACGGCGAACTGACCCTCCGCTCGGGCGGCGAGGAAATCAACGACCAGCTGGAGCAGAAGCTCAACGAGCGTCTGGCCATGGCGGGCATCGAGGTGCTGGAAGCCCGCATCAACTACCTGGCCTATGCGCCCGAGATTGCGGCCGTGATGCTGCGCCGCCAGCAGGCGTCGGCCATCATCAGTGCCCGCGAGAAGATTGTCGAAGGGGCCGTGTCGATGGTCCACATGGCGCTGGACAAGCTCTCGAAGGACGAAATCGTGGAGCTGGACGAAGAGAAGAAGGCGGCCATGGTGAGCAACCTGCTCGTGGTGCTCTGTGCCGACGAGGCTGCCCAGCCGGTGGTGAATACGGGGACGCTGAACCATTAATCTCTTAAAGCACGGAAGCGTTATGTTCGGATTGAATCAAGGCAGTGAAGTGGTCTATCAGTGCAGCACCCGCCTGACGGCCGGCTCCGGCATCGGAGTGGGGGTGTTCATCGCGCTGGTGTTTGCCTGGATACTCGGCCGCAACTGGCTGCTGATGGACAAGGGCAACCTTTGGATGATTGCCGTCTTCATGCTGGTGGGCGTGCTCATCGCCCTGCGGGGCGTCTACCTCTATTGCCGTCCGCGTGTGGAGACGAGGCACATCGTGGTGGGCAACCTGACGCACCGCCTCTACCTGCGCAACAAGCCCCTCTTCGTGCTCTTCACCGGCGGCGTGTATGCGCTGGTGGTGGTAGGGGTGACGCTCGTCTTCGACCTGATAGAGTGGGCGGTGGAAGGCTTCGATGCCGCCGTATGGGCCGACCGCTTCCGCCTGCGCAACCTGATGATTGTGGCGCTGGCCTTTGTGGGCGGCGCGCTGAAGTATTACCTGGATTATTACTATTACAGCCGTTGGCTGAAGAACAATGGATAATTGATAATGGACAATGGATAATTGGAGGCTTATTATAGGAGTTTTGCTCTTCCTGCTGGGCGGAAGTGCCCTGAAGGGATGGGCGCAGGACGACCGTCGGGCGCGTGCGGAGCGCATCTATGAACACCTTGTCGAAGGCCGGGGCGACAGCATCTATGCCGCCCTCAACGACGAGGGGCGGCGCCAGCTCTCGCCCGCCGTGTTTGCCGATATCTGGCGTCAGCTGACGGGCCAGTTCGGCGTGTTGCAGTCGGCCGGAGCCTGGACGCAGGAAGCCGTGCAGGGTGTGGAGCTGTGCCGCCGCGACCTGACCTTCGAACGCTACCGCCTGCGCCTGCTTGTGGGCTTCGACGCCGACGGGCGGCTGAACACCATCCGTGTGGTGCCCGCCCCCGAACCTGCCGGAGCGCCTGCCGTAGCCTTCGACCGCACGCTGATGGAAGAGCGCGACACCGTGGTGGTGACCGACGGCTACCGCCTGCCCGCCACACTGACCCTGCCCCGCCTGAAGGAGGAGGGCCGGCGCGTGCCCTGCGTAGTGCTGGTACACGGCTCGGGGCCCAACGACCGCGACGAGACCATAGGCCCCAACAAGCCCTTCCGCGACCTGGCCTGGCTGCTGGCCTACCGCGGCATCGCCACCCTGCGCTACGACAAGCGCACGAAGGTCTACGGGGCCGATTGCGTGCCGCAGGGCTGCCGGCTGGACATGGACGTGGAGACGGTGGACGACGCCCTCTCGGCCGTCCGTCTGGCGGCCTGCCTGCCTCAGGTGGCGGCCGACAGTGTCTTTGTCCTCGGTCACAGCCAGGGCGGCATGATGGCTCCGCGCATCGCCAGGCGTTCGCCTCAGGTGGCGGGCATCATCATCGTGGCCGGACCTGCCCGTCCCTTCGAGGACCTGCTGGTGGAGCAGTCGGCATACCTCGCCTCGCTGACCACGCCCAGCGAGCAGACGCGCGCCCAGCTGGACGAGCTGAAGCGGCAGGTGGCCAACGTGAAGCGCCTGGGCACGCCCGCCTTCAGCGACACCATCGCCCTGCCCTTGGGCCTGCCTAAGGGGTATTGGGAATTTCTGAGCGCCTATCGCCCTGTGGAAGTGGCCGCAGGCTTGGATTGCCCCCTGCTGGTGCTTCAGGGCGAGCGCGACTATCAGGTCACCATGCAGGACTACGGCCTGTGGCTCATGGGCCTGCTCACCCGCCCCAAGGCGCAGCTCAAGTCCTACCCCGCACTGAACCACCTGTTGCAGGAAGGCAAGGGCAAGTCCACCCCGCTGGAGTATAACGAGGCGCGCCCCGTGCCCTCCTGCGTGGCCGACGACGTGGCCGGCTTCATCCGCGGCAGGGATGTGCGTTGATTGTTGTTTGTCTGGTAAAAATACGTATAGAGAAAGTGGCAACGAAGAAAGAAAATACAACCAAGAGTTTTGTCCTGCGCGTGGACGCCGCTACGATGGATGCCATCGAGAAGTGGGCGGCCGACGAGTTCCGCAGCACCAACGGCCAGCTCCAGTGGATCATCAACGAGGCCCTGCGCAAGAGCGGGCGGCTGAAGAAGGCGAAGAAGGGCCCGACCGATGAGGACCCCGCAGACGAAGCGGAAGACAAGACTCCCGAAAAAGAATAAGACGATGGAAATGATGAAAAGACAAATGATATTATGGATGGCGATGCTTTGCATGGTGCTGGGCGTGGAAGCACGACCGGTGGCCTGCACAGACTGGGCTCGTGACCTGGACTCGCTGGCCCGATGGCTGCCCCAGCGGCACTACGACTTCTTTACCGTCCGTAGTCGGGCCGATTTCGACCGGGGTATTGAGGTCTGGAAACGCCGGAGCCGCAACGGGCTGTCCGACCTGCAGATGGCCTTGGGGCTGCAGCAGTGGATTGCCACCTTTGGCGACCTGCACACCAACCTGAACTTCACCCCTCTGCTCGACCGCAACCGCCTGTTGCCCCTGGGCCTGAAGTGGATGGCCGATGGCTTGTACGTTGTTACCGCTCCCGTGGGGCAGGAAGCCATGTTGGGTTGTCGGTTGGTGGAACTGAACGGCACCGCTGCCGAAGTGGTGGCCGACAGCCTGGGCACCCTCTTCTCGGCCGACAACGAGGCAGTACGCAAGACGATGTTGCCCAATTACCTGTGCTTCGTCCAACTGCTGGAACATTTCGGATTTGTGTCGGACGGTCGCGTCACGCTCAAGTTGGCTTCTGCCGATGGCGGCCTGCAGGAACACGAGCTGACGCCCGGCTCCATAGACCCCAAGCGGTTGGCCACCTTCCGTCCGAGCAGTTTCCCTCTCTGCTATCGGAATGCCCGCACCCTTTTTACCCTGCACTACGAGGCGGCGGACAGCCTCCTCTACATCCAGTACAACAAGTGTTGGAGTAGGGAGCTGGAAGAAGCCAATGGCAACAAGTCGGTAGCCTCCCGCCTGCCTTCGTTTGCCGCGCTGGAGGACAGTGTGTTCGCCACGCTCCGCCATCGGCCTGTCAGCAGGCTGGTGTGGGATGTCCGCTTCAATGGGGGCGGCAATTCGCAGCCGGGCACCCGTCTGGCTGAAAAGCTGGCCGACTTCATGCATCGGGTGGACAATCCGCCCCGCGTCTATGTGGTGCTGGGGGCGGCCACCTTCTCGTCCGCCATTCTGAATGCGCTGGACTTCAAGCGCCTGTTGGGTGCCTGCTGGGTGGGAGAGGAAACCTCCGGCAAGCCCAACCATCTGGGCGAGGTGCGTAGCTTCACCCTGCCCGCTTCGGGCCTGCAGGTGCAATACTCCACCAAGTATTTCAAGAACGTGGACGAAGAGGTCGATACGCTGGTGCCCGACGTGCACATCCCGATGACTTTCGACGATTATCGGCAGGGAGTGGACCCTGTCTATGAGTGGATTAAAAAACAATGACGATTATGATACGAATCAAGTCTTTCAATCTGTTTGGCGTGAACCTGGGTCCTTTCTCGGCCCACGATTGTCCCGATGTACATTTCCGCCCCGCCGTTGTCGATTGGGTGTTGGAAGGCGTGGCCCTGCTCCTGGTCGTGCTGGGCTGGGTGGGCGTGCTTTGGCAATATACCTCGCAGGGCGGACAGGCGGATGGCAATATGTGGGTATCGGCCCTCCTGTCGACGCTCGTGTTCGCACTGATGGTGACGGGTGCCCGCCTGCCTGTGCGCTTCATCCGCTTCCCTGTGCGCGTGAATGTCCGCAACGTGGGGCAGCAGTACGTGTGCGTGGTGCGCCTCCTTCGGGCGTTCAATGTCTGCATCTGCCTGCTCTTTGCTGTCGGCCCCTGGACCGACCACCATCTGTGGGCACGCATCGCCTGCCTGGCCGCGCTGGTGCTGATGGCCCTCTCCCTGGCCGTCTATTACGTTGTGGCCCTGCGGCTGAAGTAATATACCTAAAACTACCTATTTCCCTCCCCACAATACCCACTTTTAGGTATTGCCCCCCTTTGAGTGCCCCCGTACCTTTGCACCAACAAAAAATTATAAAAAATAAGGGAAATGAAACAAAAGGTATGGGGCCTGTCATTGGGCCTGATGCTCTGTACAGGAGCACTTTACGCCGACGATGGAACAACCTCTCAACGGCAGGAGCCCGACGGACGGGCCAAGCTGGCAAGTATCGAAGCTGTACAGCAAACCGACGCCGAAGCCGCTCCCCGCAAGCGGCGCTTCACCATCGGCGGCTATGGGGAAGCCGTTTACAGCTACAATTTTTATAGTGACAACTACCTGCGCTACGACAGCCCGCAGAACTACAAGGACGACACGCACGGTCGCTTCGACCTGCCCCACGTAGTCATCATGCTGGGTTACGACTTCGGCAAGGGCTGGACCATGGGTACCGAAATCGAGTTCGAACATGGCGGCACGGAGAGTGCCGTCGAGATTGAGGAACACGAAGGCGGCGAATACGAAAGCGAAGTGGAACGCGGCGGTGAAGTGGCCCTCGAGCAGTTTTGGATTCAGAAGTCCTTCTGTCCCCAGTTCAACATCAAGCTGGGCCACATGGTGGTGCCCGTCGGCATGACCAATGCCCACCACCTGCCCACCGAGTTCTTCGGTGTCTATCGACCCGAGGGCGAGAACACCATCTTGCCCTGTACGTGGCACGAGACGGGCGTCAGCCTTTGGGGCCGTGCCGGCCAGTGGCGCTACGAAGCCATGCTTCTGGCAGGTCTCGACTCCGACCGCTTCGGCAGCAAGGAATGGGTGAAAGGTGGAGCGGGCAGCCCCTACGAATTCAAGATAGCCAATGCCATGGCAGGTGCCTTCCGCGTGGACAACTATTCGGTGAAAGGCCTGCGCCTCTCGCTCAGCGGCTATGCGGGCAACTCCTTCAGCAACACTCTGAAGAAGGCCACCAACGCCGTTTACGACGATGTGAAGGGAACGGTACTCATCGGCGCGTTCGACTTCTGCTACGACGCCCACAACTGGGTGGCGCGCGGCTCGTTCGACTATGGTCACCTGTCCGACGCCGACCTCATCACCCGTTACAACCAGAGTTTTTCCAAGGACTCTCCCTCGCCCAAGCAGCCCGTGGCCTCGAGTGCCATTGCCACAGGTGTGGAGGTGGGTTACGACTTCCTTTCCCTCAACCCCAGACGTACCGACAAGGAGCAGCGCCTCTACCTCTTCGGCCGCTACGAGTACTACGACTCCATGTACAAGACTGCCAAGGCCGTGACCCACTACGAGGAGTATGGCCGCCAGCGTCTGGCCGTGGGCGTCAACTACTATCCGCTGAAGGAAGTCGTGCTCAAGGGCGAATATTCCATCGGCCTCCTCAAAAGCAAGTTCAACAACGAGCCTGCCGTGTCGGTAGGCGTGGCCTATGCGGGCTTCTTCAACTTGTAATAGCTCACCACAGATGGCGCAGATTGACACAGACCTTTCTTGATTTTCAGATTGTCAGGTCGATGAATCTGTGATAATCCGTGTAATCTGTGGTGAAGATCTGATTTTACTTGAATACATTCCATAATAACCAAAAAACATAAGACACAATGAAAACGTTTCTGAAATTTCCGCTCTGTCTGGCTCTGGGAGCCATGATGGGCATGAGCATGACATCTTGTAGTGACAACGATGACCCTACCGACGGAACCGAGCTTTCGGCTCAGGAGAAGGCCTTGAAGGAAGTGGTGGCCGACTTTGCCGACAAGACCGTGATTCCTTCGTATCAGGGCATGGCCGACGCCGCCATGAGCCTTCACAGCTTGTGCATCGACATCCGCACGAAGAAGCAGGCTGGTACGCTGACCACCGCCGACGTGGAGGCCGCCTGCGAGGCCTGGAAGCTGGCGCGCGACTATTGGGAAAAGAGTGAGGCCTGGCTGTTCGGCCCTGCAGGCGACTACAACGTAGACCCCCACATCGACTCCTGGCCGCTGGACAAGACGGGTATGGACGCTCTGCTGAACAACCCCGCCCAGATGGCGCAGATGGACGACGAAGGCAACTATGTGGGCAACTACCTGGGCTATGCCCTGCAAGGTTTCCATGCCATCGAGTACCTGCTCTTCGAGCTGACCAACACCAATGCCAGCGGCAACGCTACGGCCAATTCTACCAGCGTGGCCCACAACCTGAACTACACTACCGAAGAGCTGAACTACCTCGTGGGGCTGGCAGGCGACCTGCGCAACCAGTGCATCCTGCTGGAGGCCTGCTGGGCAGGAACTGAGAATGTATCGGCCGAGAAGCAGCAGATTCTGACCGACACCGAACTGGACAAGGGCAAGAACTTCGGCGATAACATCAAGAATGCAGGCGCGGCAGGCAGTGAGTACAAGAACTACCTCGACGTGGTGTACGACATGATAACGGCCGGCATACAGAACATTGCCAACGAGGTGGGCAACATCAAGATTGGTAACCCCACGGGCAAGGGACTTCCCTCGGGCGGCATGGAGTACGACCCCAGCTACATCGAGTCGCCCTACAGCTTGAACTCCATCCGCGATTTCCTGGGCAATGTCATCAGTATCCGCAATGCTTATCAGGGCTCGCCCTCGGTGGATGGTACCATTCAGGTGGCAACACACACGCTGAGCACCTACGTCGCCACGCTCAATGCCGATTTGGACAGCCGCGTGAAGGCCGCTATTCAAGACGCCTACGACAAGATAAGCCTGATGGGCGAACCCTTTGCCTACACCTGTGGCGCGGCCGAGTACGATAAAGTCAATCAGGATGCCATCGATGCCTGCAATGTGATGAACGATATCTTCGACGAGGTGAAGACGTTGTTGCAGGCCAACCATTAAAGATAGAACAGAAAAAAAAAGAAAAGTCAATGATGAAAAAGACCTGTTTTTATGTAATCCTTGGAGCCGCTCTGAGCCTGACGGCCTGTAGCGACGACGACGTGAAGGGCGACAATCCTTCGCCCGATACGCCCGCTGAGCTGCCCGACTGGTACTACACGGGCGGCGAACTGGGCACTACCTCCAACTCTACCTCTACGGCCTTCGAAGACCCCACGGCCGTGGTCGAGGCCGACGCTACCATGAATGCCGCCTTCAACCGCGGCGAGCAGTTCTTCGAGAAACCTTTCACGGCCAACTTCGACGGCATGCGCCATGGCCTGGGACCGCTCTACATCCGCTCTTCGTGCATCCATTGTCATCCTGGCTACGGGCATGGCAAGAGCCAGAACAGCGGCACGTTCAACACCAACGAGATAGGAAACGGCTATCTGCTGGTGGTTTACAACCCCGAGACCGAGGCCTATGTGCCCTGGCTGGCAGGCATGCCGCAAACTCATGCCGTGGCCCCCTTCAAGGCGCCGCTCGACGAGTCGCAGATAACCATCACCTGGCATGAATATACCGACGCCTTCGGCAACAAGTTTCCCGACGGCGAGACCTACCAGCTGCGCTACCCCGAAGTGGACATCCCCAGGAGTGCCATCTACGTGGCCAACCGTGGCTACGACGTGGGCGAATACGAGGTGCGTCTGGAGTCCACCATCGGCATTTATGGCACGGGCCTGCTCGATGCCATCAGCGACGAGGACCTCAAAGCCGAGTACGCCAAGCAGGAGCAGGACGGCTACCTGCCCAATGGCCTGAACCCAAACATCTTCGCCAACGGCGACTGGACGGGGCAGTATGCCAACACCGCTCAGGGTGGCGACGGTACGAAGTATCCCTACCGCTATACCTACGCCCTGAGCCGTGGCCCCTTGCAGGACGCGGCGGGTGCCAATGCCTTCTGGAACATCACCAACGCCACGCGCAGCGACCGCCGCTTCCATTACCTCGACGCGGCAGGCTCCTACGCCCAATATGCTTCGCAGGACCCTGACATTCAGGCGGGCTTTCCCAGCTACATCGCCAAGGTGTCCACACCCGAGGAACACCCTGAATGGTTCACGGAAAACGTGGCGGACAACATCTACAACTACCTGACGTCGAAGACGCTGCCCGTCGAGGTGAGCGACCAGGACTACATCGACCTCATGGTGTGGCATCGGGGCCTGGCCGTGCCTGCCGCCCGCAATGTGGACGACGAGGACGTGCTTCGCGGCAAGGAACTCTTCTCGGAGATAGGTTGCGCCTACTGCCACAAGCCCACATGGACGACGGGCGACGACGAGATACGCGACCCTGCCCGCTTCTTCACAGGCGACAAGGCCAAGCAACTGCCCCGCTATCCGCATCAGAAGATTTGGCCCTATACCGACATGGTGCAGCACAAACTTCACATGGTGAACGACATCCGCACTGGTTGGTGCCGCACCACGCCGCTCTGGGGGCGCGGCCTGCACCAGCGTTGCACAGGGGCCGAGTATGCCGACCGCCTGCACGACTGCCGTGCGCGCACCACGATGGAGGCCATCATGTGGCACGGCACCAGCGAGCAGAGCGATGCCTACTACACCGTCCAGAAGTTTCGCGAGCTCTCGAAAGAGGACCGCGAGGCGGTGGTGAAGTTCATCGACTCCATCTGATGGCTTGCCGATAAAAAGATGTAAGAACACTACAGATAGCATTGCTTTGCACAGAACTTTTTAAAACATAGAGTTCGTATGTGTAAAGCAGTGCTTTTTGTGGTGTAAAGCACTGCTTTTCCCTATAAACTCTTTTCTGGTATGAAAATTCTGAGAAATCTTTCCTTCGGCCTGTTGGGCCTGCTTGTCTGTGTATTGATGGCCGCCACGTGTGTGGAGAAGGTGTGGGGCACTCCCTTGGTCGTGCGCCACGTCTATGGCTCGCCCTGGTTCGTGGCCTGCTGGGCGCTGATGGCCGTTGCGGGTATCGGTTATCTGTGGTGTCGTCGGGTGCAGAAGCGTCGGGCGACTTTTTTGTTCCATCTCTCTTTAGTGTGGATTTTGTTGGGTGCGCTGGTCACCCACGTGTGGGGTGTACAGGGGCGCGTGCACCTGCGGCAGGGCGAGGAGGTGGAGGCCTTTGCCACATCCGAGGGGCAGACGGCGGCCTTCCCCTTCCGCCTCTCGCTGGAGGAGTTCAGGGTGGAGTATTATGCGGGCACATCGGCACCGAAAGACTTCGTGAGCCGCTTCACGCTGGCCGCAGGCGATGAAGTGCATCAGGGCGAGGTGTCCATGAACCGCATCTTCCGCCATGAGGGCTACCGCTTCTATCAGTCGGGCTACGACTCCGACGGGCAGGGTGTCACCTTGTCCGTGGCCTGCGACCCTTGGGGCATCGGCCTCACCTATGCGGGCTATGTCCTTCTGCTGCTTTCGGCCCTGGCCTTCTTCCTTGAACCTCAGAGCGGGTTCCGACGCCTGCTTCGCCACCCCTCGCTTCGGGCGGCGGGCGTGGCAGGCCTGCTGCTGGCCGCGCCCTTCGTGCGGGCGGCCGAAGACCTGCCGCGCACCTTGCCGCGCGAGACGGCTGCTTGCTTCGGTCGGCTCTATGTCTACTACAACGACCGCGTCTGCCCCCTGCAGACGCTGGCCAAGGACTTCACCATGAAGCTCTGTGGCAAGCCCACGTATCGGGGCCTCACAGCCGAGCAGGTGCTGACGGGTTGGTTCTTCTACTACGACGACTGGAAGCGCGAGCCGTGCATCCGCGTGAAGAGTGCCGACGTGCGCTGCCTGCTGGGTATTGGTGGGCACTATGCCTCGTTGCAGGACTTCTTCGGCCCTGATGGCTACAGACTCGATGCCGAAGCCTTGGCCGACGCTTCCATGGCCGATGCGAAGGCCGTGGGCGAGGCCAACGAGAAGTTCAGCTTGGTGAGCAGCGTGGCTACAGGTGCCTTGTGGAAGATTTTTCCCTATACGTCTCCGTCGTCGGCCGATGCCTCCCGCCTGGAGTGGCTCTCCCTGGCCGACCGCCTGCCGCGCGACATGCCCCTCGAAGAAGGCACCTTCGTGCGTGGGGCGATGAACTACGTGGCCGAGCAGGTGGCGCGCAAGGATTTTGCCGAGGTGGAGCGGCTGGTGGACAAGATACGCCGCTACCAGCAGCGTGAGGGTGGGGTGTTGTTGCCCTCTGACCTCCGCTTTGGTGCCGAGCGGGTCTATAACCAGGTGAACGACAGCTTTCCGCTGGCCGTGGCCTCTGTCGTGCTGGGGCTTTTCTCCTTTGTTTATTCTGTCCGCTGCCTGATGCTTCGTCGGCGGGAGAGGCGAGGGGTAAGTCGTGTACTGTTGGTCGCATTGGCTCTGATGGCCTGTTGGCTGGCAGGCCTGATGGTGCTTCGTGGCCTGGTGAGCGGCCACCTGCCCATGTCCAACGGGCACGAAACGATGCACCTGCTGGCCCTTTGTGCCGCCCTGCTCACCCTCGTCTTCCATCGCCGTCTGCCCCTGGCGCTCCCTTTGGGCTTCCTGGTATGTGGGTTGGCGTTGGTGGTGTCCATGCTGGGCGAGCGCAATCCGCAGGTGGGGCAGCTGATGCCTGTCCTTGCCTCGCCCCTGCTCAGTGTGCATGTGGCGGTCATCATGGTGGCCTACGCCCTGCTGGCCTTCGTCATGCTCAATGGGGTGGCGGCGCTGGTCCTGCTTGCTTCGTGCAGGGAGTGTGAAGCTCAGGTGGAGCGCCTTCAGGTGGTGAGCAGCCTGCTGCTCTATCCGGCCGTCTTCCTGCTGGCGGCAGGCATCTTCATCGGAGCCGTGTGGGCCAATGTGTCGTGGGGCCGCTACTGGGGATGGGACCCTAAGGAGGTGTGGGCGCTGGTCACGATGCTTGTCTATGCTTTGGCGCTCCATCCTGCTTCGTTGCCCTGCTTCCGCCGTCCGTTGTTCTTCCACGTGTTCAGTGTGGTGGCCTTCCTCTGCGTGCTGGTTACCTACTTCGGCGTCAATTTCCTGCTGGGAGGCATGCACAGCTACGCTTGATGAATGGAGAATGGAAAATTGAGAAATCTCCTTCCTCAATACCTACTGCCTGATGTTTCGTACCCGAAAATACCTACTTCAAGCGATTGCACCGTCCGCCGCGATACACTACCTTTGCACCATCAGATTTGAATGAATTAGTTAGTCATAATTACGTAACCACTTTTAGAAAGGTAAAAAGATTCCCGCCCTCCGATGCGATATCGTGGGGCGGGAATTTCCTTGTATGCCCACCACAGATTACACAGAATGGCACAGATTTCAGAAAGGTATGTCAAATATTATAAATGACAGCATGTAAAGGCTTCATCATTTTTGATACGTCCTTCTGAAATCTGTGCCAATCTGCGTAATCTGTGGTAAAAAAAAGTGCTTTACAGCTTCTCCTTGATATCGCTCAGCTCCACCAGCTTGTTGACGATGGCATAGATGGTGAGGCCGGCGGGCGAGTGTATCTGCAGCTTGCGCGCGATGTTGCGGCGGTGGGTGATGACGGTGTGGATGCTCAGGAAGAGCTTGTCGGCAATGGCCTTGTTCGTCATGCCCTTCACCACGCAGGTCACGATTTCCTTCTCGCGCTGGCTCAGGGTGTCGGCTCCGTTGTCCTTCTCTTCTTCCTCCTCCTCTTCGCTCTGCATCAGGCTGTCCAGCCTGGCGACGATGGTGTCGAGGTCGTCGCAGATGGAGATGTGCTCGTCGTAGTCCTTCAGCGCGTTGTTGCCAGTGACCGATGCGAGGAGGGCGACGTACTTCACGCCTGCCCATCGGGGGTGTGCGTCCTTGAAGGCGGACAGGTTGAACCAGCCGTCGAACGAGGGGTTGATGAGGAGGACGTCGGGTCGGTGCAGGTGGGCGTAGTGGTCGAGCGCTTCGGCGGAGGTCACCTCTACGGGGTGGACGTCGAAGTGGGGGATGCGTCGGAGCACGGCCGACACCCCGCTGCGGATGATGACCGAGGCTTCGGCCACGACTATCTTCAACGGTTGGTTAGAGTTGCTCATCTTTCAGTCTCCTTTCCATCTGCGCCACGGCGGGCACGAACATGTAGTCCTCCACCTGGCAGTGCGACGCCAGGTCCTGCTCGCAGTTGAAGATGTCGAACAGGACGGCGTTCAGCAGGTTGTTGTTCTCCTTTTCGGGGTAATACTTGATGATGATGTTCTTCAGCTCCGTCAGCTTGCGGTCTATCTGGTTGTGGTGGCTGGCGAAGGTGGCGATGTCGTAGGTGTCAGACAGGCGGCCTTGCAACAGCCCGTCCACGTAGGTGAACACGGCCTGGTTCTCGTACTCCATGTGGCGGCGCACCTCCTTGGCATATTCGTCGAAGAACTTCAGGATGAGGAAGGCCACATCGTTGGTGCCCGAGCAGTCGATGGCCTCGATGAGCTTGCGTCGGATGGCGGGCAGGTTGAAGTCGAGGAAGTACGCGTGCGCCCGCTTCAGGTAGTCCATCAGGGCGGTGAGCGAGAAGTCGTCCTCCTCGCCGCTGTACGTGTAGGGCTCGTGGCTGATGAAGTTGGCCACGGCCAGGAACGTTCGGTAGTCCACCCCCTGTGCCTGGCAGACGTCCTTCACCGAGCGGTCGCCGAAGCCCAGTGACAGGCCGAAGCGGCTCATCACCATCAGTAGGGAGTAATTGTCACAGATGAGGTCGCTCATCTTGTCCGTGGCGCGGTATTTATGCGGTTCGTTCATGGGTGTAAATGCTTGTTTCTGTTATAACTGCCTCCTGGCAGCGGTTGTTCTTTTCTCGGCCGCAAATTAACGATTTTTTGGCGGATGGCACAATCCCCATTTGTAGGTATTTCGTGGGTTGACCACAGATTACACAGATTGCCACAGATTTTTTAGATGCCAGATTGTCAAGGCTGGATAATCTGTGAAAATCCGCGTAATCTGTGGTGAGATAGTTAGCCTCCTTCCCTTCTTTCAAGCAAACTAAATCTTTTAGTTCTTATTAACGAGAAAAATTAGTTTATGAACTAAATTCTTTCGTTATTTGCGGATGGAAGAGCTAAAAACTGAGAAAATATGAAAGGACTGACCGCTAAAGAAGAAGAAATCATGGGTTTTTTCTGGGAGAAGGGCCCACTGTTCGTGAAGGAGATGCTGGCTTTCTACGACGAGCCGAAGCCACATTTCAATACCCTGTCCACCATCGTGCGCGGACTGGAGGAGAAAGGCTACCTGTCGCACAAGGCCTATGGCAATACCTATCAATATTATGCTACCGTGAGTCGCGACGACTTCAGCCGCCGCACCTTGCGGAGCGTCATCAGCAAGTATTTCAACAATTCCTACCTGGGCGCTGTCTCTTCGCTGGTGAAGGAGGAGGACATCTCGCTGAAGGAGCTCAAGGAACTGATACAGAAGGTCGAGGAGGGGCAGTTATGAGGAAGCGCTTGTTCTTGATGATGGGGTTGCTTTGTGGCTTCGTCCTGCTTTCGTGGGGGCAGTCGGACGGCAAAAAGAAGCCGAAGCTGCTGGTGGACGGCTGTTTCTTCACCGAATCGCCCTCCGAACTTCAGGGAGCCTCCTACCAGATGTCCATCCTGAAGAGCGACGACGGGCGGGTGATGCTGCTGGTGACGGGCGTCAAGCTGAGCGAGGAATCGAAAGAATATGCCATTCCCCTGTCCGAAGTGAAGGATGCCGACTATTGGCTGGAGAAGGCGAAGGAAAACAAGCAGTTCCTGTCCATCAAAGATCGCACTCCCAAGTTGGCCTTGAAGGAGGGCGAGCGCATCAAGCCCTTCAGCGTGCAGGCCACGGACGGCACCCGCTGGACCGACAGTAACACACAGGGGCGTCCGCTGGTGTTGAACTTCTGGTACACAGGTTGCGGCCCTTGCATCCGCGAGATGCCCGAGCTGAACGGGTGGATGGACACCTGCCCCGACGTGAACTACCTGGCCGTCACCTGGAATACGCCCGAACAGATCAAGAAGATTGTGGAGCGTCGTGGCTTCCGCTTCCATCAGGTAGCAGGCGACTCTGTGCTGTGGAAGATGTTCGGCGTGCAGCAGACGCCCACCACCGTGGTGCTCGACAAGCAGGGCGTGGTGCGCAAGCTGGTGATAGGTACCAGCCAGCAGAAGCGCGACGAGCTGCTGGAGGCCATCCGGCAGGTATCGGACGAGAAACAATGATAAGTTGGATAATTTAATATAGAATCCGCATGAAAAAGATTGTATGGGTAATGTTGTCCTTGCTGTGCTGGTTAAGTGGGTACGCACAACTGAAGGTGGTGGAGAAACCCTACTTCCTGGGCGGGGAGACAAGGCTTGAAGTGAGCCGTGTATCTCTCTATGATGACCGTACGGTGGTCGACGTGGACTATTATGCCCGAGCCATGGGAGATGCAATTAGGTTGTCCCCTTCGGCCACTTTGTCGGCCGGAGGCAAGCAATATGCCTTGAAGAAGGCTGAAGGCATTTCGACCACGGAGGATTTGGAGGTAGCCCCTAACGGAAAAGTCAGCATGCAGTGGACATTCGAGCCACTTCCACTCGATGTCGCCACGTTTGACTTTCAGGAAAATGTGGATCGGGGTTGGAAGCTGTTTCAGATACACTTGGACGGCAAAAAGCCTGAAATAGAGATACCCGAACGTCTGGCCAATCATCGGCCCGACTACGACCGCCCTCTGCCGGCGGCCGAGCCTGCCTTTGGAAAGTTTCGCATCACCGTCCGTTTCTTGGGCAAGGTGTCTCCGGGCAGCATCCGTTATGATTTGAGCGAATGGGGCGCGCAGTCGTTCCTGCCTATTTCAGTCGAAGAGAAGGACGGCGTTTGTGTGATAGACGATTACCTGACTCATCCGGGGTTGAAGTCATTCTACGTGGGCAGGCGGAAGTTCTCGGTCTTCGTGGTGCCGGGCAGCGAGGTGACGATGACCGTCAACTACTATGCCATGCAGATGGCGGGTACGCATCTTTTTGGCGAAGAATACAAGGACGTGCAGAAAGTGTGGTTCGAGGGCGATTACGACGGGCTGAACACTGTCTTGGCCAACAGCCCTTACAGCCTGGATGCGACCGATGAGCTGGACAATATCGGTACAATGTCGGTGGATGAACTGAAAGAAAAAATATTGGCCTATTACGATCGGGTGGAACGATGGCTGGAGAACGATGCTTCGTTCAGTGCCTCAGTGAAGAGACTGCTGCACTTGGAGTTGCAGGCCCAGACATTCAGCAATGTTTCCTCTGCCAAGTACACCATAGGTTTTGCTCTGCGGGTCAATGGACAGAAGCGGGGCAATCTGGTAGAAGGGCCTGGCTTCCGCGACGAAATCATGGCACTTGACTCGCTCCGCTCACCGGCCATGATGATGACTACGCGCTATTCGAGCATTGTGTCGGCCTTGAGTAAGGCTCACGACCCTGCCGCAGACCACCCCTGGTGCAAGGATATGGAAAGCACGGCCTTGAACGAGATGGCGCGCCGCTACCTGGGACGTATGGCTCAGCTGCCCGATACGTTGCTGGCCAAGGTGGACAGCCTGCAGACGCCTGCCATCCGCGAATATGTCCTGACCAAACACCACGAATACGCAGAGGCTCTGAAAAAGTCTGCCAATGAAGGCGACGGCTATACCATCGCTACGCTGGACGCTTCCGTCAGGGGCGACAGCCTGTTGTCGGCCATTACTGCCCGTCACAAGGGACGTGTGGTACTGATAGACTTCTGGGCCACGTGGTGCGGCCCGTGCCGTCAGGCCATGAAGAGCATGGAGCCGATGAAGGAGGAACTGAAGGGCAAGGAGGTGGATTTTGTGTTCGTGACCGACGAAACCTCTCCGCAGGTGTTATGGAAGAAGATGATTCCCGACATTCATGGCGAGCATTATTACCTGACCAACGCACAGAATGCCGACCTGCTGAAGAAATATCAGTTCACAGGCATCCCCGCCTACTTGATATTGGACAAGGAAGGCCGCGTGGTGTACCAGCATGTGGGCTTCCCTGGCACGGAGGTCATGAAGCAGGAATTGGAGAAAGCATTGGAAACGTTTTAAGTGAACAAATGGATATGGGAACCTTTTTAGTCTACATACTCAAGTCGGCCGCCTGCCTGGCGGTGTTCTACCTGTTCTATAAGTTGCTGATGAGTCGCGACACGTTTCATCGCTTCAACCGCTTTGCCCTGCTGGGGCTGCTGGTGCTCTCGTCCGTGCTGCCGCTGGTGGAGGTCAGCGTGAACCGTCCCGCTCCTGTCCACGAGACGATGCTTACGCTGGAGCAGCTTCTCCTGCTGGCCGATGTGCAGGCGGAAGGCGAGGTCGTATCCCAACCCACTACGGCCCTGTGGGTGCGCGTGGCTCTGCTGGTCTATCTGGCGGGCATTGTCTTCTTTGCCGTGCGTAACCTGTGGTCGCTGGGGCGGCTGGCTGTCTTGCTTCGTCGGGGGCGGGTAGAACGCGTGTCGGATTACCTGCCGGGCAGGGGAGAAAAGGTAAGACTGGTGGTACACGACCAGGCTATCGCTCCCTTCAGCTGGATGCGCTGCATCGTCCTCTCGCGCAAAGATTTGGAAGAGAACGGCCGCGAGATACTCATCCACGAGCTGGCACATATTCGCAACCATCATTCATGGGACCTGTTGCTGGCCGATATCTGCATCTTCGTGCAATGGTTCAACCCCGCCGCGTGGCTCCTGAAGCAGGAATTGCAGACCATCCACGAGTATGAGGCCGACGAAACCGTACTGCGCGAGGGCGTGGACGCGAAGAAATATCAGATGTTGTTAATAAAAAAAGCTGTCGGCACAAGGCTCTACTCTATGGCCAACAGCTTTAATCACAGTTCACTTAAAAAACGTATCACTATGATGTTAAAAGAAAAATCCAATCCGTGGGCGCGGGTGAAGTACCTCTATGTACTCCCGCTGGCGGCACTGGCTGTGTCGGCCTTTGCCCGTCCCGAAGTGTCGGCCGTGGCCGACGAGCTTTCAAGCGCCAAAGTTAATGATTTGGTGGCAAGTATGAAAACAAATCAGCCGGAAACTGCCTCCACTGCGGTGAAAGACACCCTGACGCCCGACGAATCCGTCTTCGAGGTGGTGGAGCAGATGCCCGAGTTCCCAGATGGTGGCATGACGGGGCTGATGAAGTATTTCAAGAATAATATGCGCTATCCCGAAGAGGCCAAGAAGGCAGGTACGCAGGGGCGCGTGGTTGTCCAGTTCCTGATCAACAAGAACGGCGCCATCAGCGATGTGAGTGTATTGCGCAGTGTTGACCGCCTGCTCGATGCCGAGGCCGTCCGTCTCGTTCGCTCCATGCCCAAGTGGAAGCCGGGCATGCAGAAGGGGAAGGCGGTGACGGTAAAGTACACCGTTCCTCTATCTTTCAAGCTGATGGAGGATGTGAAAGCGGAGGCTTCGGACAAAAAGAACGATGTGATTATAGTGAAAGGTACCCATACCGACTATGCAGACATGCTGATATTGGTGGACGGACGGGAGGTAACCCCTGAAATCCTCGGGGCCCTCAATCTCGACCGCATCCAATCCTTCATCATTCTGAAGGAACCGGCTGATGTGGCTAAATATACGACAGACAAGAGCAAGAAAGCCGTCATGCAGGTCACGCTGAAGAAAGAAGAACCGAAGGCTTTGGCAGGTACTGTGTCCACCATCCGCGTGCCGGACAACGCGTCGAAGGCACAGGTGGTAATTGACGACAAGCTGGTGGATGAAGCCACTTTCAAGTCTTTGTCGCCCGACCAGTTTGAGTCTGTTACTGTATTGAAGCCCGAAGAGGCTGTTGCAATCTATGGCGAGGCTGGCAAGGACGGCGTCATTGTTGTCCGTACCAAGTCCGCTGCCAGCGCGAAGGACGGCGAACTGAAGGTCAGCGGGCGGGTGGTGGACCCGCAGGGCGAGCCCGTTATCGGAGCCTATATCACAATTGAAGGTACGACCAACGGTACTGTGACCGACGTGGATGGCAAATTTACGCTTACGGCTCCCAACGACGCCATGCTCAAGGTGGGCTATGTTGGCATGAAGGAGGCCCGTCTCAAGGCCTCGCCTATTCTGGTTGTGAAGTTGGAGGAAGAATGATAATACTTGTCAAAGTGACACTTTGATTTCCCAAGCCCGTGAGAATCGCGTATTTCGGACGCAAGGCAGGTGTCGTGGAAAAGAACGGAGCGGCAACCTCTTTTCTCTCTTATTGCCAGAGAGATAGCGAAAACTTTACATTTGAAATAGCGGAAAAAGCCGCCCTTTGAAGCTGCCGAAACGAGGTCTTTCTCCTCTTTCGGCGGCTTTTTCATGGAAAACAGGCGTTGTTCGGCCTCCAAACATGCCCGCTTTTGCCTGAAAAGCGGCTTTCTTTTGTCGTGAAAGCTGCTTTCTGTCGGCAGAAAACCGATATTTTATCGACAGGAAGTAGACGTTTTGTTGTCGGAAAGCCTGCCTTTTCCCATATTCATTGCCCGTTTCTCTCTTTTTCCCTTCCCGTTGGTCCTTGTCGGAGAAATGGTTGTGTCAGCGAAATGACGAATTTGCTTTCTTTTTGTTATCCTTGTCCGTAAAGATATGGTTTTTCCGTTTAAAATAGTATCTTTGCCCTCCGTGAACGTAAACGAGGCTTTGAAATGAAAAATATCCTGCTTTTGACTGCTCTGCTGGCCGCCTGGCTGACGCCCGCGCTGGCCTGTACTTCGGCCGTAGTGTCCGGACGGGCGACACCCGACGGCCGTCCCCTGTTGTGGAAACATCGTGATACGGACTTTCTCCAAAACCATGTGGAGTACGTCCGCGGCGAGAAGTACGACTTCATCGCCGTGGTCAACAGTGCCGACTTCCGCCAGAAGCGCGAGGCGTGGATAGGCACCAACTCGGCGGGCTTCGCGCTGATGAACACGCAGAGCTACAACCTCGTGGACGTGAAGGACGACGAGGAGCGCGGCGCTGCCAATGGTCGCGTCATCTATCGGGCGCTCGAAGTCTGTGCCACGGTCGACGACTTCCGCCACTTCCTCGACACCATCGCCAAGCCCAGCCTGATAGAAGCCAACTTTGGCGCGATAGACGCGCAGGGCGGGGCCATGATGTTCGAGGTGGATTACTATACCTATAAGATATACGATGCCAACGACCCTGCAACGGCACCCGACGGCTACGTGGCCCGCACCAACTTCTCCCAGTCGGGGCAGTATGGACCGGGGGCGGGCGTGGTGCGCTACCAGGAGGCTGTGCGGGTGCTCGATCCCTTGGCACGTGCGCAGGCCGTTACGCCCCGACACATTTTCGACGACCTGTCGCGCTCCTTCCACAACTGCGTGCTGGGCATCGACCTGAAGGAAGCTCCCTTTACGGACGCCGATGCGTCGGGCTGGTTTGTCGATCAGGACTTCATTCCCCGCAGCAGCAGTTCGTGTTCGGTCGTGGTGCAGGGGGTGAAGAAGGGCGAGTCGGCCACACTGACCACCATGTGGACGGTGTTGGGCTATGCGCCTACGGGAGTGGCCGTTCCGCTTTGGGTCGATTCGGAATTGCCTCGTATGGTCTGCATGGACGATGGGCTGGGAACTTCTCCGTTGTCCTACGGCTCGTTGTCCCTGAAAGATCGGGTGTTCTCCCTGAAGTGGGGCATGGGCAGCGACCGCTACCTGCACTGGTCCTTGCTTTACAATGCACAAGGCAGCGGCTACATGCAGCAGCTGGCCCCCTACGAAGCGGAAAACTTTGAGCAGGCAGAACGTGTGTTGGAAAGCTGGCGGCGGCAGAACAGGGTAGACAGGCAGGAGATGAAGGCCCTCTACCGGCGGCTGGGCAATTCCAGTCTGTGGAAGCAATACAAGGAATGGTTAGAAGAATAAATCAGGAGAAAATAGCATGAAGAACAAACGGACAATGCTGGTGGCATTGCTGGGCCTTTGTGTGGCCCTGCCCCAGCAGGCACAGAACAAGTCCATCTACCACAAGGGATGGATCGATTTCAACAAGAATGGCGTGAAGGACGTCTACGAGGACTCCACGCAGCCGGTGGACAAGCGGGTGGACGACCTGCTCCGCCAGATGAACATCAACGAGAAAACCTGTCAGCTGGCCACCCTCTACGGCTACGGCCGTGTATTGCAGGACTCCCTCCCCACAGAGCGGTGGAAGACGGAGGTGTGGAAAGACGGCATCGCCAACATCGACGAGATGCTCAACGGCGTGGGAGGCAAATCGAGCCGCGTGGAGCAGATGCTCTATCCCTTCAGCAACCATGCCGAAGCCATCAACCGTGTGCAGCGCTGGTTTGTGGAAGAGACGAGACTGGGTATCCCTGTGGATTTCAGCAACGAAGGCATTCATGGCCTGAACCACACCAAGGCAACACCTCTGCCAGCGCCGATAGCCATCGGCAGCACGTGGAACCGCGAGCTGGTACACCAGGCAGGCACCATCGCCGGGCAGGAAGCGCGGGCCTTGGGCTATACCAATGTCTATGCCCCCATCCTCGACGTAGTGCGCGACCCCCGCTGGGGCCGCACGCTGGAGTGCTACGGCGAAGATCCCTATCTGATTGCTTCGCTGGGCGTGGAGATGGTGAAGGGCATCCAGTCGCAGGGCGTGGCCTCGACGCTGAAGCATTACGCCGTCTACAGCGTGCCCAAGGGCGGACGTGACGGCAATTGCCGTACCGACCCGCATGTGGCGCCGCGCGAACTGCACCAGCTCTATCTCTATCCTTTCAAGAAAGTCATTCAGGGGGCCCACCCGATGGGCGTCATGAGCAGCTACAACGACTGGGACGGCGTGCCCGTGACGGCCAGCTACTATTTCCTCACCGAACTGCTGCGCGAGGAGTATGGCTTCGACGGCTATGTGGTGAGCGACAGCGAGGCCGTGGAGTATGTCCAGACCAAGCATCGCGTGGCTGATACCTACGACGAGGCCGTGCGACAGGTGCTCGAAGCGGGTCTGAACGTGCGTACCCACTTTACGCCGCCGGCCGACTTCATCCTGCCCATCCGTCGTCTGCTGGAGCAGAAGAAGATTTCGATGGCCACCATCGACAAGCGTGTGGCCGAAGTGCTGCGTGTCAAGTTCCGCCTGGGCCTGTTCGACCATCTGTATGTAGAAGACACAAAGGCTTCGGACCGGGTGGGCGGCGTGGACCGCAACATGGACTTCGTCAAGCAGATACAGCAACAGTCGCTTGTCCTGCTGAAGAACGACGGTGGTCTGCTTCCGCTGGACCGTCAGCAGGTGCGCAAAGTGCTTGTCACCGGTCCGCTGGCCGACGAGAGCAACTTTATGGAGAGCCGCTACGGCCCCAACCGCCTGGAGAAGGTGACCGTGCTCGACGGCCTCCGCACCTATCTGAGAGGCAGTGCCGAAGTGGTCTATGCCAAGGGATGCGACATCGTGGACAAGGGCTGGCCTGCCACTGAGATTCTTCCCACTCCGTTGACCGATGAAGAGAAGTCCTGCATGGCCGAGGCTGTTCAGAAGGCTGCCGATTGTGATGTCATCGTCGCCGTGCTGGGCGAGGACGAATACCGCACGGGCGAAAGCCGTTCGCGCACCTCGCTCGACTTGCCGGGTCGCCAGCAGCAATTGCTCGAAGCCCTCTATGCTACAGGCAAGCCCGTCGTGCTGGTGCTCATCAACGGCCAGCCGCTCACCATCAACTGGGCGGACAAGCACATCCCTGCCATTCTGGAGACTTGGTTCCCCAGCTGTCAGGGCGGAACGGTGATTGCCGAGACCCTTTTCGGCGAACACAATCCGGGCGGCAAGCTCACGGTGACCTTCCCCAAGAGTGTGGGACAGATTGAACTGAACTTCCCCTTCAAGCCGGGCTCTCATGGCAGTCAGCCCCAGTCTGGTCCCAACGGTTCGGGCTCTACCCGTGTGTTGGGTGAGCTTTATCCCTTCGGCTATGGCTTGAGCTATACTACCTTTGCCTATTCCGACCTCGAAGTGACGCCGCTCGAGCAGTCTACCCAGGGCGACTATACCGTTCGTCTGAAGGTGACCAACACTGGCAAGCGGGCAGGCGACGAAGTGGTGCAGCTCTACGTGCGCGACAAGGTGAGCAGCGTCATCACCTACGATTCGCAGCTCCGTGGTTTCGAACGCGTCTCCCTGCAACCGGGTGAAACGAAGGAAGTCACCTTCCGCCTCACACCCGAAGACCTGCAACTGCTGGACCGCAACATGCGGTGGACGGTGGAGCCGGGCGAGTTTGAGTTCATGGTCGGTGCATCGAGCCAGGACATCCGTCTGAAGCAGACGGTGCGGGCGTTGCCTTGAAAAGAATTGAACAGGTAAAATCAGATTTGGGAACGGAGGTACGCCAGTATCTCCGTTTCTTGTTCGGGGTGGAACCAGCGGATGTCGGTGTCGCGCTTGAACCAGGTCATCTGCTTGCGGGAGTAGATGCGGGAGTTCTGCTTGATTTTCTCTACGGCGAAGTCCAGCGTCCATTCACCGTCCAGGTATTTGAAGAGTTCCTTGTAGCCCACGGTGTTCAGTGAGTTGTAGTCCTTGTGCGGATAGACGCGGCGGGCTTCGTCCAGCAGTCCGTCGGCCATCATCTGGTCCACGCGGCGGTTGATGCGGTCGTAGAGTTCTTCGCGGTCGCGGGTCAGTCCCACCTTGACGATGCGGAAGGGGCGCGGTTTGGTTTGCCGGGTGCGAAAGGAAGTATAGGTCTTGCCCGTCATGTAGCAAATTTCGAGGGCGTGGATGACGCGCTTGGGATTCTTCAGGTCGACAATCTGGTAGTATTCGGGGTCGAGCAGGCGGAGTTCGGCGCAGAGGCGTTCGAGCCCTTCCTCCTCATAGCGGCGGAGCATCAGCGAGCGCGTCTCGTTGTCTACGGTGGGGATGTCGTCGATGCCCTTGCACACAGCGTCCACGTACATCATGGAGCCGCCGGTCAGTACGACAATCTCTTTTTCCTGAAAGAGCTGTTCCAGGAGTTTCAGCACTTCAGCCTCGTATTGGGCGGCGCTGTAGTAGTCGGTAAGGCCCAGCGTGCCTACCATGTAGTGCTTCACCCGCCGGAGCTGTTCTTCGGTCGGAGCGGCGGTACCTATCTTCAGGTCGGCATATAGTTGGCGCGAGTCGGCCGACACGATGCATGTGTCGAACGCTTCTGCCAGCCGCAGGCTCAGTTCCGTCTTGCCTACGCCGGTGGGGCCTATGAGTACGAGGAGAGTCAAGGGGTAATGAAGAATGAAAAATGAAGAATGAAGAATTAGGGGCAATGGGATGAATTCTTCATTCATCCGCAAAGCGGAAATTCTTCATTCTTCATTGCATTTAGTATCTGTCTTCGTCGTAAGGATTGCCTCCGCCGCCTTCGTCGAAACCGCCGAAGCCGTCCTTGTCGAAGTCGTCCATGTCGAAGTCTTCGTCGCCGTAGAAGTTCTCGTCGAGGTCGAGGGCCGCATTGTTCTTGGCTTCAAATTCGGCAAAGTCTACCGTCTGCTTGGGAGCGTCGCCCTGCTTCTTGGTACACTTGGCCCCCTTCATGTCCTTGCCGGTGATGATTTCGGTCAGTTCGATGAAGAAGCAGCGCTCCGTCATGTAGTCGAACACGTAGAGCAGCTTCTGCTTTTCGTCTTCCACCAGTTCGTCGATGCGGGTATCCTTCATCACCCAGCTGTCCATTTCGGAGTTGTCGTCCATTTCCTCCAGGGTCACTTCCTTCTCCTTTTCCCAGTCTTCGTCGCAGATGAAGAAGGAAGTCATCTGGTCGTTGGTGTAGCCCACCGACTTGAGGATAGCCTCGTGGAAGTCATAGAAAGTGGCTTCGGGGTCAATCTGTATTTCTCTGACGAAGTCGTCCACCTCGTCAGAAATGATTGTAAATCTATAAATCATCGTTTCAGTTTGTTGGTTCTTGGTTGTTAATCGGGTTGTCTGTATCATTTTCCCCCGGGGATGATGCCGCGGCTCGAGCTTCGGATGAAGTCGACGATGTAGCGTATCTCGGGAGTCATTTCCATTTCGGCCTCAATCTTGTTGAGGGCGTCGGTGGTGTTCAGGCCGCTCTGGTAGATGAGGCGGTAGGCATTGTGGATGGCCTCAATGGTTTCGTTGGAGAAGCCGCGGCGGCGCAGGCCCACAATGTTCAGTCCGGCGTAGCAGATGGGCTCGCGTCCGGCGATGATGTAGGGCGGGATGTCCTTGCTGAAGCGGCATCCTCCCTGAATCATGCCATATCCGCCCACGCGGCAGAACTGGTGCATCAGCACGTTGGCACTGATGATGGAGTTGTCGTCGATGACAATCTCGCCGGCCATCTTGGTGGAGTTGCCGATGATGCAGCCGTTGCCTATCAGGGCATCGTGGGCCACGTGTACGCTTTCCATCAGCAGGTTGTTGTTGCCCACGATGGTGCGTCCTTTGGCAGCTGTGCCGCGGTTCACGGTCACGTTCTCACGGATGAGGTTGTTGTCGCCAATCTCGGCGGTCGTATCCTCGCCCCTGAACTTCAAGTCCTGCGGGATGGCACCGATGACGGCACCGGGAAAGATGGTGTTGCCGTTGCCGATGCGGCTGCCGTACAGGATGCTGGCATGGGCCATAATCTTGTTGTTGTCGCCGATGACCACATTCTTGTCGATGAAGACGAAAGGCGCGATTTCCACGTTTTCGCCTATCTTCGCTTCGGGATGGATGTATGCTAAGGGACTGATCATAATATGAATGAAGAATTAAGAATGAAGAATGAAGAATTCAGGCCGCGCAACGGGATGCGTTCCAAGGAAATTCTTCATTCTTCATTCTTCATTATTAATTTATTTGTTCTTTACTATCTGTGCCATGAACTCGGCTTCGCACACCACCTTCTCGCCTACAAAGACGTAGCCTTTCATGGTGGAGATGCCGCGGCGGATGGGGGCTTCCAGTTCCACGCGGAATATCAGCGTGTCGCCGGGCACTACCTTCTGGCGGAACTTCACGCCGTCTATCTTCAGGAAGTAGGTGGAGTAGCGTTCGGGTTCGTCTACGGAGTTCAGTACCAGCAGGCCGCCCGTCTGTGCCATGGCCTCTATCTGCAGCACGCCCGGCATGACCGGTTCCTGCGGGAAGTGGCCCTGGAAGAAGGGTTCGTTGGAGGTGACGTTCTTTACGCCCACGATGTAGTTGGCGCCCATTTCGATGACCTTGTCCACCAGTTGCATGGGGTAGCGGTGGGGCAGGAGTTCGCGGATGCGGTTCACGTCCATCAGGGGTGGACGGTTGCAGTCGTAGGTCGGGGCCTGTATCTCGTGCAGGCGAATTTCCTTGCGCATCTGGCGGGCGAACTTGTTGTTGATGGTGTGGCCCGGACGGGTGGCGATGATGCGTCCCTTGATGGGCTTGCCTATCAGGGCCATGTCGCCGATGACGTCGAGCAGCTTGTGGCGGGCACATTCGTTGGGCCATACCAGCGGCTTGTGGTTGATGTAGCCCAGGTGCTTGGCGTCCATGTGGGGTACGCCCATCACGTCGGCCAGCTTGTCGAAGTTCTCCTGCGTCATCTCGCGTTCGTAGATGACGATGGCGTTGTCCAGGTCGCCTCCCTTGATGAGGCCCGCCTGGAGCAGCGGCTCTATTTCGCGCACAAAGACGAAGGTACGGCTGGCGGCCACTTCGTCCTTGAACTTGCCCATATCTTCCAGCGTGGCAAACTGGTTGGGAAGGATGCTCGAGTCGTAGGAGATGAGCACGTTCAGGCTGAAGCTCTCGTCGGGCAGCAGGATGATGGACGAACCGGTCTTCTCGTCGCGGAATTCCGTCTTCGACTTGATGATGTAGAAGTCTTTCACCGCGTTCTGCTCCTCCGTGCCTACGCGTTCTATTTCGTTGACGTAATATTGGGCGCTTCCGTCCAGGATGGGGAATTCGGGGCCGTCCACCTGTATCAGGCAGTTGTCTATGCCCAGGGCATAGAGGGCTGCCATGCCATGTTCCACGGTGCTGACCTTCACGTTGTTCTTGGCCAGCACGGTGCCGCGTGTCGTCTCGACCACGTTCTCGGCTACGGCGTCGATGACGGGCTGTCCTTCCAGGTCGGTCCGCTGGATTTTGTATCCGTGGTTCTCGGGAGCCGGGTTGAAGGTTACGGTCAGGTTGAGGCCCGTGTGAAGACCTTTGCCGCTGAGCGAAAAGCTTTCTTTCAGAGTCCTTTGTTTCAACATGGGTTATTTCTTTAATTGTTCTTTGAGTTCATTCAGTTCTTTGCGGAGCGCGTTCAGCTCGAAGTACATGTCGGGCAGCTTGCGGAAGATGGCCTGCGACTTGAAGTAGGGCTTCTCTTCCATGGGCGGCGTGCCTATCAGGCGCTGGTTGCCCTTGGTGCTGCTGGGTACGCCCGACTGGGCGCCGAACACGACCTTGTCGCCGATGTGGATATGTCCCGCGATGCCCACCTGGCCGCCGAACATGCACCATTCGCCCACCTTGGTCGAACCGGCCACGCCTACCTGGGCGGCCATTACCGTGTGCGAACCAATCTCGTCGTTGTGGGCTATCTGGACAAGATTGTCCAGCTTCACGCCGCGGTGTACGATGGTGGCTCCCATCGTGGCGCGGTCCACGCACGTGTTGGCGCCTATCTCCACGTCGTCCTCGAGGATGGTGATGCCGATTTGTGGTATTTTTTCGTAACCTTCGGGCGTGGGGGCAAATCCGAAGCCGTCGGCGCCGATGACGCATCCGGCATGCAGGATGCAGCGGTTGCCCACCCGGCAGTCGTGATAGACCGTCACGCCCGGATAGAGGATGCAGTCGCTGCCCACGCGGGCTCCGGCACACACGGTGGCGCGCGGATGCAGGGCGGTATTGTCGCCTATCTCCACATGGTCGCCCACGTAGGCAAAGGGGCCTATGTAGACGTTCGCTCCCACCTTGGCCGTGGGGGCCACGAAGGCCAGCGGGTCGATGCCCGTCAGCCGCGGCTTGCTCTGTTCGTAGAGCGTCATCAGCTTGGCAAGGCTCTCGTAGGCATTGTCCACCTTGATGAGGGTGGCTTTCACTTCATGTTCGGGTTCGAAGTCCTTGTTCACCAGGATGATGCTGGCCTTCGACTCGTAGATATAGGGAGTGTATTTCGGATTGGACAGGAAAGACAGCGCGCCGGGTATTCCTTCCTCGATTTTGGCGAAGGTATGTACGGTCGCATTCTCGTCTCCCACGATTTCTCCCTGTATATAGGCAGCTATTTGTTTGGCTGAAAATTCCATATCTGTTTCTTGCTAAATGGTTTTCAAAACACAAATAACGGACTTTTTTTTTATATTTCCTTGTCCTCGGGTGAATATTTTATACTTATCTATGCAACCTCAGGTAGCAAAGGTAGTATTTTTTTACCTTTTTCGAGAGCAGCTGGATGTTGAGCATGTCCGATGCCTCGGCGATGTTTTTCGTGGTGCCGTCCTTGTAGAGGATGTCGATGCTGTCGTCGGCGGGGTTGTACATGTTCTTCTCGATGCTGGGGACGGAGACGAACCAGGCGGCTTCGGCGGGCGTCAGGTCCAGCGCGGCGGCTATCTGTGCCGTCAGTTCCTGCTTGCGCTCCTCGGTGGCGGGTTCGGAGGAGATTTCCACCTTGAACAGGCGGCGTTCTACCATGCCCTTGCTCAGTGTGGAGAGTACTTTGTCGGGGTGTCCGCACCACACCTTGAGCGAGGTCCAGATGTCGTTGTCGTCCAGGCGGATGAAGTTCTCCAGGCAGGCCGGGTCGTCGTAGAAGCGCGTGCGGTCTACGTCGTTGTAGAGGAAGAAGCGCAGGGCGGGCGAGGCGAAGAGGTCTTCACCCTTGGCGGCCAGCTCCTTGGCGCGGAGCAGGGCGGCGATGAGCATCCGCTCGTAGGCCACGGAGGCCTTGTGCAGATACACCTGCCAGTACATCAGGCGGCGGGCCATGAGGAAGTTTTCGATGGAGTAGATGCCTTTCTCCTCGACGACAAGGTGGTCGTCCTTGACGTCGAGCATCTTGATGATGCGCGCCGAGCCGATGTTTCCCTCGGTGACGCCTGTGTAGAAGCTGTCGCGGCGCAGGTAGTCCAGGCGGTCCATGTCCAGCTGGCCGCTGACCAGCTGGTGGAGGAAGCGCTTGGGATACTCGTCCTTGAATATCTGGATGGCCAGCGTGAGCTGTCCGTTCATCTCGCGGTTGATGCGCTCCATCAGCAGCAGGGAGATGTCTTCGTGGGAGACGCCGCGCACGATGGTGTCTTCCAGCACGTGCGAGAAGGGCCCGTGGCCGATGTCGTGCATCAGGATGGCGGCCTTGACGGCTTCGGCCTCGCTGTCGAAGATGAAGTTGCCCTTGGCCGTCAGGTGCTGGATGGCCTCGGTCATCAGGTAGAAGGCGCCGAGCGAGTGCTGGAAGCGCGTATGCTGGGCACCGGGATAGACCACGGACGACAGGCCCAGCTGGCGGATGCGCGTGAGGCGTTGCAGCAGCGGATGGCACACGAGGTCGTAGAGCAGCCCTTTCGGTATGTTGATGAACCCGAAGACGGGGTCGTTGATGATTTTGCGTTCGTAGCTCATGTTTTCTGTTTTTAGTGTGAGGATAGGATAGGACGATAAGCAGATGGTCTCCGTTTACCGTCAGTGTACTCCCGGTTCAAAGCCTTTAAACCGTCAGTTTACTCCGTTTAAACTGTCAGTTTAATGCTTTTAAACTATCAGTTTATTACGGTTAAACTGGCAGTTTATTTTTAGTAAACTGAAATAAACTGCTTGGCGGCTGATTACCAATAAGTTTCCTCGACGTAGTTATCAAACTCCGGTTCGGCTTTCAGTCCCGCCCGGCGGAAGACGTTGGCTATATCCTGTTGCTCCTTGGGCGTGATGAGGCGTTCGCCTTTCCGGCTTTGGAAGTAATAGCTCCGGCAGGAGAAGCAGGCCATGATGCGGCGTCTGATGTCCGCCTCCAGCCGGTGGGGGATTTCGTCGAACAGCTTCGTCATGCCCCGTGCGAAGCGGACGGGCGTGCTGTCGCGGTAGTATTCGCATCCGTCTGCCGCACTTGCGACGCAGGCAGGGTGCACGATGCGGATGGGGCCGGGCTTGGTCGGAGCCTCCGTTGCCGTCAGCTGGCGGTAGGCGATGGCACGCAGGCATTGCGGAGCGCGGGGACAGACCCCGTCGGCAGCAGGGCAGTAGATGTAGTCCTTGGGTATGTTGTTCGTCTTTCCTGAAGAGGTGACGGTGGTGTTTTCGTGATTCATAATTGGATGTCCTTATTTGTTTACGCCCAAAGGTAGGAGATTTCAGGGAGATAAACAAGGGGGAGGCGGAGAGAATTCGGCAGAAATCCGTACATCTATCCGTAATCTCCGTCATTTCTTCCGTAATCCGTATACATGGCGGAGGTGTCCGCCGCCGTATCTTTGCAATATAAATAGGTGTAAGACATGAACAGAAAGAAATCCCTTCCCTGCCTGCTGGCGGCCCTCCTGCTGACAGGCTTCACCGCCGCCGGTGCGGCAAACGTTACGGACGAGTGTAACTCTTCAAACCAACAGAATATGGAAAAATTGGAATTGACCAGCGAGTGGGACAAGGTGTTCCCGCAGAGCGACAAAGTGAATCATAGTAAAGTGACCTTCCAAAACCGCTACGGCATTACGCTTGCGGCCGACCTCTACGTGCCGAAGCAGGCCGTGGGCAAGCTGGCAGCCATTGCTGTGAGCGGACCGTTCGGAGCCGTCAAGGAGCAGTCGTCCGGCCTCTATGCACAGATGCTGGCCGAGCGCGGCTTTCTGACCCTTGCCTTCGACCCCTCGTTTACGGGCGAGAGCGGCGGCCAGCCACGCTATGTAGCTTCGCCCGACATCAATACGGAAGACTTCTGCGCGGCGGTGGACTATCTGTCTACCCGCGACGATGTGGACCCCGAGCGCATTGGCATCCTCGGCATCTGCGGTTGGGGAGGCATGGCCTTGAACGCCGCCGCCATTGATACACGCATCAAGGCGACGGTCACCTCGACCATGTACGACATGAGCCGCGTCACGGCCAACGGTTACTTCGACTCGATGGACGCCGACCAGCGTTACGAACTCCGCCGCCAGCTCAACGCCCAGCGTACGGCCGACTACAGCAGCGGCTCCTACGAACGTGCCGGCGGTGTGGTGGACCCGCTGCCTGCTGACGCGCCCCAGTTCGTGAAGGACTACTACGCCTACTACAAGACGCCGCGCGGCTACCACAAGCGTTCGCTCAACTCGAACGACGGATGGAACAAGACCTCTGCCCTGTCGTTCCTCAACATGCCCATCCTGACCTACAGCAACGAGATACGCAGCGCCGTCCTGATGATTCACGGCGACAAGGCCCATTCGTGCTACTTCAGCCGGGATGCCTTCCAGAAGCTGACGGGCGACAACAAGGAGCTGCTCCTCATCCCCGGCGCCAACCACACCGACCTGTACGACAATCTGAAGGTGATTCCGTTCGACCGGATTGAGAGCTTCTTCAGGGAGTATCTGAAGTAAGGTTGTAAGGCGTACTCCTTCAACGAAACAGGGGTGCCGTTCATCTCATGTATGAACAGCACCCCTGTTATATAATGGAGCTTCCTGCAAAATCAGAGAATAGCCTTCAGCTGCTCGGCCATCTGAGCCTGCACTTCCTGTGCGGCCTTGCGGCTGGCGGCGGCGAAGTTCTCCGTCTTGTCCACATAGATGATGCCGCGGCTGGAGTTGACGATGAGGCCGCACTCCTTCGTCATGCCATACTTGCAGACTTCTTCCAGCGAACCGCCCTGGGCACCTACGCCCGGCACGAGTAGGAAGTGGTGGGGCACAATCTTGCGGATGTCCTCGAACATGCGTCCCTGCGTGGCGCCTACCACGTACATCATGTTCTCGTCGTTGGCCCACTGCTGGCTTTTGCGGAGCACTTTCTCGAAGAGGCGTTCACCGTCCACGTCCATCGTCAGCTGGAAGTCGTGCGAACCCTTGTTGCTGGTCAGTGCCAGCAGGATGACCCACTTGCCTTTGTACGTCAGGAACGGCGTCACACTGTCCTCGCCCATGTAGGGAGCCACGGTCACGGAGTCGATGTCCAGCTCCTCGAAGAAGGTGCGGGCATACATGGCCGACGTGTTGCCGATGTCGCCGCGCTTGGCGTCGGCGATGATGAACTGGTCGGGATAGTTCTGCTTGATGTAGTTCACGGTCTTCTCGAAGGCCATCCATCCCTTCACGCCCATGCTCTCGTAGAAAGCCAGGTTGGGTTTGTAGGCGATGCAGAGGTCCTGCGTTGCGTCGATGATGGCCTTGTTGAAGGCAAAGATGGGGTCTTCTTCCTTCAGCAGATGTTCGGGAATCTTCTTGATGTCCGTGTCGAGCCCCACGCAGAGGAACGACTGTTTCTTCTTGATGTTTTCAAAGAGTTGTTGCTTGTTCATGTCTTATAAATGCTTTAAACGTTCTATTTCTGCTTTAATTTCTTCTATAACCTCAATATTGTCGATTTGTTTTTTGCCAGCTGAGTTCTTTTTGGAGAATACAAAGAATACTTTTCCTTTGTATTTTTCAGTAAAACGATGGTGGTTGTTTCTGTTTTGCTCTATCCATTGATATTGGTTGATGGATGATTTAGTAGATTCGGGTTTAATTTGTAATCCAATATAATATTCTCGGACAGTTATAAAAAAGTCTATATTGAATGTGCGATTCCATTCGATTGGAGCAGATTCGATAGGATAATTCAATTTGTTTTCTAGTTGCTCATATATTGTATTTTTAATAGGAACATATTCTTCATTAGGCTCAAAGAGAGTTTGGCAAAATTCTCGATGCTCCGTACCAATCTTTTCTCCTTTTAAACGGGTAATATCTACAACTGCACCATATTCAATAAAATAATGAAAGAATCTTTGATTATTATCCCCCCAATATACAAGACAGCAAGCCATCGGTGCTCCTTTCCCCGTGTCTTCGCCATCTACCAAAAAACGTAATCTTGTATCATATAAAAAACAAATAGACGAGGCTTGACCAAATATAAACTTCTTCCAATGGGAAGTATTGGAGGCAACTGGAATAAGAGCAATTATTTCTGCATTATATGTATTATGGGACAAAGCGCATTTGGCTAACCAATCTTTAATAGTAGTTCCTCTTTTTCTGTCCGCACCGTAAGGTGGATTAATATAAATAGTAGGGTAATTCCAAGGTTGTTTTAATCCATCGGTTTCAGGCAATTTGAACTCCGTTTCGGCATGTACAATAGAAAAAGCATTAGAACATGGATCTAAATCTATTTTTCCTCCAAAAAAACTTTTAATGGCATTTACATATTTGGGAGGAGTGCACCAACTTTGGCTTTGTGTATTTACTTTTCGTCCGGCAGTCATACTATTTCCTCCCATTTTTTATTCTTAAGCGTATATAGTTCTTTTTTTAGGTCAGCTATGGATGCATTTTGGGGTGTAATGATATTAAACCATTTTTCTATATCGTTGATATGGGTATTAAAATAGTGGCATAATGCTATGTGTGCTTTTATATTCATCTTAACTTTAGTGAATATGTTACTTTTCTTTCCCTCTAAGTAAGAATCTAAGAAGGCCTGCCTAATGGGTTCATATTGTGAAACAGGAGTTAATAATAAATCTGTTATGAATTGTGCAAGTCCAAAATCAGATAGGAAAAGTAGCCAATCATAAGATTGTGCCAATACTTTCAATTCTTTGTTTTGATCTTCAGAAGTAAACCAATTGCCATGGTTACTTACGATTCCTACAGATAAAGTGAAATCCTTAAGTAGTCCTTTGTGATTATTGTTAATGATAGAATGTAGCAAGTCTGTATAAGGTTGGATTATTGGCTTACCGTTATCATATATAATGCCGTATTTTTCACCTTTTTCATTTCGAATCTTTTGAAGCGATGATGTGTTTTGGGCTACATAAGCTCCTTGTTTTGCTTTTTCTATGGTTTGTGGCCCTTTTTTATTTCCTTCTTCCACTCCTACACGTTTACATTCAAACATCGCATAGGGCTTTTGATGTTGAAAATATACTTTTACTGAGATATTTATATCTGATATATCAGTGATGGTAGCTAAAATAAGAGTAGTGGAACTTTCTGCGATGGTACAAGCATTTTTTAGGGTAAAACTTTTGTCTAATAAACAATTGCTTTTTATCACATATCCTTCTTTTACGTCAAGTCTTTTTAATATTTTTGATGACGTTAGTGGTAAGTTATTTGTAAAAAGGAGTTCTTCGGATTTTAATAATGGATGTAAAGTGAATTCTACATTATGTGTAATGGAAGGATTACCATATTCAGATAACCCTCTTTCTATGGAAATGGAATCATTCATTCCCCATTCTTTTAATAAGTAATAAGAAATGATTTCTATCATGGTTCCGAGTGCTCTACCAGCAGCCTTTTTAGCATCTTTTGTATGAGAAAATACTTGTTCGCTCAGAACCTTCTGTAAGGTGTCAATAGATGGATAGCTCATAAAATTATGTTCTTGAATTACAATTCACTTTCCTTCAACCGTTCCGCATTCTCGGCCACGATGAGGTGGTCGATGCAGTCCTGTATGTCGCCGTCCATGAAGGCGGCCAGGTTGTAGATGGTGTAGTTGATGCGGTGGTCGGTGATGCGTCCCTGCGGATAGTTGTAAGTGCGTATCTTGGCCGAGCGGTCGCCTGTGCTGACCATCGTCTTGCGCTTGGAGGCGATGTCGTCGATGTACTTCTGGTGCTCCTTGTCGTAGATGAAGGTGCGCAGGCGCGAGAGGGCACGCTCCTTGTTCTTGGGCTGGTCGCGCGTCTCGGTACACTCGATGAGGATTTCCTCTACGACACCTGTGTTGGGGTTCTTCCAGTTGTAGCGTAGACGCACGCCGGACTCTACCTTGTTCACGTTCTGACCGCCCGCACCGCCACTTCGGAAGGTGTCCCACTTGATTTCGCCTTCGTTGATTTCCACATCGAAGGGCTCCGCTTCGGGCAGCACGGCTACCGAGGCGGCCGAGGTATGCACGCGGCCCTGTGTCTCCGTGGCCGGCACGCGCTGTACGCGGTGCACGCCCGACTCATACTTCAGTGTGCCGTAGACATTCTCGCCCGTGACGGAGCAGATAATTTCCTTGAAGCCGCCGGCAGCTCCTTCGTTGGCGCTGGACACTTCGAGCTTCCAGCCCTTGATGTCGCAGTACTTGGAGTACATGCGGAAGAGGTCGCCTGCAAAGATGGCCGCTTCGTCGCCACCCGTACCGCCACGTATTTCGAGGATGGCGTTACGGCTGTCCTGCGGGTCGGCCGGAACGAGCAGCAGCTTGATGTGCTCCTCCAGTTCGGGCAGGCGGGCCTGGCAGGTGTCGAGTTCCTCGCGGGCCATGTCGCGCATCTCGGGGTCAGTCTCGTTGGCAATGATGTCCTTGGCCTCGTCGATGCCCTTCAGTACCTGTATGTATTCCTTGCGGGCGTTCATCAGGTCGCCCAGTTCCTTGTATTCTTTCGTCAGCTTGACGTACCGCTTCTGGTCGGCAATGACTGCCGGGTCGGTAATCAGTGTCGACACTTCCTCGAAGCGAGCTACGAGGCCGTCGAGCTTTTCCAGTATGGTGTTGTTTTCTGCCATTTATTTTTTACTTCAGACTAATTTAATATGCGACAAACTTAAACTTCTTGGTATAATATGGCATCCTATTTTGTGCTAGTTCAAAAATTCTTGTTCCACCATAATTAGGGTGCTCACATAATTCATTAAGAAGCCACAATTCAAAAACAAAACTTCTTATGATTTCAACACTGGTTTCATAGCCTGTAACCATACGTGCACCTGTTTTTTTCTTGAAATAATTAATATCTTCTTTACTAATCTTTAATGTACTACAGCTGCCAAAATGCACATTCCTACCTTCAAATATTCCTTGGTTATTTTCTGCAAATTCTATTAAATCAATTTTTTCGTTATTGGCGAAAGATATTGTTGACTCTTTCCCATGAAAGCATAAATATATAATACTAAAAGAATTATAAGTGCTGTAATTTAGATGATTGATGTAATAAACAAAATCTGCTAGCGTAGCGACATTTCGAAATACATAATTCGTATTTTGAGATCTTTCAAGAAATTCTAGTATAGCTAATGCTTTAGATTTATCTTTTAAATCATGTACATTCTGCTTCCATTCTGTTTCTAAGCAAAATATTTTACTCATATTATTATATTCTTTGTATTTGAATAACGTTACCACAACCTCCCATCAATCAGCCAGGACAGCAGTACTGCAATCCCGACCACTCCTGCGATACTCACTATCCATTTTGGGGGAGTCATCTGATACTTCTCCTTATCGGCTTCGGGTGCAAGACGGGGACCGGAGTAGATTCCAGCGGCTGCACCGATGATGGTGTAGTTCAGGAATCGGAGAACAGGCGCATCCCACCGGTCGCTGAGGACGTAAAGGCCGAAGCAGAAGGCAAGGATGACAACGGCCACGAGAATGACTTTGAGTAAATGTTTCATATCTCAGTCTGTTTATTGGTTTACCACAATCTCCCTTCCAGTAGCCAGGCCAATAGAGCAGCTAATGTCAGACAGCCGATAATGAGTAATACCCATGTCCGGCGTGAGAAGCTGTTCTTTTCCCTTTGCTCTGCAGTATTGAGATACCGGCTGCCTATGTAGGGACCTATCAGAGCCGGTAGCAGGAAACTGGCGCACCTCAGGAATGGAATATCCCACTTGTAAGCCACAAAGAGGATAGCTCCACAGACGGCTACCATGCTAATGCCTATCAGGCAACCTTGGTGTTCTCGTTCCATAATTCTTATCTTGAAGAGTTGTTCTTGTTACATACATTTCTCAAGCAGCCAAAACGCTGTGGTGACTATGCCTATCAGCAGTACCAACCGCCACCACCGCAACCGGCGGCCCTTCTCCTCTCCGCCTTCGAGACTGGACAGGTAACCTACCACCATGGGCGGACCTATGACAGCCAGGCTGTGCAGATAATCTGAACCGATGCGGGTGGCTACAACGCTCAGTGCGGCACCTGCTGCTATCCACAGTATGACATACAGAATGAGCTTTCCAAGCGTTTTCTTCATGACCTTGGAGTATTATTTATTTCTTTTGCCATGTCTTTATTTCTTCTTGCGGCGGGTATTGCTCCGGTAATATTGCCCCCAAGCGAATACACACACCACAATCAGAACAATGACTACATAGCCCATAGCGCTCAATATCTTTCATTAATACCTGAACTCACCGAACTCCGAACGGATAATCAGCTCCTTCTTGTCGCTTTCCTCGATGCGGCCGATGACCTGTGCGTCGATGTTGAACGACTTCGAGATGGCGATGACTTCCTCGGCATGCTCGGGCGAGAGGTAGACTTCCAGACGATGGCCCATGTTGAATACCTTGTACATCTCGGCCCAGTCCGTGTCGCTCTGCTCCTTGATGGTGCGGAACAGGGGAGGTACGGGGAAGAGGTTGTCCTTGATGACGCGGCAGTTGTCGCCCACGAAGTGCAGCACCTTGGTCTGTGCGCCGCCCGAGCAGTGTACCATGCCATGGATTTCGGGGCGCAGGGCATCGAGCAGCTTCTTGACCACCGGCGCATAGGTACGGGTGGGCGAGAGGACGAGCTTGCCTGCATCCAGCGGACTGCCTTCTACCTTGTCGGTCAGCTTCAGCTGGCCGCTGTACACCAGTTCGTCGGGCACGGCCTTGTCGTAGCTCTCCGGGTATTTCTCTGCCAGGTACTTGGCAAAGACATCGTGGCGGGCCGAGGTCAGGCCGTTGCTGCCCATGCCGCCGTTGTATTCCTTCTCGTAAGTAGCCTGTCCGTAGCTGGCGAGGCCCACGATGACGTCGCCCGGACGGATGTTGGCGTTGTTGATGACGTCGGCGCGCTTCATGCGGCAGGTCACGGTAGAGTCCACGATGATGGTGCGCACCAGGTCGCCCACGTCGGCCGTCTCGCCGCCCGTGGCATAGACGCCCACGCCCATTTCACGCAGCTCGGCCAGCAGTTCGTCCGTGCCGTTGATGATGGCGGAGATGACTTCGCCCGGCACCAGCAGCTTGTTGCGTCCGATGGTGGAGGAGACGAGGATGTTGTCCACGGCGCCCACGCAGAGCAGGTCGTCGATGTTCATGATGAGCGCGTCCTGCGCGATGCCTTTCCACACCGAGAGGTCGCCCGTCTCCTTCCAGTACAGGTAGGCGAGCGAGGACTTGGTGCCTGCGCCGTCGGCGTGCATGATGTTGCAATACTCCGGGTCGCCGCCCAGTATGTCGGGGATAATCTTGCAGAAGGCCTGCGGGAAAATACCCTTGTCGATGTTCTTGATGGCGTTGTGAACGTCCTCCTTCGATGCGCTTACGCCACGCATCATGTATCGTTGATTACTCATGAGATAATGTGTTTTTGTTCAATTGAATATGCAAAAGTAACAAATATTCGTCAGATAGCCTACGTTAATGGCAGGCATTTTCTTGATATTCTGCCTACCGCTCTGCGTAACATGGGAGATAACGCCGTTTCCCCTACGAGGAAACACTCGTTTCCATTGAAGGAAACAGGCGTTCCCCTTTAAAGGTAACGGTCGTTCCCTTCAAAGGAAACGACCGTTACTTGGTAGGAGACACCGGCTGGTGTTGCAATAAAATGTATTTAGAACTGCACCTGCGGAGCCTGCTCGGCACCCTCGGCTGCCTCGAAGTAGGCGCGCTTGTCGAAGCCGAACATGCCGGCGAGGATGTTCTTGGGGAAACGGCGGATGGCGGTGTTGTAGGCTTTGGCCGCGTCGTTGAAGTTCTTGCGGGCCACGTTGATGCGGTTCTCCGTGCCTTCGAGCTGGGCTTGCAGTTCCAGGAAGTTCTGGTTGGCCTTCAGGTCGGGATAGTTCTCGGTGATGGCCAGCAGTTTGCCCAGGGCGGTGGCCAGTTGGCCCTGTGCCTTCTGGTATTCGGCGAGCTTCTCGGGTGTCAGGTCCGTGGGGTCTACCTTGATTTGGGTGGCTTGGCTGCGGGCGGCGATGACACCCTCCAGCGTTTCTTTCTCGTGGGCTGCATAGCCCTTGACGGTGTTCACCAGGTTGGGGATGAGGTCGGCACGACGTTGGTACTGCGTCTCGACGTTGGCCCACTGGTTGCTGACGTTCTCGTCCATGCTGACGAGGCTGTTATAGCCGCTGATGGCCCAGAAAGCGATGATGGCCACTACGGCCACAAGGATGATGATCGTTACTTTTTTCATATTGTTCGGTATTTTAATGAATGAATCATAGGGTGACAAAATGCTGGGCGGGTCAGAACCGGGAACCGGCTCCACCTCCGCCGCCCATTCCTCCGCCGAAGCTGCCTCCGCCGAAGCCGCCGCCTCCACCGAAGCCGCCTCCGCCTCCGAAGATGAAGGGACCTCCGCCGCTTCCACCCCTTCCGCGGTAGTTCTCGTCGTAGGACTGCTGGCGGCGCACCACCTGATGGCCGCAGTTGCGGCAGGTGTAGGTCACGTCTTCAGTCCGTACGCCGTTGCGGCGGGCCACCAGACGGCTTGAACTGCGCTGCAGCTTGTGCTTGCCACAGTTGGGACACTTGGAGGCTGCGTGCATGGCCAGTACGGCTAGAAAGACACCCACTGCGACGATGCCGAGCAGCACCAAGAATACGCTGCCCACGCCGTCGTCTGCTCCGTCGTCTGCTGCATCGTTGTCCATCGAGCCGTCCAGGCGGGCACAGGTGGCACGTACGCCGGCCACCATGCCTTCACTCCAGCGTCCGTCCTTCAGATAAGGAATCATGTCGCGGGTCTGGATACGCTTGCAGATGGCGTCGGGCAGGGGGCCTTCGAGGCCGTAGCCGGTGTAGAACTGGATGCAGCGCTGGTCGGTGACGAGCAGGATGACGAGGCCGTTGTCCCTCCCCTTCTGTCCCACGCCCCATGAGTTGAGCAGCTGGTGGCAGAAGTCGAAGCAGTCTGCTTCGCCGATGCTGGGCACTACGGCCACGACGGTCTGGATGCCTGTCTGCTGTTCCAGCCGGTAGAGCATGCGGTCAATGCTGTCGCGTGCGGCGGGAGTGAGGATGCCGTCGGGGTCGACGGCATAGCGGGTCTTGTCCTGCAGGTGTACCTTGGGCAGGTTGTCGGGGGTATAGACGGTCTGTGCCCAGGCCGTCATTCCCCACAGGCAGAAAAGCAGGATGAATGTTATCGTTCGTTTCATGGATATCTGTTACTTATGTTAATGGATGTATTTGCTGACAAAGTCGCCGACCTTGCGGGTATAGGCTTCGGCATTTTCCTTGTAGGCCACGGCATGTTCGGCGCCGGGTACAATCCAGAGCTCCTTCGGGGCAGGCTTGGCTTCGTACAGCGGATAGACCATCCAGGTCGGTACGAAGGTGTCGGCGTCGCCGTGGATGAAGAGCATGGGCAGGGTGCATTTCCCGACCTGTTCCAGCGGTGACGCTTCCTGAAAGCTCCAGCCATACTTCATGTCGCAGAGGGCACTGGCCACGTGGAGCAGCGGGAAGGCGGGGAGGCCGAACTGGTTCTTCAGTTCTCCCTTGAATTCGTCCCAGGCACTGGTGTATCCGCAGTCTTCGACGAAGCACTTCACGAAAGGCTGCCGGTGCAGGCCGTGCTGCACTTCGCCTGCGACGCACATGGTGGTGGCGGCTCCCATCGAGATGCCGTGTACCACCATCTGTGTGTGGTTCCCGAAGAGCCGGTTGGCTTCTTCCGTCCAGCGCAGCACGTCGAGGCGGTCTTTCCAGCCCATCTGTACTTCGGTGCCTTCGCTCATCCCGTGTCCGTACAGGTCGGGCAGCAGGATGTTGTAGCCCAGCCGGCGGCTGTAGAGGTAGCCTATCATCAGCATGCGGACGGCATTGTCTGTATAGCCGTGTACGATGACAGCCGTTCGGCCGGTGGAGTCGGCGGCAGGAACATAGAGCGCGTGGAGCTTCGTACCTTCTTCGTTTTCGATGTAAAGGTCGCGGAGGGCCTGGACGCTCTGTAAACTATCTATCCAGTTTCCCACTTCGGGATACGTCTGGTGCATGTATTCCAGAGAACTCGGGATGTCGCGGCTGCGGGTCACTAGGCCTTCGGGCTTCAGGGCATAGTCCACCATGTAGTAGCCGGCTCCTGTCAGTACAGCGGCCAGTACGACGAGGACGACCAGTGTGTATCGGAGTGCTTTCTTCATTCGGATGGCGTTATTTGTTCCAGATCTCCCAGGATACGAATGCCTGTAGCAACAGCATCTCGAGTCCGTTCTTCACGGTGGCTCCCCGTTCCATGCCTTTCTTCATGAAGAGGGTTTCGTGCGGATTGTACAGCAGGTCGTACAGCAGATGGTTGGGGGTCAGCTGGTCATAGGGGATGTCGGGGCAGGCGTCTACATTGGGATACATGCCGAGCGGGGTGGTGTTGACGATGACCGTATGCTCCTGCATGATTTCAGGGGTCAGTTCCTGATAGGTCAGTATGTCGTTGCTTTTCTTGGTGCGCGATACGAAAGTGGCTTCGATACCCAGATTGGCCAGTCCGTGGAAGACAGCCTTGGAGGCACCGCCTGTGCCGAGAATGAGCGCTTTTACATGATGGGATTGCAGCAGCGGTTCGATGGAACGTGTAAAGCCGATGATGTCTGAATTGTAACCCACAAGCTTGACGTCTCCCTTGCCCTGCGGGATAATCTTGATGACGTTGACCGCGCCGATCTTGGCCGTATCTTTGTCCAGCTCGTCCAGATAGGGGATAACCTGTTCCTTGTAAGGGATGGTGACGTTGAGGCCACGGAGATTGGGATTCTCTTCGACCACTTCCATAAAGTCCTCAATACGTGGTATCTCGAAGTTCACGTATTCGGCGTCAATGTTTTCCGATTGAAATTTCTCATTGAAATAGCTGATGGAGAATGAATGCTTCAGCGGATAGCCTATTAAACCGTATTTGTCCATAATCGTCTGATTTAATTATTTCGTTGCAAAATATAGCGTGCAGGTGCCGAACGTCAACCGCCGGAAACGGACTTGGCTGAAACCGGCATGGCGGAGGGCCTGTTGCATGACTTCACCTTGAGGGAAAGCCCGGATGCTTTCGGGCAGGTAGGTGTAGGCGCTGTTGTCTTTCGACACCAGCTTGCCGATAAGGGGCATCACTACCTTGGAATAGAGGAAAAACAACTGCTTCATGGGGAAGCGGTCGGGTGTGGAAAGTTCGAGGATGACCAGGTGGCCTCCCGGACGGAGCACACGGCACATTTCACTCAGTCCGAGATCGAGTTTCTCGAAGTTGCGGATGCCGAAGGCAACCGTCACCGCGTCGAAAGTGGCGTCGGCAAAGGTGAGGGCGGTGCAATCTTCGCGCGCGAAGGCGATGCGGTCTGCCAGTCCGGCCTGACGTACCTTTTCACGGCCTACGTTCATCATCCCCTCCGAAATGTCTATGCCGATGAGCGACTGGGGATGCAGTTCGCGGCAGGCCAGGATGGCAAAATCGCCGGTACCGGTAGCCACGTCCAGCATCCGTTGCGGACGGAAGGGACGGAGCGTGTGGATGGCTTTCCTGCGCCAGCTGCGGTCAATCCCCAGTGAGAGGGTATGGTTGAGCTGGTCGTAGGTGGGGGCGATGTGGTCGAACATTTGTTCTACCTGCTCGCTCTTTTTCCCTTCCTTGCCGTAGGGCATGACTTTTTCTTGCGGGTAGTCCATGATATTGTAGTCTATTTGTGCGCAAAGTTAAAAAAAAAGTGATTGAATTGATAGTTTGTGGCCGATTTTCCCTTTCGTCTGTTATTCTCAGTCTTTGAATGGATGGATAACCGTCGGGATGATTTCGGTTGCTACTATACCCGACTGGGTATAAAAGTCTGTTTGTATAAATGAATTATACCCTAAAAGGTATAATCAGTGGAATATATTATTATATTTGTACCCGAAAGGGTATAAAGTATGGAATATACGGTAATAGCAGACTTTGTAAAGGAGATGCGCAAGCAGTTTGGGTTGACGCAAGTGGATTTGGCCGACAAGTCGGGAGTGGGTTTGCGCTTTGTACGCGACCTAGAGCAGGGCAAGCAGACCTTGCGGATGGATAAGGTGAACCAGGTGCTCAGCCTGTTCGGCCGTCAGGTGGGACCGGTGGAGATGAACGTAAAGAAAAGGGAGGATAGGTCATGAAGCGTGCCAAAGTATATCTGCACGACCGGTTGGCAGGCCGGCTGGTAGAAGATGAGAACGGGTTTACGTTTACGTATGACACTGATTATCTGGCCTTGCCCGATGCGGCTGCGGTCAGTCTGACGCTGCCGCTGGGCGAGAAGCCCTACCATGATACGGTGCTTTTCCCGTTCTTCGACGGACTGATACCCGAAGGCTGGCTGCTGGACATTGCCGAACGGAGCTGGAAGATCAATCAGCGCGACCGCATGTCACTCTTGTTGGCCTGCTGCAAAGACTGTATAGGAGCCGTCAGTGTGATACCCGATGACGAAACAAGAGAGGAGGAGAAGCCATGAGCCGATGTCTGTATTGCTACAAGGAATTGGGTGAGGGGATGACGGATTTTCATCCGGCCTGTGCCCGCAAGTTTTTCGGTGTCCGCACGGCACCCGAACTGCCTTATGTGCGGGGCCAGTTGGGCGACCTGGCACGCAAGGTGGTGCGCAGCCAGACGACCCTAACCGGTGTGCAGGCCAAGCTTTCACTCGACATCAACCGGGGTGGGCGCAATGAGCCCGACCGTTTCACCATCGTAGGTCTGTGGGGACGTTTTATTCTGAAGCCGCAGACGCAGTCCTACCGCGCCTTGCCCGAATTGGAAGATGTCACCATGCATCTGGCCGAAGCTGTTAAAATCAGTGTGGTGCCTCACAGCCTGATACGTTTCAGCGACGGTGAATTGTGTTACATTACCCGCCGCATCGACCGTCTGCCCGACGGGCGCAAGGTAGCCATGGAGGATATGTGCCAGCTGTCCGAGCGACTTACCGAATACAAGTACAAAGGTTCTTATGAACAGATAGCCAAGCTGATCCGGCGTTACTCCTCTACGCCCCAGCTGGATGTCATCAACTTCTGGGAGGTGGTGGTGTTCTGTTGGATAACGGGCAATGCGGATATGCACCTCAAGAATTTTTCTCTTTACAATCTGATGGGAGGATATACGCTGACTCCGGCTTACGACATGCTGTCCACGACGTTGGTGATGCCTGAAGATACCGAGGAGCTGGCCTTGACGCTCAACGGGAAGAAGAACCGGCTGCGCAAGGCCGATTTCCATAAAGCCATCACCGCTTCGGGGGTGGACGAGAAGGTCATCGAAAACCTTTCCCGTCGTTTCAGTCGGGCCTTGCCCAAGTGGTTCGAACTGATAGACAGCTCTTTCCTGCCCGACGACTTGAAGCGGCAGTACAAGAAACTTATCTTACGCCGTGTGGTGATGCTGCGCTGACAGGCTGGTGGACGGACTTGGTAAAAACAGACGCGGATTGCGTGGAACTTGGGATGAAGAAATCCCTCTGATTCCGCGTAATCCGCGTCATTGTATGTATGTCCGAAGCTGGTGCGCTTCTTCTTAGCTTGCGTTACTTGCTCAGATATTCCGTTACGTTCTTTTCGATGCGGGCAGCGATGTCTTCGCTTGTCTCACGGACGAACTTCTCGCCGGTGATGTGCTCGTACAGCTCGATGTAGCGTTCGCTGATCGAAGTGACGATCTCGTCGGTCATCTCGGGCACCTGTTGTCCGGCCTTTCCCTGGAAACCGTTGTCCATCAGCCATTCGCGTACAAATTCTTTGGAGAGCTGTTTCTGCGGTTCGCCTTTGGCAAAGCGCTCTTCGTAGCCTTCGCTGTAGAAGTAGCGGCTGGAGTCGGGCGTATGGATTTCGTCCATCAGATAAATCTGACCGTTGTGCTTGCCGAACTCGTATTTGGTGTCTACCAGGATGAGGCCGCGTGCGGCTGCGATTTCCGTACCGCGCTGGAAGAGGGCCAGTGTGTACTTCTCCAGCAGGGCATATTCTTCGGGAGTGGCCAGGCCGCGTGCCAGGATTTCTTCCTTGGAGATGTCGGCATCGTGTTCGCCGATTTCAGCTTTGGTTGTCGGAGTGATGATGGGTTCGGGGAACTTCTGGTTTTCCTTCATGCCTTCGGGCAGACGTACGCCGCAGATTTCGCGCACACCGCTCTTGTAGGCACGCCAGGCCGAACCACAGAGGTAGCCGCGTACAATCATTTCCACGGGAAAACCTTGGCACAGCACGCCGACGGTTACCATCGGATCGGGTGTAGCCAGCTTCCAGTTGGGGCAGATGTCTGTTGTGGCATCAAGGAACTTGGCGGCAATCTGGTTCAGCATCTGGCCCTTGAAGGGGATACCTTTCGGCAGGATGACGTCGAAGGCCGAGATACGGTCGGTTGCTACCATGACGAGCTTTTCGCCGTTGATGTTGTACACGTCACGTACTTTTCCGTGATAGACACTCTTCTGTCCCGGAAAGTTGAAATCAGTTTTAGTTAACGCTTGTTTCATAATTATATCATTTTAATACATAGTTATCTATAAGAGAAAGCTCCATTTCCTACAGGTAATGCTTTATATTTATCATAATAATTTTCTAAAACTTTACTTTCCAATGCTTTAGAATTTTCTTTTCCTTGAACTCGTAAATAATAAAGCTCTGTTCCTCCCTCCATTCGCATGTAATTATATCTGCTGTAAGACCAATAGTTTTTAGGGTCATCATTACGATAATGATTAATATGTTGTAATAACCTTGTTCTTAATTTGTCAGATTTACCAATATAAATTATGGGAGAAGTTCCTGTTGGTAAAATGAAATGTTGTTTTCTACTAACAAAAAAATAAATAGCAGGAAAATTATCTATTTGGTTGATATCATCATTGTCTTGTTCAAAAATAGATAAAGGTCCTTTTATATATTGTAATCTGTTAGTAGCTAAATAATTTTTTAGAAAAGAAAAGCATCGCTTCATATCTTTTCCTCCTTTCTTTTCTCTTTCTGTTCTTTCTCAAATTTTTCGTACGCTTCTACAATTTGAGTAACTAATTTGTGTCGCACAATATCCTTCTTGTTCAGCTCAATAAAGCTGATTCCCTTTACACCTTTCAGTATCTTCAGGGCCTGTACGAGGCCGGAAGTCTGCGAGGAGGGGAGGTCGATCTGCGTCATGTCGCCCGTCACAATCATCTTGGTGTTCATGCCCATACGGGTGAGGAACATCTTGATTTGGGCAGTCGTAGTGTTCTGAGCTTCGTCGAGGATGACGACGGCATCGTTCAGTGTACGTCCGCGCATGAAGGCCAGCGGAGCTATCTGGATAATGTTCAGTTCCATGTATTCCTTCAGCTTGGCGGCGGGTATCATGTCCTGCAAGGCGTCGTAGAGCGGTTGCAGGTATGGGTCTATCTTGTCTTTCATGTCGCCGGGCAGGAAGCCGAGCTTCTCGCCTGCCTCCACGGCGGGGCGGCTGAGGATGATTTTCTTGATTTCCTTGTTCTTCAGGGCACGCACGGCCAGGGCGATGGCGGTGTAGGTCTTGCCCGATCCGGCCGGGCCGATGGCAAACACCATGTCGTTCTTGTGGAAGGCATCCACCAGCTTCTGCTGGTTTTCGCTTCGGGGGATGATGGGCTTGCCCGTCACACTGAACACGATGACGTTGCCGCTCTTTTCCGCTTGCGGAGCATTGCCTTTGATGATGTCGATGATGGCTTCTTCCTTCAGCGAGTTGTATTCGGCACAGTGCTTCTCCAGCTTGATGATGTTTTCTTCGAAGGCACACATTTCTTCTTCATCGCCCAGCACCTTGATGACGTTACCGCGCGCCACGATGCGCAATTTGGGGTAAAGGGCCTTGATCAGCTGCATGTTGGCGTTGTTTACGCCGTAAAAGATGACCGGGTCGATATCTTCGAGGACAATCAGTTTTTCTATCATTGATATGTTTTAATTGTTCATTGAAATGCCTTGCAAAGGTAGTGAAACGTTTGGAAAACCGTGTCACTTCGTACTGTTATTTTTCAACACCGGCTTGACGACGATGCCGTTTGCATTCTTGGTGCAGCGGATGCATTCGTGCCGCAGGCTTTCTTCTTTCATGTTGAAGAGAATGTTGGGGTTGAAGTGCTGGCCGTTGATGCGTGTTTCGAAGTGCAGATGCTCGGTAGTGGCTCGTCCTGTGCGTCCTGTCAGAGCGATGGCCTGCCCGGCCTTTACCGTGTCGCCGCTTTGCACCAGGTTTTTGGAGTTGTGGCTGTAGACGGTCTCCAGACCGGAGGGATGGCGTACCACAATGACATTGCCGTAGGCACTGTAGGGTTTCGACATGCGTACCACACCGGCGAAGGCACTGCGGATGGTGTCGTTGGCCCGCGTCTTGATGTCGATACCTGTATGCCGTCCGCCGCCCCGCCCGTAGGGCGAGATGACCTTGCCGCCGGGTAGGGGGAAGCAATAGTCCTTTTGCCCCAGGCTGTCGAGGTGCAGCAGGATGGTTTTACTCTTGTCGAACAGTCTCGGTGTAGCCACTCGGATGTGGTTCACCTCCATGTTGGAGAAGGTGCCTGTCTTCTGCTGGCCCTGTATCTGTAGAGGGAGCAGAAGACAGATGAGGAGGAATAACACTGTTTTCATTCGAAGTAATGAATGTTTCCTCCGTCGGATGAGGCATATTTCCTTAAAAGTTCCTGTGTCATTTCGGCAGTCTGTTGCAGGCGGGTGGTGTCGCCGTCGTAGCCATTGATGATGGCCAGAATGTGGCGGGTACCGACGTCCATCTTGGTGCGTTCGTTGTCGCTGGTGGGGGTACCGATACCGCCCACGGCGTCGCGGAAGACGGGCAAGCCTTCGATGTTGAGCACACCGCGGCCGATGCCCTCGAACGGTTCTTCGGCCCGGCCGATACCCAGGCAGAGGTCGGTGCCCTGTATCTTGTCGGCATCGAAACCGCCGATGCTGTAGCCCGTACGCAGGGAGACGAGGTTGATGAGGTCCACCAGCGTATCAATCTGATACAGCTCCAATCCGCGGAGCAGACGCCGGCGCAGAGCCTCGGCAGAAGGACGGTAGCGGCTGGGGTCCTTGCCGCAGCGTTTGTAGGCTTCGCGGGTGGCGGCAATGGCGGGCTGGTGCTTGATGCCTTCGGTGGTGTCGGCGGCACGCAGTTCTTCGGTGAAGGCGTTTATTTCCTGCCAAAGTCCTTCGTTATGAGGCGTATTGGTCACTTCGGCATAGACGGCTGCTCCGCGGTATTCGGGGCAGCGCGATTTCAGTTCTTCGGATACGGTGAGGTTGTACATAATCATAGGTTTGTTAGGGGTTAATCATGATTCCCGACAGCATCCTGCCCGACTTGATTCCCAGCCTGCGGGCGGAGAAGAAGTCTTCGTGGCGGGTATAGGTACAGATGCCGGCGGTCTCTATCTGTGTGTCGGGCAGACCGAAGTCCAGCAGTTGCAGCTGGTTGGCGGCCCACAGGTCGATGTGGTGCTTGTGGGTGTCGTTGTGCCACTCGGCGATGTAGGGCATGGGGAAGCCGGCCGTGCGGAAGGCTTCGTACACCTCTTCGCCCACCTCGAAGGCGGCAAGCGAGATGCCGGGGCCGATAACAGCCTGCACGTCTTTGCCCTCCGTGCCGTAGAGCGTTTGCATCCGCTCCAACGTGTACCGAACGATGCGGTTCACCGTTCCCCGCCAGCCGGCATGGACGGCGGCGACGGCGCGGTGCCTTTGGTCATACAATAGAATAGGAATGCAGTCGGCCGTCGAGATGCAGAGGCAGATACCCGGCTCGCAGGTGATAAGGGCGTCGATGCTTTGCAGGCGTTCGTGGCGTGTCTGCGGGTCGGCCTGCAGGTAGTCGGTGTCGATGACGAGGGAGGCCGTGCCGTGTGTCTGCCAGGGGATGACGAGCTCCTGGGGGCGTTGCGGCAGGGCTTGCAGGAGTAGTTCCTGGTTGCGGAGGACGTTCTCGGCCGAGTCGTCTGTGTAGGGTGTGCAGTTCAGCGAGGCGTAGGTGCTTGTGCTGACGCCGCCGTGGCGGGTGGTGCTGAAAGCAAAAATGTCGGAGCATGCATCGTTTAATGCATACTCCAACATTCGTTTGTCGGGGCTGAGGCGGCTCATTGCTTGTCATCCTCCCAGTCCTCTTCCTCGTATTCGAAGTCCTCGAGGTCTTCGATGTCGTCCTCGTCCACATACTCGATGCTGAGGTCCTCGTCTTCGCCTTCGTCGGCCAGCTCCTCCTTCAGGTGGCTCATGTCCTTGGGGCGGTGGGCGATGCTTTCTATCTTGCCCTCAATCTTGTTGCTCTCCTTGTTCAGTTCCTCCCACAGGATATCCTTCAGTACGTTGATGCCGAGGCCCGAGATGGCGGAGATGAACACGTGGGGCACGTCCTGGGGCAGGGTCGGCTCTATCTCGTCCATCAGCTCCTGGTCCAGCATGTCGCACTTGGTGATGGCCAGTACGCGTTGCTTGTCCAGCATTTCGGGGTTGAAGTTGCGGAGTTCGTTCAGCAGGATGTTGTATTCCTTGGTGATGTCGTCGCTGTCGGCGGGTACCATGAAGAGCAACAGCGAGTTGCGTTCGATGTGGCGCAGGAAGCGCAGACCCAGTCCGCGGCCTTCACTGGCTCCTTCGATGATGCCGGGGATGTCGGCCATGACGAACGACTTGCCTTCGCGGTAGGACACGATGCCCAGGTTGGGCTCCATCGTGGTGAACGGATAGTTGGCTATCTTCGGCTTGGCTGACGATACGGCCGAGAGCAGGGTCGACTTGCCGGCATTGGGGAAGCCCACCAGTCCGACGTCGGCCAGCAGCTTCAGTTCCATGATGACGGTCATCTCCTGCATCGGCTCGCCGGGCTGTGCAAAGCGCGGAGCCTGACGGGTGGCCGTCTTGAAGTGCCAGTTGCCCAGTCCGCCGCGTCCGCCCTTCAGCAGGATTACTTCCTGGCCGTGCTCGGTGACGTCGCAGATGTACTCGCCCGTCTCGGCGTTGTAGACCACCGTGCCGCAGGGCACCTCGATGACCTTGTCCTCGCCGTCCTTGCCGAAGCTGCGGTTCTTGGATCCGCTTTCGCCGTGACCGGCCATGATGTGGCGGTCGTAGCGCAGGTGGAGCAGGGTCCAGTAGTTGCGGTTGCCGCGCAGGATGACGTGCCCGCCGCGTCCGCCGTCGCCACCGTCAGGCCCTCCGTTGGGCACGTACTTGGCGCGGCGCATGTGCGTGGAGCCTCGTCCGCCCTTGCCCGAGCGGCAATATATCTTTACATAGTCTACAAAGTTCGATTCTGCCATAATGCTATAATATTATAGATGCGTTGGCAAAGATACGAATAATTTCGCATACATTAGGATATAGGAAGCTATTCGCCTTTCATTTCTTGGCACACCTTGTCTATATATTGCACAAATGCATCGGAAAAGACATAAGTGTCGGCTTTGGCGGCTGCTTCGTTGTAGCGGCGGACGAAGGCCGGTATGTCGCAAAAACAGTCGATGGCAGTCTGAAGCCCCAATTGGTCACGGATGAGAAATACCATGTAGTCGCCGGTGGTATGTCCTCCAAAGTGGGCGCAGCCGGCGGCCTCTTCAAATTGCTCGGCTGTAATTTTTCCGGCTGCATAGTCGCACGTCAGGTTGTCAAGTTGTTTCAGTACTTCGGGGGTTGCGGCATAGTCGTCGTTGTACATCTTGACAATCTCCGGCCCGTATAGTCCCAGTTTGGTGACGGGCATTTCAGGTTTGCTGATGAGGTCGGCCGTGCCTTCCATTTGGTTGTATACGAGAGCCGTCAGTGCCGGGTCGTCCGAGTCCTTCGGATAGCGCAAGTCCCAGAGCGCATCCATGTAGTGATGGTGCAGTTCGTGGGCAGCTGTGTTGATGAACCCTTCCTTGCCGTCCTCATACACCTGGTTGATGTCGAAGAATACGGCTCCGCCCATGGCGCGCGACTCCGGGTCGAAAGCCAGATAGAACATCGGCAGGTCGGCCAGGGGCAAATCTTTCGCATCAGCCGGCAGGAACTCTTTCACCCGGCTGTATGCCTGTTTCATGAGTTGTTCAAAATCAGAATGGTGCAAGAAATGTTCCAGCGAATCCATCCGCTGGCGGATCTGATAGAAGTTTACGATAAAGTAATTTTCAAAAGGCGCGTCCGTTGCCATCGGTTGCAGGGCGATGCTGTCGGCCATGGCCCGGCAGGCAGGGTCGAAGACTGTGGTGAATGCCTTGCGGATATTCTGCTGCCATTCTTTCCAATCGGTGCGGATACTGAAGAACGACTGATAGCCTTTGGTCGCAAACAATGCTTCCCAATCGGCTTCGGAAGGTTGCTTCCCCTGTTCGGCAGCCCGTGCCAGTTCGATGAATCGGACGGCCGATTCGATGGAATAACTTTTGGAAGTCTGTGCCTGGATACCCCCAATGAAGGAGGCCAGAAAGTAGATGGTGATGATACAGTGTTTCATGTGTAAATGAATGATTAAGTAAGACCTGAGTTTTGTAAAAATCATTGTTTGACTGCGACAAAGGTAAATAAAATTTTTTCGTGATACAAGTCTGTGATTTTATGATGTGGGGATATAACCTTGTCGGGCTTGCATATATGCTTCGGGTATGTTATCTTTGCCGAAAAGGAAGGAATCATCCGGGATGATTGTATGAATCATCGGCAATGATTGCCGGAATCATCCCGGATGATTGTTGCCTGAAGCATAGGGTTATCTCTCTTGAGCCTTCCGGTTAACGGGGTTGGGCCGATAGGGAAGGGAGAATATGAATCGGATTAAAAACGTTAGATTTATGGCATTTTACAAGAAGCAGAAAATGAATGGCAAGTGGTATCCGCGTTCCTTTACGGTAGGAACCATGGATACGGACCAGGTGGCGGAACGGCTTTCACAGATCTCTACCGTCAGTAAGGGTGATACCTATGCCGTATTGTTGGGGCTTGGTGAGGTGTTGGGCGGCATGCTGGAGGCCGGCTACTCGGTGAAACTGAAGGGGGTTGGTACGTTCTATCTGACCGGTCGTGCGGAAGGTCAGGGAGTAGATACCCCCGAGGAGGTATCGGGACAGCAGTTCTCGAAATTGCAGGTGCGTTTCATTCCCGAATATCGGAGAATGCAGAACGGGCAGGTGGCGGAGCGCACGCTGGTGCCCGACAAAGTGGAGTGGGTGGAAATGGAACTGGCAAAGTAAGCGGAAGGCTCCGTGCGGATATAAAAACACAGATTACGCAGACCGTTACAGACGGTTGAAAACAATCTGTGCGAATCCGTGTAATCTGTGGTGAGTGTTTGCTTGTAGTGCGGAGTGATTTACTTCACTGCATCAATCGCCTTGCAGATGTCGGCAGTGATGGTCTCCAGCTCGCCCAGTCCGTTGATGTGGGCGTAGAGGCCTTCCTGCTTGTACCAGTCGATGAGCGGAGCGGTTTGGCTGTGATAAACGGTGAGACGCTTCTTGATGGTCTCCTCGTTGTCGTCGGCACGGCCCGACTGCTGTCCGCGCAGGATGAGGCGCTTCATCAGTTCGTCTTCGGGCACGTCGAGGTCGAGCATCACGCTCACCTGCTGTCCGCGTTCGGCCAGCATCTTCTTCAGGGCTTCGGCCTGTGCGATGGTGCGGGGGAAGCCGTCGAAGATGACACCTTTCGAATCCTTGAAGCTGTCCAGCGTGGAAGCCAGAATGTCGATAATCAGGTTGTCGGGGAGGAGCTGGCCCTGGTCGATGTAACCCTTGGCTGTCTTGCCCAGCTCGGTTCCGTTCTTTATTTCGGCACGCAGCACGTCACCTGTGGAGATGTGGTTGATGCCATACTTTGCTACAATTCTCTCGCTTTGTGTGCCCTTGCCGGAACCGGGGGCACCGAAAATTACAATGTTCAACATATCTTTATTTAGTGGTTAGTGGTTAGTGGTAAGCGATTAGCGGTCAGGGATGAAGGCTCATCACTAACCGTTCACCGCTTACCGCTGCTTTATTCGTTTACAACGGTATAAATGTCCTTGTAGTTCCGCCCGAAGCCATCGTAGTCCAGGCCGTAGCCTACGATGAAGTCGTTGGGGATGCGCATGGCGGCATACTCGATGTTGAGGTCCACCTTCAGCTTTTCGGGCTTGACCAGCAGGGTGGCGATGTGTATCTCCTTCGGTCCGCGGGTGCCCAGCGTTTCGAGCAGGCGTTGCATGGTGAGGCCCGTGTCCACAATGTCTTCTACAATGACCACCGTGCGGCCGCTCAGGTCTTCGTTGATGCCGATGACTTCCTTGACGGCGCCTGTCGACGACACGCCCTGGTAGGAGGCCAGTTTGACGAACGATATCTCGCAGGGGATGGTGATGCGTTTCATCAGGTCGGCGGTGAACATGAACGAACCGTTCAGCACGCTCAGGAAGAGCGGGTTCTTGCCGGCCAGGTCACGGTTGATTTCGTCGGCCACGCGGCTCACTTCTTTCAATATGTCCTCCTCCTTGATGGAGACGGTGAACTTCTTGTCTTTAATCTGTATGCAATCCATGGAACTTGTGAATATTAAATTGCTGCAAAGGTAGCGAATTTATTCCACTCCATGCATCATCTTCTGCAATTTCTTCGACAGCAGGAAGAGGATGAGCGACGCGGCAGCCGACATGACGACGAACACCAGGAAGAAGTCGAACATCGTCTCGATGCGGTAACCCAGCAGCGTCTTCACCTTTCCTGCCTCGGGATAAAGCCCCGACAGCATGCCGGCAAACTTGTTGGCCGTAGCCGTGGACAGGTACCAGATGCCCATCATCAGCGAGGCGAAGCGGACGGGCGTCAGCTTGTTCACCATCGACAGGCCGATGGGCGAAAGGGCAATCTCGCCCATCGTATGGATGAAGTACAGGCCGGTCAGCCAGATGAGGCTTACCTTGACGCCGGGCTGCACGTCTTTCACACCGATGCAGATGACCAGATAGCCCAGCGACAGGAGCAGCAGACCGATGGCCTGCTTGGTGGGCGAAGAAGGCTCCATGTGCCGGCGTGCCAGCGCTCCCCACACGCCCGGCATGACGGCAGCCAGGATGACGACGAATAAGGGGTTGAACGACTGGATCCACGAGGCGGGCATTTCCCAGCCGAAGATGACGCGGTCGGTCTGCTCCGAAGCAAACAGCGTGAGCGAAGCGCCTGCCTGCTCGTAGGCCGCCCAGAAGAAGATGACGAAGAAGGCGATGATATAAATCACCCAAATGCGGTCGCGTTCAATCTTGGTGAGCGAGCCGTCCATCAGGATGCTGGCCGGGAAGACGATGCAGGCCGTAAAGATGCCGATGCTGATCCAGTCGTTACCGAAGCATCCGTAGAAGAACAGGGCCAGGACGACGGCCATTGCGCTGCATATCCACAGATTGCGGCGTTTGCGCCGGGCCTCTTCGGGCGTCTGTGTTTTAATTGCTTTCCCTTCCGTCTCCTTGCGTGCATCGGGCACAATGCCCAATGGCTGTCCGTCGGGACCGATGAGGTAACGGTTCTTCTGCGTTTCGAACAGTACGACGGTGAATACCGTGACGATGGCGGCAATCAGGAAGCCCCATTTGAAATCCCGCGGATTGCCCGTCTCGCCGAAGTATCCGCAGACAAGCGGAGCCAGAAACGACCCGACGTTGACACCCATATAGAAGATGGTATAGGCCGAGTCGAGCCGGCGGTCGCCCGGCTCGTACAGCTGTCCGACGAGCGATGAAACCGTCGGCTTGAAGAAACCGTTGCCCAATATAAGAAAGGTCAGTCCGCCGTACATCAGTCCGCGCGACAGTTCCTGCGCGTCGAGCATGGAGGCACTGAAGAACATCAGGAACTGTCCGACGGCCATCAGAATGGCTCCCCAGAAGACGGAGCGTCGGATGCCCCAGTACTTGTCGGCCACGTAGCCGCCGATAAGCGGAGTCAGATAGACAAGGCCCGTATAGCTGCCATAGATGGAGGCGGCTGTCTCGGTGTCGAGCAGCAGGGCCTGGGTGAGAAACAGAATGAAGATGGCGCGCATGCCGTAGTAGCTGAAGCGCTCGGCTGTACTGGTGGCGAAAATCAGGTAGAGGCCTTTGGGATGTTTGTTGGTTGTATTCATGCGTGGTAGTTGTTTTTGCGGCGCGAAGTTACGAATTATCGGGCGAATGCGTCCCGTTTGCCTTCCTTATTTTCAGAAAGACGGCACGAAACGCTTTTTCATTTGCGAAATAGAAGGGGAATGCCTACTTTTGTGGAAAACTGTAAGCAAGGCATTATGAAAATATTTCCGACTTCGGGCATCCGCCAGCTGGATGCCTATACCATCGAACATGAGCCCATCGCTTCCATCGACCTGATGGAACGGGCCGCACGGGCACTGGCCGACGCCATCATGGAGCAGTGGCCCGACAACGACACCCCCTTTACTGTATTCGCAGGACCCGGCAACAACGGCGGTGACGCATTGGCCGTGGCCCGTCTGATGGCCGTGCAGGGCTATAGGCCGGAGGTCTACCTGTTCAACCCGCAGGGAAAGCTTTCCGAGGACTGTGCCGAGAACCGCGAACGCCTTCTGGCAACGGAGGGCATCACTTTCCACGAAATCTCCACCCAGTTTGCACCGCCCGTGCTGACGGCGGACCATGTGGTGGTGGATGGCCTCTTCGGCAGCGGACTGAACAAACCGTTGGGCGGAGGCTTTGCCGCCGTTGTGAAGTACATCAACGCCTCGCCGGCCCGTGTGGTGGCCATCGATGTGCCTTCGGGCCTGATGGGCGAGGACAATACCTATAACATTGCCGCCCACATCGTGCGGGCCAATCTGACCCTGAGCCTGCAGCTGCCCAAGCTGGCCTTCCTCTTTGCCGAGAACGAGGCCTACGTGGGCGAGTGGCGCCTGCTGGACATCGGCTTGAGCGCAGAAGCCATCGAGGAGACGGACACCGACTTCGAACTGGCCGACGACGAGGAGGTGACGTCCCTGCTCCGTCCACGCGGGCATTTTGCCCACAAGGGTACTTTCGGGCGGGCACTGCTCATTGCGGGTTCGCAAGGCATGGCAGGTGCTTCCGTCCTTGCTGCCCGAGGCTGTCTGAAGTCGGGTGTGGGGTTGCTGACGGTACACGTGCCTTTCTGCAACAACTTCATGGTGCAGACATCGGTACCCGAGGCCATGACCGAACTGGACAACAGCGAGACACGCTTCTCGGAGCCGACCGATACGGACGACTATCAGGCTGTGGGCATCGGTCCGGGGCTGGGACGGGAACCTCAGACAGTGGAGGCGGTTGTGGAGCAGATTCGTGCCTGCCAGACACCGATGGTCATTGATGCCGATGCCCTCTATGCGCTGGGCGAACACCGTTCAGGACTGAACCATCTGCCGGCCGGCAGCATTCTGACGCCCCATCCCAAGGAACTGGAGCGGTTGGTAGGCAAGTGCCAGAACTCCTACGAACGGCTGATGAAGGCGCGCGAGCTGGCACAAAACGTGGGTGTGTACATCGTGCTGAAGGGTGCCTATACGGCTGTCATAGCGCCTTCAGGGCATTGCTGGTTCAATACCACAGGCAATCCCGGCATGGCGACAGGGGGAAGCGGCGATGTACTGACGGGCGTGTTGCTGGCTTTGCTGGCACAGGGCTATGATGCAGGGACGGCTGCCCGGCTGGGTGTCTATGTACACGGCCTGGCCGGCGACATTGCTGCCCGCAAGCAGGGGCGTACGGGAATGACGGCGGGCGACATTGCTACCTGCCTGCCTCTGGCGTGGAAGCTGCTGGAAGAAAAGGACGAGTGAACTTAAGGCATGGAATGGATACAGGCATGGATGGAGCGGATTGGCGCTGCTTCACCTTTGAGACGCAATCCGCTTCATCCATGTCTGATGAATATTGCATTGCAAACGTTATTTCCGTGAAGTGATGTGGAAACATGCCTGCTTGATTTCATACTTCACGTAGCAGCGGTCGGCCTGTTTCAAGTCGCGCAATACTTCGGCGAGCACCAGCTTCAGTGTGTCGGCACCGACATCCTGCATGGGGCGTCCGTCCTCGTCCTCCACTTTTTGGAAGCGCTTCCAGCTGACGTCGAATGTTGTGCCGTAGGCATGGGTGGAGTTGCTGGAGGCATTGGAGTTGCGGCGTCGCAGGCGCTTCACGTCTTTCTCCGTGCGTAGGACGGAAGTGACGATGATACGGTTGGGGTTGAGCCCCTTGGAAGCGAGCGAGTCGAGGAAATTCTGTCCGATGGTATCCAGCAGGGCAGCGGCGCCTGGTATCAGGTAGGGGATGGAGTGGGTGAGTGAGTCGACGGCATAGCGGTCGTTGGACTCGATGAAGGTCAGCTGGTCGGTCATCTCTTCCGCATCTTCACGCGAGGCAATGGGGGTGATGCCGATGGCTTGGGCCACGTTGAGCTGTTTCTGGTTCAGGTCGCCGAAGGTCCGGCCGAAGTTGGCTACGCCGTGGATGTTGCGTGGCTCGTTCATCTTCATCGACATGTCTTTCTTTTTACATCCCGCAAAGGCGGAGGCAAGGCCTGCTGCCAGCAGCAGGCAGGGGAGGAGGCGCGAGGCCCGTTGGGTCAGTTTCATTTTCATTACTTGTTTTAAGTCGTTTTACTTTGTGGTTTTTGGGAAACCGCGTGCAAAGATATAAAATAATCCGTACCTTTGCGTCCTAAAAAGATATCTGATGCAACGATATTTCATTGATTTAGCTTACGACGGTACGGCCTATCACGGCTGGCAGGTACAGCCCAACGGGGCGAGTGTGCAGGAGTGTCTGGAGAAAGCCTTGTCCACATTGCTGCGCCGTGAGGTCGGCGTGGTGGGGGCCGGGCGGACGGATGCGGGTGTGCATGCGTCGCTCATGGTGGCCCATTTTGATGCCGACGGTCTGCTCGATGAGGCTTTCATGACAGACAAGCTGAACCGTCTGTTGCCGCCCGATATCTCGGTCTACCGCCTGCGGGCCGTGAAGCCCGAAGCACACGCCCGTTTCGACGCCACGTCGCGCATGTACCGGTATTACGTCACGACGGCCAAGCGTCCCTTCGACCGTCAGTATCGTTGCCGCCTCTTCCAGCGGCCTGACTTTGACCGTATGAACGAGGCCGCCCGGGCTTTGTTTGACTATACCGACTTTACCAGCTTCAGCAAGCTGCACACGGATGTGAAGACCAACAACTGCCGCATCATGGAAGCTGCCTGGACGCAGGTGGACGAGGTGACGTGGGTGTTCACTATCCGTGCCGACCGCTTCTTGCGCAACATGGTGCGGGCGGTGGTAGGTACGCTGCTCGAGGTGGGGCGTGGCAAGATGGACGTGGACGGGTTCCGCCGCGTCATCGAGCAGAAGGACCGTTGCAGGGCGGGGACCTCCGTGCCGGGCAATGCCCTTTTTCTGGTGGACGTCACCTATCCCGATTCCCTGTTTGATATTTGATATTTTATATTTGATATTTCTCTACCATGTGGTTATTGCTTGCTTTTCTCTCGGCCGCGTTGCTGGGATTTTATGATGCCTTCAAGAAAGAGTCGTTGCGCGATAATGCCGTGCTGCCTGTCCTCTTTCTGAACACAATTTTTTCCAGTCTGGTGTTTCTGCCTTTCATCCTCTTGTCCTTCTGGGCTCCCGACGTACTCCGTGGGACAATGTTCGACATGCCGGTGGCGGGATGGGAGGAACACAAGTACATCCTGCTCAAGTCGTTCATCGTGCTTTCATCATGGATTTTCGGTTATTTCGGCATGAAGCACCTGCCGCTCACCATCGTGGGGCCGATTAATGCCACCCGCCCTGTCATGGTGCTGGTAGGAGCCTTGCTCTTCTTCGGCGAACGGCTGAATCTGTATCAGTGGGCCGGCGTGTTGCTGGCCGTGCTATCCTTCTTTATGCTGAGCCGTTCGGGCAAGAAGGAAGGCATCGACTTCCAGCACAACAAGTGGATTCTGTTCATCGTACTGGCGGCAGTGACAGGGGCCGTCAGTGGCCTGTACGACAAGTATCTGATGACGCGCCTCCATCCCATGCTGGTACAGTCGTGGTACAATGTCTATCAGGTGTTCATCATGTGTCCCATCATTCTGCTGTTGTGGTATCCCCAACGCAAGACCAGTACTCCTTTCCATTGGAAGTGGACCATTGTCGGTATTTCCCTGTTTCTTTGTGCGGCCGATTTTGCCTACTTCTATGCTCTGAGTTACGAAGACTCCATGATTTCCATCGTTTCGATGGTGCGTCGTGGCAGCGTGGTGGTTTCCTTCCTCTTCGGTGCCCTGTTCTTCCACGAAAAGAACCTCAAGAGCAAGGCGATCGACCTCATTCTGGTACTCATCGGCATGTTCTTCCTCTATCTGGGCAGCCGTTGACGGGGCGATAAAGGAGAATTAACGTCGGCCGGTCTTGTATCTTTCGGCGTTAATTCTCATATTTGCAACCGGATTTAAACTCAATTCATGTTATGGCAGAAGATTTGTATATCAGTGGCGGCACGAAGGAAGAACGCTACGAGGCCCTGCTTCCGCAGCTTCAGGGACTTCTGTCGGGTGAAACCGACGAAGTGGCCAATCTGGCCAACGTGGCGGCTGCCTTGAAGGAAACGTTCGGTTTCTTTTGGGTAGGTTTCTATCGGGTGTCGGGCGAGGAACTGGTGCTGGGCCCCTTTCAAGGGCCTGTGGCCTGTACGCGCATCCGCAAGGGGCGGGGCGTCTGTGGGACGGCCTGGCAGGAAGCCCGTACGCTGGTGGTGCCCGATGTTGATGCTTTCCCCGGCCATATAGCCTGCAGCTCGCTTTCGCGTTCGGAAATCGTTGTGCCGTTGACCGACGGTGCGGGCGAGGTATGGGGTGTGCTCGATATAGACAGTAGTGAACTCAATACGTTCGACGAGGTAGATGCCCGCTTCTTGCAGGAGGTGTGCTGTCTGCTTCGCCGCGATAAAGACTGATGGAAATGAAAAAACTGTATACCTTTATATATGCGGTCCTTTTGGGGGTAGCTCCCTTGTTCGGGCAGACTGCCAAGGACTGTTTCAAGGCTATGCCCGATAGCCTGACCCCCTTGCTGACAGCTGTCAACAAAGCTGATTTCATCGATTTTCTGGAAAGCAAGATGCGGGCGGAAGTGACCAACCGCTTGGGGCAGAAGTCCGAAATGACTGAACTGACTCCCGACTATATCCGCATGCAGATGACAAGCCGTAGCTTTTGGCAGATGAAGGTGCTGGACGTGAACGACTCGACGCGTGTCGTGTGTACGGTTTCTACCGTCAACGGTCCTGTACCCGATAGCGACATCCGTTTCTATACCACGGATTGGCAGGAGCTTCCTGCCTCTTCTTTCCTCCGGCAGCCTGTGCTGGAGGACTTCCTTTCTGTCCCCGATTCGGTGGCCGACAATGGCGTACGGCAGGCCTTGAGCCAAGTGGACATGACGCTGGTCATGGCCGATCTCTCTGCCAAGGACGATACGCTGACGTTCACCTTCACGACACCCCGCTATATAGACAAAGAGGCGAATGAAGTGTTGAAACCTTTCATTCGCCCCGTGCTGAAATATGTGTGGAGGGAAGGACGTTTCGTGCCCGTCACTTCCCTTTGATGCGGTCGAAGCCTTCGCCGTAGACACCGATGACGGCGCTTTGTGACACGAACGCGTGCGGGTCAATCTCTTTGATCAGATGGAAGATGATACCCGACTCGCGTTTCTTGGCCAGGATGAACAACATCTTGATTTCCTTTCCTGTATAGAAACCCGAGGCATTGATGACCGTCACGCCGCGATGCGGATAGACGTTGATGTGCTTGCCTATCTCTTCGTATTTGTCGCTGATGATGAAGAACTGTACCGACTGGCGCGCGCTGTTTACCACCTGGTCGAGGACAAAGCTGCAGATGTACAAGGTAACGTATCCGTATACAACTTTTTCCCAATCTTTCAGAACGAAATAACTGGACGAAATAATGATGAGGTCGCAGATCAGCATAACCTTGCCCAGCGTGATGTCCCGGTATTTGTTGATGATGGCTGCAATGATATCCGTACCACCTGTGCTGCCGTTTGACGAGAAGGCGATGCCAATGCCGCTTCCGCAGAATGAGGCGCCAATGACGCAGGCCATGAACGGCTGGTCGTGAAGCAGCGTGATGCCTTGGGTTACTCGTTGGATGACCGACAGAAAGAAGGTCAGGGTAAATACGGCAAAGATAGTCTTGATGCTGAACTTCCATCCCAAAATGCGGATGGCCAGGAGCAGCAGGATGAAGTTGATGGAGAAATAGACGTACTGTACAGGAAGCCCGATGGCGAAATAAACAATGGATGCAATGCCGGGGACGCCTCCCGTGGTGATGTCGTTGGGCAGCAGGAATACGGTCCATCCGATGCCGTACATAATCATGCCCAAGGCTATCATGAGGTAATCTTTGGCTTCATGGATAGCCGCCTGTTTGGATGGAAGTTTAAGTTTTGCGTTCATTTTCTTCTTCAATTTAGTATAAGGTCTTAGAAAACGGGCGCAAAATTAATTCTTCTTTTGTTCAGAAACAAGAAAAGCCGGATTTTTTCATTCAACTGTAATTGTAATTGTAATAGGTGGTTGCGGCTTGTTGGAAAAGCAATTTTGTTTGTAACTTCTTCCTTGTTATTGAGTGTGCATATTCTCTTTCTTCCTTGTATGTGTCCTGCTTTTTTCTTGTGCACATTCTCTCTGTAGTTCTTGC